>OBJA01000063.1_pt1 | contig 107963 bp, 118 predicted proteins | sample 1519751 | NCBI WGS metagenome assembly OBJA01 (sample SAMEA3881238, study PRJEB22517) | soil metagenome | biome: lake sediment; feature: soda lake sediment; material: sediment, water from around vicinity | place: India | collected 2013-12-23 | depth 3 m | reverse complement strand
TAGTGGTTAACATGCCAGTCTGTCACACTGGAGATCGCGGGTTCAAGTCCCGTTGGGACCGCCATGTTGGCCCGGTAGCTCAGTCGGTAGAGCAAAGGACTGAAAATCCTTGTGTCGGCGGTTCGATTCCGCCCTGGGCCACCATTAAGTCAAATGATGAACACTTTTTTAAAAAAAAGTGTTTTTTTTTGATTTTTGCATATATATAATAATGTAAAAAAAAATATATTTTTTTGTTGACAATATTGTATGACATACAGTATAATATTATCGAGGTGAAATAATGGATGAAATATTAGCAAATTTTAAAGTTGAATTAAAACGAGGAACAATTATTCTATTGGTTCTTCATCATTTGAAAGAAAAAACTTATGGATATTCGTTATTACAAGAATTAAGTCTCTATGATATACCAATTGAGGCTGGAACTCTATATCCTTTATTAAGGAGGCTAGAAAAACAAGAGCTATTGAGTAGCGATTGGGATACTAGTGAAGCTCGTCCACGAAAGTACTATTACTTAAATGACCAAGGATTTTCGGTATATAAACTATTAAAACAAGAGTGGCATGATATGTCACATAAAATCAATAAAATTTTATAGGAGTGAAAAAAATGAAATTAATTGAACGTTATCTTTTTTCTTTGGGAAATTATCTTTCAAAAGAAAATAAAGATGAAATTTTAAAAGAAGTTGAAGCAAACATTTATGACATGATTGGTGATGACTATTCTGATGAGAATGTTATAAGAGTATTAAAAGAATTAGGACATCCACGAAAATTGAGTACTGAGTATCAAACCAAAAAAAGATACTTAATTGGACCTGAGTATTTCGATTCATATATCAAAATACTGCCATTATTAGTTATTTTAGTTGGAAGTATATTTTTTGTTATAACCTTCTTTTCAGCAATCGTTAGGAATATGCTTGGAGAAGAAGAGATTTCTAATTATTTTAAACTGTTAGGGTTAGGTATAGAAGCTTTTTTTGACGGTGTAATTGCCTCGGCCATCTGGTTAACAATAGTCTTCGTTATCATTGAACATGTCGACTATACATTTGATGGTAAAAAGGTCATTAAAAAAAGTGAGTGGAGTCCGGAAATGTTGAAGGATCTACCAAAACCAAAAACTATAAAATTCAAAAAATCTCATTTAATATCTGAAATAATTGTAAATACAATTTTTACAATTCTCTTTATTACCTTTTCTCAACATATCGGTATATATAATGAAACAGGCCTAGTAGCTTCCTTGTTTGTACAAGAAAGATTTGCGATATATGCCTATGCATTTATCTTTATGCTTATCTACTTGATAATTCAAAACTTAGTTATGTTATTTTATAAATATCCTAATTATAAAGTTGCAGGAATAAAGACTATCTATACCATTTTAAATGCAGTAATTGCTTTGTTCTTTATTTTTGATAAAAAACTCTTTAACCCTCAGTTTAGCACTGAATTTATGAATATTACTAATATGACCTTATCTCAATATGAATCAATATCAATTGGATTAAGAACATTTATTGCTGTCATTATTACCATCACATCTATTATTGAGATTATAAAAATCTTTATCTCAAGTTATAAAAATTCAAATCAATATTATAAAAAATAAAAGAGTTTTCTCTTTTATTTTTTTCTTTAAAAATGGATTGATATATGATAGAATAATTATATGGAGAATAAGTATGATTAATTTAAAGGAAATGGATTTATTTTTGTTAGATATGGATGGAACAATTTATATTGAAGACCGATTAATTGACGGAGCCAAAGAATTTATTTCAAAAATAATATCCATCCAAAAAAAGTATGTTTTTCTAACTAATAATTCATCTGTCAATAAAAACAATTATATAGATAAGATGAAAAAATTAGATATTCAATGTACTGAAGAAAATATTTTTTCATCAGGTATGGCTACTGGTATTTTTTTGAAAGAAAACCGCCCGAATCAGTCAGTTTATCTTGTCGGAACCTTATCTTTAGAAGAAGAATTAAAACATTATGGTGTAAGTATTGTTGATAAAAATCCAGATATTGTTGTTGTCGGGTTTGATCGTGAACTTTGTTATCGTAAACTCGAATTAGCCTGTGAGTTTCTTGATAATGGGGCGGAATTTATCGCAACCAATGCTGACTTTTTATATCCGATTAAAAATCATCGCTTTATTCCTGATTGCGCGAGTATCTGTTCAATGCTAACTGCTGCAACACAAAAAAAACCATTTTTTATTGGAAAGCCGAATCGTTATATGATTGATATTCTCTCAAGTAAATATAATATTCCGCATCACAAAATAGTAATCATTGGGGATCGTTTATATACTGATATTGCCTCAGGAATAAATGCGGGTGTCAATACCATTTGTGTTTTATCTGGTGAGACTAATGAGAAAATATTGTTGCAAAGTGAAATTAAACCACACTTTACTGTTCAATCTATTCAAGATTTAATTAATTTATTATAGGAGAAGGTATGAAGATTTTTAAAATATGTTTTATTATAATAGGGGTTTTTATGTTATTATTAACGGGATGTAATAATAAGCCGATTGATGAAGATCCAATGGATCCTATTATTACCTTAATAGGAACCAACATTGAAATTACCTCTGGAGAAAATTATCAATTACATCCAGAAATATTAGAAGGAGATGTAACATTAAAATTTTTATTTTCATCAAATAATGTAAATGTTGCTACAGTTGATGAAAACGGTTTGGTAACTGCTCATATACCAGGCAATGCAGTTATCACTGTGTATCTTGAAAATTATCGAGATTTGGATATTGAAGTCAATATAAAAGTTGTTTATTCTGATCAACAAATTGCGCAAATCGTGTTAGATTGGGCTAAAGAGTTAGTTGACCGAGAATTAAGTAATGATATTTCTTTACCTTCAACGCATCCTGATTATGATGCTCAAATTACTTGGGAATCCAGTGATGAAGACAGTTTAACATCAGACGGTGAAATTAATCAAAAAGAATATGATATAAATGTTAATCTTACAATTTCTGTCGTTTACAAAAGTATTAATGTAGATGATACGATTGATATTACGGTAACTGGCTATGCACTTGAAATTGTTGCAAATAGCTTTTTGAATCAGTTTAGTAAGCTTATCACAAGGGATTATAATAATATTAAATTGACTCACACCTCATATCAAAATGCCACAATAACTTGGCAATCATCAAATCCTGAAGTGTTTACTAATGATGGAATATACATAAAACCTATCGAAAATACAAAGATCATTATTTATTGTACTGTTTCATTTGAAGATCTTGGAATATCAAGAACTTTTTCTAAAGAAGTGACTGTTCAAGGTATATCCATTATCGAAAAGGTAAGTGAAATCGAAAAGGCTGTCTTAGTTGATTTAAATATTAATCGGATCATCTATGATAGTTTGGAACTTCCGATTTATTTTGCGGAATATAACGCAACTTTAACATGGACTAGCAATTTCCCTGATATTATATCTACAACTGGACAAGTGGTAAGACCTGCCCTTAATCGAATTGTATCACTACGGTGTGAAGTAACTAGTAACAATGAAACTGCCCCTTTTAGAATAGAGATTGAAGTGGCTGGCGTTCATTATGATGAAAAATGGAATGCAGTTGAAGAATTATTGAACTTTATTTTTATTGATCAAATTAAGACGCAAAGATATACAATGTTTGGAGTAACATTCGACTATGAGTCATATAATTATGGATATATTCCTTTTTATATTAACAGTCCGTCAGTCATCCTCGATGGAATGATGAATCGTGACCGTTCAATTCGGACTGAAACAAGATGGATTGTTATTCATGACACAGCTAATACCAATGAAACAGCAAATGCAGAGATGCATTACCGATATCTACAAACGAATCCTGGTACATCTTGGCATTATACAGTTGATGATAATGATATCTATCAACATTTACCTAATAATCGCACCGCTGCTCATGCAGGTGCTTCTGAAGGAAATAATTACGGTATTGGAATTGAAACATGTATAAATTATGGTGTTGACTATAATCAAGTCATGAGAAAAACAGCAAAATTAACAAGTGAATTAATGAAGGAATATGATTTAACATTATATAGTATACGCCAACATTTCTTTTTCTCAGGAAAGGATTGTCCACATGTAATGCGAGCTGCAAACCGCTGGAATGAGTTTTTAGATTTAGTTGCAATGGAATATTTAGCAATAACTCAATTAGAAGGTGTTGAATTTGTTTGGGAATCGCTAAGCCCGACAATTCTTGATAATAATGGTCGAATAAGTCCATTATTTAATCATCCTGGAGGCGAAATTGATGTGTCATTTAAAGTTGCAGTTACATATAATGGAGTGACAAAGGAATATACACACACAGCCAAATTATTACCACCATCTTGGTTATAAAAAATTATGGCGAATAGTATATTATTTAATAGCACAAGTTTTTATAACCTTTTGAAAAAGCAAGATTTATATTCTTGCTTTTTTTTATTGGAATGAAAACATTTGTAAAAATAAGGAAACCGTTTTACAGTTTCATTTTAATGGTTCTAGTGTTAAAATACAAAAGAAAAAAGGAGTGAAAAAATGGCAATTAAGTTTGTTTTACTAGAAGAAAAAGTTAAAGAATTGAAAAAAGCGATTAATGAGCATAAAAAAAAGCCAGGTCCTTTGATGCCGACTTTACATGATGCTCAGCGAATTTTCGGTTGTATACCTCTTCAAGTTCAAAAGATTATCTCAGAAGAATTAGGTGAGCCCATTTCAAAAATTAATGGAGTAGTTACTTTTTATTCACATTTCTCAATAGAACCCAAAGGAGAACACATTATTAGTGTCTGCCTAGGGACGGCTTGTTATGTTCGAGGTTCACAAGAAATTATCGATGCATTCGGAAGTGTTCTTCAAATTAAACAAGGAGAAACAACAGTGGATGGGAAGTTTACTCTTGAAGCAACTAGATGCATTGGAGCATGCGGGTTGGCTCCAGTTTTTACAATTGACGGTCACGTATATGGTACCGCTAATGCAAAAGTTGCAAAAAGTGCAATTGAAGCTTTATTAAGGAATTAAATAATGAAACTATCTAAATTAGTTGAATTATTAAAAGCTGATATTTACACGAAGTCTATTTACAATCCTGATTTAGAAATAAATTATGCATTTTCATGTGATTTAATGAGTGATGCACTCATGTTATTAAGGAATGTCCCCCTTTCTTTTTGTGATCGAGGAATTCTTATTACCGGCTTAGTAACTGTCCAAGGTGTAAGAACAGCGGAAATGTTAGATTTGAAAGTTTTATTACTTGTTCGGGGTAAAATACCAACACAAAATGTTGTAAAAAGTGCGGAAGATTCAAACATAATTTTACTTGGAACATCATATACAATGTTTTCTTCAAATGGAAGGATGTATCAAGCAGGAATAAAAGGAATTAGCGAAATTGAAGAACAAATTAAATAACATAATTAATCTGGAATTTTTAATTCTACCGATGAATTTAGAACAAGCTGGCTATATATCTAGTCAAATCAAATCAATGTTAGTTAAAAAAAATATTGACAAAATGTTGATTAGAAGGATTGCAGTAGCAATATACGAAGCAGAAATTAATGTTGTAATTCACTCCTATGGAGGATTGTGCAACGTTTTAATTAATGATGATCAAATTATATTTGTTTTTAACGATACTGGCCCAGGAATAAAAAACATCGAAGAGGCAATGCAAGAAGGGTTTTCAACAGCACCTGAATATGCAATCCAAAATGGGTTTGGAGCTGGATTAGGGCTTTCAAATATCAAAAAAGCAAGCGATAATTTTGAAATCATATCCAACCCAAACGGAACAAAACTTACCATAGGTTTTAAATTATGAAGATTGAAAACTTTTTAACAATAAAAGATTTACAGTTATTGACTAAGTTACCTATTGAAAGAGATGTTAATGATATTTACTGCTGTGATTTATTAAGTTTTGTTTTGGGGCATGTAAAAGAAAAGAATACCATGCTGATAACCATCATAAATTCAATGAATGTAATAGCTGTTGCATCTTTATTAGAGATGAGTGCAGTTGTTTTTTGCGAAGGTGTAACTCCGTCTGAAAAAATAATTGAAAAAGCAATTGAAGAAAAAATTCTTTTATTTAAAACTGATTTATCATCAGCAAAGTTATTGAAGGTAATTTATGAAAGTATATTATGATCTTCATATTCATTCCACATTATCAGCTTGTGGATCCGAGTTACTAACACCAAATAATATTTTAAATATGTGTATGTTGAAAAAGTTGAATATGATTAGCATCACAGATCATAACACATTAAAACATTTATATAGTTTTTCAAAAATTATAGATAGTTATGACTTTTTGTTTATATATGGTGTTGAAGTGACCGTTAAAGAAGGATTCCATGTTTTAGGATATTTTAAAACACTAGAACAAGCATTAATTTTTGATTCGATTCTTGAAGATTCAAACCCTAAAATTTTTTATAACAATCAAAGAGGCAGTCAACTGATATATAACGAATATGATGAGTTAATTGAAGAGATTCCATATCAATTAAATGTCCCTTTGAATCTCACATTACAAGAAATGATTGAGGAAGTAAAGAAACTAAATGGGATAACAGTTTTAGCACATATCGATCGAGCTTTTGGAATATTAGAATACTATCCTGATTTTACAAAATTCAATATAGATGCTGTTGAAATAAATAATATTGATAATATCATGTCTTTACATAATAAATACCAATATCTTAAAAAATATCCTTATCTTCATTCGTCTGATGCACATAATTTACTTTCCATTCATGAAAGGGCATATTCAATTATTTTAAATAGTCTTTCCTTTGAAGGGTTAAAGGAAGCTTTAAGATATGACTGATTTATCGTTATTTATACTTGATTTGGTTCAAAATTCGATATATGCCAATTCTTCATTTATACAAATTGTTGTCAATGAAAACATTAAAAAAAACCAATTTTCAATTACAATAATTGATAATGGAGACGGAATTGAGCAAGATAGTCTATCCCAAGTGACAGACCCTTTTTACACGACTAGAACGACTAGAAAGGTTGGTCTAGGAATTCCTTTATTTAAAGAATTATGTGAATTTAGCAATGGGAGATTTCAAATTATCTCAAAACCAAAAGAAAAAACGATGATAATCGGAGCAATGCAATATGACCATATTGACCGATTGCCACTAGGAAAAATTGAAGAAACAATTTTTTCATTATTTATCAATAGTCACAAAGCTGATATTCAGTATATTCATATTTTTAATGAAAAAAAATTTAAATTAGATACGATAGAAATTAAATCAATTTTAGGTGAAGTTCCAATCAATAACTATGATGTTATGAAGTGGATTAAAACATATATTATTGAGAATTTAAAAATTATTTATGAGGAGTTATAATGAAATCTTTAGATGAACTTAAAAAAATTAGAGATGAAGCGGCAAAAAAATTAAACTTGCGAAATCAAAAAGAAGGGTATCGAATTGTTGTCGGAATGGCGACTTGTGGGATTACTGCTGGAGCAAGGCCTGTATTAAATGCATTAGTTGAAGAAGTATCAAAAAGAGAATTGAATAATGTTGTCGTAACACAAGTTGGTTGTATTGGTGAATGCGCCCTCGAACCAATTGTGGAAATCTTTGATAATAAAGGTATTAGAACAACATATTGTAAGGTCAAACCAATTGATGTTGAGAGATTAATCAATAATCACATAATTCAAGGCTTAGTTGTAGAAGATTTATTAATTTCAAAATATAAAAAAGTAGGTATTCAAAATGGCAATTAGAGCGCAAATTGTAATCTGTGGGGGCACTGGATGTATATCAAGTAAATCAGAAGCGATTAAAAAAGAATTTGAAAAACAATTACAAGAATTAGAGTTAGAATCAGAGGTTAGTGTCTTTTTAAGTGGTTGTTTTGGCCTATGCGAAAAAGGGCCAGTAGTAATCGTTTACCCTGATTGCACTTTTTATTCTAAGATGGAAGTTAGTGATGTTGAAGAAATTTGTCGAGAACATATTTTAAAAGGAAGAATTGTAAAAAGGAAAGCTTATCAAGATATAACGCCTGAAGACGAAAGCAAAATTCAAACTTTTCAAGAAATGAACTTCTATGCAAAGCAAGAACGTATTGCCTTAAGAAATTGTGGAATTATTAACCCCTTTGATATTAATGAATACATTGGTAGAGATGGTTACTTGGCTTTAGGAAAAGTATTAACAGAAATGACTCCTCAAGATGTAATCAATGAGATCAGCAATTCTGGACTTAGAGGAAGAGGTGGAGGCGGATTTCCTACTGGTTTTAAGTGGAGTTTAGCTGCAAAAAACAAGGCAGATCAAAAATATATAATCTGTAATGCTGACGAAGGAGATCCTGGTGCTTTTATGGATCGTGCTATTTTAGAAGGAGATCCACACAGTGTCATCGAAGCTATGACAATTGGAGGCTTTGCAATAGGATCTTCGCAAGGATATGTTTATATTCGTGCTGAGTATCCATTAGCTGTTGAAAGGTTAAACAATGCTATTAACGATGCATATCGTCTTGGTTTATTAGGTGATAAGATTCTTGGATCAAATTTTTCTTTTAATTTAGAAGCACGTTTAGGAGCTGGAGCATTTGTTTGTGGTGAAGAGACCGCTTTAATGGCATCCATCGAAGGCGAACGTGGAATGCCAAGAAACAAACCTCCCTTTCCTGCCGATGCCGGACTTTGGGGTAAACCAAGTATTATTAATAATGTCGAAACTTATGCCAATATCCCCCAAATAATTTTAAAGGGTGCAAGTTGGTTTAAAACAATCGGAACAAAAGAGTCTCCAGGAACAAAAGTCTTTGCTTTGGGAGGCAAAATTAATAATACAGGACTCTTAGAAATTCCGATGGGGACTTCATTACGAGATGTAATTTTTAACATTGGTGGAGGTATTCCTAATAATAAAGAATTCAAAGCTGTCCAAACTGGTGGGCCTTCAGGAGGATGTTTAACTAAAGAACATCTTGACACTCCCATAGAATATGATACTTTAGTTAATTTAGGTTCAATGATGGGCAGTGGCGGTATGATTGTTATGGATGAAGACAATTGTATGGTTGATGTTGCAAGATTCTTTTTAGAGTTTACAGTGGACGAGTCATGTGGAAAATGTACACCATGCCGTGAAGGTACAAAGAGAATGCTTGAATTATTAGAGAAAATAACTAACGGTAATGGAACAATTAATGATATTGACGTTTTAGAAGATTTAGCATATTCAATTAAAGATTCAGCTCTTTGCGGATTGGGTCAAACTGCCCCAAATCCAGTACTATCAACTTTAAAAAACTTTCGTGATGAATATATAGCTCACGTAGTGGATAAAAAATGTCCAGCAGGAGTTTGTAAATCATTAGTAAAATACTATGTCACTGATAATTGTATTGGATGTGGAAAATGTAAACGTAATTGTCCTGCTCATGCAATTAGTGGTGATATTAAAAAACTACATACAATAGATCATAACTTATGTATTAAATGTGGAGCATGTATCATTTCATGTCCTGTTGGTGCAATAGTTACAGCTTAGGAGGAAGAAAGTATGGTTAAATTAATAATTAATAATCAACAAGTTGAAGTGTCAAATGATTTTACAATCCTTCAAGCTGCTAATAAATTAGGTATTGATATTCCCCGTCTTTGTTTTTTGAAAGATATTAATGAAACAGCAGCGTGTCGAATTTGTGTTGTTGAAATTGAAGGAATCAAATCTCTAAAGAATTCATGTACGGTAAAAGTTTCGGAGGGCATGGTTGTAAAAACAAATACTCCAAGAATAAAAAAGGCCGTAAAAAATAATCTTGAACTGTTAGCGGCAAATCATAAATTTGAATGCTGGTGTTGTCCAAGAGAACATAATTGCGAATTTTTACGACTTCTTAGAAAATACAATGTTCCAAATGTCATTGGCGAAGATGATTATTTTGAACGAAAAGAAATTATATCGAATATTACTGATTCATTAGTTATTGACAGTTCGAAGTGTATTTTATGTGGAAGATGTATCTCAACTTGTGAGAAACTAACGGGAATAAGTGTTTTAAATTTTAATCATCGAGGTTTTGAAACATTTGTTGGTCCGGCATTAAATCATAACATGGATGATGCTGGTTGCATATATTGTGGAAAATGTATCCAAGCATGTCCGGTTGGTGCCATCCGTGAAAAAGATGAACTAGATTTAGTTATGGATTTATTAGAAAATAAGAAATATTATACTGTTGTGCAGGTTGCTCCAAGTGTTCGGGCAGCTTTAGGAGAAGAATTCGGATATGAAATTGGGACAAATGTTGAAGGAAAAATGTATCAGGCGTTAAATTTATTAGGATTTGATGATATTACCGATACAAATTTTGCTGCAGACGTTACTATCATGGAAGAAGGAACTGAATTAATTGCCCGTTTATATAAACTCAACAACAATGAAAATGTCGCTCTACCATTATTTACTTCATGTTCTCCAGGATGGATTCGATATATTGAAACCTACTACCCTGAATTTCTTCCTAATTTGTCCTCATGCAAATCCCCTCAACAAATGCAGGGAGCATTAATAAAACACTATTATGCAGAAAAAATCGGTGTATCTAAGGAAAATATTAAAGTAGTTTCCATTATGCCATGTATTGCAAAGAAATATGAAGCAAAACGTCCAGAAATGGAAGTTGACGGTGTTAGGGATGTTGACTATGTATTAACAACAAGAGAATTAGCGAGAATGATTAAACGTCAAGATCTTAACTTTAAAGAATTAGTTGAATATAAACCAACCTCACCTCTAGCAAAATATACAGGTGCAGGTGTTATATTTGGTGCAACTGGTGGCGTTATGGAAGCAGCTATTAGAACAGTTCAGGATATATTAGAAAAAGAGAACATTACTATTGAAATTGAAGAATTACGCGGCACAGATAACGGAATTAAAGAAGCAAATGTAATTATTGGCGGAAAAGAATTGACAGTTGCTGTTGTTCATGGTACTGTAAATATACCAGAAATGATTAGAAGGGTTAAAGATAATCCTAATAAATACATTTTTATTGAATTTATGGCTTGTACAGGAGGTTGTGTTAATGGTGGCGGACAACCTATTGTTAATGCAAACTTACAAGAAATGATTGATGTGCGCAAAGAAAGAGCTAAGGCTTTATATGCAATAGATCAAATTTCCGAAATCCGAAAATCAAATAAAAACCCTAATGTCATAAAATTATATTCTGATTTTTTAAAAACGCCAGGCAGTCATATTGCTCATAATTTATTGCATACTGGTTATAAACCTAAGGGTTTCTATTCACAAAAATAACAATTAAAAAAAGGTATTAGTATGAAAAAGGTGTTAATTTATTTTATCGTTTTGTTTTTCTTGGCAGGTTGTAACGCAGTTAATGAGAACAATGAAAAATTAAAAATCATTGTGCCTACTGGAATTCCACTAATTGCTTTAGGAGGTTTAATAAATGATGATGTGATTATTGATGATGTGAGCGGAACAAATTTATTACTTTCTGCCATCACATCAAAAAGTCACGATATTGTTATTGCTCCATTTAATTTAGGAACAAAATTATATATAAATCAATCAAGTGATTATAAACTTGCGTCAATACTTTCGATAGGAAATACATATATAGTTTCAAAAAAAGAATCCAAATTAGATTCAGTTAAAGATTTAAACGGAAAAACCTTATTAGCTTTTGGCGAACATAGCATCCCTCAAATTATTCTAAATCGCGCTTTGGATAAAAATAACGTAATATGTAATATCGATTACCTAGCAAATTTAAACCTTATAATACCTTTCTTTATCAATAATTCAAATGATTCTTATGAATATATTCTCGCAGCAGAACCAGTTATAACATCATTAATTGAAAATTATAATATTGACCTTAATATATTAGATTTACAAGATTTATTAAAAGATGAAATAAGCATGATTATTCAAGCAGCAGTTTTTATTAATCCAAACAGTAAAAACAAAAATAAAATTGATAAATTTCTCGTTGATTTAAAAAACAATATCGAGGTTTTAAATTCTAATCAAAATCAATATGCAAACAATATTTTAAACAAGCATCCTTATTTTTTGAATTTAAATGCAAATGTTATTGGAAAAAGTATCCCAAGAAGTAATATTGTTTATTATAATTCCCAAGAAATTAAACAATTTATTATTGATTATTGTGAGTATTTAAATCAATATAATAATGAAATATTAAGCAATAAAATTCCAGAAGAGGATTTTTTCTACGGATGAAAAAACAAATAGTTTATTATTCAATTGGTCTTTTGTTGATAATGGCATTTTGGCTGATTAGTAGCAATATAATAAATAATCCAATGGTTATTCCGAAAATTGATCGCGTTTTTAATACTTTAAAAACGTTATTGGGAGCTATAACAACATATATGATCATCGGAAACACAATTTTACGGTTATTATTAACAGTATTATCAGCGTTTATCATATCTTTGTTATTAGCAATTTTCTCTTATTATTACTCCGGTTTTGAAATAACGCTTAAACCCGTATTAGTTGTTTTAAAAACTACGCCAATTATTTCAATAATTATTATTCTATTATTGATTTTCGGAAAAGAATACAGTCCAAACATTATTACAGCGTTTGTTATTATGCCGATAATGTATGAAGGTATTCTAAATAGTTTTCAAAATTTAAATCAAAATATAATTGATGAAGTAAAATTATTAACAAACCATAAAGTTATCATTTTGATTAGAATATTTCTTCCTATTACCTTACCATACATCTTAACATCAATAATTCAATCTTTTGGGTTAGGATTAAAGGTAATGATAATGGCAGAATTTATCGCACAACCTCGTGATACAATTGGTTATAATTTAATGCAAGCAAATTTATTAAATAAAACTGAAAATATATTTGCTTGGACAATAATTTTAATTGCAATTGTAATGATTACTGACTTTGTTATTAAGAGGTACAAATTAAAAAATATAAATAAAAACGGTTCTCATAGTTGAGAGCCTTTTCTTTATGTTTAGACATAATTTTTTCATTTTTAATAATAAGTATCGACAGATTAGTATTTTTATGATAGAATAATCAAACAATAGGGAGATGAAACCATGGGTATTATGACTTTTAAAAATCTACCTAAGGAAAAAAGAATTAGAATTTTGAATGCTGCAAAAAAAGAATTCTCACGAGTTCCCTTCGAAAAAGTATTGATTTCTAATATTATTAAAGAGGCCAAAATTCCTCGAGGCAGTTTTTATCAATATTTTGACAGTATTGAACAGTTATTCATAACGCTATTATTTTACTTATTTGGAAAAGATAATAAACCTTTTGATGTTTATTTGGATAATAATAATCATGATATTTTATTAGCAGTTAAAATGAAATTTTATCAGACAGTCGATCGTTTAAGTAACGACGACGAAAACCAATTGAACAGTAATATCTTTATCAGTATTTTTAATAATTCTGGAAAAGGTGTACTGCCATATTTACTTGAACCAAGAATTATCACCGATAAACCTTCTATTCACCGTTTGAATGAAATATTGGGTTATATTGAAATGATTAATTTAACATGTTTATATCGCTTTTTAACATTAAAAGAAGCAAAAGAAAAAGTTAAAGACACATTTAATCACTATTTAGAGCTAATTAAATCGGAAATTAAATTATTGAAGGAAATAGAATGAAATCATTATTAACAATTTATAAAAGAGCTTATCAATCAAAATATTTAATTATCGTCTCAACTTTGGCGATTCTTTTCATGGTTGCTGATGTTGCTATCGCTTTAGCAATTCCTAGAATTACAAAGAATATTTTTGTGGAAATTAGTGATGGAAATAATAATTTAGATTATGTAATAAGAATTGGAATTATGGTCGTTATCATCGCCTTATCTGCAGTAATAACAACTATTTTAAATAACATATTTGCCCAGAAGTTAAGTACGAAAATTGCTCGTGATTTACGCAGTGAATTATTTGAGAAAGTTCAAGAATTATCATTTTCTAACATTGATTCTATTAGCAGTGGAACATTAATGACGGTTATAAGTAACGATACAATTCATATTCAGCAGGTTATCATGATGATGTTCAGAATCGTGTTAAGAAGCCCATTAACTTTAATTGGAGCAATCATAATGGCCTATATAACCAATGGTAAACTGTTCCCAATTATTATTGGAGCAGTATTAATATTAGGCATATCAATAATGATAATTTTTAAACGAGCTTCTAAAGCGTTTATGTTATTACAAGACCGAATTGATGATCTTAATTCAAGGTTACTAGAAACAGTTAGTGGAGCAAGAGAAATCAAGTCTTTTGTAACAGAAAATGACGAACTTGAAAGATTTAACGTTGTCAATGATAATTATAATGACTCAATTATTTATGCTAATAAGAGAATTGCTTTAATTGATCCCCTTATTATTTTGATCAGCAATTTAGCAATCGGCTCAGTTTTATTGATGTCTAGTTATATGGTTTTTAAGGATTTTGAAAATAGAGGAGAAGTCATTGGTTCGATTACAGCTTATATTTCCTATTTGCAACAAATCATTATGTCGTTAATGATGTTGTCGATGGTTGCAATAAATTTATCAAGATCATCAGTAAGTGCCAATCGTATTATGAATATCTTAACGACAAATATCGATGTAGCAAATACAAATAATCCCGAATATGACTTTTTCTTAAAGGGCAGAATTGAATTTAGAAATGTATCTTTTGGATATGTTGATGAAGAATCTGCAACAAAAGGTCACACTTTGAATAACTTATCATTTTTAATTGAAGCTAATTCAGTCGTCGGAATAATAGGTTCAACTGGCAGCGGCAAAACAAGTTTGGTTCAATTATTACCGAGGTTATATGATGTTACAGAAGGAGAACTATTACTAGATAATATCAATGTTAAGGATTTAGATTTAAAAACATTAAGAAAACAAATTTCATATGTTACCCAAGAACCGATTATTTTTTCCGGAACAATCGCTTCTAATGTCCGTCAAGGCAAGAATGATGCTTCAGATGAAGAAGTGATTAATGCTTGTAGAAAAGCTGCACTTTCAGAGTTTATCGAAGGCAATGAGGAAGGTATAAATTCTGTCGTTAATCAGGGAGGTTCAAACTTATCGGGAGGTCAACGCCAACGCTTAGCAATTGCAAGAGCAATAATTAGAAACCCTAAGATTTTAATTTTGGACGATTCAACCAGTGCTGTTGATGCTAAAAGTGAAATGCTGATTAAGAATAACCTTAAAGAAGTAGATTCACAAACAACTTTAATCGTAGCCCAAAAAATTTCATCAATTAAAAATTGTGATTATATCATTGTTTTGGACAATACCGGGAATTTAGATGGATTTGCATCACATAAAGATTTATTAAAAACAAGTAAGGTATATCAGGAAATCTATATTTCCCAATTCGGAGGGCTAGATAATGAATAGAGGTCAGGGAGCAGGTTTTCGAGGCGGAATGCAGCGCTTTAGAGTCGTAGAAATGCCGAAAGAAAAACATATTCAATGGAAAGTAATTAAAAAGATTTGGAACTATTTAAAACTATATCCATCTTCATTATTAATTGTTGCGATATCGATTGTCTTTTTTGCTGCATTTAATTTGAGTTTACCTTATATTATTCAAATTGTCATTGATGATTATATTAATGTTAATGATATTAATCTCTATGCTTTGGGCATTATCTTTTTAGCTGTTCTTTTAGTTACTATTGTTAATGCGATTGGAGGATGGTTTCAAAGAGTACTAATGGCAAAAGCCGCTGCTAAAGCAACAAGAGATATAAGAAGTGTACTGCCTTTCTTTCTTCAAAAGTTACCAATTAAGTATTATGATGAAAACCCGCACGGGATGATTATCAGTGTTCTTACGAATGACATTGAAACAATTTTTAATGCTTTGTCGCAAGTAGTACCACAACTTATCTCTTCAGTTATTACAATTATTGGCTCAATTATTCTGATGTTTATCACTAGTTGGCAATTAACAATTGTTACCATATTACTTTTTCCAATAATGATTATTGCAATTATTTTTATTACAACCAAAGCCTTTAAATATTTCAAAACCCAACAGGTAAAGTTGGGTGAAGTAAATGGAATTGTAAAGGAAGATATAGATGGATTAAAGGTTGTGAAATTATATAATCAAGAAGAAAAAATGATAACAACATTTAATAAAGCCAATGATGAGTTAAGAGAATCATCATATAAAGCCCAAATTTATTCAGGAATGATGATGCCAATTATTAGATTATTAGATAATATCTTATATGGTGTCGTTGTTGCAATCGGAGCAGTCCTAAAAATAAGATACGGAATTATTACTGTTGGTAAAATCCAATCAATGACGAACTACGCTAGAATGTTTATGAGACCGGTTAGCAATTTAGCACAAATATATAATATCTTACAATCAGCCATTGCTGGAGGATACCGAGTGTTTAAGTTAATCGAAGAGCCCCATGAATATCTTGATGAATCTAAAGAAGAGTTAAAAGAAATTAAAGGTGAAGTAGAATTTAAAAATGTTAGCTTTGGATACAAACCAGATCAGTTGGTTTTAAATGATATTAGTTTCAAGGCAGAAGCTGGAAAAACAATTGCGATTGTCGGTCCAACAGGAAGTGGTAAAACGACAATTATCAATCTTCTTACCCGTTATTATGATATTAATATTGGTAAAATCTATATTGACAATAAAAATATTTATAATTTTTCTAAAAAAAGTTTACGTTCAAAAGTGGGAATTGTTTTACAAACAACATATTTATTTAAAGGTACAGTTCTTGAAAATATAAAATACGGAAAAAACGATGCTTCATTTAACGATGTTGTTGAAGCAGCCAAATTAGCACAAGTACACGATATCATTGAACGTTTGCCAAAGAAATATCATACCAAAGTTAAAGAAGGAGGAATTAACTTTTCTCATGGCGAACGCCAGTTAATATCTATTGCAAGGACAATTCTTTCTAATCCAGGAATCTTAGTCTTAGATGAAGCAACATCTAGTGTTGATACAAGAACTGAAAGCAAAATTCAAAAGAGTATAGGTTTCTTAGTTAAAAATAGAACTTCATTTATTATTGCCCATCGCCTCCAAACAATCAAAAACGCAGATATCATTTTAGTTATTAAAGATGGCGAAATCATTGAACGAGGAAATCATGAACAACTGATTGCAAAAAACGGTTTATATTGTGATATGTATACTATGCAGTTTGGAGCTCAAAAGTAAACATTACTTAAAAAAATCCTGACAGAATTTGATTTCTTACCAAGGATTTTTTTAAATTTATCTATCAATAGAAGGAGAAGTAAAAATGGATATTTCCAAGTCAATTTTTAAAGAATATTCTAAATGCTCACGATATGCTAGTCTTGATGATATTTATCGGAATAAATTATCTAGCCACTTAAATTGTGGTGATGATATGTATGAAAAAATTACTGATATTTTATCGATGATGATTGATGAGGATACTGGAGATGATTTAATCGATAGATTAAATGAGCAGACAGAAGCTCTCTTACCATTTTATAATGCTGCTGAAAAGTGGGCAATTAATATTGGCAATAAGATTTTTAAGAGCAATATGAAGTTTTCGGAAGCCACATTGAATCAAAAATGTTTTCGTTTTAAAGATTTTTCAGGTCATAGCTTTTATTGTTATCTGGATGGATATGATGAATTAGATGATCAAATTATTGTAGTTGAAGCAAAAGCTACAACCTCCAAAAAATTTTTGGAATTAGGTCCTGTAATGAAAAAGGCCCATTATCCACTTTTTGTTCGGGCTGGCAATATTATCAGTTTAGATCATGAAAAGGTAGTAAAGGAAGAATTTTTAAATAGTTATCAAAAATTGTTTGATCGGTTTTCAGATGTTGGAAAATATGTTTTCGATTTAGCAGTGGAGAGATATTTCATTGAAAATTCAATGAAGAAAAATAATCTTAATCAAAAAAAGATCAAGTATTTTATAGCAACATTAAATAGTGATTATGTTTTTAATGGAGAGTATCTCAATAAAGAACCCATCTATGATGATGATTTAATTCATTTTATTGACCTAACTGATATAACGAAAGAATATTTACCAATAATTGATCAATTAAAAAATAATTTAGTAAATTATCTAGGTTCTACCGAATTACCTGAAGCAAAGTTAGAAAATAAATGTCGATTAAATCACTCTGATCAGTGTATATTTTGTAAAATTTGTTTTGAAAAACTATTTGAAAAAGGTTCAATTCTTGAATATCTACGCTTGACAAACGTTCTGGTAGAGAAAAATTTAAAACTATCTAAATTTGATTTGATTAATCAAGGAAAATATATGATTAATGATATTGATGTTTCACTGTTAAGCAATGCAAATCACATTATTCAAAGGAGATGTTTTGATAGTAATGAAGAATACATTAATCATAATAAAATGTATGAATTGATAAAACAAATAAATTATCCAATTTATTATTTGGATTTCGAAAGTTTTCCTTCTCCCCTTCCGCGCTTTGCTGGCGAAAAACCATTTTCTCAATCAGTGTTTCAGTTTTCAGTTCATATTGAAAAGCATAAATCGAAAGTTGATATCGATAAAGATCATATATCATTTTTAGCGCATGATTTTTTTGATCATCGTGAAGAACTTATTCAATCATTAATTAAAACAATTGATTTATCAAATGGAGGATCAGTAGTTGTTTATAATAAAAACTTTGAGTTTAACCGGATTAAAGAATTAATTGATTATTTTCCTAAATATAAGAATGATTTAAAAAAGATTATGGATCATTTAATAGACTTACTCGATATTGTTAAAACTAACTCAAAAGAATATCAGAAACTAGGCTATAGCGAAGAAGAAAGTAAAGTTATCAATTATTATCATAATGAGTTACGGGGTTCATATTCGATTAAAAAGGTGTTACCATTGTTCTCTGACTTATCGTATGCTGATTTACAAGTTCAAAATGGAAATGAAGCAATAATAAATTATCTGAAATTTAGAACTTCTCCGATTGAGGATTTAAAGATAATTAAAAAAGAGTTAATCGAATATTGCAAATTAGACACTTGGTCTATGGTTGTAATTTTGCATGAATTAATAAAAAGAACTGCTGACAGATTTGTCAACAGTCCAAACCGAGGATAAGACTCGGTTTTTTTATTCAACGACATAAATTATATTTCTTGAAACAGCATTAAAGATTTCTAAAGAGTACTTTACATAAACTCCTCGAACATTAGGATCATTACAAATTATGTATGTTCCGTTATCAGTTATTTCATAACCTCTAACAACGATTAAATGTCCATTAGTTGTATATAAACCCGTGTTGCCTTTAATGCTTAAGGCCACAGGCCCAACATTAACTAAGTGATACTGTAACTCTGCAAAAGAGTATATCTTTTTCACATAACTGTTTTCACCATAAGCTCCCATGCCAACGGTATTATAAACCCAGTTTCCATAGATTTTATTGCCATAATCATAAAATAATGGCGCTAGTTCACCATGAGGAAGAGCAGTTGAAAAAGTATGCCCTTTAAACATTAGAAGCATTGCTGAAGAGGTGATACTACATATACTGTTTCCGATGTTTGGAACATCATGCTGATATAATTTTGGAACATCATAATCAACCATTTTTGGAAGGCTGCTAACATCAACATCAAAAACATAATTTGGAATTGTTAATGTAATGGCAACTAATGAAAGTTTTGGTGATTGATGACTGATTGTGTCTCTTCTTAATGTGATTTTAAACTGAAATGCATCTGCATACTTATTATCTGATATCAAAACCTCATCATCTGACATTTTACTAATAGCATTTGTTTGATCGTTCATGGCGTTGTTACGTCCAAAACCCCATTGACTATAAGTCAAATAAGGACTCCATTGGCCGTTAACACGAACCTTTATTTGTAATTCGCAAGTTCCATTAATACTGCTAAAAGCAGCCCATGAACCAACTAAACGATTATAATTTAAGGTTTCAAATACATTTGATTCATATGAACCGATTACGGCATTTTCTGATAAAAGAATTTTGCCTTCTTTAATCTCAAGATTATTAAAATGTGAAACATTAAAATCCTCTACTTTTTGTACAAACATATGTTGGTTGTTCGTTTGTGCTTTTGGGACTTTGACCGTAAAATCTTTTTCCATTATTTGATCTCCTGAATATAATTTTAATATTAAGTTAACAAAAGTATCTTCGTTTGGGTTACCAATTACGCCAGTGTTAGTAATAATATTTGGATTATTTGTTAACCATTCTCCTGTAACAAAGTAATTAAAGGAAGTTGGAAGTTGTAAATTGGTTTTTGTTTCTGCAGGTAAACTAACAGAATCATAAATTAATTGTAATCTTTCATGATCATTATATGTTTGAACGAGAATAGAGTATTCCTTGTCGACAGTGATATTACTGTAAAAGAAAGTTGCAGATAAGGTTATGGTTGCTTCATTATTCGAGAAAAACCATTTACCTGTTTTAGATAATACATTGGTATTTGATGATTCCCAAAAGATGCTGACTCCATCAACTCTTGTTGGAAGGTTGATATCAGTTTTTGTGGAAGTTGGAACTTCAACTTTGGCGATAGCTTTATTAATAATATCTAATGGGGTTGCGGCTGTTACATAAATTTGGCCAAACTCAAATTCTAATGTTTTATCTGCAAATATTGCCTGAACGGTTAATGTTGCAGATTGAACATAAGTTTTCTGATTAATAAATCCCTCGTGCGATATTATATTTTCATTATCACTAGTCCATATCAATTGAACTTCTTGATTAATAATTGTAATTGATTCGGGTAGGGATAAATCAGATTCAGTTTCATTTGGAATATTTATTTGTGATTTTATCTCGTTTTGAATATATTCATCAGAATATGATTTAATCGTTACATAGCCAATTTCTTTTTCAATTATTTGATCATTCACATTAATTTGAATTTTTATTAATACATCTTTGTCAATTACTCCTCTTGTAACGATACCTTCTTTTGTTATAATTTCTTCGTCACTAGTAAGCCAATTGACTTCTATTTGAATGTTGTCAATTGTATATGATGAAGGAAAAGATAAGTTCTCCAAGGTTTGTCCAGGAAGGTCAATTTGTTCAATAATTTTTTCAACAATTTTTTCTGCATCAATATTAGTTTTTTCGCTTCTACATCCTAATAAAACGAACGTGAAGAGAATGAAACATAATATGAATTTTTTCATATAAACCTCCGTTAATATCATAGATTATATCATACTTTATCTAAAAAATAAAGAAAAGTCACATAAACTTAGGGGGCTTTTATGTGACTTTTCCGATAGGAAATATGAGTATTATGTAAACTGTTGGAGATATTCTAAATAGTTAAGGTATTAACAATTTCAAAATTGCTATTATAAGAAACAATTTTCCCATTGCTAATTGTATAAAAGTAGTTTTGATTTTCTTGAATATTGACCATTCTTCTTATATAATCAAAACTTCCATGAGAAAACATTTTTACATCAAATGAATTATTGTTAAGGTCAACAATAAATAATATGTATGATAAATCTGTATTCTCTCCATCAAGAACAATTTTCTGACCTGCAAACCCAAAATAACTTGTTTTGCTGTTTTGGTGTAAAAAGATTGCTCGAGGATTATTTATTGATTCAATAAAGCTTGATTTGATTTCATATTCAGAATTTGTTTTGTAAGGGTTAGCAATATTATTTTCAATCTTATAGAATGATAAACGATAGACTAAATTCCCTGAATAATTTAATGAAACCGCATTTGTTTTTTCATTGTCAAGATGGTATAAACTTATTCTGCTGTCATCTTGCGTTTGTTCAATTAATTTCGGTTTATAAGGATCTTTAAGATCAATGTAATTTTTGGTTTTATCAGTATAAATAATTGCCTGATCTTTATTAAAACGAATGAAGTTTATTGATTCATGTGATTTTCCTAACCCATTTAATTGGCCCACTATCTTTAATGATTTTGTTTCGTTCTCTAATTTTTCTTCGAAGATCAAAATTCTGTTATTCGATTCAATTTTTCGATCATTTGCATTAAACAAAGATGTCTTGTATGTTGTAGAAGTTGTTGCGACTCGCAAATATCCGTTATATTCATTAAATGCAAAGGAATTAGCAGCGTCTCCTAGGTAAGTACAAGAACTGCTGTATGTAATATTACTTTGGTTTAATTTATATTTGTATATAGAAGTGTATTTGCCATTTACGTATTTGCTGTCATTTAAATTAATGAATGAATTAATTAAATATAAATTTTCTTTTGTAGAATAAATAATATCCCACACTTTATTAGTTAACTGAATATGTTGATTGCATTTGATTTGATTGTTTAAGTCTATGGTTGAAATTATTGAAAATGATTCGCCAATTTTATCGTCAGTATAAGCAATATCAGAAAACCGGACATTCACTAATTTTCCATCAATCAATATTTTTGGTAAAGGAACCTTACCCATTTTGCTTAAGTATCCAGAAAAATTAACATTTGTGACTAAATATAAGCTGTTATTAATTAATCTAGAATCTAATAATTGACCTTCAACTTCATAAGTTTTTACTTTTGTGAAGGTTTGTTTATTATAAATGATAACTCTATTAACAAAATGATTTGAACCAAAATAATTTTTTAGATCCAAATACGATTCTGAATCTGTGAATCTAATCTCAGGATCATCTGTATAAATAAAGATGATATAATTATCAGTAACAAGAATGTTGTTTTTATAAGGGCTATTATTAAACATAACTCTAAGATTATTGGCTGAGTATTCTTCTTGATAAAGTATTTCAACAACTCCGTTATCCGTTTTGAAAGCAGTGAAATTATTCGCATTTGCGTAATAAATATTATTACCATCTACTTGAACAATATCGGCATTATCAATTCGATTAGATTGAGTTGATGAGTTATTCAAGATTGTAAAATCTGCAGAATTAGGATTTACAGCGTTTTTTGGATTGTTGAAAAAGCTAAATATGCCAGTATTTGCGGCATACTGATAATCTTCCTGTGAATCTCTATTTGCTAGTAGTAATGAGTATAGCTCATCCTCATTAGAAAAATATGAAAGCTCAGCTGCACCGCTAATTGATTTATTAAAGATGTTAATTTTATGATTTCCAATTGAGAATATTGTGAAAATAATTGCGATTAACAATATGGGCATAAACGAATATGTTAATTTCCTTAAGGATAGAGATCTATATAATTTTGGTTTACTTGCAAGCTTAAGTTCTTTGGAATATGCGGTAGATTTAATTAAATCATACACATCAGGAATTTCAAAATTTTCATTTTGAATTTCTTTTTTCCATTCTCTAAATTTCATTATTACAACTCCTTTTTTAGTTTTGCGATGGCTTTTTGATACATCCAGAAGATTGTCCCTAAAGGTAATCCAATGATTTCGCTAATTTCTTTAAAAGTATAGTTTAAAATAATCCGATAAATAACTATTTCTTTTTCGTAGCCATCTAAAATCTTTAGTGCTGAATCAAGAAGATGATTTGTGCATTCAGTTTTTTCGTATATTTGAGGATTTTCACCGTGATCAATTATTTCTTCTTTTTTTCGTTTATTATAAAGGTTTAACGCGTTATTTCGAGCTATTCTAGATATCCATGCTTTAAAATTAGTTCCTAGACGATAATATTCAATAGAATTAATAGCTTTCATATATGTATCTTGCATTAAATCTTCAACAAGGCTTTTATCTTTGATTATAGAATATATGGACAAATACACGGATTTCTTAGTTTCACTATAGATAACATCGAAAGCAATACTTTCACCATTCAAGTATTTCTCCACGTATATATCCAGTTCTCTTTGATCCATACTCTCCTCAATTTCTGTGCTTGCACTATTATAACAAATTAATTGCCTCTTTTTTTAATTTAATTTGCATTTTTTGATTAAAAAAACGATTTATAATTTAGTAATTAAAATTTATAATTTTTAAATTTAATGTTTATTTTAATTATTAGCATTTATTTTCCAATTTATCTTCAAAAAGGCATATCTTTAACTATTATACTACATATTTCAAAAAAATCATAGAAAATTGTAAAAAATGCTTGCAATTACAAAATAACTATTATATAATAATAATGCGCCGAGAGGCGTACTTATCCCCTACATATAGCAGTGAATAAGAAATTATTCACAACATCCCCTTCCTAAAACCGAGTCCTACCCTGACTCGGTTTTTCCTTTTTTAATTTTTAAGACTAATTATTATATAGACTTGAGTAATTAAATTTGTTATAATAAAGAATACTAAAGGATATAGTTATGGATTACATTGCAATTGATTTTGAAACAGCAAATAGCCGTTTAACTAGTGTATGTAGTATTGGCATTGTTGGCGTTGTAAATAATAAAATTGTTTTTGAAGAATATCATCTCATAAATCCAGAAGAAGAATTTAATGAGAGTAATGTTATGATTCATAATATTACAAAGGATGATGTTTTAGATAAGGATAACTTTGCTGTTGTTTGGAAAAAGATAGAAAAACACTTTGAAAACACAATTATCTTTGCTCATAATGCTGAATTTGATGTCGGTGTATTAAAAGCAGTAATAGAAAAATATCAACTAAAACAGCCAAATATTAAATTTGGTTGTACGTTAAAAATTGCCTGCAAATTGTGGAGTAAAGAAGTATTAATTAACCATAAATTAAATACAATATCTCAATATTTAGAGATAGATCATCATCACCATCATGCTTTAAGTGATGCAAAAATTTGTGTAGAAATAATAAATCGCGGTCAAAAAATCATGAATGTAAGTGATGTCAATGAACTTTATGATGCCTTAGGGCTAAGATATGGTTTATATAATAAAGACCGTTTTTTCTTATCATTGAATAAGTATAAAAGGAATCCAAAACAAAAAATTATTGATAATGAATTATTAAATGACAAAGTTATTTACTATGCAGGAAAACCATCATCATTAAGCAAAAAAGAGTTAGAAGACAAGTTATTGAATAATGGTGTATATTTAGAGAAAAACATAAATCGGAGTTTGGATTATTTCTTGATTTTAGGAAATTGTCCAAAGTTGAAAATAAGTCTTGTTGAAACTTTAATTCAAAAAGGCGTTCCAATTAAAATCATTAGCGAAGAAGAAATTATTAAAATGATAAAGTAGGTGTGGTATGGATCTTTTATCTTACACAAATGTTTCAAATCAAACGGTGAAAGATTTTTTAAAACAGTTTCATATTGCCAAATCAAGCATTTATAAAATACTTCATTATCAATTAATTACAGTTAATAATCAAATTGTCAATGAAGATTACAAGTTAATACATGATGATGTGATAAAAATAAACTTATCTATGTTTGAAAACAATAATATAAAACCATGGAATTATAAAATAAATATTGTTTATGAAGATGAAGATATTCTGATTCTAAACAAACCCACAGGCCTTTTAGTTCATTCTGATGGGCGAAATGTACATACATTAGCAAATGCTGTCAGCTATTATTATCAAACAAAAATGCTTAACCGTCAAATAAGACATATTCATCGACTTGATTATGATACCAGTGGCTTAATTGTTTATGCAAAGCATTTCTTGGCTCACAGTTTTTTGAACTATCAGCTTGAATCAAAAGATTTTAAAAAATACTATATGGCATTAATATATGGAATTTTACCAGAAAAAGAAGGTGTAATTAATTTAAATATAGGTAGTGATCGTCATAATTCAAACCGTTATTTGGTTGCAAAAACTGGTAAAGAAGCGATAACAAAATATCGATTGATTAATTATTTTAATGGAAAAAGTTTAATTGAGATTGAATTAGAAACTGGAAGAACACATCAAATTCGAGTTCATTTTTGCCATTTAAAACATCCTTTAGTAGGAGATAAATTCTACGGTAAGGAAACGGATCAAAGACTAATGCTTCACGCACATAAATTAACCTTTATTCACCCTAGAAGTTTTCAAAAGGTTAATTATGAAACAAAAATACCTAAAGAATTTTATTTATAGAAGGTCATAATGAAAAAAATAATCGAATTTGCACATCAATTAATTGAGGAAAAAATTACAAAAGAAGATGTAGTTTTGGATTTAACAGTAGGAAATGGAAATGATACGTTATTTTTGTGTAAGATTGCAAAATTTGTATATGGATTTGACATCCAAAAAGAGGCTTGTGAACATACAAAAATAAGATTAAATAATCTCTATAATAATTATGAAATTATCAATGATTCTCATCTTAACTTTCGAAACTATGTAAGTCACCCTTTTAAAGCAGCTATCTTTAATTTGGGGTATCTCCCAAAGGGGTCAAAAAATATAACAACAAGCGCAAAGGTTACACTCTTAACGTTAAAATTAATTTTAGAAGATATGGAAACTGGTGGAATTTGTGTTATTGTTGTTTATCCAGGGCATCAAGAAGGGATGAATGAAAGCATTGCTTTAAGTGAATATTTGAAAGGATTGGATCAGCATTCGTATGATGTGATAAAGTATGAATTTTTCAACCAAATAAATTATCCGCCATACTTATTTGCGATCAAAAAAAGCATATGAGAGCTTTTATTGGAATAAAATTAAATGATGTTTTAAATGACATAATTAATCTTCAAAACATGTTAAAAATTAAAGAACATAATGCTAATTATACTTTGGAGGATAATATCCACTTAACACTATCATTTCTTGGTGAAATTAATTTAGAACAAATTGAAACCATTAAAGATATTTTAAATAAAATTAATATTAATTCTTTTGTTTTAAAAATTACTAAAGTGAAAAAAATGAAAGATATGATTATTTTGGAAATTGAACAAAACCACAACTTAATCAATTTACAAAAGAATATTGAATTATGTTTATTGAAAAACGGATTTAATCTTGAAAATAGAAGATATTATCCACATATTACACTGGCACGCAAGACGTCTCAAAATATCGAAAAAACTGTATCGATAATATCAAAGATAAGAGAATGTGCTCTTTTCTCTTCAGAAAGGGTTAATAATCGTCTGACTTATATCCCCGTTTACGTTAAACCATTTAATGATAACGTTTAAATTAAAAAAATTTTCTTGATAAAGAACGTAAAAAATAGTATTATATACCTATCATGTTTAAAGGAGATTGTATGGATTTTATTCCTTTCACTTCAAATAACTTTGAAGTTCGGTTGGCAAAAACAAAAGCAGAACTAGAAGAAGTTTATAAGTTAAGATATAAAGATTTATTATTGTATTATAATGCCAATAATACAAATGACACCGGGCTTTTCAAAGATGAGTATGATGGAAATTGTGACGATTTAATTGTTATTGATTTGAATGTGAATGAAATCGTAGGAACTTACCGTTTAATTAGAAAAGAACATATTACCAAGATTGGTGCTTTTATTACTGAATCTGAATATGATATATCAAAATTAAAAAAATATGAAATTATGGAACTTGGAAGAGCGGTTGTTCGAGAAGATTATCGTAATGGTAGCGTAATTATGTTATTATGGCGCGGACTTACAAGATACGCTATTAACCATAATATTCGATTTATGTTTGGAACTGGTTCTTTTCAAGGAATAAATCCCGGTGATTACAAACATGCACTATCTTATATATATTTTAATCATCTATCAGAAGAAAAGATAAGAGTACAGACGGCGAAGCCACCAAGGTCACCAATGAACTTGCTACCTGTAAACGAGATTGATCCAATTTTAGCAAAAAAACAAATTCCCCCATTGATTAAAGGATATATAAAAATAGGTGCTACATTTGGCGAAGATGCGTTTTTAGATATTCCTTTTAACAGCCTCGATGTGTTTGTGTTATTGGATGTTGAAAAGGTTGATTATAAATATATTCATAGATTTTCTTAAAAAATCATATTGATAATTCAATATGTTTTTTGTTATATGTTTGATTTAACTAGGTAGAACTTGATAATATGATTTAAAATGAGGTATAATATATCACAAGAGGAGCATCTATTTTTATGCAAAAACTTTTTAAAACGCAATTAATATTTTTTATTACATATATTACCTTAACGGTTTTATTTTTCTTTGGATGGTATTATATGATGCATGATGATCAATATATCCCAACAAATTTAGGATTATTGTTAGAAATACCAACAGGGATTTATGTCGGAGTAGCTTCATACGGAATGCCGATATTATGGTTTATTTACCTTATTTATAATTATCAGGTAAAAGCATTATTTATAGATGATGTTAATTTAAATAATAAAAAGGAATTTATAACAAATTACTTTTTTCCGTTTACAATTTTAATTCATTTCATCTTAACAAATATTTATCTTATAATGTTAGATAAAAACAATGAATTTTTCTCAAATAGTTATTTGGGATTCGGTTTATTAGTTGTTTTGTATTTTACAGTCTTTTATTTTGTTTTACAAAAACTTCAAAAATCTACAGAGAAGACAACTATAATCTATACCATTTCAACATTTTTATTGATTTTAATTTATATTTTATTAACCGTAAATGTTCACTTTCATGAAGCTATGTTACTCAATGCTTATTTCATATTATCGTTTGAATATCAGTCAGTCTACTTCTTTTTAATTATGATTGGGATATTTTTTGGTGGCTATTGTTTATTTGGGTTCTTAAAAATAAAAAATCGCGGGAAATTTATTAATTTAATTTTCTATATTGCTTCATTTTTGATTGCAATCTTAAATCTAATAAATACAGTTGCCTTTTTTAACTTTGTAGGATATGGTTTTTAAATATATTTTTTTTGAAATAAAAAAAGCTCGTAATGAGCTTTTTTACTTTACAATTCTCCCTTTGACTGCTACTTGAACAGTTGAATGAGGTTCAATTTGATCAATTAATAATTTTAATGAATTTGATTTTTTGTCTAGATTGAATTTTTCGACTGCTTGATTATCGATTGTAATTGCATCTTTGGATTTATCTAGTTCAAAGGTTAAAGGTAATTGATCGATAACTTCAACATCACGCGCAACAACGTTTCCAATATTTTTAATACTGATAAGGTAATTAATATCAGTATTTAAATAAGTAAAATCTACTGCTTTTTTCAATACTTCTAATTTTGCATATTGTTGTTTTATGTTGATTGAATTTGTTGTAAATGGTTGAACTTCTTTGCTATAAACATTTGAAGTATTTCGAATATCTAAACTAATATCCTCTAGTTCATCAACCATTGCCTGATAAGACATGACTAATACGCCGCCAGGTTTAATTTCTGCAATCTCAAATGTAATGCCTTTTTCATTAGGAATTGCTTTCACATCGATTTTACTGTCATCTAAAAACAAATACTTAAAGCTATCATTAAGATATTTTTGATGACAGATTTCATCTTTTACAACAACGTTTGTTGCAGTTGAATTGCCTGGATTTGTAATAATAATATGATAAGTGATTACATCAAGCGGTTTAAAAAACTCAATGTTTGATGTTTTTTTTGCTAAGAGATCAACAGTCCTAATTTCAGTATTAACAACATTTGATGTCGAAATGCTTTTAACTTTTAAGTTCCCTTGTGCATATGCATAAATTACGGTAGCTTGGCTTTTTACATCCATAAACTCGTCCCCCCTATTTCATTACAATATATTCTTATAATCACAGATTATGACCAAAAACATCTAATAAAAAATTAGAAGTTTGTTTAATCTATAAGTTAATCATTAGCATAATATATGTTCATTGAACAAATTTCATTTGAAATTTCATAATTACGCTTGAGTATATATTCCCTAATCTGATCGTGATTATTATAGTTTCTCCGGATATTTTGAATTTTCTCAACTTCATCTTTCGAATAATTTATAGGCAATGACTTGAAAAAATCATCATTACTATCTAAAATTCGCATTGATAACAGATTATAATTTTGAGTTGGTTTTAATTTTTCCACAATTTTTATTCGCTCCTGATCGATTAGTGGATAGGAAATTTTTAAATGATGATATTTATATTTTCCTTCGCAAACTTCTTGAATTGTTTCTTTAAGTTTTTCAAACCCCATATTCTTTTTGGCTGACGTAAAAACGACAGGAACACCTAATTGATACATTAAACCGATTCGGTTGATGTTAATTGAATGTTTTTCAGCTTTATCAATAAAATTAACAACGAGAATGATATTAGGGTTATACTCTGCGGTTTGGAAGAGAAGGTTTAGATTCTTCACAATTTGAGTTGCATCGCATACTATTAAAACGGCATCAACTTTTCTAAAACAAATATAGTCTCTAGCAACCATATCGTTGTTGAATAAACCATATAGTGAAAATGTACTTGGAATATCGATTATTTCGAAAGTATTATTTAGATAATTGAATGAACCGCTTTTTGTAGATATTTTTTTGATTACTTTTTGATTGAATTTTTTTTGTTTTATTAATTTTTTGAAAATTGAACTTTTTCCCGTTTTGGGATTGCCTAATAAGCAGATCTTGTATTTATTATTCATAGTCTATCATCCTCATAAAACATTCGATTATTGTCAGATAAAGCATGAATAAAGGTGAATGGACTGTTTTGGGAAAGATTCCTATCAAAGCCTTGTAATACAAGTGATTGCTTATACTTAATTTTTGAGACTAAATCATCGATAAAACAAAAATTTATCATCTTAATTCCATACAAATTCATTAAATCCCCTCTTAAAATATTTTGATACATTTTATTCTATGATGAATATAGGCTTTTAGTGATTAGTAAAAATATGGGTAAATGTAAAATTATATCGAAAAAGTCATTGTCACATTTTGATTTTAAACATAAAATATATTGAAAGGTGGTGTAACAATGCCAGGTGTAGAACATTGCAAACCTATCAATACATGCTGCTTCGACCCTTGTTGGACTGGATACCCAGGTTATGGCGCAGGCGCAGGTGCAGGTGCAGGATGGGGAAGATCATTTGCATTTATTTTAGTATTATTTATTTTATTAGCAATTATCGGTGCAGCATTTTGGTGGTAGAAACAAAAGAGGAGCACATCCTCTTTTTGTTTTAAATAATAAAGGAGGTAAATATGAATTTTTCAAGTATCGGAAGAGTTGTTGATATGGCTATGACTTCATTAAAGGGTCTAAATAAATCTCCTAATATAATGAATCAAAGGCAACCGGCTTACCCCATGAATAATCCTTATTTAATGAATCAAAATAATATATATCCGCCCAATCAGTTTAATAATATGAACCCAATTGGTCCTTATAATATGAATCAAATGCATCCTTATAATATGAACCCCAATAATTATCAAATGATGAACCCTAATTATCAAATGATGAACCCTAATTATCAAATGCCTCAAAGAAGTAATGGTTTTTATATTGATCAAGTTAAATCTTTTTTATTTAAACAATTTTAGTTTTTTTTGTTTTATCTTTATGGTATAATAAAAAAATGATGTATAAAATAAGGAGATATTAATGAGAATAAAATTTTTGGTCACCGGTGGTGCAGGTTTTATTGGCAGTATGATATGTGAAAAGTTGATTGAAGCTGGGTATATAGTTTGTGCTTTTGATGATTTATCAAGCGGACATTTGGAAAACTTAAATGAAGTAATTAACAATGACAATTTCACCTTTATTAAAGGTGACGTTAGAGATTACGATTTATGTCTACAAATTACTAAAGGATTTGATTATGTAATTCATCAAGCTGCTTTGGTATCAGTCCCTAAGTCAATTGAAAAACCCCTTTTAAACAATGAGCAAAACATTGACGGTTTTTTAAACATTCTTGAAGCATCAAGATTAAATAATGTGAAAAGAGTTATATATGCTTCCTCGTCTGCAATCTATGGGGATAATGATGATCAAGTTAAAACTGAAGACAGCGTTGGCAAAGTTATATCACCTTATGCTTTGAGCAAATATGTTGATGAATTATATGCATCTTTGTTTACTAGACTTTATGGTTTGGAAACAGTTGGACTTCGTTATTTCAATGTATATGGTCCTAAGCAAGATCCTAGTAGTGTGTATTCAGGGGTAATCTCTATTTTTTTTAATCGCATTTTAAAAGGACAAGACCTATCTATTTATGGTGATGGCACTAATACGAGAGATTTTATTTTTGTTGAGGATGTTGCAAAAGCAAATATCTTAGCGGCATTGGCAACAAATGTAAAAATCGGACAAGCCTACAATATCGGAACAGGCAATGAAACGTCAATAAAAGAACTTGCAGAAACAATTATACGCATAAATAGGGCTTGTAACAGAATAAATTATTTAGAAGAGCGAAAAGGAGATATTAAATATTCGTGTGCTAATGTTTCTAAAGCGCATCAGGATTTTAATTTTCGTTCAGAAATTTCTTTAGAAGAAGGTTTAAAAAGAATTTCAGATTACTTAAAAGTAAGGGGATAGAATGAAAAAAATTATTATTTTTGTGGTCTTTCTTTGTTTACTAGTTGGTTGTAAAAATGCTGATGGAAATATTTATGAAGCTTCAAAAATTGCCAAAACTAATTACAAGAATGTTATTGGAAGTGAGTTTAAAGATCTGATTTTAGATGAAAATCTTGCGCTTGCTTTATTGGATTTCTCATTTGATAGTTCATCTAAAATTTTAAAAAATGAAAATAGTTTGTATTCACCAATTAGTTTTTTTATGGCACTTGCTATGCTTTCCCACATAACTAGCGATAATACATCTAATGAGATTGTTCATGCTTTGAAAGTTAATGAAATAGATTCGCTAGAAGATGGATGTTATGATTTAATTAAAAAGTTAAGTTTTGAAAATCGAATTGGGAAATTGTCTTTTGCAAACTCAATTTGGTTAAATAGACTATATACTTATAAAAATGAACCTTTAAAAATTTTAGCTGAAAAATATTTTACTTCTAGTTATTCTGTTGATTTCAAAGATAAAAACACAAAAAATTTACTAACAGAATGGGCATTGAAAAACACAGGAGGTAAAATAGGCGAGGGTAGTTTCGATGATTTGAAACCGGAAACGATGATCGTTTTATTAAATGCAATATATTTTTACGATGAATGGAAAGATACATTTGAACCGGATAAAACGATTATTGGTCCTTTTAACAATAGTGAAGAAACATTTGATGTAAAATATATGAATCAAATCCTTTCAACAACTCCTTATTTTAAAAACACAAGTTATATGTCGACTAGCATTAGATTCAAAAATGACAATCAGATGGTTTTTGTTCTCCCGAATAACAATGTTAGTGTTGAAGATATTATTAAGGATAAAGCGGTGTTAAATGAATCGATTATGTCAATTTTTAGTCAAAATCGAACTATTTCTGATGTATATTTAAAATTACCTAAATTTAGTTTTAAATCAAACTTAAATTTGATTGATGCTGCGAAAGCGATGGGGATTAATGAAGCTTTTACGAATCGAGCTCAATTCGATTCGATCTCAGATGAGGATTTATTTGTCTATAAGATTAAACAGGATTCTACGATTAAGGTTGATGAAAAAGGATGTGAAGCTAGTTCTGTAACAAGAATTGATGTAAATCCAACATCTAGTGGACCATCTGAATATGCTAATTTTATCATTGATCGGCCGTTTATCTTTGCTATTCTTTCTCCAAGTAGAATCCCATTGTTTATTGGAGTTGTAGTTAATCCAGACAAAGCTTAACTTTAAGGTTAGGCTTTTATTTTATAGGAAATTATGATATAATAATTAAGGCTGCTTACTATCTTAAAAATAGCTTTAGGGCATCATCTGAAATAAAAATTAAAAAAGATTGGATAAGTGTTTTTTTAGAAACTAATCCCTGTAGTTAAGGGACAACCAGACTTACCCGGGAGGTGAATAGTCGAGAGTAGTCAACTCGGTATATAATGAGAAGGTATTATCAGGAAAAACTGAGCTTTATGCAAGTGATAATTAAAATTTTTATTGTTAATATTTTAGTTATCGGTATATATTTTATTTTGATTCAATATATGAACTATTGGTTTATAAATAATGAATTTAACCGTTATATATTAATTCCTGGATTGTTGTTTTTATCAATTGGATTTTATAATATTCGAAAAAACAGCGATCAAAAAAGTTTTTATATTAAAGACAATCAAGTTTTTTTCACATCATCAAAGAAAGAAAAAAGCATTAAAGCGTCTGAAGTAGATTTATTAGAGTTATTAACTGATCTTGATTGGTTGTTCGGATTTAAAAAGGTGATTATTCATCACCATAAAAAAAGATATTCGGTGATGTTGAAGAAAAAAAAGGCTGAAAAGCTGATACTATGGCTTCAAGATCATCTTCAAGATGACCCTTTAATTGATAATTTAAAAGAATTTTTTCAAAACTAATGTTTACAATAAGTGATTTAAGTTAATTATAATATTTGGGTGATAAAATGAGAGCATTATCAATAATAGATTCCTTTAAAGGAACTATGACATCAAAACGTGCAGGTGAAATTGTACAAGAAGAATTAAAAAAACAAAGTATCGATTCTGATTTTATAGTTGTAAGTGACGGTGGTGAAGGTTTTTTAGATGCAATATCATCATTAATTGATTATGAAAAACGAGATATTGAGGTCTTAAACCCTTTAGGGAAGAAAATACATTCGTATTATTTAATTGATAAAAAAACGAATTTTGCTTTTATTGAACTGGCGTTAGCTTCGGGGTTAAACCTTATAGACCGTAATGAATTAAATCCTCTCTACACATCAACTTATGGAGTTGGTGAATTAGTTAAGGATGCAATTAAAAACGGTTGTCCTCATATTAATTTAGGCATTGGTGGTAGTTGTACTAATGACGGAGGGTCGGGTTTGTTAGAGGCTTTGGGTGTAAAATTCTATGACAAAAATCGTAAGCTTTTATCTTTTATGACAGGAGAAAAACTAGGTTTGATTTCAGCGATTGATTTTGAGGATTTTGAAAGAAATTACGAACATGTCCAATTTACTACATTGTGTGATGTAACCAATCCATTATTAGGGCCAAAGGGAGCAACTTATACATTTGGTCCGCAAAAAGGTGGGACAAAAGAGATATTGGAAAAATTAGAAGAAAATATGAATAATTATGTACGAATCGTAAATAAATACAAACCAAATGATTTTGCTGCGATAAGTGGAACTGGTGCAGCCGGAGGAGTTAGTTTTGCAACGATAGCTTTCTTTCATTCTGTGCTTCAACGAGGTTTAGATTTCATTTTAGACTTAGCTCGTTTTGATGATTTATCTAAAACATACGATATAATTATTACTGGAGAAGGTCAAATAGATTATCAAAGTTTAAATGGGAAGGTTCCCCTAGGGGTTTATCAAAGAGCTAAAGGTAAACCTGTTGTTGTTTTGGTTGGTGTTAATCAATTGAATGAAGTAGATATCGAGCCATATCCGAATCTTTATATTTTTTCGATTGTACCGAAATTTGCTACAATTGAAGAATCGTTAGCAAACCCTCAAGAAAAATTCCGCAAACTGTGTCAAAGTATAGATTTTAGAAAAATCTAAAAACAAGTCATCTTTGGGCCTCTTTAAGCATATATTAGAGAGGTTTATTTTTATTCATAGGAAATTTCTACTTAATTTTTCTAAAATATTTTTTACTATGGTGGATAAATTTTCCTAATAGATAACATAATATATATAAATTCTAAAAAAGATGGTAAATTCAGATTTTTTTCCTTGACATATACCATCATTTTTGGTATCATATATCAGGCTTTAGAGAGGCAAAGATATGCGAGGTTGCTGATACACACGGGTGCGTTGCCAACGCAAATGTATTAGGGAATTCGCGTGGAGCCAAGCTACATTTAAAATGGATGCAAAGGAGGACCATCAAATGGCAAAAAACGCGTTAAGAATCAAATTAGTTTCTTACGATCACAGATTGTTAGATCAATCTGCAAAAAAAATAGTTGATACTGCGAAAAAGACTGGAGCTGTAGTTTCTGGACCAATTCCATTACCAACTGAAAAAGAGGTTTTCACAATTATTCGTTCACCACACAAATATAAAGACAGTCGTGAACAATTTGAAAGAAGAACTCACAAACGCTTAATCGACATCGTTGAAACAACTCCAAAAACAATGGATGCATTAATCCATTTGGAAATACCAGCTGGTGTTGATATAATTTTAAAATAATGAGTAAAATTGGAGGTGAAACTCATGGCCAAAGGAATCTTAGGTAAAAAAGTCGGAATGACTCAAATCTTTTCAACTGAAGGTACTTTAATACCAGTTACTGTTATTGAAGTTAGTCCTAATGTTGTAATGCAAAAGAAATCTTTAGAAACAGATGGATACTTATCTGTACAAATCGGTTACGCTGATAAGCCTGAAAGACTTGCAAGTAAACCGGAACTTGGACACGCAGCCAAAGCTAATGCCAACCCTAAGCGCTTCGTTAAAGAAATCGCTGGAGAGGAAATGCATTTCTTTGAAGTCGGTCAAGAGGTAAAAGCTAATATATTTAGCGTTGGAGAAATTGTTGATGTAACAGGAACTAGTAAAGGTAAAGGTTACTCAGGTTCTATTAAACGTCATAATTTCGGACGCGGACCAATGGCTCATGGATCAGGATACCACAGAGGATCAGGATCAATGGGTGAAAGAACTGCGGCTCGAATCAGAAAAGGCAAAAAATTGCCAGGTAGAATGGGTGGAGAACAAGTAACTGTTCAAAATCTTGAAGTTGTAAAAATTGATTTAGAAAAAAACGTTATGTTAATTAAAGGTAATGTCCCAGGGGCTAGAAACTCATTTGTATTAATATCAAATGGTGTTAAGGCTAATACACCTGCCATTAATCCTGAAGCAAAAGCGTAAGAAAGGAGATTAAGATGCCTAGTATCGTAGTATATAACCAATTGGGTACTGAAGTTGGTAAAATCGAATTAAGTGAAAAAGTATTTGCGGTTGAGCCAAATATGCAAGCAGTATATGATGTAGTTAATGCAGAACGTGCTGCTATGCGTCAAGGAACCCACAAAACAAAAAACCGTACCGAAGTGCGTGGTGGTGGGAGAAAACCTTGGCGTCAAAAAGGAACTGGTCGTGCTCGTCAAGGAAGCATTAGAGCTCCTCAATGGCGCGGTGGTGGAGTTGTGTTTGGGCCAACACCAAGAAGCTATAGTGTTAAAGTGAATAAAAAGGTTGTTCAAGTTGCTTTGAAGTCTTTATTATCTGATAAATTCAAAAATAACAATATCGTTGTTGTTGATAAAATTCAATTAGATGATTATAAAACTAAAAACTTCTTAACAGTGTTAGAAAATCTAAAAGTAAACGGAAAAGTTGTTGTTATTACAACTGAAGAAGATTTCAATTTGTTTACTGCATCAAGAAACATCCCAAATGTATATGTGCAAACAAAACAACATTTAAGTGTTTATGATTTAATTAATGCTGATATGTATATTGCAACTGAAGACGCAATTAAGAAATATGAGGAGGACTTAAAATAATGAAAAATGCTTATGAAATTGTTAAACGCCCTCTAATTACAGAAAAATCTACTAAACTTGTTGAAGAAGGAAAATATACCTTCGAAGTTATGCAAGGTGTAAATAAAGTAGAAGTTAAAAAAGCAATTGAAGAAGTCTTTAAAGTTAATGTTGTAAAAATAAACATTATTAATGTAAGAAAAAAAGAACGTCGTGTTGGAAAATACGAGGGGTTCCGTCCAGCTGTTCGTAAAGCTATTGTAACATTAGCTAAAGGACAAACGCTAGATGTCTTTGAAGTCTAGTATAAGGAGGATTCATTATGGCAATTAAAAAATATAATCCAACCACAAATGGCCGTCGCGGAATGACGTCTTTAACATTCGAAGAATTAACAACTTCGACTCCTGAGAAAAGTTTATTACAACCTCTTAAGAGTAAAGGTGGCCGCAATAACATGGGTAAAATAACCGTGCGTCATCAAGGTGGAGGACATAAAAGAAAATATCGTGTTATCGATTTTAAAAGAAATAAAGATGGTATTGTTGGTAAAGTAGCAACAATTGAATACGATCCAAATAGATCTGCATTTATTGCTTTAATTAATTATGTTGATGGTGAAAAAAGATATATCATCGCACCAAAGGGTTTAAAAGTAGGACAACAAATTATTTCTGGTGAGGATGTTGATATCAAAGTTGGAAATAACTTACCGTTAATTAAAATCCCAGTTGGGTCATTCATTCATAATATTGAATTAAATCCTGGTCATGGTGGTCAATTAGTTAGAGCCGCAGGAACAAGTGCTCAAATTTTAGGTCGTGAAGACAAATATGTTATTATCCGCTTAGCAAGTGGTGAAGTAAGAAAAATATTAAACGTATGCCGTGCGACGATCGGCGAAGTAGGAAACTCGGATCACGAGTTAGTTAACATCGGTAAAGCTGGTAGAACCCGTTACCTTGGCATTAGACCAACAGTACGTGGATCAGTAATGAACCCTAATGATCACCCTCATGGTGGTGGTGAAGGTCGTACGCCAGTTGGACGTAAAGCTCCTTTAACTCCTTGGGGTAAAATTGCTCTTGGAGCTAAAACTCGTAATTCTAAGAAACGTTCTTCCGACTTAATCGTAAGACGTCGTAATAAATAGAAAGGAGATAAATTATGGCACGCTCATTAAAAAAAGGACCATTTTGTGATGATCATTTAATGAAAAAGGTTCTTGCACAAAGTGGCACAAGTAAAAAAGTTGTTCAAACATGGTCTCGTCGTTCAACAATTTTCCCTGAGTTTATCGGGCATACAATTGCAGTATACAATGGTAAAGATCATGTACCAGTTTATGTAACTGAAGATATGGTAGGACATAAATTAGGTGAATTTGCACCTACAAGAACATTCCGTGGACACGGAAAAGATAAAAAGGCAACTAAGAAATAAGGAGGAATAAGAAAGTGGAAGCAAAAGCAATCGCAAAAACTGTTCGAATCGCTCCTCGTAAAGTACGTTTAGTCGTTGATTTGGTTAGAGGGAAAAAGGTGTCAGAAGCGGCAGCTATTCTAAGATTAACTCCGAAAGCGTCAAGTGTAGTAGTCGAAAAAGTTTTAAAATCAGCAGCAGCAAATGCTGTAAATAATTTAAAAATGGACCAAGCATCACTATTTGTAAAAGAAGCATATGTGAATGAAGGGCCAACAATGAAAAGATTTCAACCAAGAGCAAAAGGTAGTGCTGGCGGCATCCTAAAAAGAACCAGCCATATTACAATTGTTCTTGAGGAAAAGAAATAAGGAGGATCTCGCATGGGACAAAAAGTTAGCCCGATAGGATTACGTTTAGGAATAATCCGTGACTGGGATTCAAAATGGTATGCAAATAAATTAGAAGTTCCTACTCTATTGCATGAAGATTTAAAAATTCGCGAATATATCGCTAATTATTATAAAAAAGCTTATGTATCTAGAGTTGAAATCGAAAGAACCAAAACAAAAATTATGTTAACTATTTATACGGCTAAACCTGGAGTAGTTATCGGACGTGAAGGTTCAACAAAACAACAAGCAGTTGAAGAATTGCAAAAATTAACTGGTAAAACAATCTTTTTAAGCGTTGTTGAGATCAAGAATCCAGATTTGGATGCAACATTAGTTGCAAGAAACATTGCAGAGCAATTAGAAAATAGAGCGTCATTCAGGCGTGTTCAAAAAATGGCAATCCAAAGATCAATGAAAGCAGGAGCTAAAGGAATTAAAACTTCGATTTCTGGTCGTTTAGGAGGAGCTGAAATGGCTCGCCGTGAAGGGTATAGTGAAGGAACAGTTCCTCTACATACTCTAAGAGCTGATGTTGACTATGCAGTAGCCGAAGCTACCACTACATATGGTAAATTGGGTGTCAAAGTTTGGATTTGTAAAGGAGAAGTTCTACCAGAAAAGAAGAACAAAAAGGAGGATAAATAATTATGTTAATGCCTAAAAGAACAAAATTCCGCCGTCCTCATCGTGTTAGCTATGAAGGTAAAACTAAAGGTGCAAAAGAATTAAACTTTGGCGAATTTGGTCTTCAAGCAGAAATGGGTACATGGATCACAGCTCAACAAATTGAAGCTGCACGTATCGCGATGACTCGTTATATGAAACGTTCTGGTAGTGTTTGGATTAGAATATTCCCACATATGGCTCAAACTAAAAAACCTCTTGAAGTTCGTATGGGTGGAGGAAAAGGTGCTCCTGAACGCTATGTTGCTGTTGTAAAAAAAGGAACAATAATGTTTGAAATTGGTGGAGTTAGCGAAGAAGTTGCTCGTGAAGCATTAAGATTAGCATCTCATAAATTACCGATTACAACAAAGATTGTTGCAAGAGAAAGTGGTGAAAATAATGGCTAGAGAAAAGAAAAAAGTCGTTGCTGTCGAAAAAGTTGTTAGAGAATCAGAAACTGCTAAAATTAGAAAATTAGATGAAGCCACTATTGAAAAGAACATTTTAGAGTTGAAACAAGAATTATTTAATTTGCGTTTTCAAGCAGCCGTAGGTAAGTTAGAAAATACTGCGCAAATTGGAAAAACCAAAAAACAAATAGCTCGTATGAAAACCGTTCTAACTGAACGCGAAAAGGCTCTTAGATAGGGAGGCAAATTATGGAAAGAAATTCAAGAAAAAGTTATATCGGAAAAGTTGTTTCCGATAAAGGCGATAAGACAATTAAAGTATTAATTAGTACTCAAAAACGTCATCCGTTATATGGTAAACGTGTTGAGTTCTCAAAAAAATTCACAGCTCATGATGAAAACAATGAAGCTAAAGTTGGAGACAAAGTAAGAATTATGGAAACTAGACCACTTTCTAAAACAAAAAACTTTAGACTAATCGAGATCATTGAGCGTGCTGACGTTTAAGGAGGCAATTTATGATACAACAAGAATCGAGATTAAAAGTAGCAGATAATTCTGGAGCAAAAGAAATTTTAACTATTAAAGTTTTAGGTGGTACTTCTCGTAAATATGCCAATGTTGGTGATATTATTATTGCTACCGTTAAATCTGCAACTCCTGGCGGAACAGTTAAAAAAGGTGAAATTGTAAAAGCAGTAATCGTTAGAACAAAATCAGGATTAAGAAGAAATGATGGCTCATACATCAAATTTGATGATAATGCCGCTGTAATCATCCGTGAAGATAAAACGCCAAAAGGAACTCGTATTTTCGGCCCTGTTGCGCGTGAACTTCGTGAAGGTGACTTTATGAAAATCATCTCTTTAGCTCCTGAGGTTCTATAAGGAGGAATACTATATGTTTATTAAAAAAGGAGACACCGTTAAAGTAATAGCGGGAGATTATAAAGGTAAAACTGGAAAAGTTTTAAAAGTAGACGTAAAGGAAAGTCGTGTTGTTATTGAAGGAGTAAAAATTGTTTCAAGACACACAAAGCCTTCAAATGCAAATCCAGATGGCGGTATCATCAAAAAAGAAGCGCCTATTCATATTTCAAATGTTCAAATTGTTGATCCTAAAACACAAGTAGCTTCAAAAATTGGCTATAAAATGGTAGAGGGCAAAAAAGTTCGTTTTGCGAAAAAATCTGGAAATGTGTTAGATAAGTAGGAGGAATGAACTATGAATCGTATCCAAAAAGAATATATTGAAAATGTTAGACCGGCATTGATGAAAAAATTCTCATACACTTCTATTATGCAAGTTCCAAAACTTGAAAAAATCGTTGTTAATATGGGAGTCGGAGATGCTATCCATAACTCAAAAGCTTTAGACGCTGCCGTTGAAGACTTAACAATAATCACTGGTCAAAAGCCAATTATTACAAAAGCTAAAAAATCAATCGCTGCCTTTAAACTTCGTGAAGGAGTAGCAATTGGATGTAAAGTAACTTTAAGAGGAGAAAGGATGTATCAATTTTTAGATAAGTTGATTTCAATATCTTTACCTCGAGTAAGAGACTTTAGAGGTCTAAGCAAGGACTCTTTTGACGGACGTGGAAACTATACAGTAGGTATTAAAGAACAATTAATATTTCCAGAAATCAATTATGATAAAGTTTTAAAAATAAGAGGTATGGATATTGTTATTGTAACAACTGCTAAATCTGATGAAGAAGGCAGAGGACTTTTAAGCCTACTCGGTATGCCATTTAAGAAGTAAAGGAGTAAACTATGGCGAAAACATCATTAAAAATAAAAAATAAACGTAAACAAAAATTTACAGTTCGAGAATATACACGTTGCGAACGTTGTGGAAGACCACATTCTGTATATCGCAAATTTAAATTATGCCGCATCTGCTTTAGAGAATTAGCGTACAAGGGACAAATACCTGGCGTTACTAAAGCGAGCTGGTAAGAAATATTGGAAGGAGGCCATCTTATGGTAATGACTGATCCAATTGCTGATATGCTTACTCGTATTCGTAATGCTAACCAAATGAAGCATGAATATGTTGAGATTCCAGCATCAAAAATCAAATACGAAATTTTAAACGTAATTAAAAATGAAGGGTACATTTATGACGTTGAGTTAATCCCAAACGATAAACAAGGCGTTTTAAAGGTAACAATGAAATACACGGAAAAGAAAGAAAGAGTAATTAAAGGATTAAAGAGAATCTCTAAACCCGGATTACGTCTTTATGCTAAAGCAAGTGAAATGCCAAAAGTATTAAATGGCTTAGGCATAGCAATTGTTTCAACATCAAATGGAGTTATGACTGATAGAGAAGCGCGTCAAAAAAATTATGGCGGCGAAGTTATAGCTTTTGTTTGGTAGTTAAGGAGGATTATAATGTCACGTGTTGGTAATAAATTAGTTAAAATCGCTGAAGGTGTTACTGTTACAGTTGATGAAAATAATCATGTACAAGTAAAAGGCCCAAAAGGCGAAATTGCATATACTTTTAATAAAGATATGAAAATCGAAATAAATGGCGATATAATTCAAATTATTCGCCCTAGCGATTCTATTAAACATAAAACTCTTCACGGTACAACAAGAGCTCTTATACACAATATGGTAGAAGGTGTTTCAAATGGGTTCACTAAGTCTTTGGAAATCCAAGGAACTGGTTATAAAGCATCATTAAAGGGTCAAACCTTAGTTGTGAATGCTGGATATTCTCATCTTGTAGAAATGCCAATTCCTGCGGGAATAACAGTTGTGGTTCCAACTCAAACAGAAATTGTAATTCGCGGTGTCGATAAACAAGTTGTTGGTCAATTTGCATCTGAAATTCGTGCAGTCAGAAAACCTGAACCATACTTAGGAAAAGGAATCCGTTATAAAGGCGAAGTTGTACGTCGTAAAGAAGGAAAGAAAGCTAAGTAGAAAGGAGACGAAAATAAGTGGTTACAAAAAAATCGCGTAACGAAACACGCATAGTTCGTCATAAAAGAATTAGGAAAAATATTAATGGTACGTCTTCTTTACCGCGTTTAAATGTGTTTAGATCAAATTCTCATATTTATGCGCAAATAATTGATGACGTCTTAGGTGTAACTATTGTTAGTGCATCTAGCATTGATAAAGAATTGAAAATTGAAAATGGCTCAAATAGTACTGCAGCAGCCCAAGTCGGCACTTTAGTTGCAAAGAGAGCTTTAGAAAAAAATATTGAAAGTGTTGTATTTGATCGTGGCGGATATTTATATCACGGACGAGTAAAAGCACTTGCAGAAGCAGCTAGAGCCGCTGGCTTGAAGTTCTAGGAGGTAAATTTAGAATGCGTCAAGATAGAAAACAAAAAAGAGACGCTTCTCAAGTTGTTGAAAAACAATTTGAAGAACGCGTCGTTAGTATAAACCATGTTACAAAAGTTGTTAAAGGTGGTCGTAGATACCGTTTTAGCGCTGTTGTAGTTGTTGGTGATAAAAAAGGCCGAGTTGGACTAGGAACAGGAAAAGCAATCGAAGTACCTGATGCTATTAAAAAAGCAGTTGAAGATGCTAAGAAAAACTTAGTTGAAGTACCTGTAGTAAATACAACTATTCCTCATGAAATCACTGGAGTTCATGGTGCTGGTCGAGTATTCTTAAAACCTGCTCCTGATGGAACTGGAATTATTGCAGGAGGTCCTGTTCGTGCAGTTGTTGAACTAGCAGGGATCCAAAATATTTTATCAAAGTCGTTAGGTTCTAATACTCCAATAAATATCGTTAGAGCTACTTTAAAAGGATTAAAAGGCTTAAGAACAGTAGAAGATGTTGCTTTGATTAGAAATAAAAAACCTGAGGAGATTTTAGGATAATATGGAAGAAAAAGTTCTTAATATCAAATTAGTAAAAAGTCCTGCTGGACGCAAACCAAATCAAAGCAAAACCTTAAAAGCTCTAGGATTAACAAAAATTAATCAAGTAGTAACTAAATCTGACAATGAAGCAATCCGAGGAATGATCGCAGTTGTTAGTCATTTAGTTGAACTAGTATAGGAGGGCCTCATATGAAATTACATGAATTAAAACCAGTAATCGGGGCTAGACATAGTAAAAAACGTGTTGGCCGTGGTACAGGTAGTGGAATGGGTAAGACCAGTACACGTGGATCTAAAGGCCAAAATTCCCGTAGTGGAGGCGGCGTTAGACCGGCATTTGAAGGTGGTCAAACACCTCTATTCAAACGTTTACCAAAACGTGGATTTACAAATGTTAATCGTAAAGAATACGATGTTGTCAATTTAGCTCAATTAAATGTTTTTGAAGAAGGCTCAGTGGTAAATGCTGAAGCATTATTCAAACAAGGTTTAATCGATAAAAAATCATCTTTGATTAAAGTTTTAGGAAATGGCGAATTAAAAGTGAAATTAACTGTAGTAGCACATAAATTTTCTAAATCAGCTGAAAAAGGAATTGTGGATGCTGGTGGAATTATCGAGGTGATCTAAATGACACTGAAAAAATTTAAATTAAATAAAGTAGCAAAAGCCATACTATTTACTGCAGCGATTCTATTATTTTGGCGGATAGCTTTTCATATTCATTTACCGCTAATTAATAGAGATATCTTAGGAACACAAGAATCATTATTTGGTTTCCTTGATGTATTTAGTGGTGGTGCATTGTCTAACTTTTCGATTGTCGCTTTAGGTATTTCACCATACATTACAGCATCAATCGTTATTCAATTATTACAAATGGACATTGTTCCAACTCTTAAAGAATGGGCTGAAGAAGGCGAAACCGGAAAGAAAAAACTTAATCAGTTAACTAGATATTTGGCTTTAGGTTTAGCATTTGTTCAAGCTTTAACAATCGTATTAGGTATGGCTGCTGGTGCAAGCCAAGGTGCGAACTTCATTCTTGGAGTTGAATCAACTGCTCTTCAATATGTTTATCTTGCCATTGTTATGACTGCAGGTACTGCTTTTGTATTATGGTTAGCTGAAAAAATTACAATGAGGGGCATTGGTAATGGAACATCAATGTTTATCGTTGCTGGTATTATTGCTAGTTTTCCAACGATGATAACTGATTTAATTTCTACTTTTATATCAGCTAGTACTGCAACAACAAAAGATATTTTCATCTTCTTTGGAGTATTATTGTTATTAATCGGAATTATTATCGGGATCGTCTTTATGGAAGCTGCACAAAGAAGAATTCCAATTCAATACGCAAACCGTCCAGCAACAGCTGCCTTTAGAGGAAAAAGTGAATCAAATATTCCAATTAAATTAAACTCTGCATCAGTAATTCCGGTTATCTTTGCAAGTACATTAATGAGTTTACCAACAACAGTCGTTAACTTTATGCAACCTTCTGGATTCACAAATGCAATTAATTTAATCTTTAATCAATCAGAACCAATTGGGTTTGTTTTATACATTATCTTAATTTTTGTCTTCTCATTCTTCTATTCATTCTTACAAATGAATCCTGAAAAGATGTCTGAGAACTTACAAAAGCAAAATGCATATGTACCTGGAATTAGACCAGGCGCAGAAACAGCATCTTATATTTCAAGAGTTTTGTTTAAAATAACAATGGTTGGTGCAACTTATTTAGCAATCGTTGCTTCACTTCCAATTATTATGAGCTTTATCTTTGATTTACCTCAATCGGTTCAAATCGGAGGAACAAGTTTAATAATCGTTGTTGGTGTTGCAGTTGAAACAGCAAAACAATTAAAAACTAAGAGCCAAGAGAAACAATATCGTGGCTTTATTGAATAATTTAATAATGAGGGTATTATTATGCGTTTGTTAATCATGGGACCTCCTGGTGCAGGTAAAGGTACTCAAGCAACATTAATTAAAAGCCAATATCAGATTCCTCATATTTCAACTGGGGATATGTTTCGCGAAGCTATATCACAAGGTACACCGTTAGGATTATTAGCAAAGAATTATACAGACAAAGGTGAATTAGTTCCCGATTCAGTTACTATTGGTTTGGTTAGGGATAGACTTCAAAAAGATGATTGTAAAGCAGGATTCTTACTTGATGGATTCCCTAGAACAATCACTCAAGCTGTTAATTTGGATGAGATTCTAAAAGATCTTTATATGGAAATCGATGCTGTAATCAATGTCGTAGTTGATGATGAAACATTAATTAAGCGTATTAGTGGTAGGCGATTATGCGAAAAATGTGGTGCCTCATATCATTTGCAAAACATGAAACCAAAAGTTGAGAATGTATGTGATGTATGTGGTGGGCCATTATACCAACGAAAAGATGATACAAAAGAAACGATGGTTAATAGATTAAGTGTTTATTATAAACAAACAAAACCTTTATTAGATTATTATCAAGAAAAAGGCTTGGTAAGAGATGTAAACGGTATAGGACATTACGAAGATACTTTTAAGGAAATTCAAGAATATCTTGGAGGGTTAAATGATCTTAATTAAAAGTAATCGAGAAATAGAATTGATGAAGGAAGCGGGCAGAATAGTTGCCTTAGCCCATAAAGCCGTAAAAGAAGCTATCGCTGTAGGAGTTACAACTGAAGAATTAGATAAAATAGCAGAGCAAGTCATAATCTCAAATGATGCAATTCCTTCTTTTAAAGGTTATGGAGGGTTTCCGGGATCTATCTGCGCTTCCATCAACAATGTCGTTATACATGGGATTCCAAGTAATAAAATAATTTTAAAAAATGGTGACATTATTGCTATTGATATTGGTGCTTGTTATAAAGGGTACCATGGTGATAGCGCTATGACACATGGAGTTGGCATTATTAGTGATGAACGTAGCCGTTTATTAAAAATAACGAAAGAATCATTATATGCTGGCTTGGAATTTGCCAAACCAACAAATCGTTTATCAGATATATCAAATGCGATAGAAACTTATGTTACTTTGCATGGATATAGTGTAGTAAAAGATTTCACTGGACACGGAATTGGTCACAAACTTCATGAAGACCCGATAATACCTAATTATGGGCCTAAAGGTTTTGGTCCAATCTTAAAGCCAGGGATGACACTCGCAATTGAACCAATGGTAAATGCGGGTAAATCAGAAGTTCGAATTTTAGAAGATAATTGGACAACAGTAACTCAAGATGGATCAGATAGTGCTCATTTTGAACACACTATTGTCATTACCGACACAGGATATACGATTTTAACAAAGGAGGCTTTAGCAAATGTCTAAAAATGATGTCATAGAATTAAAGGGAACAGTTATTGATGCTCTTCCTAACACCGTATTTAAAGTACAGTTAGAAAACGGGCATACAATCATGGCACACGTTTCTGGTAAAATCCGTATGAATTTCATAACCATTTTACCAGGTGATAGGGTAACTGTTGAATTGTCGCCATATGACTTAACACGTGGCCGTATTACTTATCGTCATAAGTAGGTTTCCCAAAATAAGGAGGAATTTAAAATGAAAGTTAGACCATCAGTAAAACCAATATGTGATCAATGCAAAGTAATTAACCGTAAAGGTAAAGTTATGATTATTTGCAAAAATCCAAAACATAAACAAAAACAAGGATAAATAGGAGGTGCAAGATAAATGGCACGTATAGCTGGTGTTGATATTCCAAGAGATAAACATGTTGATGTTTCATTAACATACATTTATGGTATTGGAAGACCAACTGCTATTGAAATTTTAAAAAGAGCGGAAGTCAATCCTGACAAACGCGTAAAAGATTTGTCTGAAGAAGAATTAGCTGCAATTCGTCGTGAAATTGCTGTTTTGAAAGTAGAAGGTGACTTACGTCGTGAAGTTGCTTTAAATATAAAAAGATTAATGGAAATCGGTTCATACCGTGGTATTCGCCATCGTAAAGGCTTACCAGTAAGAGGTCAAAATACTAGATGTAATGCCCGTACTCGTAAAGGTAAAGCTAAGACCGTTGCCAATAAGAAGAAATAATAGAAGGAGAACGAAAAATGGCTCGTAAAACAGTTCGTACAAAACGTAAAGTTAGAAAGAATATACCTAATGGCGTAGCTCACATTCATTCTACCTTTAATAATACAATTATAACAATTACTGACCCAGTAGGTAATGCCATCGCTTGGTCATCAGCAGGAGCTTTAGGTTTCAAGGGAAGCAAGAAATCAACTCCATTTGCTGCGCAAATGGCTTCAGAAGCATGTGCAAAAGCCGCATTAGACAGTGGCATGGTTAAAGTTGAAGTTTCTGTTAGAGGACCAGGTCCAGGACGTGAAGCTGCAATCAGATCATTGCAAATTGCTGGTTTAGAAATCACATCTATTAAGGATGTTACGCCAATTCCTCATAATGGGTGTCGCCCACCAAAACGACCTCGTGGTTAATTAATATTTTAAATATAATAAAGGAGGAAACGAATGAGAAAATTTGAATTCATCAAACCTCAAACATTCGTTGAATACAATGAAAGTGAAAGTTACGGGAAGTTCACTATTACTCCGTTAGAGAGAGGATATGGAATCACTTTAGGTAATGCACTCCGTCGCGTACTATTATCTTCCATGCCGGGGGTTGCGATAGTTGCTATCGAAATCGAAGGGGTAGAGCATGAATTTATGGCCCTAGACGGAATTCTTGAAGATGTTACTGAGATAATTTTAAATTTAAAAAACATTCATATTAAAACAGATCCTGAAGAACAATTGTTTAAAGCTATGCCTAATGACCCACAAGACTTATATGAGTTAAGTATTGTGGCAAATGGCGAAAGAGTCATTACTGCAGGCGATTTAGAACATAGCAGCGAAATTGAAATTGTTAATCCGGATCAAGTAATTGCAACGTTAGAAAAAAATGGGCACTTTAAAGCTAAGTTCTATGCAAGACGCGGAATAGGCTATGTTAGTGCTGAAGAAAACAAGATTTTCTGTAAAGATAAATATGGAAATAATATTGTTAGCCGTATTGCGATTGATTCGATCTATACTCCAGTTACAAAAGTTAAATATGATGTTGAGAAAACCCGAGTAGATGAAAATGTTGATTATGATAAATTAACATTAGAAGTGTGGACAAATAAGGTTATGAAACCTGCTAATGCTGCTTCTTTGGCTTCAAAATTTATAATTGAACATTTCAATGTCGTATCAGGGTTAAATGAAATAATAATTGAACAAGATTATATGTATGAACGTGAAGAAAAAGTTACAAATAAGAAACTTGAAAAGAAGATTGAAGAACTTGATTTATCTGTTCGTTCTTACAACTGTTTGAAACGTGCTGGTATTCATACAGTTGGAGAATTGACACAAAAAACCGAAGAAGAAATGATGAGAGTCAGAAACTTAGGACGTAAATCATTAAAAGAGGTTGTTCAAAAGCTTCGTGAGATTGGTCTTGATCTTCGGCGTTCATATGATAACGATTATGATTATTCAGAGTATGATGAGGATGTAGATGACTCATCTGATGAACTAGATTAAAATATTCCTGAAGGAGGAAAATAAGATGTCATTAGGTTATCGTAGATTAGGCCGTGATTCTGCTAAAAGAAAAGCTTTGCTTAGAGATTTAGTAACTGACCTAATTATAAACGAACGTATTGAAACAACTTTTCATAAGGCTAAAGAGCTTCAAAGATTGGCTGACAAAATGGTTACATTAGGAAAAGCTAATACTTTGGCATCAAGAGTTCAAGCTGCCAAAATGGTTAGATTCGAATTTGTTGATGAGAAAAAAGAACAATATGCAATCCAAAAACTTTTCAATGAGATCGCTGTAAAATATAAAGACCGCAATGGTGGATATACTCGTGTTTTAAAAACTGGTCCGCGTTTAGGCGATGCTGCTCCAATGGCAATCATTGAATTTGTATAAAAAAAACAAAGTGTCAAGCAATTAGCTCGACACTTTTAAATTATTTAAGTTAAATTTTTTATACGGTAGTCAAGATTTTCATACATTGAAATAAAACCAACTTTATTGTAGACACGATTAGAAATCGGATTGATTTTATTAACAAATAAAGTGCAAAATATTACTCCATTAATAAGACATTGTTTAGTCATATGATGGATCAAAGCGGTACAATAACCGCGTCCTCGAAATGAGGGGTCTGTATATACTCCCGATATGACATTACTGTTTTTGGTTCTTTTTCCAATATGGGCAATTGCAACAATTTTTTGATCAACAACATAGATAAATTGATTGGAGTTATCAATCCGATTTTTGATAGCATTTCTTATTTTTTCGTATGGATGATGTTCATTTACTGCTTCAATGGCAAATTCATTAAATAATACTGCAATTTGGTCAATATCTTCATAAGATGCAATTTTTGATTGACCTTCATTATTTAGCTCTATGTTTTCAACATGATCGGCAACCATAATATCCATCGGCGTAAAGAGATAAAAATCTTGTTTAAAACATTCTTGATAAGCTTCTATGAAAAGATCACAATCTGATTTTGTTCCGTTAATGCCGCGGATATTTATATGATAATCATAAATGTATTTTACAAGAAGATGATTTGCTTCGAAAGTGTTGTGAAAGCCTAAGAGCTGGAGGTTAAATGGATAGGCATTTAAAAATATTAATAAAAGTTTTCCGTTTTCAGTAATACTTCCAAAAATATTATCTGTTTCAAAAGACTTATCTTTATATGCATATAAGTTACCTAAGAATAATTGATTTTTTGCTTCTTCTTCCATTAATTTATCTTCAAATTCATTTAAAAACTCAATGGGACTTTGCGCAATCTTAATTTCCATCGTTTTTCACCTCATAAATTGATTATAACATAGATTAAAGAATCAATAAATAAGATTTTTATTGTTTTTTGTATATAATATATTATATAATAAGTTACAAAAAAAATATGAGGTAGATGAATGAAAAATATAATAAAGTTTGATATGAAAGCCCCCCCGATTAAACAACGCCGATATTTAACCCCATTAGCATGGTTATTAAGTTTTCCTGAAATTACTCAGAGAAAATTAAAAGTTAATAAATATAATATGAAGGGTTTAAAACCTCCGTATTTATTACTTTCAAATCACATGGCTTTTGTTGATTTTAAAGTTGCAACAAAAGCAATCTTTCCTTATCGCGCCAATTATGTGGTTGCGATTGATGGATTTTTAATAAACGAATGGTTATTAAGAAATGTCGGCTGTATATGTAAACGTAAATTCACTAATGATTTACAATTGATTAAGCATATGAGATATGCTATTGAAAAAAACAAATCAATTCTTGCTCTATATCCTGAGGCTAGGTATTCATTGTGTGGAACAACTTCTATTCTTCCGGAATCATTAGGAAAAGTGGCAAAACTTTTAAATGTTCCAGTTGTAATGTTGAATATGCATGGGAATTATTTATCGCAACCGTTTTGGAATTTAGAAAAAAGAAAAGTAAGACTTGAAGCAGATATGACACAAATTCTTACTCAAGATGATTTGCAAAACCTGCCAATATCAAAAATTAATGAGACCATCAATAAAGCATTTATATATGATGAATATAAATGGCAAAAAGAAAATAATATAAAAATCACTTTTAAAAATAGAGCTAAAGGTCTTCATAAAATTCTTTATCAGTGCCCACATTGTTTAAAGGAATTCGAGATGGATTCTGATTTAGATCAAATATGGTGCAATCATTGTCACAAACGTTGGCAGATGACTGAACTTGGGGAATTGAAAGCTTTGAATTCAGATACCGAATTCTCTCACATTCCGGATTGGTTTGAATTTCAACGCGCAAATGTTAGGGAAGAAATTTTAGCTGGTAAATATTTTTTCAAGGATCAAGTAATTGTTGATTCACTCCCGAATGCTAAAGCCTTTATTCGTTTAGGAGAAGCAACTTTAACTCATTCGATGAATGGATTCACTTTAGAGGGTGAATTTGATGGCGAAAAATTATATTTGGAAAAATTACCTTTATCCCAATATAGTGTCCATATTGAATATGATTATCAAGGTAAGGGTGATTGTATTGATTTATCAACGCTTGAAGATACGTATTATTTGTATCCAAAAAACTATAACAATATTGTTACTAAGATACACTTTGCAACTGAAGAACTATATAAAATTAAATATCAGGAATTAACCGACAGTAAAAAACTAAAACAAGAAGAGTAGTATTCTTCTTGTTTTTTTAGAAACCGTTTAATTATTTTCAAAATTTAATCTTTATTGCAAATTATTTCATAAAGTGGTAAAATAATATAAATGTTGAGGAAAAAAATATTATGAAAAAATTTGACTTAATAATAATATCAATCGTATTATTAATCTCAATTGGTTTCTACGCTGTATTTTTTGATGTTTTTAGGTTGGATGAAGATGTAGTTGTTGAAATAACATACGAAAATCTAATTATATATCAAGTAAATTATCATGAAGATATGAATGTGACCGTTGAAATAACATCTAAGAATAAAGTATTAACTGTAAGTGATGGATCAAAAACCTCACATTTCAATATAAGGACCAATGTGGAAATTGTAAATACAGTTTTAATTACTGGTAAAGAAATTCATATGACTGTAGCTAATTGTGAAAATAAGTACTGCTTGCAGATGCACTTATCAAAAAACTATCCGTTACCGATCGTTTGCACAAATGGAGTAATGATTAAACTAAAAACAGATGAACCACGTTGGGTGGTGGGGTAAAATGATTAAAATAAATAATTTATATTTTTCTTATCGTAAAGATGATTTAACAATTAATAATATTTCTCTTACAATTAAAAAGGGAGAGTTTGTCTGTATTCTAGGTCATAACGGGAGTGGGAAATCAACGCTAGCAAAGTTAATGTGTGGCTTGTTACAAGCCGATAGTGGTGAAATATATGTAAATGACCGTTTGCTAACTATTGATTCAATCAACGATCTCCGCCATCAAATCGGAATAGTTTTTCAGAATCCAGATAATCAATTTGTGGGTGTTACCGTCAAAGATGATATTGCATTTGGCTTAGAAAACAGGCGCATTGATCGCAATATAATGCTTGAAAAAATTGATGAATATAGCAGGATAGTAAAAATGGAAAACTTCTTAAACCATAATCCTGAAAATTTATCTGGTGGAGAAAAACAAAGAGTTGCAATTGCAGGAATTTTGGCGATTAATCCAGAAATTATCATCTTTGATGAAGCAACATCAATGTTAGACCCACGAGGAGTAAAAGAAGTGACAGACGTTATAAATCAATTAAAAGGAACGAAAACGATTATTTCCATTACTCACAATTTAAATGAAGCTTTATTTGCTGATCGTGTCATTGTTTTATCCAAAGGAGAAATTGTCTTAAATGATACTCCTTATAAAGTGTTCTTGGAAAAAGAGACGTTAAAGGCTTGTTCTTTAGATATATTAGAAAGCATGAAGTTACTTGAATTAATTGAAAAAAATAAAAATTTAAACTTGAAAAAAGAAATCGAGGATACATTATGGGAATTAACTTTTCAAAAGTAAAATTTTCCTATTATCGACCTAAAAAGAAGCAAATTATTAAATATACGCTTAATGATATTAATTTAAGTATTGATGAAAAAAATGAATTTATTGCTTTAGTAGGTCACACAGGTAGTGGCAAATCAACTTTAGCTCAACTAATGAATGCGCTCCTATTGCCAACAGATGGTGACCTGACAGTGATGGGACATAAGGTTACACCCTCTGCAAAATTAAAACCGATTCGGGAAAAAATCGGCTTGGTATTTCAATTTCCGGAATATCAAATCTTTGAAGAAACGGTATTAAAGGATATTGTTTTCGGGCCTAAAAACTTCGGTTTGGATCATCCTCAAGACAGGGCAATGAATATTGCGAAAGTTATGCAAATCACTGACCTTTTAGAGAGAAGTCCCTTTACGCTTTCTGGTGGACAATTGCGAAAGGTTGCAATCTGTGGTATTCTCGCAAGTAATCCGGATGTTTTAATATTGGATGAACCGACAGTAGGTTTAGATCCGCTCGCAAAAAAAGATTTATTGGAATTTTTGAAGCAGCTAAACCATGAATTTGAAAAGACTATTATTATTATTACTCATGATATGGAAGTAGTATCAAAATATATTAAACGGGTTATTGTTTTAAATGAAGGTGAAATTATTTATGACGGAAGTAAACTAGAATTATTTAAAAAAGATGATTTGCTTGAAAAGTATAATTTATTTTATCCGGAAACTGTGCAAATCCTCAAAAAACTTAACTCAAAGTTTAATCTTAATCTTAATGTTAATCAGCACTCGGTTGAGGATGCTTATCAAGAAATAGTTAGAGTATTTGGTGAAAAATATGAACAATAAAGTTGTTTTTGGCCAATATTTTAATTCTGATTCATGGATTCATCGCTTAGATCCAAGAACGAAAATAATATCAATCTTTGTTATAATAATCTCGTTATTTTTAATTAATTCTTTAGTCTCTTTAGCAATTGCTTTCACAATTGTTATTGCGATCATTCTGACAAGTAAAATCCCTTTTATGAAATTTCTTAATAGCCTTAAAATGATGACAATGCTGTTATTTATTACTGTCTTTATTCAAGTTTTGTTTAATCGTGGTGAAGAAGCTTATCCGCCGCTTCCCATGACTATTACTGTTGTTAATTTATTTATTATATTATTAATAGTTGCATTATTCTTTTTATCGAAAAAAATCATTCGAAGATTCAGATTTTTATTATTTTTATTAACTTTCTTTTTGGTGTTTTTTATTCAATATCAGTTTAATTATGGTTTAATGATTTATAGTTATGAAATCATAATCTATAAATCGGGGATTATGACTTCAATGCTAATTATCTTAAGAATAATTTCGTTGATTTTCATCTCAACTTTATTAACCCTAACAACCAAACCGACTGAATTAAATAATGGGTTGGAAGAAGTTGCGAAACCGTTAAAATGGATTGGAATTAAAGTTAACATTCTTTCAATGATGATCTCTATTTCACTAAGATTTATTCCAACCCTTTTAAATGAAGCTGATAAAATTTTGAAAGCACAAGCATCGCGCGGAGTTGACTTTAGAGAAGGTAAATTTAAAGAGAAGGTAACTCAAATTATTTCCTTATTAATTCCAATGTTTGTAATTTCATATAAACGTGCAGCTGATTTAGCTGATGCAATGGAAGCAAGAGGTTATATCCCTGGTGAACCAAGAACGAATATAAATCTTCTAAAATATCATATGAGAGATTTTTTTGCCTTCTCATTTGTAGTTCTTGTGGTTATTTCCTTGGTTAGTATTAAAATACTGAGTTATTTACAGGTGATAAATATTGCGATATAAATGTACAGTTTCATATGATGGAACTAATTTTCATGGTTTTCAAACACAAAAAGGGCTTCGCTCGGTTCAAGAAGAAATTGAGAATATACTAGTAGTAATTAATAAGCAACCCATTAATATTTATCCATCAGGTAGAACAGATAGTGGTGTTCATGCCATTGGACAAGTTTTTCATTTTGATAGTGATATAATTATGGGAGAATGGAATATGCAAAACGCAATGAATTCTCGCTTACCAAAAGATATTTATATTACAAACGTCGAACATGTCAGTGATGATTTTCACTCTCGATTCAGTGCTGTTTCCAAAGAATATCATTATTATCTTGATTTTGGCACCTTTAATCCTTTAAAAAGAAATTACCGATACTATTGTTCATATCGTGATATAGATATCGAACAGTTTAAAGAAGCTTTGAAAATCTTTGTTGGCGAACATGATTTTCGTTCATTTACAAAAAATCAAAAATTAACATATACTGTAAGAACAATATCTTCGATTGAATTTGAAGAGTGTGAGAATCTTGTAATCGTAAAGATCGTTGGAAATGGATTTATGCACAACATGGTGAGAATTTTGGTTGCTATGGCTTTAGAGGTGGGTAGGCATAAAATTACCATTGAAAGGTTAAAATTCATCCTAGAGCAAAAAAACAGGATATTTTCTCCAAAAATCCTTCCTTCATCAGGTTTGTACTTATATAAAGTTAATTATTAAAAAACAGCGATTTTATTTCAATCACTGTTTTTTTTATAAGAAGTCATTTTTATTTATATCTTCATTCTTATATTTAACTCTTCGAATTCGAATTATTAACATAATGATAAAGAGAATTAAAAGGTTAAATAAGACAATAGTAGAACCAGTCGGCAATTTAAAATTATAACTAATAATAAATCCGAATATAATTGATATTTCACTGAAGATTATCGAAATAACAATCGTGTTCTTGAACGAATCTCCGATTAGAATTGCTGCTGCAACAGGGATTATCATCAATGAAGATATTAATAATACTCCAACAAGATCAATAAAAATCGATATAACTAGTGAAAGTAAAATGGTAATTCCTAGTTGAATCATTTTTACATTAATCCCCGAGACTCGTGAATATATTTCATCAAAACATAAAGATACAATTTTCTTATAGTAAAGAATCGTAAAGATTAAGACGAAAAATGATAAGATAAGAATCAAAATAATGTCTTTTAAGTCAACACTATAGATTGAACCAAATAATAAACCGGTTGTCCAATTTGTTGAAATACCAGGAGTTAAATAGATAAACATCCCACTTAATGCAACCCCAAGGCTCATTAATATTGGCATCGACAACTCTTTATAATTTTTATAAAAACCTCTGAGTTTTTCAATTAAAAAGGTTCCGACAACACTAAATGCAATCCCCATAATAATTGGATCAAAGCCAAGCGAAGTAAAGAATGGCAGTTTAGACATAAAAACACCAATTGCAACTCCTGCTAAAGAAAAATGACTCAATGTATCGGCGATTAATGATAGTCTTCGAATGACGACGACGGTTCCTACTAAAGGTGCTAAAATCCCTATAGCGATTCCTGCAAAGAAAGCATTTCGGATGAATGCAGGCATTTCAAGTAATTCTTTAAATATGTTTAAAATTGTAAGTGTCATTTTTTAACCTCAACGAATTTATAGTCGCCCATCTCGTTTAAATATAAAAAATAATCAGTTAGATCTTTTACAAAGTCTAAATCATGGGTTGATAAAATAATTGTTATCCCTTTATTTTTGAGATTTCTTAAAATATTGAATAATGCATTAATGTTTTCACTGTCAACACCTACTGTCGGTTCATCCAAAACCAACAATTTCGGTTGATTTAGTAAAGCGCGGGCGATAAAAATCCTTTGAAGTTGTCCTCCGGACAAGGTGTTGATGTTATCACGGTAAAAGTGATTTAAATCTAAAGAATTAATTACCGAGGTGTAATATGCATCTTTACGTCTTGGATATGCGCTTGATAACACTTCTGATACGGTGATGGGAAATTCATAATTGAATTCAACCTTTTGGGGAACATATCCGACATTAATAAATTTCTTCATGGAATTAATATCGATATCATCAAGAAAGATCGTATTATTCGATATTTTTTGAATTTTTAACAAGCATTTAAGAAACGTACTCTTTCCGGTACCATTCTTACCTGCGATTGTTAAAAAGTCGCCACTTTTAAGCGAGAATGTTAGTTTGTTCAATACTAATTTTTGAGAATAAGCATAACTTAAATTGTTTACATGTAAGCGCATTTCTTCACCACCTTTTATATTTTATCATTTATCATATTTTTAAACAAGCAAAAAGATTATCGAAATTTATAAAAATCCATAATTTTCCAATAGCTCGACTTTTTTAAATATGAGCATCATATATAACAACAAAAAAAATGTTTCTTTTTTTGGGATTATATGAGATAATATAATTAGAGTTATTTGATCAAGGTGGAGGAAAATATGAGTTTATTTATAACTTTCGAAGGTGGAGAAGGTAGTGGGAAAACGACTATAATTGAAAACTTATCCCAAGAACTGCTTGAGATGGGTTATTCAATTGTCAAAACCAGAGAACCTGGAGGAAGTAAAATTGCTGAAGAAATTCGTCAAGTTATCTTAAATGTTGATAATGTCCTTATGGATTATCGTACGGAAGCATTGCTTTATGCAGCTAGTCGCCGTCAACATTTAAAAGAAGTTATTATTCCAGCCTTGGATGCAAATAAAATTGTGTTATGTGATCGATATTTGGATTCCTCGCTCGCATATCAGGGGCATGCACGCGGCTTAGGAATTGATGAAGTATATCAAATAAATCAATATGCAACTGAAGGAATCTTGCCTGATATTACATTTTATATTGATTTGGAACCCAGTGTTGGTTTAAAACGAATTAAAGATGCAAATCGCGCTTGTGACCGTTTGGATTTAGAGAAATATTCTTTTCACGAAAAAGTAAGAGAAGGTTATTTACAGTTAGCAAAACGGTTTAATGAACGAATAAAGGTTATTAACGGGAATCGAAGTTTTAATGAAATTTATCAAGATATAAGAATTTTGATTATAAATAAATTATAAGGAGATGAAAAGTGTGAAGTTTGATGCTTTAATTAACAATCAGAAGAAAGTTATTAAATTGTTTCATAATAGTTATAAAAAGGATCGTTTAGTTCACACATATTTGTTTGAAGGAGCCAAAGGAACTTCTAAATTTGAAGCAGCTTATTATTTTGCAGCATTGATTTTATGCACTGGTGAAGAGAAACCTTGTCTTCACTGTGAAGAGTGCCGGAAAATTCTAAAGGAAGTTCATCCGAGTATCTTTGTTGTAAATGCTGAAGGTACAACAATCAAAAAGGAACAAGTGGAAGCTTTAGAAAAAGAATTTTCTTTAACAGCAATCAATGGTGGTAAAAGAGTATATATTATTAAAGATATCGATAAAGCAACAGCGAGTGCTGCTAATTCTTTATTAAAATTTCTTGAAGAAATCGGAAAAGACAATTACGGAATTTTAATAACTGAAAATATAAATAATGTATTGCTAACCATTCGTTCAAGATCACAGATCGTCTCATTTTCTCAACTCCCTATTTCTACAGTTGCCAATGAATTAATGAAGAAAGGGGTAGATGAAGAGACAAGTCTGATTCTATCTAATATATCAAACAGTGTTGATGATTGTTTGGAAATGATAAATGATGGAAAAATTCTAGATATTATTGAACTTGTAAAGAAAGTGGGCATTAGTATCGTATCAATAGAACAGTCGCCAATCTTGATTATGTATCAAGATGGAGAATTTTTATTGAAAGAATCTGATAAAAAATACCATAATATATTTATGGACTTGCTAATTGCTCTAACAAGGGATAAATTGTTTTATTTGCTTAATCAAATAGATAGAATCATCTTTAAAAACACAATTGAAGTTGTTGGAGAATTGATGACAAGAAATTATGAACAATCAGTTATAGAACTTGAATCAATTTTAAGTTTTAAACAAAGATTGAAATATAATGTCAATGTTGAATTGTTATATGCACAAATGTTAATAGAAATAGCGAGGTTAAAATGACTAAAATAGTAGGAATCGGCTTTAAGGAAGTCGGAAAAATATATTGGTTCAATCCTTATCCGTTTAATTTAAAGGTTGGAGATCATGTGGTTGTTGAAACCATTAGAGGATTAGAACTTGGAACAGTTGTTCAAGGCATAAAAGATATCGATGATAAGGAAATTGAGCACGAGTTAAAGCCTGTGATTAGAATTGCATCTAAACAGGACTTAAGAATCTATCTAGAAAATGCCGAACGATCAAAAAAAGCAATGGAAACATGCAAAAGAATTGTAAAAGAAAATAAATTAGAAATGAAACTGCTTGATTGTGAGTATACATTGGATCGCCAAAAAATTATAATTTATTATAATGCTGATGGGCGTGTTGATTTTAGAGAATTATTAAAGGATTTAGCTAGTGAGTTTAAAGTGCGAATTGAACTTCGCCAAATTGGACCAAGAGAAGGAGCCAAATTCATTGGTGGAATCGGAAGTTGTGGACGCGAAGTATGTTGTAAACGCCATTTGCGTGAATTTGACTTAGTAACAATGAAGATGGCAAAAGACCAAGGTATGACTTTGAGCGCATCAAAAGTAGCTGGTTTATGCGGAAAATTAATGTGTTGTATTGGTTATGAAAATCCTGTATATGAAGAAATACGAAAAAGAATCCCATTAGTTGGCGATTTAGTTAAAAGTCCGACTTGTGACTGCTGCAAAGTTATCAGTGTTGATTATTTGCGTGAGATCGTCAGAACTGCGAGTGATGAAAAAATTGAAGTTTGGGAAGCAAAGGATTTGGTTAAAATTAAGGCCCATCAAGAAGTAATCAAGCCTGAAGATTTAACTGATGATGTATTTGAAAATGGAACAGATTCATGAGTTGCTCGGTTATAAAAATATAAAAATTTATCAAAGAGAAGATATGTTTAGTTTCTCATTGGATTCAATGCTACTTGCCAACTTTATTCATACAAAAAGTAACACTAAACATATAATTGATTTAGGTTGTGGTAATGCACCAATTCCATTATTTCTAACCTTAAAAACTGATGCATTCATAGTAGGAGTTGAACTTCAACCTGATGTTTTTGAATTAGCCAAAAAAAGTGTTGAGATAAATAAGTTTGAGCATCAAATAACCATTATAAACGATAATATAAAAAACATATATAAAAGACTTGGTGCTAATACCTTTGATATTGTTAGTTCAAATCCTCCATATTTTAAATTTGTTCCAACCAGTAATATCAATAAAAATGATTTTTTAACAATCGCAAGACATGAAGTTGAGATTACATTGGAAGAAATGATAATTGAGGCAAAAAGATTATTACGAGATGGAGGATCATTTTATATGATCCATCGATGTGAGCGTTTATCGGACGTTATTGATTTATTAAAGAAGCATAATTTTGGTTTAAAGAGATTGCGATTTATATATCCGAAAATAGATTCAGAAAAAGCTTTATTGTTTGTCTTCGAAGCAAGAGCAAATAAAAAAGCTGATGTTATGATTGAAAAGCCATTATTCGTTTATCAAAAAACTAATGAGTATACAAACGAAGTTAAAGAAATATTTAATTTCAAAAAATAATTAATCAAATTTGTTATCTATGTGATATAATATACATAAAATTAAAGAAAAATAAAAGGAGTGGTGAATATGTTTTTAAGTTTGCTCTCAAGAGAAGAAAAGTATTATTTCATTGATTTATTGGTTCAAGTTGTTTCAGTCGACGGTGAATTCAATGAAACGGAATTACAAATCATAAATCGTTTGAAATATGAAATCGGAGAAGATGTTTTAAAATATCGTAAAAGTAATTTATCAATGGAAAAATTAATTGAATATTTTGCGCAAAAACCAAAAGCAACAAGAAGTTTAGTTTTCCTAAATTTAATTAGCTCATCATTGTATGATGAATTTTACAGTGTCGAAGAACATTTTTTAATTGAACAAATTCAAAATAAGTTTGAAATTTCAAATAAAAAGAAATCCGACTTAATGAAAATTGTTTATGCTGAACGTGATTTACGTGAAAAAGCAAAAAGGATTATCGCAGAATGATTATCCAAAAATCTTATTTCAATACAACTTCAACATTATATTTAGTTCCTACTCCGATTGGCAATTTTCAAGATATGTCTTATCGTGCGGTTGAAATACTAAATTATGTTGATTTTGTCTTTGCTGAAGATACTAGAGTGACTAAGGTTTTGCTTAGTCATTTTAACATTACCACAACTCTATACAGTTATCATATATATAATGAAGAAATCCAAGTTGAAGGGATAATTAAACTTTTAAAGGAAGAAAAAAATATTGCATTAGTAAGTGATGCTGGAATGCCTTGCATAAGTGATCCTGGTTATTTAGTCTCAAAAGCGGCAATCGATGCTGGTTTTAATGTCATTTCGCTTCCAGGAGCTAATGCTGCATTAACTGCTTTGGTTGCATCAGGAATTGCAAGTGAGAAGTTTATTTTCTATGGTTTTTTAAATCATAAAGTTTCTCAAAAAGAAAAAGAATTAAAAGCTTTAATCGATTTTCCATATACTTTAATCTTTTATGAAGCACCTCACCGTATTAAAGAAACTCTAGAGGTAATCTTAAAGGTTTTCGGAAATCGAGAAATTGTTGTTGCTCGTGAATTAACTAAAAAGTATGAAGAATATGTTCGTGGTCTAGTCGAAGATATTATTAAAGCCAATCATGAATTTAAAGGTGAAATTGTTATCGTCGTAAATGGAGCGGTTATTAAAGAAAAACAAATGGAGTTATTAAAACTTGAGATAAATCAACACTATCAATATTATCTTGATCAAGGGTATGAATCAAAAGAAGCGATGAAGTTAGTTGCGAAAGATCGTAGACTCTCCAAAAGTGAAATATATAAGCAAATTATCAAAACAGATAGGTGATTTTTCTATCTGTTTTTTTTAAATTATTAAAATAGAGAATATGTTTTGATTTACATTTAAAAATAATTATTAGATGTAATTAGCTAACTATACTTAATTTTGGTTTAATTTGACATCTATGTATGTTGTGATATAATATTAAAGTCATATATTAAAATAGGGGGATATTATGCGAAAAACTTTCCACTTAAATTTTGATTGGCATTTTATAGATAACTATAAAGATGAATATCTAAAAGACGATCAAAATACTGCTGATTTTATAAAAATTGATATACCTCATAGTAATAAAATTATACCTTATAATTACTTTGATGAAAAAATTTTTAATACAGTATCAACCTATAAGAAAAATTTTCATATAGACAAAGAAGATCAAGGTAAAATTATCGAATTAATTTTTGAAGGTATTGCTCACAGTTCGGATATTTATCTTAATGGAGCATTTGTTTTAACTCATCAGGGAGGATATGATGAATTCAGGGTAGATATAACGAGTTTTGTTAAATACGGAGAAACTAATTACCTTACTGTTCTTGTTGATAGCAGTGAAAATAAAGATATTCCTCCGTTTGGGAATGTGGTTGATTATTTAGGGTATGGAGGCATATACCGAGAAGTAAGACTTGAAATTATAGAACAAGAACATATCAAAACATGTTTTTTAAAATCTTATAATACTGATAAAGGTTTAATTTGTGATCTTTTTCTTTCTACAAACGAAGGAAATGTGGAAATAGAAGTTTATGATCAAGATGTATGCATTAAAAATACCAGTTTCAACGTTACAGACTTTAAACAAACATGGATAATGGAAATTGACAACTTGGCTTTATGGAGTGTCAATAACCCTTATCTATATAATATAAAACTAAAATTAAAGCATAATGATAATAATAAAGATGAGTTTTCAACTAAATTTGGATTTAGAAGTATAAAGTTTACTCAACAAGGTTTTTATTTAAATGGTGAGTATCTTAAATTAAGAGGGTTAAACCGCCATCAAAGTTTTCCGTATGTTGGGTATGCAATGCCAAAAAGTGCTCAGGAAAAAGATGCTGAAATCCTAAAATTTGATTTAGGGGTTAATATTGTTAGAACATCACATTACATGCAATCAAAACATTTTTTAAACCGATGTGACGAAATAGGTCTACTGGTGTTTGAAGAAATTCCAGGTTGGCAATATATTGGTGGTGAACAATTCAAAGCTAATTCATACAAAAATGTTGAAAGCATGATTCTAAGGGACTTTAATCATCCGTCAATTATTATGTGGGGAGTTCGAATTAACGAATCAACAGATGATGAGGAGTTTTATAAAGAAACTAACCGTATAGCTCGTCTATTAGATAATACACGCCCAACTGGAGGAGTCAGGAATTTCAAAAACAGTCAAATGTTTGAAGATGTCTATACTTTTAACGATTTTACAAATTCCGGTGGAACTAAGGTTTTACAAAAACCGCAACATGTGAAAAAGAATGTTCCTTATATGGTGACAGAATATAATGGACACATGTTTCCAACAAAAGCATTTGATGATGAATCTCATCGCGTTGAGCATGCGCTAAGGCATTATCGGGTAATTGAAGAAGCAAGCAAAAACAAAAAAATTAGCGGAACAATCGGGTGGTGTATGGCTGATTACAATACCCATGAACAGTTTGGAAGCGGAGATAAGATTTGCTATCACGGTGTCTTAGATATGTTTCGTAATTTTAAATATGCTGCATATATTTATTCATCCCAACAAAATCAAAAACCAGTTTTAGAAATTTTAAGTACGTTTAATTATGGAGAATACGCTGCCGGTTATATGAGGGAAATTATAATTGCCACTAATTGCGATTATGTAAAAGTTTATAAGAATGATTGTTTAATAGATACAGTTTCTCCGAAAAATAATAATTCGATTATTAATCGAATTATTAAACTTCATGATTTAATTGGAAATCAACTCGAAACAAATGAAGGATTTTCCAAACGAGATTCGGAAAAACTGAAGAAGATATTTTTGGAAATTAATAAATATGGATATAATTTACCAATAAAAACCAAGCTTTCATTGTTATATATATTAAAAAAGAATCGCTTGAAAGTTAGCCATGTACCAAAATTATATTTTAAATATGCAAATTCCAATTATACATATAAATTTTGCGGATATAAAGACGAAAATTTAGTTAAAACTGTAATAAAGGAGAATGTTAAGGAAGTAAAATATGTTGTTGCGCTAGATAAGGAAGAGTTAACAGTAGCCTCAACTTATGATGTTGCAAGAGTGGTTGTGAAAAAAATTGATCAAAATAATAATGTGTTAACGTATGCTGCTGACCCAATTATGATTAATGTTAGCGGTGGTATCGATTTAATTGGCCCTAAAGAATTATCTTTACAGGGTGGAATGATTGCGTTTTGGGTTAAATCAAATAAAAATAAAAATCAAGGAAGGATTGAAGTTTGTGTTAATAATAATATTATCACAAAAAACTTAGAAATAAAGTGAGGAAAAAATGAATCTTAAAGAAAAAGCTTCATTGCTAAGTGGTAAGGATGTATGGCATACTGCAAGCATTGAAAAGTTAGATATCAAATCAATAATGATGGCAGATGGGCCTCATGGGTTAAGGAAACAAGTAGATAGTAGTGATAATTTGGGGTTAAATAGTAGTTATAAGGCAACCCTATTTCCGAGTGCTGCTGCAGTCGCGTGCTCATTTAATACCGATATGGCTTATAAAATGGGAAAAGCAATCGGTAAAGAAGCTCGAGGAGCTGATGTTCAAGTAGTTTTAGGTCCTGGAATCAATATCAAAAGAAATCCAATGTGTGGAAGAAATTTTGAATATTACTCAGAAGATCCATATGTTAGTGGTGTTATGGGAGAAGCGTGGATTAGAGGTTTGCAAAGTCAAAATGTTGGCGCAAGTCTTAAGCACTTTGCTGCTAATAATCAAGAGACATATCGGCATATATCAAATTCTGTCATTGATATGAGAGCTTTACGAGAAATATACTTAAAGAACTTTGAAATTGCTATCAAAGCTAATCCTGCTACAGTTATGTGTAGTTACAATAAACTTAATGGTATTTATGCTAGTGAGAGTTATTTTTTATTGACACAAGTGTTAAGAAGTGAGTGGGGTTACAAAGGCTTAGTAGTCTCTGATTGGGGAGCAGTAAGCAATCGCGTTTTAGGTTTAATAAACGGACTTGACTTAGAAATGCCGTCATCAAGAGGATATAATACTAAAAAAATAATTAAAGCTCACAAGAAGGAATACATTGTTGACAATGATATTGATTCTTCAGTTAAACGGGTGTTAGACTTAGTTAATAAATATGTTAATAATAAGAATATACCATATGACTTTGAAGTGCATCATCAAGTATCACAAAAAATTGCTCGTGAGAGTATTGTGTTATTAAGAAATGAAAATAAAATATTACCATTAAAAAAAGATGAAAAAATTGCCCTTGTCGGAGCATTTGCCAAACACCCTCGTGTTCAAGGTGGAGGGAGTTCCTATATTAATCCACATAAGATCGAAAATGTCTTCGATGAAATCGTGAATTATACAAATAATTATCAGTACTTCCAAGGATATACACTTGATGGCGATGGTTATGATCAGAGCTTAGTTGATGAAATCGTCAATATTGCCACTTCTTTTGATAAAATAATTATTATGACAGGATTACCAGAGTCATATGAAACAGAAGGATTCGACCGTGATAATATTGATTTACCATTAGGGCATTTAAAATTAATCGATGCAATTATAAAAGTTAATAAAAATATTATTATAACTTTGTATATTGGTTCGCAAGTAGCAATGCCGTTTAAAGATGAAGTACAAGCAATCCTTAATTGTCATCTTTTAGGCTCAGCATCAGCTGTTCCTTTATTGGATATTTTATTCGGAAAAGTTTCTCCATCAGGAAGACTGGCAACAACTTATCCAATCGATATTCTAGATGATCCTTCAACAAAGAATTTTGCCGATGGTAATAATGCTGTTTTATATGAAGAAAGTATTTTTGTTGGTTACCGTTATTACACAACATTTAAACAAGAATGTTTGTATCCGTTTGGCTATGGGTTGAGTTATTCTGATTTTGAATATTCTGATTTAACGGTATCAAGTGATACAATTAATCCAGAAATTCAAATTGAAGTCAAAGTTAAAGTAAAAAATGTTGGAACAATGCCTGCTTCGGAAGTTGTTCAACTCTATGTTGGAAATAATCGTTCAAGTGTTTATAAGGCGGTAAGAGAATTAAGAGCTTTTGAAAAAGTTCATCTGGAAATTGGTGAGGAAAAGGAGGTAACATTTACCTTAAATTACTCAGATTTTTCATACTATGATATTTATATGAAAAAATTCCATGTTAATATGGGAACTTATAAAATCCAGATATGTAAAGATGCTGCTCATATCATTATGCAAAAAGAAATATCACGTTTAGAAAATGAGCCTGGTTATGAAGATCACTATCAAACAGGATATAATAAACATCATTATGAAGTCACTACAACAGATTTCCAATATATTCTTGGAAGACCGGTTCCATTAAAAAATACTGTAAAAAAACGTCCATTTTCAATGGATTCAACGCTTAATGATGTAAAGCAAACTTTCGTTGGAAATATTCTTTATCATAAGGTTTTAAGCGAGGCTAAAAAATTGAACGCAAATTCGTCAGATGAATGGATGAAAAAGGTCATCGATAAGACTTTGATGGAAATGCCACTTCGAAATTTGGCATATATGAGTGGAGGAAAAATCAGCCTAACCACAATGGAACGTTTGGTTGACATGATAAATTTTAGATATTTAAGAGGTTTATTTAAAAGATGAGATGGTACAAAGAAAGTGTAGTATATCAAATATATCCGCGCAGTTTTAAAGATTCAAATAGCGACGGAATTGGTGATCTATGCGGTATAATTGAAAAAGTTGATTATTTAAAAGATTTAGGGGTAGATGTCATATGGCTCTCCCCTATTTATGACTCTCCCTTAGATGATAATGGATATGATATCAGTGACTATTATAATATTTTAAATGACTATGGGTCTTTAGATGATTTTAAAGTACTGATTGAGAAATTACATCAAAGAGAAATGAAACTGATTATGGATTTAGTTGTTAATCATACATCAGACGAGCATCCTTGGTTTAAAGAAGCATCAAAGGATATCAACAGTCCATATCATGATTACTATATATTTAGAAAAACCAAAAAGAAACCTAATAATTGGACTTCTTTTTTTGGAGGTTCTGCTTGGGAATTTAACCATTGTACAAATGAATATTACCTTCATTTATTTTCTAAAAAACAACCAGATTTGAACTGGGAAAATCCTAAGGTTAGAGAAGAAGTAAAAAAGATTTTAAAATTCTGGTTGGATTTAGGAGTTGACGGATTCAGATGTGATGTGATAAATTTGCTATCTAAACGCGAAGGGTTGCCAAATGGATCGGGGCTTCCAATTTTAAGAGGAAAAGACCATTATGTCAATGGTCCTAAAATGCATCAGTATCTTCAAGAGATAAAGAATGATGTCTTCAAAAACTATGATATGTTTACAGTTGGAGAATGTGTCTTAATTACTCCCGAAAAAGCACTTGAGTATATCCAAGAAGGCGTCGATGAATTGAACATGGTCTTTCAATTTGATCATATGGGGGCCGATAATTATTTTGTAAAATGGTTTCCACGAAAATTTAAACTTAAGAGGCTTAAAAAAGCCTTAAGCAAGTGGCAATATGCTTTAGAAGGAAAGGGTTGGAATTCATTATATTTAGAAAATCACGATCAGCCACGGTCAATCAACCGCTTTGGTAGCTTAACCCATCGAAAAGAAAGTGCAAAAATGTTGGCAACATATATCTTTTTCCAACAAGGGACTCCTTTTATCTATCAAGGACAAGAAATCGGAATGACAAATGCTCACTTCACATCATTAGAAGAGTACAACGATGTTGAAACTCATAATATTTATAAAGTTGGACGTAAAGTTTTTCATCTTTCACACAAAAATATGATGAAAAAAATCAAATATGCGAGTCGAGATAATGCTAGAACCCCGATGCAGTGGAATCGCGAGATCAACGGAGGATTTAGTAATGAAAAGCCATGGTTAGGGGTTAATCCTAATTATTCTGAGATTAATGTTGAAGAATGTTTAAATGATCCAGATTCGATTTTATATTACTATAAAGAACTAATAGCTTTAAGAAAAAAACATCCTATCATCATATATGGAAATTACCAAGAATTTTATGAAAATAGTAATGATATTGCATTCTATGAACGTAATTATTTAAATGAAAAACTTGTCGTTGCCTGTAATTTCACATCAAAAATCCAATATTATAATTATGATTTAAATGATTTTAAACTTATTTTAAGTAATTACAAGGATGATTTGGTTCCACAAAGATTACTTCCTTATCAAGCAAAAGTATATATCAAGAAGGTATAGTATGATTTCTATTAAAAACAATTTTTTTAAATTGGATACTGAAAAAACAACATATCTCTTTTCTGCTACTGAAAGTGGGTTATTAGTACATCACTACTATGGAAAGAGAGTTCCTTTTCACGACTATAATAACATTATGTTAAAACAAGAAGGTGGTATGGGAACTGCTATCGAGTATGAAGGCAATCGATTTGAATATGTTGATAATATGGAACTTGAATTTTCATCATTTGGGATAGGTGATTATCGTGAATTACCACTTTCCATTCAAAATCAGATTCATGGATATTCAAATAATTTCAAATATCGAAATTATCAAATTATTGATGATAACGATTCGTTTATGCGCAGTTATAATCAAAATCAAACCTTGAAAGTTGATTTGTATGATTCAACACTAAATATTGGGATAGAACTATACTATCGAATTTTTGAAAAAGCTAATGTTATTACCCGTTATGTAAAATTTTATAATAACTCAAATCTTACATTTAATATTGAAAGATTATTTTCGATGCAGCTTGATCTTAATGATGCAAATTACGTTATGATGACTTTTGATGGAGCTTGGGCTAAAGAGCGCCATCTTAATGAAAAACTACTTAATTGTGGAATCTATATAAACGATTCAAAGTCAGGGGCAAGCAGTAACAAGCATAATCCTTTAGTGATTATCAGAAAACCAAACACCGACGAAATTAACGGGGTATGTTATGGGTTTAATCTAGTATATAGCGGAAACCATAAAACAACAATTGAAGCTACCCCTAATCAAAAACTACGCATTCTTCAGGGAATTAATGACTATGCTTTTAATTTTGAAATAAAATCGGGTGAAGAATTCATAACTCCTGAAGCAGTTATGTCTTATTCAGACGAAGGGCTTAATAATTTATCACATAATTTTCACTATTTTGTTAATCATCACATTGTTCGTGGTGAATTTAAAAATAAGGTTCGCCCAATTTTGATTAACAGTTGGGAAGCTACATATTTTAACTTTACCGAAAAGAAATTGCTTGATTTAGCAAAATCAGCTAAGGAAGTCGGAATTGAATTATTTGTGTTAGATGACGGCTGGTTTGGTTTGCGAAATGATGATACATCATCACTTGGTGATTGGGATGTCAATAAAAAGAAGCTCCCGAATGGTTTAAATGGTCATGCGAATAAAATCAATAAATTGGGGCTTGATTTTGGGTTATGGGTAGAACCGGAAATGATTAATGAAGAAAGTGAATTATATAAGAGGCATCCCGATTGGGCAGTGAAAATAAATGGGAGAATGCCGGGTATTGGCCGTAATCAATTAGTTTTGGATCTAAGTAATTTAGATGTAAGAACATATTTAATTGAAAAAATGACCGAGGTTTTCTCAAGTTGTAATTTACAATATGTAAAATGGGATTACAATCGTAATATCACCGATATGTTCGGAAGTACTCTCAAAAATCAAGGGGAATTTCTCCATCGATATATTTTAGGTTTTTATGAAGTTATTAATGAACTTAATAAAAGATTTCCTCATATTTTATTTGAGGGATGTGCAAGCGGTGGAAATCGTTTTGATTTGGGAATGCTATGTTTCTTCCCGCAAATCTGGACAAGCGACAATACTGATTATTTGGAAAGAATTTATATCCAAAGTGGAACATCTTATGGATATCCTCCATCTTGTATCTCAAATCATGTCAGTGCCGTTCCAAATCATCAAACATTGAGAAATACTCCGCTTGCATCAAGATTTAATCTTGCGTCATTTGGTGTTTTAGGATATGAATTAAATCTTTCTGAGCTTAATAGCGAAGAATTGAATGAAGTTATAGATCAAATTTCGTTTTATAAAAAATACCGGTCAACATTACAATATGGAAAGTTTTACCGTAGTGAAAATAGTATTTTTTCTAGTAATAGAACATATTTTTATGCAATCTCTGAAACGAAAGAACAAGCAATTTTAGGCTTTTTCCAAGCCCTAATTCATCCGGCTTTAAATGAAGATATTATCTATGTAGATGGTCTTGAAAATGACTTATATGTTTTCAGAAATAAAATGCAAAAGTTAAATTTAAAAATGTTCGGTGGGTTGATTAATTATGTATCACCAATTAAACTTAAAGTAAATGGTAAACTCCATAATTTAGTGTGCAAATTTTATCATCCTAAAGGCGAAAATGAGAGATATCTAATTTATGGAGACGCCTTAAAATATGCAGGAATAAGATTAACACAACAGTTTATGGGGACTGGTTTTAGTGATAAGGTAAGAGTTTTAGGTGATTTTGGAAGCAGGATATACATTATAAAAAAATATAACGAGAAATATAAATTAAACCATAAAAAAATATCTTGAAGTTAACTTCAAGATTTTTTTATTGACTGATCGAATTATGATTACTTTTAATATTGTTTAAAACATTCATTACTTCCGCAATATCAGAATAAGGATAGACTTGATTATTTATTTCAAAATAATTATCATTACCTTTTCCGGTAATAACAATAATATCCCCCTCTTGTGCAGAAAAAATTGCTTCTTTAATTGCTTCTTTTCGGTCAATTATAATTCGGTAATTATTGGAGTTTACGTTTTTTGTTAGATCATGAATGATATCGTTTGGATTTTCGAGGCGAGGGTCTTCCGATGTAAAAATAACTTGATCAGCTAAATCACATGCAATTTGACCCATTTCTGGTCTTTTTGTCTTATCTTTTCCCCCAGCACTACCTAAAACAATTGTTAGACGGGTTTGCTCGCGTTTTAAACTTGATAAAACTTGTTTAATTGCATTTGGTGTATGGGCAAAATCAACATAAACTTTAAAGTTTTCATCAGTTGTAAGTAATTCTAATCTTCCTTCAATTTTAGGGATTGTTAATAAGGATTTATAGATAAGAGCGATAGGTAGTCCATAATACATAGCGACAATTACAGCAGCTATAACATTATAGATATTATAAATTTCAAACAAATTGACTTTTAAATTTTCTAAAATGCCATTTGGGGTTTTGAGATCAAAAATAGTATATTTTTTTTGGAATCTGATATTTAGAGCTTGATAATCACTGACATTATCAATTCCGTAGGTTACTAAATTCGGATGGTTAATACGATAAGAATAAGGACAATCACTATTAACAATTGCTAATCCCCGAGAATCAAGTTTATCAAAAAGTTTCTTTTTTGCTAGGAAATAATTCTCCATCGTTTTATGGGTATCAAGGTGTTCATGTGTAAGATTTGTAAGAATTGCAACATCAAACTCAATTCCTTCTAAGCGGTTATTGACTAATCCTTGTGAGGATACCTCCATACTTACATATTTAATATTCCGGTCTGCAACTCTTCTCAATGTTTTCATTAATAAGCATAAAGGGAGGGTGGTATAACGTGTCTTTAAAAATTCATTTAAATATCTAATGCCATTGGTTCCAATGTAGCAACATGTTGATTTTTGATTTAATAAATATTCAATTATCGATGAAGTGGTAGTTTTTCCATCAGTTCCGGTAACGCCAATCATTTGCATTTCTCGAAATGGATAATCATAAAATTTTGATAGCAATAAATCAAAATGCTTTTTAATATCCGTTGTTGTGATTACTGGAATTGTTGTTGCAACTAGTTTCTTTTCAGTCAGAATTGCTTTAGCTCCTTTGATAGTAGCATCAATGACAAAATTGTTTCCGCTATAGTAATCGCCATCTACACAAACGAATAAATCTCCAGGTTCTAGATAACGAGTGTCATCGGAAATTCCAGTAATTTGATATTTTTCTATTTTTTTTAATATTTTTTCTACTTCCATAAAATCACCATATATCATATTTTATGTGAAAACATTAAAAATATTAAATTTTGTATTTTTCTATAGTTGTTTTAGGAAATAAAAACCCATCGGTTTATAAGTCACAAGAAAATATTCTTGTTTGAATTTTTCCAATTGGCTGTATCGGTATAAAATTTCATCATTAAGTGTTGGGTAATTTTTAATAAATGCATCAAACACTTTACGTCTTTCTTCCTTTGAAATTTCATTTTTCCAAAATATTTTTGGCTTTATATTGTTTTTTAATAAATAATCCTGCTTGATGATAAATAATAATTTTTCATTAGTAACATCTTTTAGAGCTTCAAATAGATACGATGCATAATCTGCCAATTGATTCTGATTATGATGATTAATTAGATATTGACCGATTTTTAAAAAGGATGAGTAAGGGTCTAACTTTAGTTCTTTAAAAAGATAATTCATTGTTCTTGGAAAAAAGGATGAATTATAGTATTTATTCAAAGCCATTTCTACAAGTCTAATTTCATCTAACTCTTCTTTTGTTAAATACTTATTTTGGATTATTTCATATGGTGATTTTTGATCGAAAATGTATCCATGTTCATCTTTTGTTTTGCTAATATATGTTCCTTGTAATTCTTTTAAAAAACCAAGTTGTATTTCTTCACATTCTAATAAAAAACTTTGATTGAAGGTATTAATAAAACTATTCTTATCTTCATATGGCAGTCCGGCAATTAAATCGGCATGAATAATAATATGATCTTTAATTTCGCTGATGTTTGCTTGTAATTTTTCAAAGTTTTGCACTCTTTTTACAGCGTTTGTAACAAGATCATTTGTTGACTGAATTCCGATTTCAAAGCGGATTAACCCTTTCCTTAACGTTTTGATATAACTAATCGTTTTTGGATCTAATAAATCTCCAACAACTTCAAACTGATAGGTTGTATGATAATTATCATGGGCTTTTATGAATGATAGGAGTTCAATCATATATTCAGGATTAATATTAAAGGAGCGATCAAGAAATTTTACTGTTCTTGCGCCCTGTGCTAAGACTAATAAGATATCATTTTTAACTTGTTCAATATCAAATACTCTAACCTTTTTTTCCAACGAAGCCAGGCAGTAACTGCATTTGAATGGACATCCACGGCTTGATTCAAGATAAACAATGCGATTTTTAAAATCATTGATTAATTGATAATCATGTTTAATTTTATTGATATGAGGTAAGGAATCAAAGGTATAATAGATTTTTCCATTTATTTTGTAATATAGGTTTGAAACTTCATTTATGTGGCGGCTTCCTGATAAAAATTCAATTAATTCGTTAAAGGCAACTTCACCTTCATTTTTTATAATGTAATGAACATTTTTATATTTTAATAATTCTTCTGCTCTATAACTAGCTTCAGGCCCCCCTAATAAAATCGGTATCCTTTTATCTAGAAGGTTAAGGATTTTTTTAATATATTCAATATTCCAAATATATACTGAAACCCCAATCAAATCAACATCTTGAGTGTTGAGATAATTAATAATCGTTTCGATATCGTCCTTTATGGTAAATTCATCGAACATGACATTGCTGTTACTATTAGCAATGATTTGATAAATTCCCATTGCCGGATGAATATATTTTGAATTGATTGCAATCAGTAATGTTTTCATAATAAGCACCTTAATTTTATTATAACACTATTATCACTCATTATAAAGCATTCAAAAAAAATAATTATTTAATGCTTATTATTTAGAATTTATTTTAAACATTTACAATAAAAATATGAATATTTCTACCATTTAGCAAATTTTAGTAATAAAAAACACCTAAAGTGCAAAAATTAGTAAAAGGGTTTCATTATAAAAAAGAAATTATAATGTTGAGAAATATATAACTATATGCTATAATAATTAAGGAAAAATTACGGAGGAAAATTTAAATGTCAAAAAAAGTTTTTGAATCAATGGATGGGAATCAAGCGGCGGCTTGGGCGGCCTATGCTTTTACAGAAGTAGCTGGTATTTATCCAATTACTCCATCCTCACCTATGGCCGAGTTCGTTGATGACTGGGCAAGTAAGGGTAAAAAGAATTTATTTGGTGCACCTGTTAAAGTTGTAGAAATGCAATCAGAAGCTGGTGCTGCTGGAACAGTACATGGTTCTCTACAAGCAGGAGCTTTAACAACCACTTTTACTGCTAGCCAAGGCTTATTACTTAAAGTTCCTAATATGTATAAAATCGCTGGTGAACTTTTACCAGGAGTTATTCATGTTTCTGCTCGTAGTATCGCTGTCCAAGCTTTATCAATTTTTGGAGATCATCAAGATGTTATGGCTGTTCGTCAAACTGGTTGGGGAATGATTGCAACATCAAGTGTGCAAGAAGTTATGGATTTAGCTGGTGTTGCGCATTTAGCTGCCATTAAATCGAGCATTCCGTTCTTACATTTCTTTGACGGATTCAGAACAAGTCATGAAGTTAATACAGTAGAAGTTATGGATTATTCTGTATATGATCGCTTAATCGATCGTAATGCAGTTGATAAGTTTAGAAAGAACGCTTTAAGTCCAAATCATCCTGTGACTCGTGGTTCTGCACAAAATGATGATGTATACTTCCAAGCACGTGAAGCTCAAAATAAATATTATCTTGAGATTCCACGAATTGTTGAAGAATATATGACTGAAATTACTAAGGTTACAGGTAGGACATACGCACCTTTTGTTTATTACGGTGCAAAAGATGCTACAGATATCATTATTGCGATGGGTTCAGTCAATGAAACAATTAAAGAAGTTGTTGATTACTTAACAGAAAAGGAAGGAAAAAAAGTCGGATTAGTGACTGTTCATTTATATCGTCCTTTCTCAGTAGAACATTTATTGAAAGTACTTCCTTCTACAGTTAAACGCATTGCTGTCTTAGACCGTACGAAAGAACAAGGGTCTCTCGGTGAACCATTATACCAAGATGTGAAAACTGCATTCTATGGAAAAGAAAATGCCCCTCATGTTATTGGTGGAAGATATGGATTATCAAGTAAAGATACAAATCCTGGACAAATTTTCGCTGTTTATGAAAATCTTGAGTTAGGCGAAAATGCGAAGAACGGATTTACAATTGGTATTGAAGATGACGTTACTTTCCTTTCACTTCCTGTTACAAAAGAAATTGATGTTACTGGCGAAGGTGTCAGCCAATTAATATTCTATGGTTTAGGTAGTGATGGAACAGTTGGTGCTAATAAAAATACTATTAAGTTAATCGGTGATAATACTGATTACTTTGCACAAGCTTATTTCGCTTATGATTCAAAAAAATCAGGTGGTGTAACTAGAAGTCACTTAAGATTTGGAAAGAAACCAATTAGATCAACTTATTTAGTAAAACAAGCTGACTTTATCTCTTGTTCACTTGACACTTTCGTTGAAAAATATGATATGTTGAGAGACTTAAAAGTTGGTGGAAGATTCTTACTTAATACATGGAGAAACCCACAAGAAGTTTTAGAATGGGCACCTAACTCATTTAAAAAACAACTAGCTGATAAAAAAGCTAAATTTTATGTTATCGATGCTTTAACTTTAGCAAAAGAGATTGGTTTAGGTAACAGAACCAATACCATCATGCAATCTGCTTTCTTTAAGCTAAATGAACAAATTATGGCATATGATCATGCACAAGATTTAATGAAAGAATATGCTCATAAATCATATAGTAAAAAAGGTCAAGCAATTGTTGAATTAAACTATAAAGCTATTGAAATTGGAGCACAAGGATTAAAAGAAATTTCAGTTGATCCTGAATGGAGCAAATTAGAAAAAGAACCAACTCCGGTAGTTGAAGGATTACCAAAATTTGTTCAAGGATTAGCTAATCCAGTTAACGCGATTAAAGGCTATGACCTTCCGGTATCTGCATTTGATGGATATGAAGATGGAACCATGGATAATGGTAGTACAAAATATGAAAAACGTTATATTTCAACGTTTGCACCAATGTGGATTAAAGAAAACTGTATTCAATGTAATCAATGTGCATTCGTATGTCCTCATGCTGTTATAAGACCATTCTTATCAACTGAAGAGGAAGTTAAAAATGCTCCTAATAATTCTGAATACTTAGATCCAATGGGAAAAGGTTTTGAAGGATTAAAATATTCAATCGTTGTTAGTGTTGCTGATTGTACAGGATGTGAAGTTTGTGTGAATGTATGTCCAGGTAAAAAGGGTGAAAAAGCTCTTAAGATGGTACATATGGATGAACAATTACATCAAGGTAAAGAAAAAGTTGCAGAGTATTTCTTTGAACAAGTTACTTATAAATCTGATTTAGTTGATAAATATGCAAATCCAAAGAATTCTCAATTTGCACAACCTTTATTTGAATTCCATGGAGCATGTGCTGGATGTGGTGAAACACCTTATATCAAACTAGTAACACAATTATATGGAGATAGAATGACAATTGCAAATGCAACTGGATGTTCTTCAATTTATGGTGGATCATTCCCTGCTACTCCATATCGTACAAATAGCGAAGGAAAAGGTCCTGCATGGGCTAACTCATTATTTGAAGATAATGCTGAGTTTGGATTTGGTATGAGAATTGCAGCTGAAACAATTAGAAGCAGAATCGGCTTGTTAATGGAAAAAGGTATTGAATGTGCAAATGAAGATTCACGCGTAAAGAATTTGTTCCAATCATGGTTAGAAAATCGTGACAGTAGCGAAGCAACAGCAAAAATTGCTAAAGAATTGATTCCATTATTAGAAAAATCAAATTGTGAAACAGCAAAAGAAATTTTAAGCTTACAAGATTATCTTGTTAAGAGATCTACATGGATCTTTGGTGGGGACGGATGGGCTTATGATATCGGATTTGGTGGTTTGGATCATGTTATTGCAAATAATGAAGATATTAATATCTTAGTTTTGGATACCGAAGTATATTCTAATACAGGTGGCCAAAGTTCTAAATCAAGTCAAACTGGTTCAATTGCAAAATTCACAGCAGCTGGAAAACCAGGCAAGAAAAAAGATTTAGCTGCTATAGCTATGAGTTATGGTCATGTTTATGTAGCTTCAATCGCTCATGGTGCATCGCAATTACAAGCATTAAAAGCAATTAAAGAAGCAGAAAACTATAATGGACCATCAATTATCGTTGCTTATTCTCCATGTATCGCGCACGGCATTAGAGGCGGTATGGGAGAAATGCAAGAGCAAACTAAATTGGCTGTTGAATGCGGTTATTGGAATACATTTAGATTTGACCCAAGATTAGCATTAGAAAATAAGAATCCATTTATTCTTGATTCAAAAGCACCAAATTGGGACAAATATGAACAATATTTAATGAATGAAACAAGATATGCACAATTAAAAGAAATCAATCCTGATAAAGCTGAAGAATTATTAAGAGTTAATAAAGAAGAAGCTCAACGCCGTCGTCGCATGTATGAGCGATATGCAGCTATGGATTATTCAAATGAAAAATAAAATAATTAACCTCTATTCTTTGAATAGAGGTTTTTTTAAAAATATGTTATAATATAACTGGCAAAAAAACAAAAAATTTTGTTATATAGATGAGGAAAAAAGTATTTTTGCTAATTATGTGATGGAGGTAAATTCATGTTTGATAGCAAAAAACTCGAACAAAATATGCAGCTATTAAAAAAAGGTGATGTAAATTGTTTCGATATAATTTATGAACAAACTCATAGAATGGTTTTTTATATAATATATCAAATTGTAAAAGATCACAGTCGAAGTGAAGATGTTATGCAAAATGTTTATATGAAAATCTATGAGAAGATAGATATGTATGAAGCAAATACATCCGCAAAAGCTTGGATTGCTTCTATTGCTAGAAATTTAGCAATTAATGAATATAATAAACATAAAAAAGAAACCATTATTGATATTGATGATTTTGATTACATCTCTGATGATTCATCACAAAGAACTGAAACTCCTTTAATTGATTTGGCCTCCAAACATCTAGAAGAAGACGAATTCTTAATTGTGATGATGTGTGTTGTCGAAGGTTATCGACGAAGAGAAGTTGCAAAAATAGTTAACTTGTCTACTAGTGGGGTTACTTGGAAACTAGATCAAGCATTAAAAAAATTGAGAATATTATCAGAAAAGGAGGTATAAGAATGACAAATAAAGAACTAAAAAAACGATTGCGTATAGAAAGTAAAAGCTTTGTTCCTAATATAAAGAATCAAGTTTTAAGCGCTGTTGGATATAGCCATAAAGTTAGAAATAAAAATATCTTTAATTATTCATTAAAAACGGCTCTTGCTTTCTCGTTAGTTGTTGTTCTGTCTATAACTTTAATCTTTTTATCAAAAACTAATAACATCATTCATTCAAATACTATTATTTCTGTTGATATCAACCCTTCATTTGAACTTGAAATTGACGATTACGATAAGGTAATTTCTATAAGAGCACTAAATATTGATGCTGCGCTGGTTTTACAAGAAGATAGCGAATCATTTAAAAACAAACCATATTATGAAGTAATTATACTACTTGTTGAAGAAACTGAATCAATTGGTTATATAGATAAAAATGATCCAGAACACCGTATTTTTGTTAATGCATTTAATGATAATCAGAATCGTGAAGATGAGATTAACCAAAAATTAATCAATATTATTCCAGGATTATTGAATGAAAAACAGTTCAAGGCTCAAACAATATTTATTGAAAAAACGCAAGAGATTATTAAAGAAGCAAAATCACATCATATCTCTGTTGGAAAAATGAATTTAATTTATAGAGCTCTTGAACTAAATCCTCTTTTAACAATTGAAGAAGCTATTCAACTTGATGTTAAAAGATTAAATGAAATGGCTAGAAACTATTCAGAAAATCAAATCGCTGATTTCAAAGATGCATATAAATTATCAGTTACTTTATTTGAGCAAAAAAAGCAATTAGCAATACAAGAAGCTTATGAAAACAAAGAAGCTTTATTGCTTGAAATTGAGAATTGCCGCAAATTTGTTCAACAAAATAAATTATCTGAAGCAAAAGAAAATATTGATTTTTTGATTTCAGAGTATTTTCCTAATTTAACAAGCATTGTTCTTGTTTCAAAACAAGATTATATTAATGCTTTAAATATTTTTGAAATTTCTACAAATACTTATACTATCGTTTTATTAGATTTAATTAATGGAATCTATAATACCCAAATGAAATCATTTAAAGACATGGTACGAGATGATATAAAACTATCTCCGCAGGCTTTTAATTTTAATTTCTCTTTTGATACAAACTTCCCAAGATTTGAAATATCTAATCATTCACAAAGTAATCAAAAAGAAGAGAAGGCATACGGATTAATTCAACAGATAACTTCATTAATAAATGTTGCTCAATCTAATCATCAAATGCGACATCGGTTAATGAATCAAATCAATGCTTTAATAACTGAATATGATGACCTTATGGAATCTAATGAGATTTCCCAAAATTTTAAAGAGAGTCAAAAAGTTAAAGATTTTGAGCAATTATACCATCGGTTCATGAATAACTAAACACCCTTTTAAAAGGGGTGTTTTTTATTTGAATAAAAGTTATTTTTCCAATAGATAATATTAGTAAAAAGGAGACTGTTGGAAAATGAATTTTTATATTGAATTAATTGCACGCGCATTATTTTCTTATTTTTCTCTATTTATAATTGCTAGATTAATGGGAAAAAGACAAATATCGCAAATGAACTTTTTTGATTATGTTGTGGGAATTACAATTGGTAATATTGCTGGGAATATGGCCTTAAATGTTGAAAAAAAAGTAACTATATTTTTGCCAGCATTATTGGTTTTTGGACTACTTCAAATTTTCACATCGATTTTGACGCTAAAAAACAGATTCTTTAGAATTATTTTTGAGGGGAAACAAACAGTTTTGATCGAAAAAGGGAAAATAATCGATAAAAACATGAAAAAAACAAAGCTAAATTTTGACAGGCTCGAATCTTTACTACGTGATAAAGGCGTTTTTAAATTAGCAGATGTTGACTATGCATACTTAGAGACGAGCGGTAAGGTAAGCGTCTTAAAAAAAGCCGAACTGTTGCCGGTTACACCATCCGATCTAAAGATTAATGTTAAGGATAGCGGGGTTGGAAATTTGATTATCGAAGAAGGAGAAGTCAAGGACCAATTACTCCGAAAACTCGGTTTAACTTGTTCATGGTTAGCATCAGAACTTAAAAAACAAGGAGTTGTAGATACGAAGGATGTTATGTTTGCACAAGTTGATAACACTTTGAATTTGTATGTTGATTTATATGATAAACCTAAAAAAGACTAAATAACCTGATGAAGGTTATTTTTTAAATATTTACAAATTCGCCTATAAAGAAGTATAATATAGTAGACCAATATATGGAAAGAAAATATGGAGTAAAAATAATGGAAATTTGGGATATATATGATCAATATAAACACAGAACCAAAAAAACACATATAAGGGGAGTGCCGTTAGATGGGGAGAATTATCATTTAGTCGTTCATGTTTGGATTATGAATGATAAAAATGAATTTTTAATCCAAAAAAGGCAACCATGGAAAAAAATATCTCCGGGGATGTGGGAATGCTCTGCATCAGGAGCTGCTTTGAGTGGAGATAATAGTTTTCAAGCAATGATTAGGGAAACTAAAGAAGAGATTGGTGTCGATATTGACCAGGAAAAAGCTGAGCATTTATTTACAATCATGAAAAAGAATTATTTTGGTGATCTTTGGTTGGTAAGGCAAAATATCAAAATTGAAAGCTTAATTCTTCAACCTGAGGAAGTATCTGCAGCTAAATGGGCGAGCGTCAATGAAATAAAAAATATGATAAAGAAAAAAGAGTTTATCAATTTTCCGTTTTTGGACTTAATTTTCGAGTTTGCACAATCAAAAATAGCTTTAATTAAAGTAAAAGAAAATGAAATTTTAACATTGCAAACACTGTATGAAGATATGATTTTACCACTAGAGATATTAAACAATATCGCAGATTGTTATAAGATTGAGTATGATAACAAATTAATCGGTTGTGTATTTTTAAATGAATTTGATAAAGGTGAGTATTCGATTCTAGAGATTTATCTCGATGAAGAGTTTAAAATGCAAAATTATGAAGAAATTGTATTAAAAAGACTGGAGTTAATGTATCCTCAAGCGAAATTTTGGTTAACAGATTATATTAATGATGAAAATTTGTGTTCGTTGTTTGTTAAGTTAGGATATGTTTTGCATCAAGAAGAACAGTTAAATAATGTAAAATATTTTTCTTTTTGTAAAAAAGATAATCTTTTAAGAATAAAAACAGATTAATAAAAGATTCAAATTTTTCTTGAAATTGTTAATAATAATAAGTGAAAGGAAAATGATGATGTCTAAAAAAATTCTTATGATTATGATGATGATGAATCTTTTAGTAGTCAATTCTTGTCATAAACAAGTTACAGATTTTGATAATTTTAAAAAAATTGTATCTAATGCTGATGAATGCAGTTTTGAAGGTTTTAATAATCATCATCCCTTTGTTGATGATGAACACGTTTATATTGAGTTTACAAAATTCGATGGGTCTTGCACTTTATGGTTTATTGAATGTATCAAACCAAGTACATTATTGATAGAATATGATCTTCAATTAATTGAAGGACGATTTAAACTGGTATTAATTAATCCTAAAAATCAAGTCGAAAAGATCGTAGATTCCAAAGAAGAAGGGGTTTTTAGTACAAATATGTTTATTGGAAAATACCGTATTAAAATTATTGGTGAAAATGCAAGTGGTGAAATTGATGTTATTATTACTCCCGGAAGTAACCTAAAAGTTGAATGGAATCGTGATGATCCTGCAGAAAATTAAAAAAATAAATAATTTTACTGGCAAAAATTAAAAACTTAATGTTATATAGGTGAAAAGAAAATTAAAAAGGAGAAAAAAATATGAAAAACATTAAAACATTTTTATTTATGTTGTTAGTTGGTTTATCTTTCGGCCTTGTTGCTTGCTCAACGAAAGAGTCAAGTACTAATATTTCTAATGCTTATATAACAATCGATATTAATCCGTCTATTGAAATCATTACCGGAGATGACGGATTAGTTGCTCAAGTAAATGCGTTAAATGATGATGCAGCTTTGTTACTGTTAGAAACTAATTTTGTCGGAAAGACAGTTGAAGAAGTAGTTGAAGCCATTATTAATCTGGCAACTGATATGGGATACATTGATATTGCTGCAGATGAAAATGCGATTATCATTACAACAGAAACAGAAAATGAAGATGACAAATTAAAACTAGAGAAAAAGATTCAAGAACGTATTCAAAAAGTTGCAAAAGCAAAAGCGTTTAAAATGCAAGTTATAAAAGGTAATACCCAAGTTACTGATGAGTTTAAAGCTCGTGCTGAAGAGCTAGGCGTATCAATCGGTAAATTAAGAATTGTTGACCTAGCGCTTCAATTTGATGAAACGCTAACTATTGATGTAGCTGCTACAATGAGTGTTAAGGACTTAAATCGTATTATTATCGATGCACGTGAAGAAATGAAAGATCTATATGGTGAAGAATTCCATAAGGGATATTTAGGATTAAAGGAAGCATTCAAGAAAGAATATCGAGTTAATTTAGTTCAAGCGATTTATGATGCCATCAGCGAAGCAGAGGATGAAGTGTTTGCCGCTATTTTAGAAAATACTGATGCAACTGCTGAAGATATTCGTAATTTATATTTTGCATACTTAGAAGAGTTATTAACAATTAATGATGAAAACCATGAGCAAGTTATGAATAATATTCAAAACGAAATTGCGAATAACTTGACTTTAAATGGTTTAATTACTTTAAGAAATACATTAACTACTCAATTAGGTAATTTAAGAGAATCATTTAGTCAACATGGTAAAAAACAAAATGAAGTAGAACAAATTTTAAATCAACTTCGTGAAGGACAAAAACAATTAGATGGATTAAATCAACAAATCAAAGCAGAGATTCAAAATTGTGTAAAAACAATTATGGAAGCAAACCATGAATATCGAATTGAGTTTAATTTTGAAAATGGATTTGAATTCGAAGTTAAGTTTAACTTCAATGAAAAATTTGAAGAAATTAGAATGAAATACGTTTTGTTATTTGAAGAAATAGGCATTAACATAAGCGAATTAGAAAGTTTATTTATGGATGCAGTAGCTGGAGAATTAAACAATATGCGCCAACAACTTCAACAACAATTAGAACAATTTAAAAATGAACATCGTAGTGAAATTGAAGCAAGAATGGAAAAGCTTCAAGAAGAGCGTCAAATGAAACAAGAAATGTGGAAGAAATAAAAGTCTAGGGCACTTAGGTGTCCTTTTTTTATGGTAATTATCTCTTAACAATTTTCAGATAAAGTGATATAATGTATAAAACAATAATTTTTAATAAAGGAGAAACTTATGCGAATTTATGGCAATGAGGAGTTATTAAAATTAATCATAAAAATTGATGATTTGAAAGAAAAGTTTGTTGATGAATTGACCCTTTTAAACAATGAGTATACACCTGTTTTCGCAGCAATTAAAAAAGAACGTAACTATAAATTATATATTATGGGTTGGATGATCAGTGGCTTGGTAATTTTAGGATTCTCTTTAATTATTAAAGCAATAACAAATCCATACCTTGCATCTTTAATTTCTGGAATAGCGATTTTCTTGTTTTTCATGTCATTAATTAAAGTTTTAAAAGTTCAAAAAAAATATAAATTATTAAATCAAGAATGGTCGACAAAACATCAAAAGATTTGCATTTTTAAAGATGAAGCTATTGCTTTAATTGAAAAGGCAAAAGATGAAGTAATTAAAGTTATTGCTTATACAAATAATTTTGAACAGATTGAAGAAAAAAAGAAGATGCTATCATCAACTGGATATAAAATTTATTATGAAGGACTATTAGAAAAAACGTTAGCAGATATCTATTCTGATATTGGTAAACAAGCAACAAGCGAAGATATTTTAAAATACTATTTAGAATGGGGTAAAAAAATAACTGAAAGTGGAGCATATGATCATCAGCAATTTTTGGAATCGAGAAAACAAAAAGCTAATCTTTTAACAAGGGATAAAAATGAAGGTTCGAGGTAATGAAGATTTCTTAAAGTATCTTGCTTTAAGAGAAGAACGAAGAGAAAAATTCACAAAAGAGACAGAAAGCATAAATTTTATCTTTTTTTCATTAAGTGAAGATGTTAAAAAGGTTTTTCTGAGCCGATTTTATGAATTTGGATATGGATTTATTCTTTTAACATTAATCTTTGTTATGACTTTAGGTGATATCATCTATCCTAAACAATTTGGATATATTATTATCGGGTTATGTCTTGTTTTATTGGTTATTTTATTTATAAGATTTTATAAAGCCAATAAGGAAAGGCTAAAAATAAAAAAAGACTGGAATGCAAGAATTAAAGAAGTAGAAAAATATAAACGTGATGCTTATGAGTATTCAAAAAAGGCAGCTATGGAAGTTCCAAGTATAATCTGTTTTACTGAAAATTATTTAGATATTTTAAATCATAAAAAAAATAGTTCGGAAAATGAGTTTGAGAAGTTTTGGATACAACAGCTAAATCATTACATTAATAGTATTAATCGAACATTAAAGAATAAAAATACTCCTGATGATATTATTGATTATTATCTTAAATGGGGAAGAAAAATTACAAAAACAGAATATGAAGACTATCAATTATTTATTGCACAACGCCTTCGTAGATTTAAAATAGATACATGAAAACTAGGCTTTCGGCCTTTTTATTTTTTCAATTAATAAATTTATAATATTTAATGCAAATATATTCAGTCTATAGTATAATAATATAGTTAGAAATTGGAGGGAACAATGAAAAATTATCTTAAAAAATTCTCATATATTTTGCTTTTAACAATATCTTTATTTCTATTTTCAGCATGTAATAATAATTCAAAAATTTACACTTTAAATTTAAGTAATGCTTTTAACACGATAAATAAAGTAGATTTAATTACGAAAAAAACTAGCGAGGATAAATTGCTGATTTTATGGGAAGAATTGAATCAAATTTTGGTTGATTTAGATAATTTATTTAATGTTCAGGAACGAACCGAAGAAACGGATTTAATGAGAATTAATAATAATGCTGGAATCGGCCCAGTTGAGGTTGACCAAGAAGTAATTGATGTTCTAAAAAAGACAATTGAAATGTGTGCATTTTCGATTGTTGATGGACGAGCTCTTTTTGACCCAACCATTGCTCCAGTTTGGGACAAATGGGATTTTATAAATAAAGAGTATAACGAATGGAAAAATAATTTAGAAACGATTCCTACAAATGAAGAAATTGAAGAGTTGATAGATTTGGTTGATTATACAAAAGTTGAAATTGACGATGAAAACAATACTGTTTTTCTGAAAGAAGAGGGAATGAAGCTTGATTTAGGAGCGATCGTGAAAGGTTATGCTGCTGATAAATTAAAAGCTCATTTAATTTTAAGAGGATATAATAAGGCTGTCATCGATGTTGGTAGAAATATTCTTCTTCTTGGAAGTTTTGTTGATAATAAAGGCAAAGATAGACCTTTTTCCATTGGTTTGCAAACTCCTTTTGTATTTAGTGGAGATTCAGAAATAGGAACTTTTGGCGATGTTCATGTTGAAAATATCACAATTGTTACCTCAGGAACTTATGAAAAATATATCTATACTGAAGAAGGTAACCGATATCATCACATTCTTGATCCAAGGACAGGTTTTCCATTTAATAATAATGTTGTTAGTGTTGTCGCCATTTGTAAAGAATCAATTATAGGTGATGCATTTAGTACAATTCTATTTGCGTTAGGAATTGATGAAGGAATGAAAGTTGTCAATGAATTGGATTATTTAGAAGCAATTTGGGTTATCCAAAACGGAAACAAAAAAGAAGTATATATTTCAGAAGGATTAATAGATATTTTCGTATTTAATTCTTCTGTTGAATCAATAAATTATGTTTATAAAGGAGTATATAATGCGAACTCTTGAAATTAAAGATCTCCACTCTTCAGTTGAAGATAAAGAAATATTAAAAGGGGTCAATTTAACAATCAAAACTGGTGAAATTCACGCGATAATGGGCCCGAATGGAACTGGAAAATCAACTCTAGCTGCAACTATTATGGGTCACTATCGTTATAAAGTTACGCAAGGCAGTATAAAACTTGATCATGAAGATGTATTGCAGATGAGTGTCGACGAACGAAGCCGAAAAGGGATTTTCCTAGCGATGCAGTATCCGAATGAAATCAGTGGTATCACGAATTCAGATTTTATTAAAACGGCAATGCAAGCACGCTTACCAGAAGGTAAACATATATCACTTTTTAAATTTATTAAAGAATTTGAAAGTGCAGTCCACGATTTAAAAATGCGTAATGACCTTCCACATCGATACTTAAACGAAGGTTTTTCCGGAGGAGAAAAGAAACGAAACGAGATTCTACAAATGAAAATGTTGAAACCAAGTTTTGCAATTCTTGATGAGATTGATTCGGGTCTTGACGTTGATGCGTTAAAGATTGTCGGTGAAAATATTAATAATATGCGTACTGAAAACTTCGGTGCTTTAGTTATAACTCATTATCAAAGATTATTGGATTATCTTGATGTTGATTACGTCCATATTATGATGAACGGAAGAATTGTTTTAACTGGAGATAAAGAACTGATTAAAAGAATTGATGCTGAAGGCTACGATTGGCTGAAGGTTGAATTGAATCTTGAAGATGAAGAAAAAGTACCTACTCACGCCGTTTTAGGAACTTGTGCATTTAAAACTCCAAAGGAGTAGTTATGATTGATATAATAAAAAAAGAAATTATCGAAGAATCTGATTACTACATAATCTTATATAATGGTGAAAAGATAGAAGCATCAGATAATATTCAAAATTTAAACTTTAATCAAAACATCGATATCAAAGTCATTCATATAATTGACAGAGATATTGATATTTCGATTAATATTAATGAAAATATCAATGTGAAGATGGCTGAAATTCTCTATGAGGTAAAAAATAATCCTAAGATTAATTTCACTATTAATGTAGGGAAATCTTCGCAATTTGATTATTTGAGCTTTAAAAAAACTACAAAAGATTCTAATATAAGTGCTTTTGTCAATACTCAACTTGCACAAAATTCATATATTAATAATAAAAATCTATTGGTTTTTTCTCATGGAGCAAATGAATCTGATAATATTTTCCTTAACTCAATGAATGCTTCAGCTGATGTTAAAAGTGTAATTATTAATAATTCAGGTTGTACTCAAGATTTTTCCACAAATATTCATCATATTGGTCAATCAACTATATCGACAATGAGCAATTATGGCATTTGTAAATATAACTCCGTTTTAAATATCAATAGTAATGGCATAATAAGAAAAGGTGCAAGTAAAACCGAATTAAGACAAAAAACGAAAGGATTACTATTGGATATGAAATCTTCTATTTCCGCAAACCCTTGGTTACAAATAGAAGAACATGACTGCTTGGCTTCGCATGGTGCTTCAATTGGTGCTATCGACGAAGAAGAGTTATATTATTTGATGAGCAGAGGATTAACAAGATCTGACGCTGAGAAGATGATTATTTCTGGATTTATATATCCGTTTCTCAATGAAATTAAAGAAGGAAAATTACAAGATTTTCTAATATCATGGATGAATTTAAATATTTAAGGGAGTTATATTATGTTTGAGACCAACAAAATTAGGGCTATGTTTCCGATGTATAAGCATCAACCTGATTTAGTTTATTTAGACAATAGTGCCACCTCATTAAAACCGCAAGTTGTATTGGATAAAATGAATGAGTACTATAGTCAATATGGAGTCAATATTCATCGTGGAGTTTATAAATTGAGCTATCAAGCAACTGAAGAATATGAGATTGCTCGAATTAAGGTTGCGAAGTTTATTAATGCGAAATACGAAGAAGTAGTTTTTACAAAAAGCACTTCTGATGGTTTGAATTTAGTCGCATTAACATACGGTGATAAGTTCTTAAATCCTGGTGATGTTGTCATTACATCCGAACTAGAACACCATAGTTCTGTTTTGCCATGGATGAAATTGTGTGAAAAAAAACAGGCTTCACTTAGATATGTTCCATTAAACGATGAAGGACGAATTACAATCGAAAATTTTAAAAAAGTAATGGATTCTAAAGTAAAAGTTGTTGCTTTAACATATGTCTCAAATGTCTTAGGGTATATTACTCCAATTGAAGAAATCATAAAAATAGCTCATGAGTACGGCAGTATCGTAATTGTTGATGCCGCTCAAGCAGCACCTCATTTTAAGGTCGATGTTAAAAAACTTGATTGTGACTTTTTGGCTTTTTCTGCTCATAAAATGTTAGGCCCAACTGGAATTGGTGTTTTATTTGGGAAAACTAAATTTTTGAAAAAACTTGATCCATTAATGTATGGTGGTGACATGAATCATGAAGTTACCAAAGAAAATGTTGAAGTTAAAGAAATACCATACCGCTTTGAAGCGGGAACTCCAGCGATTGCAGAAATATTAGGGTTAGGAAGAGCAGTAGATTTTATTGATGAAATAGGGATTGATAACATAAAAGAACACAGTGATAAATTGCATCAATATGCCTTACAAAAGCTTGAAGGAATCCGTGGTTTAACAATCTATAATAAAACAGCAGAATTGGGAATTATCAGTTTTAATATCGATGGAGTTCATCCTCATGATGCTGCAACATTATTTGATGAAGAAAATATTTGCATAAGAGCAGGGCATCACTGTGCACAATTAGTTAGCAAATGGTTAAACTGCATTGGGACTTTAAGAGCATCGTTTTATTTATATAATACATACGAAGATGTTGATAAATTTGTTAATGTAATCAAAAAATCAATTAGTTTTTTTCGCGAATTAGAAGGTGAATTATATGAATAATATTGAAAATTTATATCGTCAAGTCATTATGGATCATTATAAAAACCCCCGTAACAAGGGGTTAAAAGGTTATCCTCATGTCCATATAAAAAATCCTTCATGCGGGGATGATATCACTATTGAAGCCAAAATCGAAGATGGAAAAATAAGAGAAATAAACCATGAAGGTTCAGGTTGTTCAATTTGTTGTTCAAGTGCAAGCGTGCTTTCTGAGGTTTTACGTGATAAGAGAGTTGATGAAGGGATCAAAATAATCGATAAATATTTTGCGATGATTAAGGGCGAAGATATTGAAGAGGAAGATGATTTAGAAGAAGCGTTGGTTTATCAAGGAGTTTCAAAGTTTCCTGCCCGTATCAAATGTGCGACACTTGCTTGGAAGGCCTTAGAAAAACTGATTAAGGGTGAAATGGATGAAGAATAACGATATAAATAAAATAATCGGAGAATATAAATATGGATTTTCAACTACAGTCAAAGATGTTATTAATACGGGGAAGGGCTTAAATTTAGAGGTTGTAAAAGCAATCTCAAAATTTAAAAATGAACCTGAATGGATGTTGGAATTTAGAATTAAGGCTTATGAAAAATTTGTCGCAATGCCAATGCCCAATTTCGGACCCAATTTAGATTTTCTTGATTTCAATGACTATACATATTATATAAAATCAAGTCAAGAGGTTGAAAACAAGTGGGAAGATGTTCCGGTTGAAATTAAAGAAACATTTGAAAAATTAGGTATCCCTGAAGCTGAAAGAAAGTATTTTTCGGGAGTGACCACCCAGTTTGAATCTGAGGTTGTATATCATAATAATTTGGTTGAACTAGAAAAACAAGGAGTAATCTTTTGTGATACTGATACTGCAGTTCGAGAATATCCACATTTAGTCAAAGAATATTTTGGGAAAGTGGTTCCTTATGCAGATAATAAATTCGCCGCTTTAAATTCAGCAGTTTGGAGTGGTGGTTCATTTGTTTATGTACCTAAGGGAGTAAAACTAGATAAACCAGTTCAATCATATTTCCGTATTAATTCCGAACAAATGGGACAATTCGAGCGAACTTTAATTATTGTTGAAACAGGTGCAAGCTTAAATTATGTAGAAGGTTGCACAGCGCCAATTTATTCAAAAGATTCTCTTCATGCTGCAGTCGTTGAAATTTATGTGAAAGACGATGGTTATTGCCGTTATTCAACGATCCAAAACTGGTCGAATAATATTATTAATCTTGTTACAAAACGTGCATTATGTGAAGCGAGAAGCCATATGGAATGGATTGATGGTAATATTGGGTCCATGGTTAATATGAAATACCCAGCATGTATTTTAAAAGGTGATCAAGCTAAAGGCACGACAATATCGATTGCATTTGCCGGACGCGGACAAATTCAAGATACAGGTGCGAAAATGATTCATATTGGTAAGGATACAACAAGTAATATTATTTCTAAATCAATTTGTCGTGGAGGCGGTAAAGTTAATTATCGTGGCGAGGTGCGCACAACTAAAACTGCACTTAATGCTAGAAGCCATGTTGAATGCGATACAATCATTTTAGATCAACTATCAACAAGTGATACAATACCATTTAACTTTGTTCAAAATCAAAAGGCTAGAATCGAACATGAGGCAACTGTTTCTAAGGTTAGTGAAGATCAATTATTCTATTTAATGAGTAGAGGTTTAACAGAAAATCAAGCTTTAGAGATGATTGTAATGGGCTTCATTGAACCATTTGCAAAAGAATTACCGATGGAATATGCGGTTGAATTAAATCAGTTGATTAAGCTTGAAATGGAAGGGTCAATTGGTTAAAAAATAAAAATCATTCTGATTTAGAATGATTTTTTCACTTTGTCATGTATTTTGCCGTTATTATCTTTATTTTTATGATTGTTTTTGGTATAATATTTAAAATGGAGATAAATTTATGTATTTAGATATTAAAAATTTAAAACTGAATAAATATCAAATCAATCTTCAATTTAACAATAATGAAGTAGTGGGAATATTTTCAAAAGATAAAAACCTTGTGAAGGAATTTTTGGATTTTTTGAGTGGAATTAATCCAACTAATAATAAATGCTTATATCAAGGATTAGATGTTTTTAATAATAAAGAGTATTTTAAGGACAGAATTTATATGGACTTTTCGAGAAAGTATTTATCGACATTAAAGGTTAAATATTTGGAAGAAAGGTTGACAAATAAATATAAATTAAATTTCAACAAAGAAATATTTTTAAAAGTATCTAAGGATTTAGATGTACGTGGCGAAACGGAAATAACATACATTTATAAATTTTCGAAATCAGGGAATACTTTTGTTAATTTCGCTTTATTATCGGCAATAGATAAGAGAAATATAATTATAAATAATCCGACAATAAACCTTAATATGGTAACTGATATCGAATATATAACAGAAAAAATTGTCAATAAAGCAAAATATAATTCAGTCATTCTTGGAATTGATAATTTAAGAGTATTTAATTATCTATTAGATCGAGTAATAATCTTTACGGACACATATGAAATTCTCGATATTAATCCCTTTGAAGATAGTTTTATTGTCTTTAACGAAGAAAACAGATACATTCGGAATGTCTTATTTAAAGGACCTAATTTAATAACGCTTAATCATTATTCTAAAGATGAATTAAAATTATTTTCTAAAGAGAGAATTGATTATAAAAAAATTTCAATTTATGAATTAGAAAGTTATTTGCATGGTGCACTATGAATAAAATGAAAATTAAAGAATACTTAGATAATTATTATGTTCAGTTGGGATCGTTTTTTCTTCTTGCCTTAATATTAATTTTTGTTTCGATTGTTTTATTTGAAGATATCAACTTAGATAATATGATTTTGGTCCAAAATATTTATGGGACTTTGGCCTTGACAGGATTTCTATACAGTTATGATCTATCAAAACGAAGACTTCGAAATGATTTAGAAATTGGGCTTACTAGAAAAGAAGTTTATCGCCTTTATTTATTTCAAGTTTTTATAAGTCTTGTGTTTGCTTCATTTATTGTATTGTATTATGCTTGGATTCATCAACATGTAATTAAAGAAAGCTTCGTAGTGAAAGAAATCGCCTTTTTAGCTGTTGTTTATCTGGCATTATCATTTTTCGGTTTTTTCTTAGGTATTTTTAAAATCCGAAAATTATTCTTTCATATTCTGTCTGCGGTTATAACAATAATAATCGTTTTAATGATTATTTATATAGGGATGAAATACTATCTATATTTAGATATTGCAATTGCAGTAATAGCGATAGTTCTTGGAATTCTCAATTATTTATTAATCATGAAAAGAAAAATTTAATTAAAGGAATATATTATGAATATCAAAAACCAAGAGCGAATAAAAATTATTTTTATACTTTGTTTCTTCTTATTAAACATCATTAATTGTTATCTACTAACTACTGATGTTTTTTTAAGAAACTTAAGTCCATATCCTCGGGATATTTTCATGATAACGAACAGTTTTTTAGGCGACTTTGGATTTTTGGTTGTATTATTTAGTATTGCCGTTATCATAATAAAAACCGATTATAATCGCATTAAATATCTGATGTATGTTTCAATATTTTTAAGTATTATCTATATAGGATTAACAATTTATTTCGGTTATTATGGGATGATATTCTCCTTCTACAATTTAAAAGCTTTTGATTCTCCGGGTGCAGGAAATGCTTTTAAATTCTTATTAGATTCATTATTAATCTTATCTGTAAATGCTAAACCATTTTTCTTAATGTCAGCTGTTACATTGATATTTTTGTTTTTATGGTTCTTTAGAAGACACCGTCGTGATCAAGAATTTCGAAGTCAATCTATTGTTAAAGGTGCAAACCGTTTATCGATTGGTTTATCGATGTTTGCAATTGGAATTTTATTAATGGCCAGCAGTTTAAGCTCATATCGAGTTCAGATTGAAGATACATGGCATAAGGATAATAAAACTCCATTATTCGGAGCACAATCAATTGGGTTATTGAATTTTTATGTTTATGATGCGTATAATTATTTTTTCACAAGTAATGAAGACTATAATGTTGAGCAGATTACGAAAATCAAACAAAAAATTGAAGAGCTTAAAGAATCGATAAGAGTAAGTAAAATTGATAACATGCAATATGGCAACAACGAAAATTATACAGGAATATTTAAAGATAAAAACTTACTGTTGATTCAAGTGGAATCATTAAATAATTTTACGATTGGTCTAAAGGTCGAAATTGATGGAGAAATGGTTGAAATAACGCCTAATTTAAATCGAATTCTCGATAAATCAGTATATTACAATAACTATTATGCTAACGTTGGAATTGGTAATACATCAGATGCTGAATTCACTAATTTAACAGGAATCTATCCGGTTGGACCAAGTTATACCGTTTATGAATATAATAAAGTTCAATATCAGACCCTCCCTAAGTTGTTTCGAGATGAAGGTTATTATACATATTCTGTCCATGCAAATACTGGCATCTTTTATGAGCGCTCATCATTGCATCCTGGTTTATATGGCTTTGATAAACATTTTGCTGAAGAAAACTTAAATGTTTCTTCTGAACAATTACTGCATACATGGTTAAATGATCTAGATATGTTGCGTCAATCAATTGATATTATGAAAGAAGAAAGTGCAAACGGACCGGTGTTTTCGTTTACAATCACCATCACCAACCATATGCCTTATGGACAGCCAACTGACAATGGAAAAAACAGTAATTGGTTTAATGGAAAAAACAATCTTTTCCCAGAAGGGTTTAAACTTGTAAATAGCCCAACTTTAAACAATCAACTAATTGGTTATTTAGAACATGTTAGTTATACTGACTATGCATTAGGAGAAGCGTTTAAGTATTTAGAAGAAACGGGTTTAGCAGATAACACGATTGTTATGCTATATGGCGATCATGGTTGTGGAATTAGAGCATATGAGATGTTCTATGAAAACCCCCACCTATTTTCGAATGAAATCAATCCGATTATTGAAGCGAATGATTCCAAACTTCAAATTCTTTTAGAACGAAAAATGTTGTCAAATGTTCCTTTGATTATTTATGATCCTGCATATAATGAGGAAAGCATATTAAAGGCACAAACAATCCCTCTAGTAAGAGGCTTTGAATCAGCTTCGAGAACTATTTCGAATCTATTTGGATTAAATCCAGTTTATTATTTCGGAGTAGATGCTTTAAGCGATGCAGTAACATTTACATACAATCCTCGAACACTTGATATTTTTGCGGATGGAATTGTCATTTCCGCAACTTCAAAGGAATACGTTATCACAGACCCAACATATCAGGATTTCTATACTACAGAAAAAATTGATTCGATCATACAAGCATTTCTTGAATATAAGGATTTTAATGATAAGATCTTGAAATATGAAATATTTCCTAAAACAATTGCATCTGAATAAATGATGCAATTTTTTTAAAACAAAAATATATATATATGATATAATATACATTGACTTATGCGTTTTGATAGAAAAGTATAAATGTCCACCTTTTTTCATATACTTAAATATGAAAGAATTGAAAATTGATTTAAAACAAGGGAAAATGCATTATTATATTGATGGAGCTGGGCCAGCAATTGTTTTTTTACATGGATGGGGTCAAAGTTTTGAAACCTTTTTGCCGGCAGCTAATTACTTGAAACCTAAGTATCAAATCATCGGAGTCGATTTTTTGGGGTTTGGTAAAAGTGACTGTCCAAGTGAACCCTTAAATGTTGATGATTATGCGAATCATGTAGCCATTTTATTGGATCGTTTAAAAATTGAAAATCCAATTATCATCGCCCATTCATTTGGAGGTAGAGTAGCTCTTAAATATGCTGGAATAAATAATGTTGAAGTTTTAATTTTAGTTAGTAGTGCTGGTATAAAAACTCATAATTTACAATATTATTATAAGGTCTATCGTTATAAGATTTTAAAATTTGTCTATCGAATTTTTTCAAAATCCAAATATTTATACCTTGTTGAAAATAGTGGTTCGACTGATTATCAAAATGCCAATCCGATTATGAAAAGAACTTTATCGAAAGTGGTTAATTATAATTCAAAAAAAGATATGAAATTGATAACATCTGATACATATTTATTATGGGGGATTTATGATCAAATGACACCATATGAGGATTGTATCAAGATGAATAAGCTCATTCGCAATTCAAAAATAATATCATTTTATAATAGTGAGCATTTTTTATATCAAACAGAATTTAAGAAATTTATCAATACATTAGAAAAAATTTTATCGAGGAATTTATGGAGACGTTAAAAAATATTATTGAGTATATTGCAATTATAACCAGTATCACTTTGTTGGTAAAAATATCATTTCAAACCATAACATATTATCAACAAAGCCATTATCATTTATCATCATATAAAAAAATTATCAAACATTTTTATGTTGGAAACATCATAAATACTTTGATATTATTAATAGTTGTCTTTATTTGGTTTTTAAATTACTGGTTTATCCAAACCATTTATATTCTCTATTTGATTATGATTTTATTCTTTAAATATCGGCAAAATTCAATCATTACATTAAAGGTGACTTTTCGGATATATCGAATTGGTTCTTTAATTCTAATGATAAATACTATAATTGCGACCCTAATTCTATTTTGGTTTGAACTAAAAGAACTAATTGCATCAATAGGAATTTTAATTGTTCTTTCGCCATTTATTCTGTTAGTATGCAGTTTAATCATGACTCCAATCGAAATGCTCATCTCTAAATCTTTTCAATTAAGAGCTAAAAAAAAACTAAAAAATTTTAAAACAACAATTATAGGAATTACTGGTAGTTATGGTAAAACTAGCACTAAGAATATTTTGTTTTCCTTACTTAAGCGTAAATATATTACTTTTGCCACTGAAAAATCATATAATACACTTAACGGCGTTTCAAAGAACATTAATGAGCTCTTAACATCTTCTCACCAAATGATGATAGTGGAAATGGGAGCAACAAAAACTAACGATATCCAAAAACTTGTGAAGTTGACGCATCCATTATATGGGATCGTTACCGAAGTAGGGCCACAACATCTTGAATCCTTTAAATCAATTGAAAATATTTTAGATGAAAAAATGAAATTGATCGATTCTTTGCCTGAAAATGGAATCGGTATCATAAATTATCATAATCCTTATATTAGAAACTATTCAATCAAATCAAATTGTAAAATTATAAAAATTGGATTTGATCAGGATTGTGATTATTATGCATATGATATCAAGGGAAGTAGTCAGGGTTTGGAATTTAAGGTTAACTTTAAGGGTGAAAATCTTAGTTTAAAAACAAGGCTTTTAGGCTCGCACCATGTTATCAATATCCTTTGCAGCTTAGCACTGGCTGTTGAACTAGGAATTGATTATAAGACAATTAAATATGAAGTTAATAATTTGGATCCGGTTGAAAATAGATTAAGTATAAGCGTCAATAACAGCATAACGTTGATAAATGATGCTTTTAACTCGAACCATCAAGGTTTTAAAAACGCTTTGGAAGTCTTAAACTATTTTCAAAGCCCTAAAATTTTAGTTACTCCGGGAATTGTTGAAGCTGGTGAAGCTGAGAGAAAGATCAATTATGATTTAGCTGAAGTGATAGCGAAAACATGTGATTTTGTAATTCTTGTCCGTAACAAGTGCAGCGAATTTATTAAAGAGGGGTTAAATGATTTACAATACAATCAATATTTGGTTGTTGAAAAGTTCACTGATGCAATCGCGCATATATATAAAAATTATCAGAATGCAACAGTGTTAATTGAAAATGATATTTCAGACATTTATAAAATATAGGGGGTACAATGAAAAAAAGGGTTGCTATAATCTTCGGGGGAAATTCAGTTGAACATGAAATTTCAATCCTTTCTTGGATTCAAGCTTATCATGCAATCAACAAGGATAAGTATGAAGTATTAGAAGTTTATATGACCAAAGATGGCCATTTTTGGGTAGGGCCAGATTTCTCTAAGTTGACAACATTTCAAAAGAGTAATTTCAAGCATTATGAAATTACTTTTTATAATCATAAAAATAAACTTAGAGTTAAAGGGATAACAAAGTTTTTACCATTAAAATATCGTAAAGATATTGATGTTGTTTTACCAATTGTTCACGGAAAAAACGTTGAGGATGGAAGTTTGGCTGGCTACTTTAATATTCTTAATGTTGCCTTTGCATCTAGTGAAGTATTAACAGCAGCTATTTTTCAAAATAAATATATTGCAAAACAATTACTTGATCTTAATAAGATTAATGTCGTTCCATATTATTATTTTAATCTGAATGACTATAAAAAAGATGTCTTTGCTGTTTTGGAAAATTGTTTAGGATTGGGATTTCCGATGATTATTAAGCCGGTTTCCTTAGGTTCTAGTGTCGGAATTAAAATTGCGAAGAATCAAGATGAATTAATTGAAGCGTTAAATTATTGTTCAAAATATGATGATGAAATAATTGTTGAGAAAAAGTTGGAACATTATCAGGAATTTAATCAAGCTGTCTTAGAAAAAGAGGATTATGTTTTATCTAATATTGAAGAAGTGAAAACGAGCAATTCCTTTCTCACCTTTACTGATAAATATATGAACGAGACTTCATCAAGAGAAATACCTGCGAATATTGATGAAAGTCTCGCTGATGAAATAAGTTACAACAGTCAAAGAATTGCAACAATATTTAATCCCCGCGGAGTGATTAGAATTGATTATTTGTATGATACCAATGAAAAAATCTTATATGTTAACGAAATTAATTCCATTCCTGGTTCATTGAGTTTTTATTTATATGAAGATAAAATCAGTTATTCAGAATTAATCGATTTACTTATTAATCAAGCAATTAAGAACAAATATATTAAGGACCAAAAATTAAATTCGTTTAAAACTAACGTTTTATCAAATGCGAAAATCTTAAAAAAATAACCCAATGTATTAAGTGGTTTTGATGGCAAACAATAGTTTTTAAAAAACATTGTGAGTTTGAAAAACTGCTTTTTAATTTGATAAATCCAAATATTGGTGTATAATATATAATGAGGAAAATTTATGGACAAGTATCTTATTTCATTTTTCGAAAAAAACAATTTGGATTTAATGAACAAAAGAATTGTAATCGCTGTTTCAACAGGTGTTGATTCGATGGTTATGCTCGATTGTTTTTTGAAAAATAAAGCTCAATATCATTTTAATATAACAGTTGCTCATATGAATCATCAAAAACGAGAACAATCAACTGAAGAAGAGCAATTTATTAAGTTTTATTGTTCGAGAAATGGTATTGGCTGTTTTACAGAAAAAATAAAAAGTTTTGATTATAAAAACTTTCAAAGTTATGCTCGTGATAAGCGATATGAGTTTTTTAAGAGAGTGCTTGATGAGGTTAACGGTGATTATTTAATTTTAGCTCATCATGCCAATGATCATATTGAAACAATCATGATGCGCCTTATTCGCGGCAGTAATTTAAAAGGGTATTCGGGGATGGATGAGATTAGCACATTCCATAATAGAATATTGCTTCGACCATTTTTGTGTATTTTAAAGCAAGATTTGATAGATTATGCACATCATAATCATATAAAATACTATCAAGATTATTCAAATGAAGATGATGTCTATACAAGAAACCGCATTCGAAAGGAAATTATTCCGTCATTGTTTAACGAAGATAATAATGTCCATTTAAAATTTATTGATTTTTCAAATACCTTAAAAGCTGCAAATAAAATTGTGGAAGATAGGGTTATAACCTTTATTAAAGATCATCAACAACAAAAGGGAATTATTTTTAACCGTAAAGACTTTTTAGATTTATCAGACTTTTTACAAGTTGAAGTAATCTTTTATATTTTAAAAAAATATTTATTAAGTAAGGTAAATGTTTTAGAGATTATTAAATTAATTAATTCCGAAAAACAAAACTTAAAAATTGTCTATAAGAAGATGTTTACATTCGTTAAAGAATATGATGAGATTTCTTTCTTCGATTATGTGATACCAGAATTCAGGATTGATTTAGTGATTGAAGCTGTTGGAAAATATAAAATAAATGACAGTATTAGCATAAATGTAATAAATAAAAGATTCGATAATGATACAAAAATTGATGAATTGTGGTATAATAGTAATATGTTGCCATTAAGAATTCGCACAAGAAAAAATGGCGACAAGATTCTATTAGAACACGGATATAAAAAGATAAAAGATTTATTAATCGAACAAAAATTCGGAATACTAAAAAGGGAAAAAGTTTTAATAGTTGAAAAGGATGATGAAATTTTAGCTGTTTTAGGGGTTAAAAAAAGCGCTTTACTAAATAATATACGGGATAATGATATTTTAATAAAAGTGGAGAATAAAGATGGATAATTTTGTAGAAGAAATCATTTTAAACCATAAACAGATTGTTAATGTGTGTGAAGATTTAGGAAAAGAAATCAGCAAGGAATATCATGATAAGCGACCGATTTTAATTGGTTTATTAAAGGGTAGTGTTCCGTTTTTAGCTGAATTAATAAAACATATTAAGTGTGAGATGGAGATTGACTTTATTCATGCTTCAAGCTACGCCGGTACAACCTCAACAGGTGCAGTTATGGTCTTAAAAGATATTACATCACATGTTAAGGGACGGCATTTGCTGTTGGTCGAGGATATTGTAGATACAGGATTGACTCTTCGTGAAGTCATGAACCTATTAAAAGACCGAGGCGCAGCAAGTATAGAAATCGTAACTTTATTAGATAAACCCGCGGGCCGAACTGTAAAAGGTGTAACCCCTAAATATATAGGTCATACAATACCGAATAAGTTTGTTATCGGATTCGGATTAGACTATAATGAGTTATATCGTAATTTGGATTACGTCGGAGTTTTAAAAGAATCCGTTTATAAAAAATAAGGAGGATTTGAATGGCACAAGGACCACAATTAAAACCAAAAAAAATGAGAAGATCAGATATCGGATTTGGATTATTAATCATTGCATTAATATTAGGATTATTCTTCTATATGAGGAATGTAACTACTCAACCAGATCAGCTAGGATATCAAGATTATTTTACATATTTAGAGAACGATAAAGTTGATACAATTCGGATTACTCCGGTTGGTGGAGAAAATCAAAGTTTGTTTAATGTAACTGGTGAATATACGAATGATGATGGTGTTAAGAAAAAATATGTTATCATCTTAAGTGAAGTAGATATTGAAACCAAATTAAAACCGGCAGTTGCAACTAAGCCAAAAATTGAAATCAAGTATGTGAAATTATCATCAGCAGATTGGCTTTCAATCATTGCCTTTGGAGTGCTACCAATCTTAGTATTGATAGGATTAGTTATTTTCTTTTTAAGAAACGCCGGCCAAAGCAATAATAAAGCCTTCGAGTTCGGGAAGAACAGGGCACGGCTTAACCGTCATTCTAAAGTCACTTTTAATGATGTTGCTGGCGTTGATGAAGAAAAACAAGAATTAGAAGAAATTATAGACTTTTTGAAATTCCCTAAAAAATATTTTGAAATTGGCGCAAGAATTCCAAAAGGTATTTTGCTTGTTGGACCACCGGGAACCGGTAAAACTTTGCTAGCAAAAGCAGTTGCCGGGGAAGCAAAAGTTCCATTCTATTCAATCTCAGGTAGTGACTTTGTGGAGATGTTTGTTGGTGTTGGAGCCAGCCGTGTTCGTGATATGTTTAAAACGGCAAAACAAACAGCACCATGTATTGTTTTCATTGATGAAATTGATGCAGTTGGTCGTCAGAGAGGCGCTGGTTTGGGTGGAGGCCATGATGAAAGAGAGCAAACACTTAACCAGTTGTTAGTTGAAATGGATGGCTTTGCAGAGAATTCAGGCGTAATTGTTATGGCTGCGACAAACCGTGCAGATATCTTGGACCCAGCATTGTTAAGACCAGGACGTTTTGACCGTCAAATTAGAATTTCTAATCCTGATGTAAAAGGTCGAACTGCAATTTTAAAGGTTCATGCCCGTAATAAAAAAGTTTCTAGTAAGATTAATCTTGAAGATATAGCAAGAAGAACGCCAGGATTTTCTGGTGCTGACTTGGAAAACTTGCTTAATGAAGCAGCATTACTTGCCGCAAGAGAAAACCGTAAAGAAATCAAAATCTATGATATTGATGAAGCAGTTGACCGGGTATTAATGGGACCAGCGAAACGAAGCCGAAAATATTCTGCAACCGAAAAACGAATTGTTTCGTTCCATGAAGCAGGGCATGCTGTTGTTGGTGTCAAGTTAGATAATGCTCTATTAGTACAAAAGGTAACAATTGTACCAAGAGGTGAAGCGGGCGGATATAACCTGATGACTCCTGAAGAAGAACGTTTCTTAAGCACTAAGAGTGATCTCTTGAACCGCATCGTTGGTCTTTTGGGAGGTCGTGTCGCTGAAGAGTTGATGATTGGTCAAATTACAACCGGTGCTCAAGGTGATTTCCATCAAGCAACTGCTATTGCAAGAGCTATGGTCACCGAATACGGGATGAGTAAACTAGGCCCAGTTCAATATGAACGCAATTCTCATGAAGTCTTCTTAGGCCGTGATTATATGAAAGATAAGAACTTCTCCGATCAAGTGGCTTTAGAAATTGACCAGGCAATTCGAGAAATTATTGATGAATGTTATGAAACTGCGAAAAAGATCTTAATTGATAATCGTGATATTTTAATCCTTATTGCTGATCATTTAATGGAAATTGAAACCTTAACAAAAGAAGATATTTATGAAATAGTCAATACAAAACAACTTGGTTGGTGGGAAAAGAAAAAAGCTAAAACTGAAGCTGAGAAGATAGCCAAAGAAAAAGAAGATGAATTACAAGAAATTTATCGCAAACAACTTCAAGCAATGGAAGATGCAAAAAAAACAAACGGAAATAATTCTGACTTTGATGATAAACCAAAGGAATAAAAAATGAGAGTTGATAAATTTTTAAAAGTCTCAAGAATTATTAAAAGAAGATCTGTTGCGAAAGAAGCAAGTGAAGCAGACAAAGTGTTAGTTAATTCAAAGATTGCAAAACCTAGTACTATTTTAAAAGTTGGCGATATCGTTGAAGTAAATTATTACAAGAAAAAAGTAATTTTTAAAGTTACAGCTCTTTTTTCGTCTACTAAAAAAGAAGATGCAAAAGAAATGTATGAGATAATAGAAATAATTGATCAAAAATCAGAGTCCTAAATAATTTTAGGACTTTTTTTCATTGAATGTTATTGAAAAATTAAATTATGGGAATAATACAAATGAACAATAAAAACAGAAAGGAAAATTAAAATATATGAACAGATCAATTTTAGGGTTAATTGTAAAATTTATCGCCACTTTTGTTGCTGCTTGGATTGCATATGGCGTGATCGAAGATAATCCGTTCCTATGGATCGTTATCGTTGCGATTGCCGTTGCAGCAATTAATTATTTGATTGGTGATATGCTTGTCCTTCCTAGATTCGGAAATATCGTTGCCGCAGTTGGGGACGGTGTTATGGCTGCTTTAATTGCATATCTAATTGACTTAATAACAAATGATTTTTATACAACATTTACAAGCAACATCGTCTTTTTAGTTATAATAATCATTTGCGAATATTTTATTCACAAACTGATTGTTCATGATGAAAGAGTTGAATAGTTAGAAAAAATAAAAAGTGTTATAAAAGCACTTTTTATTTTTTTATTTAATAAACTTAACAAAGAAAATAAAACATGTTATAATTACTAAAAGATTATTTTGAAAGTGATAAAAACATGAAAAAGATAAAAAAAACACTGTATAAGTTTTCGATTGTTATCTTTGCAATAGTGGTTTTTTGGATTGTTTTAGCAATCATTCCGCCACGAAAGGTAATAGTAGATAACCCTTTTATTGTTGAAAAAAATAAAGGACCGATGATTGCTGCTCATCGTGGAGGAAAATATCTTAATCCCGAAAATACCTTCTTAGCCTTTGATAATGCAATTCAAAATTATGATATAGATATCCTTGAGTTAGATTTATGTATGACAAAAGACCAAAAGTTGGTTGCCATTCATGACTTGACTGTCAATAATTTATGCGATGCAGTGGAAGTAACAGGCGAAAATCGCGATCATTATGTGAACGAATATACATTAGATGAACTTCTCAATTTTAATTTTGGTTATCGGTTTAAAGCTAAGGATAATACTTTTCCTTATCAAAATTTAGTTGAAATAAATCAGAGTAACCGTAAAGAAATCATTAAAAGCGCTAAACTCTCGATTGTTACGATTGATGAAATCTTTGAAGCATATTATCAAACTGACTTATTATTTATTGTTGAGATAAAAAATAAAGATGCGATTGGGAAAAAGGCTGCTGATATTTTATATGATTTGATTACAGATAATATAAAATTCCCCAATAGTAATTTAATAAATCGAGTCGTGATTGGAACCTTTCATGATGAAATAGAAAATTATTTAAAGACAACATATCCTTCTCTTTTAAGAGGCGGAAGTGTTGGAGAGGTTACTAAATTTGTCTTAACCCAAATGTTTGGAGTTAATATTTTTAATAAGTCATCGTTTGTATGTTTACAAATTCCTCCTCAGCAAAAGGCCTTTAATATGATCATTAAACTTGATCGACTAACATATATCAAGCGAGCACATCGCCGAAATATCGCCGTTCAATATTGGACAATTAATGATGAAGAAACGATGCGTCAGTTGATAAAAATGGGTGTTGATGCAATTATGACTGATGACCCTGATTTGCTCTATCAAGTACTACAAGAAATGGGATATCGAAATTAAATTTGAGGTGAAAATATGAGAAAATTAAAAGTTGCTATTATTGGTGCTGGAAGCACTTATACTCCTGAATTAATTGAAGGTTTGATTAATAAAAAGGATTCATTGCCAGTTAACGAATTATATTTAATGGACATTGACGATCATAAATTAAAAATTGTTGGTGGTTTATGTAAAAGAATGATTGATGCAGCTAAACTTGATTGTAAGGTTGAGCTATCAAATTCTTTAGAAAAATCACTTGAAAATGCTGATTTTGTTTTAACGCAAATCAGAGTTGGAAAATTGCCAGCACGTGTTCTTGATGAAAAGATTCCTTTAAAGTACGATTTAATCGGGCAAGAAACAAACGGAATTGGTGGTTTTTTTAAGGGATTAAGAACAATTCCAGTTTTAATTGATATTGCTAAGAAAATGGAAAGATTATGTCCTGATGCTTGGTTAATTAATTTTTCCAATCCATCTGGTATGATATGTGATGCGTTATTAAATCATACTAATGTGAAAATGTTGGGCTTGTGTAATGTTCCAATCAATATGATTGATAGTTTGAAGAAACGCTTGAATCTTCCTGAAGCAGAAGTCGAGTATGTTGGATTAAACCATTTAACTTGGATAACATCAATCAAATATCAAGGGAAAGATTATTTGTCTGAAGCAATCAACCAAGGTCTCAACAGTGAAGCAATGAAAAATATTCCTGCAAGTGGATTTTCTGCCGATTTAATAAAAACGATTGGTGCCATACCTTCATCATATCTTGAATATTATTATTTTAAAGACCAAAAACTTATGAAGGCAAAAACCGCTGAAAAATGTCGCGGTGAGGTTTGTATTGATATTGAAGAAGAACTATTGAAAATTTATGCTGATAGCGAGTTACATGAAAAACCTGAATTATTGCAAAGACGAGGCGGCGCAAGATATTCAGAAGTTGCTGTCAACCTCCTTGATTCTATTTATAATGATAAAAACGATATTCAAGTTGTCAATTGCCTGAATAATGGAGCGATCGAATTTATGGATGATAATGATGCTATCGAAATAGCAGCATATATCGGTAAAGATGGAGCAAAACCAATTAAAGCTAATTTTAAGAATGAACATATTAAAGAATATATGAAGATGATGAAATCCTATGAGAAGCATGCAGTACTTGCAGCACTTAATGGCGATGATGATGAGGCTATGCGAGCTTTGTTGATTAATCCATTAGTGTTTGATTATAAAAAGGCCCTACCTTGTTATCAGGAATTAAAAGAAGCGCATAAGAATTTTCTTCCTCAATTCTTTAAAGGAAACAAATAATTATGAAAGCATTTATTTTAGGCGTTGATGGCGGAAATTCAAAAACTGATTATTTTCTCTTTGATACTGATGCCAATTTTATTGATTATTTAAAAGCACCAACATGCTCCCATGAGCAGTTTAAAAATGGATATCAAGGTGCATATGAGGCAATGAAAAAAGCCTTGGATGAATTTTTTGCTAGAAATAATATTTGTACAAAAGATATTAAAGCTGCTGTCTTTGGATTAGCTGGTGTTGATACTCCAACCCAAAAAATGAATATTGAACAAATAATAACTAAACTTGGTTTCAAATGTTTTAAAGTTGTTAATGATTCCTTTTTACCAATAAAAGCAGTAACGACAAATGGTTATGGAGTCTGTTCAATTAATGGAGCCGGGACTTCTAGTGGGGGTATTGATGCACATGGTAACTATTTGCAGGTTGGAGGAATAGGGTCATTAGTTGGGGATGAAGCTGGCGGCTCTTATATTGCTAGGTGTGCGATTAGAGCATGCTTTGATGAAACGTTTAGGTTTGGACCAAAAACATCCCTAACAAAAAGAGTTATGGATATATTAAATGTAAATGATAAATACTATCTAATGGAAGCAATCAGTGATGTTGTTACCAACCGCAAACTTGATTATAATGCATTGACTTTAGTTGTATTTGAAGAAGCTGCAAATCTTGATGCAGTCGCAATCCAAATCCTATCTCAAATTGGTGAAAATTGTGCGAGATCGGTTGGAGGAGCGATTGTAAATTTAGGATTCGATCAAAATGTTGACGTTGTTCTTGCAGGAAGCGTTTGGGTTAAAGGAGCATCAATTCACATGATTAATCGTTTTACAGAAAAGATACATGAGTTAACAAATAAAAGATGTAACATTATTATGCTTACAGTTCCCCCTGCAACTGGTGCCGTTATTTGGGCTTTGGAGTTAGCCAATAATCAATATCCAAATAAAGAAATCAGGGATGAAATTATAAAGAATGTTTTACATGAGTTGAATAAGAATGTAGGTTAGTATGGAAATAGTTTTAGGATCAAAATCGCCACGAAGAAAAGAATTATTAGAACAAATTGGATATGAATTCATTGTTGATGTCATAGACTTAGATGAAGTGGTTGACAATTATCAAGATAGCGAAGATTTTGTTAGGCAAATCGCCCAGATGAAGGGTTATGAGATTTCAAAAAAGCATCCTGATAAATTAGTGATTTGTGCTGATACTATTGTTGTTGTTGATGAAATAATTTTAGCAAAACCTCAAAATCAAGAAGAAGCAAAAACAATGATTGAAATGATTAACAATCGTGACCATTTTGTTTATACAGCTGTTTATTTAAAATATCTTAATGATGAAGTTAGTTTTGTCGAAAAGACGGTAGTCACAATTGATAATATAACGGATAAAGAAATTATCAGTTATATTCAAACAGATGAACCGTACGATAAAGCGGGAGGTTATGCAATTCAAGGAAAATTCGGAAAACATATCAAAAAAATCAATGGTGATTTTTATAATGTTATGGGATTGCCAATTAACCGTTTATACAATGAAATTAAAAAAATAAAAAAAGGGGCTGTAAAATAATTGAATTTTAATTAGTTAAACCTGTTGATAACTTTTAA
>OBJA01000062.1_pt1 | contig 108286 bp, 93 predicted proteins | sample 1519751 | NCBI WGS metagenome assembly OBJA01 (sample SAMEA3881238, study PRJEB22517) | soil metagenome | biome: lake sediment; feature: soda lake sediment; material: sediment, water from around vicinity | place: India | collected 2013-12-23 | depth 3 m | reverse complement strand
ACCTGCTGCACGACCAGAGCATCTCGACCGATATCTTCGAGATGCGCCGCGAACATAAATTGGAGCCCAGCAAGAGCAGAAAGCAATAAGCTTTTGGCTGATTTATGATAAGGAGGCTGCCACCTGTTGACAGCCTCTTTTTATTTTCGCACAAGAGCTCCAAAACTGCAAAAGACTAATTATGATACCGTAAAAACGTTCAATGGCTAATGAAAAAAAGCCCGTATTCATAATTTCATGGCAATTATTTACCGCATAGGCATTAAACTTAACCTTTCTGCCAAAAGCAATCATATGGAAATATTTGGAAACAGAATTTTTCATATTATAGCGCCGCAAATTTTTTTTATTTATCACCCATTTATACCATGAAATTAACCAGCAACCTTAGCACATTTTTTGTGGCACTTATACTGATGATCCCCACGGGGATGGTATTTGGCCAGGAGGAGATTGCCAATGGGGCCAACTATCGTTTGGCCGAACGCTTCTCACCCACCAAGATCCAGCGCATGGTCTTCAGCACCCGGGTAACTCCCAACTGGATGAAGACGGGCGACAAATTCTGGTATTCGTACAAAACGTCCCAGGGCACCTTCTATCACCTGGTTGATCTTGACAGGCAAACCAAGACCTTCCTGTTCGACAATCATGAAATGGCCCGTCAGTTAACCCTGATCACCAAAGATCCTTACGATCACCAGAATCTTCCCGACATCAGGCCCAAATTCGTTAACAACGACCGGGCCTTCCGCTTCAAAGTCACCAGCACCATGATGGTTGACGAGGAAGAAAAAAAGGAGGAAGAGAAAAAAGATACTCTTCGCATCGTAGATGCTAACGATCCCCAGGCAGCCAGAACTAATAACAACCGTACTGCTCCCAAACAAAAGGCCAAGGTGTTCCACCTGGAATATGACATGACCAACGGCCTGCTGAAGGAGATACAGGAAGAAGAAACCACCGAGCCCAAAGGCTGGGCATCGGTATCGCCCGACAGCACCCGGGTTGTTTTTTCCCGCCAGTACAATCTTTTCTGGATGGATAAGGAAAACTACCTGAAGGCTCTGAAGGATGAAAAAGATTCAACCATTGTGGAGCACCAGCTCACCCTCGATGGGGAGCAGTTTTACGCCTATGGCGGGGGTTATACACCCAACATGAACGATGATAGCAAAAAAATAAAAGAGGAGAGCCAGAAGCGCTACCGCGCTCCCATTGTTTGGTCGCACGATTCCAACCGTTTTGCCCTGGTGCGCAACGACACCCGCGACATCAAATTCATGTGGGTGATCAACTCCATGGGCAACTCCAGGCCCAGTCTGGAGAGCTACAAGTACCAGATGCCCGGCGAGGAGCATCCGGCTGAATCAGAGCTTTGGGTTTTTGACATGAGTACCTTAACAGGCGATACCATCCCGGTTGCTGCCTTTAAGAATCAAACTTTGTCAATTCCCACCTATGTTCGTTCAAACAAGGAATCCCTGGAAGATCACGCACCGCCCCTTTGGCTTTCGTCTTCCTCCGATGAGTTATATTTCACCCGTATCAGCCGCGACCTGAAACGGTATGATGTTTGCCGCGTGAACCTGGCCACCCAAGAGGTGACAGTGCTTATCGAGGAGCGAATGAACACCTATGTCGACACCCGGAATCCCTTTCTGTTGGCCAGCACGGGTGAGATCATCCAGTGGTCGGAACGCGATGGCTGGGCTCATTTTTACCTCTACGACCGCAACGGGCAAATGAAACAGCAGATCACCACCGGCCCCTGGGCTGTCAACCAGGTTGTAAAGGTGGACGAGCGAAACCGGGTTTTATATTTCACGGCTCAGGGGCGTGAGAAAGGCGAAAACCCTTACTATAGCCACCTGTACCGGGTAAACCTGGATGGCAGCGGGCTGCGTCTGCTCAACCCGGGAGATTACAACCACATAACCCATATGAGCGACTCCTTCAGGTTTTTTGTGAACAACTATTCCAGGGTTGATGCCAACCCCGCCTCTGAAGTGCGCAACGCCCGCGGGGAGTTGGTCATGCAACTTGAATCTGCTGACCTCTCAAACCTGATAAATGCCGGTTACAACTTCCCTGAGCCCTTCACAGTAAAGGCTGCCGATGGAATAAACGACCTGTACGGGGTAATGTACAAACCCTTTGATTTTGACCCCAACAAATCATACCCCCTGATATTGTACGTCTACCCCGGTCCTCAGACCGAGGCTGTGAATGCCGATTTCTCCTCAAGCATGGACCGAACCGACCGCCTGGCTCAACTTGGATTTATCGTGGTGACTATAGGCAATCGCGGGGGCCATCCCAACCGCTCAAAATGGTACCACAATTACGGATATGGCGATCTGCGCGACTATGGGCTGGCCGATAAAAAATATGGAGCCGAGCAGCTGGCCGACCGTCACCCTTATATCGACATCAACAGGGTGGGCATCTTTGGCCATTCAGGTGGTGGGTTCATGTCGACAGCCGCCATGCTCCAGTACCCCGACTTTTTTAAGGTGGCCGTTTCAAGTGCGGGCAACCACGAAAATAACATATACAACCGCTGGTGGAGCGAAAAACACCACGGGGTGAAAGAGATCATCAACAATGAAGGCGAGGTGAAGTTTGTCTATGAGATTGAAACCAACTCTTCTCTGGCCAAAAACCTCAAGGGCAAACTACTGCTTACCACGGGCGACATCGACAACAACGTGCACCCCGCCAACACCTTCCGTATGGCAGACGCCCTGATCAAGGCCAAAAAACGTTTTGACATGTTTGTCTTCACCGGGCAGCGGCATGGATATGGTGACCAGACAGAATACAACTTCTGGCTGACGGGTGATTATTTCGTCAGGCACCTGCTGCACGACCAGAGCATCTCGACCGATATCTTCGAGATGCGCCGCGAACACAAATTGGAGCCCAGCAAGAGCAGAAAGCAATAAGCTTTTTGTTGATTCATGAAGCCAAAGAGAGGTTGTCTCCTGTAGATGGCCTCTTTTTTTTTGAGGCTAATGAGTTATTGAGTTATTATGTTATTTGCTATGGGTTGATTGGAAAAAAAACTATTTTTGAACGACCATCAAAAAGTTCATTTGAAGCATGAAAAGCACGGCCACCTCTCTTCTGAAAAATACTGCTCTTTTTGTGCTGGGCGTTCTGCTGTTTCTTTTTTCATGCAACAAGGCCGATCCGCCCTTACCTGCAGATGATCTCAGGCTTCAGAAGTTCTGGAAGTTCGCAGATTATCTTGACAAAAAGGACAACCGGGTTCATTTGCCGGGGTTTAACCCCGACACCCTCCCATTTTATGAGGTGAACATCATGTTCCTGTGGAATGAATTATCGGAGAGGTATGAGATCCAGGGGCAGGGGCCGTATGATATTTTCTGGGGGGAGTACCGCCTGAAGGGCAGTGGCCTGGTGATGGATGCTTTTGAAACCACAGGCCTTGTTTCGGCCCACCCTTCGGTGGCAGACCATGAAAAACTATTTTTTTCATTTCTCCGAAGGGCAATCTCTTATTCCGTTTTGGACAACCAATTGGTACTGACTCTTGACAACGGGGTCCGGATGGTCTTTAAGGAAAAAGAGGAGCAATACCTTGATCAGCAACCTTACCTAAGCGCCAGCATTAACGGGATGGAATGGGAGGCAGATGCAGAATACACCAGCTGCTTTGTTCGGTACAACAACCATACAAAATCATATAACCTTTCCCTGGGCGGAATCAGCAACCAGGTACTTGCCGATGGCATGAGGTACGACATCAGCTTCAGCATCAACTTGCCTCCTGCCAGGGGCGTATTTGGATTCAACAACCAGGGCGCGGTGATTGATGCAGAAGGAGGGGTCATGGGCAGCTGTTACGGCAGATTCCAGGACCAGTACCATGTAGACAGCAGGAGTACCAATGGGCATATCTCGGTCCGGCTGATCAACCGGTCTTTTGTTGAAGGTTCCTTTTATTTTGATGCCGAGGGAGACCATAATAATTCAAGGATAACCAATCTTATCAGGGAAGGTAAATTTCTGATCAGGATTAACGGCGACACCGACTGGTTTAAACCTTATAAATTTTGAGAAAAAACATCCCAACACTCCCATTATGAAAAAGACCTTATTCCTCTTTTTGATTTCCTTTTTGAGTCTTTCTGGATTTTCACAATCTGCGTCCCTCATTACTTTAAGCCAGCCCGACCTGTCACGTGGTGAGCCCCTGATGAAAGCCCTCTCGCAGAGGGCTTCCGGGCAAAACTTTTCCAGCGCTGAAATAAGTCTCCAGGACCTTTCAGACCTTTTGTGGGCGGCCAATGGCATCAACCGACCGGCTGAGGGAAAACGAACTGCCGCCAGCGCTCAAAATGCGCAGGATGTTGAAGTGTATGCCATACTTCCCGGGGGCATCTATCTATATGATGCCCAAAACCATCAGCTGGACCTTGTAGCAGCGGGCGATCACCGACTTCTTGCAGCAGGCCGCCAGGAACAATATGCAGCTGCCCCGCTGATCCTGCTGCTGGTATCGGATGTTTCGCGCTTCCGCAGCGGAGACCAGGCCCAGCGATTAAATCTTGGAGCCCTGGACGTTGGCATTGTTTCTCAGAACATCATGTTATTCTGTGCATCAGAGGGGCTGGTTTCACGGCCCCGGGTGGGAATGGACCGGCCAGGCCTCATTAATTTGCTCTCCCTAAGCCCCTCGCATCATCCCATGTTGAATATTCCGATTTCTTACTAAGGAAACCCTAAAGGTGGTTTGGGGAGGGCAACCCTGAGGGTGGTCGCGGGAAAGGGACCCCGGGGTTCCCCGGCCAATCTCACGGGGAAATTATCCCAACATTCATTAAATTTGGGCTCAACATTTAATGCGAATGATCCGTATCGTTGCCGACCACAAGATTCCATTTCTGCAGGGGGCTCTTGAGCCCTTCGCCCATGTGGAATATTTGCCCGGAAGAGAGATCAGCAATCCACACCTGAAAGATGCTGATGCCCTTTTGGTACGTACCCGCACGCGCTGTGACGAGAAACTGCTGAAGGGATCTTCCGTTAAGTTTATTGCCACTGCCACCATCGGCCACGATCATATTGATGCTGATTACTGCCAGCAGCATGGCATCCGCTGGATAAATGCTCCGGGCTGCAATGCCGGCTCCGTGCAGCAGTATGTTGCCTCAGCCATTGCTTATATCATCGGCTTCAAAAAGGCAGATTTCAGCGAACTCACCCTGGGCATCATTGGGGCTGGCCACATTGGCAGCAAGGTACAGTCACTGGCGGAAACATTGGGAATCAAATGTCTTTTGAACGACCCCCCCCGCCAAAGAATGGAAAGCAAGGGGGAGTTTACCGCGCTTGACGAATTGCTTATTAAGTCAGACATTGTCAGCCTGCATGTCCCCCTGAACCTGCAGGGAACTGATAAGACCCTGCACATGGCAGATGCCGGCTTTTTCAGTAAAATGAAAAAGGAAGCCTGGTTTATCAACACCGCCCGCGGAGAAGTCCATCATACCTCCAGTTTGTTGGAAGCCCTTGAAAGCAGGCAGCTGGAAGGAGCCATACTGGATGTATGGGAGAAGGAGCCTTTTATCGATCCGCAGCTGTTGAAGGCAGCGGCCATTGCCACACCCCACATTGCAGGCTACTCACTGGACGGGAAGGCCAATGGTACCGTGCGATGTGTACAGGCCATTAGCCGGTTTTTCAACCTGGGCATCGACAATTGGAGGCCCGAAAGCATCCCCCTTCCGGCAAATCCTGTCTTGAGCTTCGACTGCAGAAATATTTCGCCCGAAGAACTGTTCAGCAGGCTGACACTTTCAACTTATGACCCCAGGGAGGATTCATACCGCCTGAAGCAGTCACCCCTGGATTTTGAAGTCTTGCGTGAAGATTATCCTGTGCGGCGCGAAGCCCGGGCCTTCCGGGTATTTCTGGAAAACAAATCAGCTGAATGCCACCGCCTGGTGCAGCAACTGGGTTTCCAGTCCTACGAAAAATAAATTGATTATTCCCTTCTCTGAAACAACAAGTACAGGTAAATGCTGAATACCGACGAGGTGATCAGCTGGATATATAGCGGGGTGCTAACAAGGGTGTCGCCGGGCCAGATGAACAGTATGGTCAGATACTTCAAGCCATAATAGAGGATTTTGCTGATCCAGATGCTGAAAAATATTGCAGCAAGAGTATGCATACGCTTCACCAGGAAAAAGAAAAGAGCAACATTGATAAGAAGTTCAACGGATATAAGCCCTGTTTTGAGCAGTACCGGATGAGCCGATACAAAATAGGAGAAAAGAGGAAGGGTTATTGCAAGCAGATAAGCGTTTCGCCTGTGGGTATGCACCATGGCAAAAATCAGCATCAGCCGCATGGGCTCAATCAGATAAAGCTTAATGCCCAGCATATGGGAGATAGCCGGAAGGAAATAAATAAAGCCAAGGGCCAGCACGTCCAGGGTAAGGGCTTTAAAAGTTGCTATCCGTTTTGCCTGCTGCAGTGCTACTGGTGTTGCCGCCATGATAATGAAGGTTTTGCGGGGTTCTTTTTTATAATCTTTATAAATAAGAGCAAACCCATTGGGTTTCGCCGCCCAAATATAAGAAAAATTGAATGAATGAATTATATTTGTGAGCCAATAAAATAGCAAAAAATCCACATTATGAACAGAAGGCAGTTTATTCAGAAAGGCTTTATTTATTCCACCCTAACGGCTGCCTATGCAGCTACCCTTGGCAGGATACCCGCTTTTGGAAGGCACCTATCGTCCAACACCACCAGGGGCAATTACGATCTGGTGGCTGTCAGGGGTGGTGAACCTGTGGCCATGTACCACAAGGCCATGGCCGAGCAAGGTGGGATGCAGCGTTATGTACGACAGGGCCAGACAGTTGTTGTTAAACCCAACATTGGCTGGGATGTTGAGCCCCAGCGGGCAGCCAACACCAACCCCGGACTTGTGGCAGCCATTGTTGAGGATTGCCTGAAGGCGGGCGCCCGCAGGGTGTATGTACTCGACAATACCTGCGACAACTGGCAGCGCTGCTACCAGAACAGCGGCATCGAAGCTGCCGTTCGGGCAGCCGGCGGGCAAATGGTGCCAGCCAACCTGGAGCGCAACTACCAGGAAGTGACCATTCCGGGTGCCAAACGCCTGACTACTGCCAAGGTCCACGAGCAAGTGATCAGCTGCGATGTGCTCATCAATGTCCCCGTGCTGAAGCATCACGCCTCCACCTCGGTAACCATTGCCATGAAAAACCTCATGGGGGTTGTCTGGGATCGCCGCTTCTGGCACCGAAACGACCTGCACCAGTGCATTGCCGATTTCTGCCTCTACCGCAAACCCGACCTGAATATTGTGGATGCTTACCTGGTGATGACCCAAAACGGGCCAAGGGGTACATCAACTGCCGACCTGGCCTTGATGAAGAGCCTGCTGGTTTCTTCCGACATAGTGGCTATTGATGCGGCCAGTGCACTGCTGTTCGGAGCACAGCCCGATGATATTGGCCATATCAAAATTGCCTCCGAGATGCGCATTGGGCAAAGCAATCTTTCTGCTTTGAATATTAAAAGGCTTATCGTTTAAAGAATACTGTTTCATGAAATTAAGGCATTTAAAGCCCCTGAGGGTGGTTGTTTCCCTGCTGATCCTTTTGTTCCTGCTGGTCATGTTTATCGGGATTACCAATCCGGTGACCAATGCTGTTTCTACTTTTTTTCTGAGGCTTCAATTTTTTCCCTCGGTGATGCGCTTTTTTGCCATGTTCTTCACGGTGGCTACCCTGGGCTTTGTTTTTGTTTTGATGCTGACACTGCTCTTTGGAAGGGTTTACTGCTCCTCCATTTGCCCCCTGGGTACGGTACAGGACATTTTCATCCGGGGTACTCGCAGGCTGCGCTCGCGCAAGAAAAGACGCTTTGGATATACCCGCAGCAGGAAGATGGTGCTTCGCTACAGCATCCTGGGGGCAACCCTGGTTCTGTGGTTCTTTGGAAGCCTGCTGCTGGTAAACCTGCTGGACCCCTTTTCAAACTTCGGGAAGTTATCGGCCACTTTTGTGCAACCGCTCTACCTGTGGGTGAACAACCAGGTTTCTTTTATCCTGCAGGGTTGGGGCAATTACAGCCTTCCCCCGCTTCAGGCAAAGGTTCTGCCCCTGCACATGATATTGGTTTCGGGGTCAATACTGATCACATTGCTGTTGATGACTTTCCTTAAGGGCCGCTTGTTTTGCAACAGCCTCTGCCCGGTTGGCAGTATCCTGGGGCTGATATCACAAAAGGCGCGTTACCGCATCAGCTTCAACGAACATTCCTGCAATCATTGTGGCAAATGCGAGCGGGTTTGCAAGGCCGAATGCCTTGACAGCAAAAGCATGCACATCGACCACAACCGTTGCGTGAGTTGCTTCAATTGCCTTGCCTCCTGCCCCAATGAAGGCTTGCATTACAAAACGTTTGCACTTGTTGCAGGCCCCAAAAGCCAGCCTGCATCCGGCTTGCACAAAAGGCAGTTTCTGCTGACCCTGGCCGCGGCAGCGGCAAGCATCCCCCTTTTCAGGAAAAACACCCTGGCACAGGGCGCCTCAGCCCCTGGACTGGTGCCCACAGGTAGCCAATTGCCGGTGCTGCCTCCGGGAGCCCAAAGCTACGACCATTACACCGGAAAATGCATTGCCTGCTACCTTTGTGTTAGCGCCTGCCCGAAAAACGTGATTGTTCCTTCCTTCCTGGAATTTGGCCTGCAGGGGTTCATGCAACCCAGGCTGGATTATCACAAGAGCTTTTGCAATTTCGACTGCGTGCGCTGCACCGAGGTATGCCCCACAGGGGCCATCACCCCCCAGACTGTTGGGCAGAAACAAACCATACAGGTAGGTGTTGCCCGCTTTATGGTGGAAAGTTGTATTGTAATGATCGATCGCACCGACTGTGGAGCCTGCAGCGAACACTGCCCCACAAAGGCCGTGAGTATGGTGCCCTGGGAGGGTTTGTTTTTGCCACAGGTGGAACCCGAGCTCTGTATCGGCTGCGGTGCCTGCGAGTATGCCTGCCCCACACAACCCTATAAGGCTATTTACGTTGAAGCCAATGCCATACACCAGCAGGCTGTACCCATTACCGACGATCAGGGCCCGCAGCAGGTGGAGCAGGATGATTTCCCCTTTTGATTTCATTGATCCTTTGGAGCAGCTGATCGAATAAGTCCACCTTTCGAGGGAATTATCCTGTTATTTGGTTAACAATAACAGGATAATTCATTAATTTTGCACTAATTTACCTAACAAATATCCATTTCCATGAATAAGACCCTTAAGATCCGCGACCTTACCCTTAGGGATGGTCAGCAATCGCTCTTTGCCACCCGCATGAACCAGGAGCAGGTCGACCGGGTGCTGCCTTTTTTCCGTGATGCCAATTTTTACGCCATGGAGGTGTGGGGAGGAGCCGTCCCCGATTCGGTGATGCGCTTTCTGAATGAAGACCCCTGGGAGCGCCTTGAAAAAATCAAAGCCGTGATTGGTGACCGCTCAAAACTCACTGCCCTCTCTCGCGGACGCAACCTCTTCGGATACAACCCCTACCCGGATTCGGTGATCGAAGGATTCAACCGAAACGCTGTAAAATCAGGCATTGATATCATGCGTATTTTTGATGCCCTCAATGATGTGGACAATATCCGCTCGACAATCAAATTTGTAAAGGAAAATGGAGGCATTGCCGACTGCACAGTATGCTATACGGTGGATCCCAAATTCACCAAAAAGGAAAGGATACTGGGAGTACTGAAAGGAAAACCCCTGCCACAAAAGATATTCACCATTGAATATTTTGTTAAAAAGGCAAAGGAGCTGGAAGCTATGGGCGCCGACATGATCACCATCAAAGACATGGCCGGGCTGATCCCTCCCACCAAATCGGGCATTATCATTAAGCTCATCAAGCAGGAAGTTAGCATCCCGGTTGATTTCCACACCCACTCCACTCCGGGTTACGGGCTGGCATCGGTACTGACGGCCATCCTCAATGGTGTGGATATTGTTGATACCTGCATTTTGAACTTTGCAGGCGGGCCTGCCGCCCCCGCCTTCGAGATCATCCAGCTGTTCTGCAACAAACTGGGCATCGACACAGGTGTGAACCTGGAAGCAGTTGTTAAAATAAACCGTGAGCTGGCAGAGATTCGCAAAGACCTGGCAGCCTTCGACAGCTACAAGATCTTCCCCATAGAATTTGACATTACTAAGGATAACCTTCCAGCTGAAATTGATGAACTGTTTGACAAGGCAATTGAACTGGCCAGGGCCAACAAGGAACGCGAACTGCTGAAGACCACCCAGGCCATTGAAAAGTATTTCAACTTCCCGGAACCCGACAACCATGTCAGGGATGCCGAAATCCCCGGGGGCATGTATACCAACATGCTTGCCCAGCTCAAGCAGTTGAAGCTCGAACACCTGCTGCCAAAAGTCCTCACCATCATCCCCTCAGTGCGCCTGGCCTCAGGCTGTCCTCCCCTTGTTACTCCAACAAGCCAGATAGTGGGCCAGCAGGCAGTGAATTGCATCATCGATGAAAATGCAGGCAACCCTCACTATACAAATAAGTCCAACCAGTTTGTGAACCTTGTCAAAGGCCTGTACGGGAAAACACCCATTGCCATTGACCCGGAATTCCGCAAAAAGATCACCGGCTCCAAAAAAGAAACCCCGTACGATCCAAGCAACTACAAAAAACAGGAAAACAGCGTTCTAGCAGAATATGGCGAAACACCTCTTGCTTCCAATGAAAAGGAAGAGCTGCTGCTTGAACTCTTCCCTGCCGTGGCTGGCACTTTCCTGAAAAACCGCATCGAGAACCGCTACGTGGAAAGCATTCTGCAAATCGAGGAACAAAAGCGGAAAGCTCACGCTGCTGAAAAAGCCAAATACGACAACCTCACCGAGGAGGAAAAACAAAAAAGGCTTCTGGAGGGCTTGTACAACTACAAATGGCGATCATTTGAAGTATAGCAAACGGAGGCCGCCTGATAAAGGCGGCCTTTTTTTTACCCGAACCATTCCTCAAAAAAAAATCGCAACTCCCGTTACCTGTTGAGAAAAATTGCTGGCAGCTGCTTTTTCACAAATCATATTGCTTTTACCCCCGGCAGAAAATAAAACCGTCCCTATCATTCAGTGTATCCCCGGAAATAAAATTGCCCGAAATTCCACCGAGGTTTGACCGTAGTTTGACCGTAGTTTGACCGTAGTTGGACCGTAGGGCCACGGTCAAACCTCGGTCAAACCTCGGTGGAACTACGGTGGAACCCCGAAGCAGTTTCAGATATTTTTTGACCTGCTGATCAGCTGTTCCTGATTGGCAAAACAAATAGAATCCCTGCCACAAGGTTGAGATGCAGCAGCTGAGGCAAGATAAAATGCTAATGTTTCCGGGAGAAAAACCGAATGCCTCCAGTTGAAGGTTTTTATTTCTGCTGGAGCTCACCAGGCATTTTGGCCAGGACATTCAGCTTAAGGTTAAAATGGTCGTGTATCAGGTTATCACCCAGATTCTCGAAAAACCTTCCCGATCGAAAGCGAATATCCCAGAGTGTACGGTCCAGATTAAAATCGGCCATGGCTTGTACCTGGCCTTCCTGCTTTAGGATCAAAGCATTGAATGCAATGGTGTGGGTGATTTCCTTAATGGTCAGGTTGCCGGTGATCTTGTAATTATTGCCTGCTTCGTCGGGCCATTCCAACTCTTCAAACAACAGGAAGCGAAAACTGGCCATAGGAAAGCTGTCGACATGAAAAAAGTCGGCAGATTTCAGATGACTGGTCAGCCTGCGGTTTCTGTCGGGGTCTGTAATATCCAGAACAACAAGCTGCTCCATATCTATGAAAGCACTGCCACCTACCAGGGAACCTTCATGAACAAAAACGTCACCCTGGCTGATGCCAATGGTACCAAAATGCCTTCCGTTAACCCGGGTGCCAGTCCAGATGATCTCGCTGCTTTGGGCATCAATAACAAAAGCTACAGAACCTGAAGGGATCTCACCGGGTTCCAGCGAATGAACCAGCTGGGCCGGAACAGGAGGAGAAGGCCTGCAGCCTTCAAACAAAAGGATCATCAAAACAGTGACGGGCAGCATCAGCCAAAATTTGTAAAATGATTTCATACAGATCAGATTTTTCAGGGCTCCTGGAATGATTTTTGGGACAATTGAAGGTTTTTTTTCAGATTTTTGGTGTTATCCATTAACAAATCAGCCTGCAAATAGTTTAACAAGTTGCTATGCTTCAGCAAAATGAAAATTTTACATTTTGACGGCAAGCCCGGCATTTCAGGTAGAACCAATTGCAGAATCTGTAGAAGCAATCATACTTTAGGTCTTTTTCAAATTTTTTTTGAGTTGTTAATTTTGTAACAAAGTGGGAATTTTTTATATTTGCCACGCCCGTAAAAACCTGGATCAGAAATTTTTTCCTTCTGAAAATCCCCGCCAGTGAAAAGGGACTATTTTGTTGGGTTAATTTTTTATATTTTTGAAAATTCAAAATCAGGCAGATAGCCACCCCGGGCCAGAAATCAGGGCAAGGAGCGCGGAAATGACTGCGAAAAATAATGAAAGTGTTTTTATAAATTGGATGATAATGCAAACAAAACTTCAGGAACTTACCCAAAAGATTTACCAGGAAGGTGTAAACAAGGCCAGGGAGGAGAGTGAGATGATCCTGTCTGAGGCTCAGAAGCAGGCACAGGATCTGCTGGCCAACGCCCAAAAAGAAGCCGATGAAATTGTCAGAAAGGCTCAGAAGCAGGCTGATGAGATCAGCCGTAACTCCCTGAACGAGCTGCAGCTTACTGCAAGGCAGGCCATCTCGGAGCTCAAGCAAAAAGTGGTAAATCTGGTCGAGGCACGATCTATTGCTCCGGAGGCAAAACAAGCATTCAGTCAGGAGAGCTTTGTTCAGGAAGTCATTTTGACCATTGTGAAAAACTGGAAACCTGAAGATTCAAACAACGTTGATCTTACCCTGCTGCTTCCGGCGGGCAAGCAAAAAGAATTTGAAGCATTCTTCACCAAAAAAGCCAAAAATCTTCTGGATAAAGGCCTTGAAGTTGAATATTCAGGAAGGATCAAAAGTGGTTTTAAAATTGGCCCCAAAGATGAAGGCTACATGATCTCTTTCTCGGATGAGGATTTCGACAATTTCTTCCGCAGCTTCATGAGGCCAAGGCTGATCGAGCTGCTCTACGGCCAGGAAAAATAGGCCATGAAATCATCCGGATAAATCATGTTCAAAAACCCATTGTAAGTGAAGCGACATTATTATTACCTGGTGGCAGGTCTTCAGGATATCAGCCTGGATGTTCACAAGCTGAACTACAACCAGGTGGCTTTCAGGGAATTTCTAAAGGAAAATGTTCACCACAAGGATTACCTGCTGGCAGAAACCCTTTTCCTGCCCCACGACAATGCCAACCTGCTGAAGCTGTTGCTACAGACAGACAGCCCTTTTGATGAGCGCGGCAACTTCTCCCTGCAAACCCTGGAAGAGAATATCAAGGATCCCTCCGATGAGATCCCTGAATACATGCAGAAGTTTATCAGGGCCTTCAAAAACAAGGAGCCCATATTCCCCCAGCTAAGCCCTGAAAATGAGCTTACCACCCTGTTCTATGATTTCATCCTGACCCATGATAATGAATTCATCCGCAACTGGTACACCTTTAACCTGAACCTGCGAAATATTATCATCGCCCTGTCGGCCCGAAAGCACCAGATCCCTTACGAGGACCAGATCATTGGAACGGGCGAGATATCCGAAGCCATCCGTAAAAGCCATGCCCGGGATTTTGGCCTTGCCACCGAGATCGATTACCTGGAGGAGTTATCCAACATCATGCGGCAGGATGATATTCAGGTTCGCGAAAAGGCCATCGACCAGATCAAATGGAACTACCTTGACGAGGTAACCTTTTTTGAATATTTCACCATCGAACGGCTGCTGGCCTTCACCATCAAGCTGGGCCTTGTAGAACGCTGGCTGGGCATCGACCTGGATCACGGAAGGGAAATGTTCAAAAAGCTGATGAAGGACCTGAATGACAGTTATGAATTACCGCAATCATTTAAAGAAAAGTAATATATATGAACTCTATTGGTAAGGTTACCGGAATTATTGCCAACCTGGTAATTGTTGAAACCCAGCAGAAAGTTGCACAAAATGAGATTTGCTTCATCAGGCATGGCCAGGAGAGGCTCATGGCAGAGGTGATCAAGATCCTGGGCCTGAAGGTATACGTGCAGGTTTTTGAAAGCACCCGCGGTTTAAGGGTTGGATCGGAAGTTGAATTCATGGGCCACATGCTTGAGGTATCCCTGGGCCCGGGGCTTCTCTCCAAGAACTTCGACGGTCTGCAAAACGACCTTGACAAAATGGAGGGGGTATTCCTGAAAAGAGGTGAATACACCGATCCCCTGGATGCTGACAAGATCTTCCATTTTGTGCCCATGGCAAAGCCGGGCGACAAGCTGCAGGCCGGGAGCTGGCTGGGTGAGGTAAAGGAAAACTGGATCCCTCACAAGATCATGGTTCCCTTTAAGTTCCAGGGTGATTTTACCCTGAAGAGCCTTGTTGCAGAGGGGGATTACAAGATCAATGATACCATTGCCGTGCTTACCGATGGCGAAGGCAACGATCATCAAGTGACCATGGTACAGAAATGGCCCGTGAAGGTTCCTGTCACTGTTTACCGCGATAAGCCCCGCCCCTTCCGCATCATGGAAACCGGCATCCGCGTGATCGACACCCTGAACCCCATTGCCGAGGGTGGCACCGGCTTTATCCCCGGCCCCTTTGGTTCGGGGAAAACCGTTCTGCAGCACAACCTGTCAAAGAATGCCGATGCCGACCTGGTAGTTGTTGCTGCCTGCGGTGAAAGGGCCAACGAGGTAGTTGAGATCTTCACGGAGTTCCCCGAACTGGAAGATCCCCGCTCGGGACGCAAGCTCATGGAACGTACCACCATCATTGCCAACACCTCCAACATGCCCGTTGCAGCCCGCGAGGCCTCGGTTTATACTGCCATGACCATTGCCGAGTATTACCGTGCCATGGGACTGAAAGTTCTGCTTTTGGCCGACTCCACTTCACGCTGGGCACAGGCCTTGCGCGAGATGTCGAACCGCATGGAAGAGCTGCCCGGTCCCGACGGGTTTCCCATGGACCTGCCGGCCATCATCTCAAACTTCTACTCGCGCGCAGGCTTCGTATACCTGAACAACGGACAGACCGGATCCATCACCTTTATCGGTACCGTGTCGCCTGCCGGGGGTAACCTGAAGGAACCCGTTACCGAGTCAACCAAGAAAGCAGCCCGCTGTTTTTACGCCCTCTCCCAGAAAAGGGCCGACAGCAAAAGATACCCGGCTATCGATCCCATCGACAGCTACTCAAAATACCTGGAATACCCCGAGATCGTTGAATATCTGAACGACACCATTGCTCCGGGCTGGACCGAAAACGTGTTCCAGTCGAAAGATATTTTGCTTCGCGGCCGGGAAGCCTACGAGCAGATCAACATCCTTGGTGACGACGGGGTGCCACTTGACTATCACCTGAAATACTGGAAATCGGAACTCATTGACTTTGTGATCCTGCAACAGGACGCCTTCGACAAGATCGATGCTTCATCACCACTTGACAGGCAGAACTTCATGCTGGAAAAAGTGCTGGAAGTGTGCAATATGGATTTTGAATTTTCAGGCTTCGAGGAGGTGAACCCCTACTTCAAGAGAGTTATCAATGCCTTCAAGCAAATGAACTATTCGGAGTATCAGTCGGAGGGATTCGCCAGAAACAAAAAAGAGTTAGACAACATAATTGCAGAAAGGAAGGTCGGTTAAATGGAAAAGGAAACAAAAGCATTTCAGCGCATCTATACCAAGCTTTTTCAGCTGACAAAAGCAACCGTATCGTTAAAAGCCGAGGGCATTGGCAACGAGGAGCTTGCTATTGTAGACGGCCGCCTGGCCCAGGTGGTAAAGATCATGGGTGAGTATGTTACCCTTCAGGTATTTGCGGGCACCGAGGGAATCTCAACCAATGCCGAGGTTATATTTACCGGCAAGGCACCTTCGCTGAAGGTAAGCGATGACCTGGCAGGCAGGTTTTTCAACGCCTATGGAGAACCCATGGATGGGAGCTCCATCATGGGAGAGGAACGCGAGATCGGCGGCCCCAGTGTGAATCCTGTAAGGCGCAAGCAGCCCAGTGAACTGATCGCAACCGGTATTGCTGGTATCGACCTGAACAACACCCTGGTCACCGGGCAGAAGATCCCCTTCTTTGCCGACCCCGACCAGCCTTTCAACCAGGTAATGGCTATGGTGGCCCTAAGGGCACAGGCCGATAAGATCATCCTGGGTGGCGTGGGTCTTACCAACGACGACTACCTGTACTTCAAGCAGGTATTCGACAACGCCGGGGCTCTTGACCGCATCGTGGGTTTTATCAACACCACCGAAAACCCACCCGTTGAGCGTCTTCTGGTGCCCGATATGGCCCTTACAGCAGCCGAATATTTTGCCGTGGAAAAAAACCAGAAGGTTCTGGTACTGCTCACCGACCTTACCCTGTATGCCGATGCCCTGAGTATTGTGTCGAACCGTATGGACCAGATCCCCTCCAAGGACAGCATGCCAGGTTCGCTGTATTCCGACCTGGCCCGACTGTATGAGAAGGCAGTACAGTTCCCCGATGGTGGATCCATCACCATTATTGCCGTTACTACCCTCTCGGGAGGCGACATTACCCATGCCGTGCCCGACAACACAGGGTACATTACCGAAGGACAGCTGTTCCTGCGTAAGGACAGCGATATCGGTAAGGTAATTGTGGATCCCTTCCGCTCGCTCTCGCGTTTGAAGCAGCTGGTGATCGGCAAAAAAACCCGCGAAGATCACCCCCAGGTGATGAATGCCGCTGTAAGGCTTTATGCCGATGCAGCCAACGCCAAGACAAAGCTGGAGAACGGTTTCGACCTTACCGACTACGATGTACGCACCCTGGATTATGCAAAGGCCTATTCCGAGAAGCTGCTGGCCATCGATGTGAATATCGAGGTTGATACTATGTTGGAAACAGCCTATGAGCTGTTTGCCAAACATTTCTCGCCCGCCGAGGTGGGTATACGCCAGGAATTTGTTGAAAAATACTGGAAAAAAGACTAGTTCCGCCATCCAGGGGAACTGAAACTTTTCACTATGGCTATTAATTTTCAATATAATAAAACTGCCCTTCAGCAGATCGACAAACAGCTGAAGATAAGGGTACGTGCCTTGCCTACTTTGAAGAACAAGGAAGCGGCCCTTCGCGTGGAGGTTAAAAAGGCCAAAGAAACGGCCGAAAGCCTCCAGCAGCAGTTCGACCTGAAGCTGCAGCAGTACCGGCATGCCATTGAGCTGTGGGGCGAGTTCGACAACGAACTGGTTGCCATTGACGACGTGCAGCTCTCGGTAAAAAAGATAGCAGGGGTGAAAACACCCGTGCTGGAGGATGTTAGCTTCTCGCTGAAGGAGTTCAGCATCTTCAACAAGCCTGCCTGGTTCCTGGATGGCATTGCCATCGTAAAGGAGCTGGCCCGGGTTGCCATCGAGAGCGAGGTATTCAACCAGAAGATGCAGCTGCTCGACCATGCCCGCCGCAAAACAACCCAAAAGGTGAACCTGTATGAAAAAGTACAGATCCCCGGTTTTGAGGATGCCATGCGTAAGATCAAGCGTTACCTGGAGGATGAGGAAAACCTCTCGAAGGCGGCACAGAAAATTGTTAAAAACCGTATTCAGGAAATGGAGGAAAGCAGATGATCGCACCCATGTCAAAATTCTCCTTCCTGGTCTATCATCAGGATTATGCTGAGTTCCTCAATCAGGTGCGCAACATTGGCGTGGTACACCTGATCGAGAAGAAAAAGCAGGTATCCGAGGAAGTACAGGAACGGTACGACCAGGTGAAGGAGATCTACAATACAACCCGGCTGCTTGAGAAGCGCGAGCCCAAAAAAGCCCGCGGCCCTCTGACAGTTGATGGTCAGGCAGCCTACCAGGAGGTACGCAGCCTGCTGGATGAGCTCGACCTGCGCCAGCAGCAGCTCACTGCCCTGCGCAAGGAAATGGTTCAGGTGGCACCCTGGGGCGATTTCTCGCTCAAAACTCTGGAGGAGTTGCAGCAGGCCGGACTGCTGGTGAAATTCTACACCGTGGCGGCCAGGAAATTCGATGAGTCCTGGCTGAAGAAATATCCCATTGAACCCATGGGAGTTCATGCCGGGCAGCAGTATTTCGTGATGGTGCACCAGGCCGGGCAGGAAAATTTTCCTGATGCCGAGGAAATGCGCCGCCCCGAAAGACCCATCTCCGAGCTGGAGTTCTTTGAAAAACAGCTGCAGGAAGATATCGCAGACATCAATAAAAAGCTCGACCAGCATGCTGCAGAAAGCCTTGACCCCATCAAGGAACATATGTACTCGCTGCTGGAATCCTGCGACTACAGCAAAGCCCTGGAAAATACCGTGAAGGAAGCCGACGAAAAGGTGATGCTGCTCGAGGGCTGGGTTCCGGACGAGAAAAAGAGCCTGCTGGTTGATTACCTGGAGAAAAACAACTTCCTGTATGTGGTGGAAAAACCCACCGAAAAGGAAAACATCCCGGTAATGCTGAAAAACAAGAAGTTTCCCAGCCGCTTTGAGATGCTGGGTGAGCTTTACTCCATGCCAAAGTACAACGAGCTGGACATGACCCCCTTCTTTGCTCCCTTTTACATGCTGTTTTTCGGGTTCTGCCTGGGGGATATCGGTTACGGGATGCTGCTGGGAGCCATTGCTCTTGTGCTGAAAAGCAAGGTGCAGAAAGAGCTGAAAAACGTTCTGAGCCTGGTGTTTTACCTGGGCATCTCCACCATCGTGTTTGGCATCATCGGGGGCACTTTCTTTGGCATTCCCCTTTACGAGACCAACCTGCCGGTATACCGCGAGCTGGCCCTGCGATTTGAGGCAGAAGGTACCAACATCAACCAGCTGCTGTTCAACCTGGCCCTGGTATTCGGAGCCATACAGATACTCTTCGGCATGTTCCTGAAGGCCATCAACGAAACCAGGCAATTTGGAGTTGGTTATGCCATGGGCACCATTGGCTGGATCATCCTGCTGGTAGGTATGGTGATACTGGGCCTGATCAGCCAGCTGGGCAATATACCCTTCGAGAACCTGCGCATTCCCATGTATGCCATAATTGGTGTAGGGGGTGTTCTGATCCTTTTCCTGAACAACCTTAGGCGCAACGTGCTGATCAACTTCGGGGCAGGCCTGTGGGGCACCTACAACATGGTTACAGGCCTTTTGGGCGATTTGCTCTCATACATCAGGCTTTTTGCACTGGGCATCTCAAGCGCCATCATGGGCTTTGTCTTCAACAGCCTGGCCGTGGAAATGAGCGGAAACATCCCGGTACTGAGCATCATCATTATGGTGATCATCCTGGTGATCGGTCACAGCATCAACCTGTTCATGTCGGGGCTGGGAGCCTTCGTGCACCCCCTGCGTCTGACATTCGTTGAATTCTATAAAAACGCCGGCTACACCGGTGGCGGTAAAAAGTATCATCCATTTAAAAAAATCAATTAACGTTTCACTCTTTTAATAACCTTGAACATTATGGAACCAATTATTCTTGCTTACATTGGTGTTGGATTGATGATCGGACTTGCAGGTATCGGCAGTGCATACGGAGTATCTATGGGCGGTAACGCTGCAGTAGGTGCCCTGAAGAAAAACGATGAGGCTTTCGGTAACTACCTGATTCTTTCGGCACTGCCCGGAACACAGGGTCTTTACGGCTTCATGGGTTACTTCATCCTGTCAGGATTTCTTGTACCCGACATCACCTGGGGGAACGCCGCGGCCATCTTCGGTGCAGGCCTTGCACTGGGCTTCGTGGGCCTTCTGTCGGCAATCCGCCAGGGTCAGGTTTGTGCCAATGGTATTGCTGCCATCGGATCAGGTCACAACGTGTTTGGTAACACCATGATCCTGGCAGTATTCCCCGAGCTGTATGCAATTATTGCATTCGCTGCCACATTCCTTATCTCCGGCGCGCTGTAAGCAACCCTAAAGATATTGTCTTAACACAAAGCGCTAAGAGCTCTCAAAAACACGAAGTGAATTCGTGAATTGGGGAGATCTTAGCGTTTTTATGTTGAAAAAAAAGTCATTAAGGAACCCTCAGGGTCCCCCCACCGGGAAGCTGCAGCACACGCCCGGCAAGGATTTCTCGGGGGCCCTCAGGGTCCCCATCCGCTAATCCGCAAATCTGCTAATTGTTGATTATCCCCTCCAGAAAAACATGATCCATCGCCGGAAACGGCTCCCCCTGGTAATAAAACATAACGGCATCAACCCATTCTCCCTGGTAGCGGGGCTGCAGGAAGGTGTTCCTCAGGATAATGCTGGTATTCTGTCCCCCTGAACTTCCCTGGAAAAAGTCGTACCAGCTCTGGTATGAAGGCAGTAAGCCCGGGCCCTGGTATCCATCCGGCTCCAGAAGATCTGCCACAAGCAGCAGCCCATGTTCAGGATGGGCTTCCAGGTTGCGGATGGCGATCTCAAGCCCGTTGAAGTAATAGGCTGAAACAGAATCGGCCAGCAGCCGAACCTTGTCTTCCAGGTCCAGACCTGCAGGCACTTCAATGGCACGCTCTGCAAAGGCCATCATCCTAACGGATTGCTCGCCGGGCAGCAGGGTGTCGCGACCAGAATACAGATCAAGTGCCTCGGTCTCCCTCTCTGCTTCACCTCCACGCGGAACGCAACTCCCCATTAAAATAATAATCAGGGCAAGGATATTTTGAATTTTCTTCATACATACCAGGGTTTATAAAACAAAGGTAGCATAATTGCAGCTGACCGGTTTTGGTCCTTTCCCAAAATTCAGGCCTGAAACATAAAAATACACCTTAATCCGGCAAAATAGCACCTTCATCCACTCTGGTTTTCACACCCCTGATGTATGCCATACCTTTGTTGCATAATTATTAACTGTATTAAATAAAGCAACCATGAAAACAAGATTTTTTATTGCCACCATCCTGATGGTAACCTTAACAATGAGCGGTATGGCTCAGGGAAAAAGCAGCAGATTCAGTCTGGAATTACGTCCAGCCGCCTCATTGGCAACCACCAAACTGGGTGATATCAGCCTGAAACCAGGATACGGAGCGGAAGGAATTCTCCACCTGAATGTATGGAATGGCGCATCATTTTACGGCGGCTGGGGCTGGAATAAGTTTGCTTCGGAGGAATCAGTTGCAGGAAGCAACCTCGATTTTGAAGAAACAGGCTATGCAATGGGCTTACGTTATACCTTTGATCTGCCCAAATCCATGGGGGTTTTTGTCCGCGCAGGGGCAATCTATAACCACATAGAGGCTGAAGATGGCGGAGACGTTATTTCCGACACTGGCCATGGATGGGGCTGGCAGGCTGAAGCTGGTATGGATATTTCCCTGGGCAGGGGATGGATGCTGCGACCCGGATTGAAGTATCAATCCCTGAACCGCGACCTTACCCTGGGAAGTGCAACCCGCAATGTAGACCTGAACTACCTCTCTCTGGGTATCGGAATCGCTAAAATATTCTGATTTACCTAAATTGGTAGTCCAGCCAAAAAAGGATGGCTTTTCTGTGGGTTCTCCGGTAATTACTCCTGGTAAATCGGGAAGATCCGGGGAACCCACAAAAGCATTCAGAAAGGTTACAATATAGATTTTTGTTGTATCAAAGTCTTTCTGTCCTAAATTTGAAATGAATTTGGGATTTTTGTCACCAGCATTATTCCCTTTTAAAAAATCTCCGGCCATGCGATTAAAAGAAATACAAAAACTACTCCCTTTTTCTGGTCTACTTAAATTGTTGCTGGCCCTGGCTGTAGTATTTCAGTTTATCATTATATCCCAGATGTACTTTTTCAGGGCCGACTTGTTTAACGATCCTTTGCAGCTTTTCATCAGGCTGTTCCGGGGAATTTTTCTCTCGTTTTTGGGCGGATTCATCCTGACATATCCCAGCCTTGCCCTTATCGGCTTTCTGAATGAAAGATATACCTGGAAGCAACATCCTGTTAAGAGGTTTTTTATTCAGTTTCCATTCGCCCTGGCTGCCGGAATCATTATTACACCCTTGGTTCTATTACCAGCCATTGTTTTCTTCAACCTGGAAACCAGCACCCAGATTGTGATAAACAATGCTTATTACCTCGCTGTTCTGAGCTTGTTTCTTATGATCATACTCGAGGGGTGGACCTATTTCAATGAAAACATTCCAATGAAACTAAAAGCTGTTGAGCTGGAAAACAATCTGCTGAAGGAGTCGGCCGAAAAAACACTGCTGGAAGAGCGGGCCAAGCTGGAGGCAGAGAAAAACCTTTTAACACAGCAGATGATGGAGGAAGAAAAGGCCCTGAACAAGAGTCTGAATCGTGAAATTCAAAAAAGGGAAGAAATTGCCCGTCAGCTTCATGAAAGCCGTGAGCAATTGCATTCGCTTTTGTCGCACCTCATGGGAGCTGTTTACCGTTGCAGGTTCGATCAGCACTATTCAATGGAATACATCAGTGAGCAGATTCAGGACATTTCGGGATATCCCCCTTCGGATTTCAGGGGAAATTCCGTTCGTTCATTTATATCAGTGGTACATCCCGATGATGTGGAAACTATCCGCCAATCAATTGAAAACAGTATCCTCACGCGGACTCACTACGAAATGGAGTATCGTTTGATCCATCAAAACAGCAACATCGTTTGGGTAAAGGAGAGCGGAAAGTGCATCCTGGGTGAAGATGGGGAGGTGGCTTTTCTGGATGGCATTATAGTAGATATAACCCGCAGAAAGGAGGCAGAGCTGGCCGTGAAGGAAAGCGAGCGAAACTATAAGGACCTGATGGATTTTCTGCCCCAACCTGTGTTTGAGCTCAATCTGGAAGGGAAAATCATGTTCAGCAACAAGGCGGGAGATGACTTTTTTGGCAAACTGCCTGAGGATCCCCACAACCGACCCTCGGCACTTGACTATTTCATTGAGGAGGAAAGACCTGTTATTCTGGAGAAATGGCAGCAATCGAGTAAAGGGTTGGCAACTGAACCCGGTGAGTTTACCGCTATCAAAGCCGATGGGTCCCATTGTCCTGTAATAATTTTTGGCAACCCTATTTACCGCAATGGCAGGATCAGCGGACGCAGAGGCATTATCATTGACATCTCCGAGCGCAAAAGGTATGAGACGGGTCTGCTAAAGGCCAAGCAGGAATTGGAAATGGTAAACAATAATCTGGAACATATGGTTGCCGAGCGCACCCATGAATTAATGTCGGCCAATGACCAGTTGCTAAGGGTGCAAAAAGAGAACCTGCAGTCGCAGTTTGAAATCCTCAGGCAACAGATCAACCCGCATTTCCTTTTCAACAGCCTGAATGTGCTCTCGGGCCTCATCAGCAAGGATGTATCCAAGGCCCAGTTGTTTATAGATGAGTTTTCGCATATCTATCGCTACGTGCTCGAAACCATAGAACAACCCGTTTCTACCCTTAGCAAGGAGCTTGACTTTATGCGATCTTATCTGTACCTGCAGCAAATGCGCTACGGCGAAAACCTTACCTGGACAGTTAATATCCCTGCCAGTCTTCTTGAGTTGGCTTTGCCCCCACTTTCCCTTCAGGTAGTACTGGAAAATGCTATCAAGCACAATATTGTAAATGAAGCCAAACCCCTGCTGATTGAAATTTTTTCCCGTGATAAAGCACTGATCATCAAAAACCTTCTACAGCCAAAAATATCAAAAGGGTCATCAACAGGTCTGGGTTTGAAAAACCTGGTGAAGCGCTATGGCCTTATCAGCAGCTTAACCCCGGTTTTTTCCATCGAAAACAACCATTATGTGGCTACCCTTCCACTCATAATTATTGAAAATGATGAACGTTCTGATCGTTGAAGATGAAAGCCTTGCTGCTGACAAGCTTGAACAAATGCTTACGCAGATTGACCCATCCATAAAGGTGCTGGCTAAAACGGGTTCCATCACCGAATCTGCCCGCTGGCTTATGCACAATACACCTGATCTGATATTCCTGGATATCCAGCTATCGGACGGGATCAGTTTCAGCATCTTTGATCAGGTAGCTGTAAATACACCGGTAATTTTTACCACCGCTTACGACCAGTACGCCATCAAGGCATTTCAGCTCAACAGCATCGCCTATCTGCTGAAACCAATCCGAAAAAGCGACCTGAGCGATAGTCTGCGAAAATACCACACCCTGAAATCGGCCTTTAGCATTGACTTCCAGGCCCTTATGGAGGCCATTCAGGGCAGGGAAGCCGGATATAAAAAAAGGTTTCTTATCCAAATCGGAGAAAAGATCAAAAGAGTGGATGTTGCAGATGTGGCATATTTTTTCGCACTGGCAAAAGGGGTATACCTTCGCACCAACCAGGGCAATACCTATCCCGTTGAATTTACCCTCGATAAACTGGAGGGCATGGTCAACCCATCTGTATTTTTCAGAATCAACCGAAAATACATGGTTCACATAGATGCCATCAAAAACATGGTGGCCTGGTCACGAACCCGCGTAAAGCTCGAGCTTAACCCCAAAGCCGATGATGAAACCGATACCATCGTCAGCATTGACCGGGCAGCAGCGTTTAAAAAATGGCTGAACGCCTGATCCCCCCTTTGAATAACCTTTCCTGGCCGTATGTTTTGAACTGCAGGATCCATAAGGATTCCTGCAGGCTCTATGCTCTTCTGATCTCCATACCAAAACCTGTTCCTGCTTTTCATCTACCCGTCATCTACCCGTCATCTACCCGTAAAAATACGGGTAGATGACGGGTAGGTGACGGGTAGGTGACGGGCAGATACAGAAGTTGATACGGGACTGTATTAAGGTTTTCTAACCCCATATCCTGTTTCAGAGGATTTTAACGGCAGCAATCCTCTTCCTGAATTCATGCCCTTATCAATCCATTTAACACCTTCATCCCCTTTCTTTTTTCTTATTCTGTAACTGATTTTAATTTTGATCTCTATAACGACACTTGCCTGCTCCTTGCAGGGGCAGTGGTTATAATTCAGTTAAATATGAAACGAGACAAATCTATAAAAAAGGGGATCCATGCCATGACCTATGCACTATTCATAATTTTGGGTTTATTGATCCTATTGCTGTTGTACCTGGTAATGGTCAGCCCGGGAAAGCCCGAAGCTTTCAGGGATGCGAAAGGAGAAATCCTTGAAGGAAGCATTTCCGAGAAAATATTTGTCCCCATTGGTGGAATGGAACAGGGCATGTTTATTCGCAGTAAAGATATCGGCAATCCGGTTCTGCTTTTCCTGCATGGGGGGCCTGGATTTCCGAATTACTTCCTTTTTGAAAAATTCAATCCCGGGCTCGAGGATTTCTTTACCGTATGCTATTGGGAGCAGCGAGGCGGCGGCCTTTCGTATAGCCCGGAAGTAAGCCCGGAAAGCATGACCCTTGACCAGCTCGCATCCGATGCCATTGAAGTAACCAATTACCTGCGGGAGCGGTTTGAAAAAGATAAGATCTACATTATGGCCTGGTCGGGCGGAACAACCATTGCCTTGCCCGTTATATCTGAGGCTCCTGAACTTTTTCACGCCTACATTGCCATGGCACAGATTACAAGGCAGTTTGAGTCGGAGCAGATTGCCCACGATTTCATGCTCAATGAGTTTAACAGGGTCAATGACCAACGATCAGTGAAGAAGTTGCATCAATTTAACAACCTGGCAACCCAGGCAGATTTGATCGCTTTTTATAATTCGGGTACCCGCGACAATATGATGCACGGGCTGGGCATCGGAACCATGCGAAACATGAAATCGGTTTTTAAGGATATTTTTTTGCCTGTCTGGATCTGCAGGGCTTATACTTTGGCCGAAAAGATAAAAATATGGAGATCCAAGATATTTTTTCTGCCTGCCACACAATTAAAAAGAGAGGCTTTTACAACTGATTTTCATGCTTCCTACCCCAAAGTTGAAATCCCAGTTTATTTCTTTTGTGGTAAATACGATTTAACTGTAAATATTGACCTTACCAGGGAATATCATAATTACCTTGATGCTCCGATTAAAAGGTTCTATACTTTTTGCAGTTCGGCTCATGCTCCCTTGTTTGAAGAGCCTGAAAGGTTCAGGGAAATATTGATACATGATGTGCTCACCCTGAAAACCGATTTGTCAGAAAACGAATAATCATTTTGCTAACCCGGATTTATCTGCAAATGATTAAGCATCTTCATCTTCCAAAATCTCACCTTTATCCCCTTTACTTTAGAATTGTTGCCATCATCCGGCAAACTTTGATTTGGTGAATACTTTGTATAAATCCCATTACGTTCTTTGCAACGGGTGTTAATGCAAAGGGCAATAATAAGCCCTGAGTAAACCATATTTCGGAACTGGGCCGGACAATGTCTGGTCCAAATGGGGGACGGATCATTAAAACCCTTCACCTCCCCGGGGTCTAAGCCAGTTACCCTTGAAAATCAAAAAACTCCTTAGGATATCGGGATGCACTCCGAATACCTCCTGGACAGCAGGTCGTTTTTTGGATCCAAGTACTTCAGGGTAAAGATTTTTGTAAAGGTATTGATTTTAATTCTCCGGAGTTAAACCGAACCAGGGTGCGTTAATTAATGATACCTTTGTAAAAAATCCTAAATAATTGTTTTTTTTAGGTTGTTCCTGCCAGGTATTATGGCGGAACCTGAAAAAAAGCTGCCAAAGCAACAACCATATGAGCAGACAGATCTACAACCGGAAGGTCAACATTAACGGGGTCAGCATCTTCTACCGTGAAGCAGGCAGCAGCCAGAACCCTGCCCTGCTGCTTTTGCATGGATTTCCCTCATCATCGGTCATGTACAAGAATTTAATGATTGCACTGGCTGACAAATATCACCTGGTAGCCCCCGATTTCCCCGGTTTTGGTTTCAGTGATTTCCCCGACAGGAAAGATTTTGAGTATTCTTTCGAAAACTTGTCGGTTTATATGTACCAGTTCACCCAGGCCATTGGCTTGCAGTCATTCACCATCTACCTGCACGATTACGGCTGTCCGGTGGGATTGCGCATCTGCGTAAAACATCCCGGGAAAATCGAGGGGATCATTGTCCAGAACGGCAATGCATACCTTGAGGGGCTTGGGCCCCAGTGGGATGAGACGCGCGATTACTGGGATAATCCCACAGAGGAGAAAAAGAAAAAGGTAGCATCCTTTTTAAGCCGGGAGGGAACAAAGACGCAATATACTGCTGGATTGGACAATAAACTGCTGGATCGTGTAAGCCCTGAATCATGGATACTTGACTGGGAGCGCATGAGCAGGCCGGGAAATGTTGAAATGCAGTTGGAGTTAAACACTACCTATAAAACCAATTTAGAGATGTTTACGGTTTTCCAGGAATACTTCAGAAAGCATCAGCCCCCGGCATTGGTCATCTGGGGTAGGCATGATGTATTTTATGAACTGGCCGAAGCTTTTTGTTACAAGCGGGATCTGCCTCAGGCACAGGTACATATTCTTGAAGGCGGCCATATGGCCCTGGAAACGAATTTTGATGAAGTAACAAACCTAATTGATAGATTTTTGTCTTTAAAAATAAAGATTTGAAAACATCATGGCAACCAGTAAGGATTTTGCAGATTTTATCAGCGACCAACTCCAGGCTGCAGGAGCAATAACAACCAAAAAGATGTTTGGCGAATACGGGATTTACCTTGAAGGGGTATTCTTTGGATTGCTCTGCGACAACAACCTATTTATTAAACCTACCCAGGCAGGCCGTGAATTCATTGGCATAGTAACCGAGGCCTCTCCCTATCCGGGAGCCAGGCTCTATTTTCTGATAGGGGAAAAAATTGAGGACAGCGAATGGTTAAGCCAATTGGCAAGAGTTACAAAAAATGATCTGGATGTCCCCGAAAAGAAGAAGAAGAAAAAAAGAGGAACCCGCAGCTGAGCCGGGAAAATAACGGGGATGCCTTCGGCTGCGGCATCCCCTGTTCATTTCCCTTTCGCTCTGTTATTCACAGTTATAACTCAGTTCCCAGGCCATTGACCATCCGGAAGCCTGCATCTTAATTGGATAATTATACTGGTACTCGTAATTATATTCGATGGTAGCCTCCTGATCATCAATATGATAATGAATGAGTTCGGTTTTCACGTTGTTGCGGCTAAGGAACAAAGGGTCGCCCTCCAGAATGAAAAAGGCCTCATTGGTCCAGAAAGGGTTTTTCTTGTCATCATAAGAATAGGTTACGGTGGCTATCTTCACCATATCCTGGTTTGTGCTTTTAGAAAATATTATGTCTTTCAAGTTTTTGTCAATGGGTCTCCGGCTAATAATGCGGGGACCAGCTTCCAGTGATTTCGTTTCGGGATGTCCATAGTATACAAGGGAGGATATATTATTGTCAGCCCAGACCAAATCGTAGTAATAAAATGGTATCCATTCGTCCATGAATCTTAGCATAAGGTCCAGGCGATCGACCTTTCCTGCTGCATTGTAACGGATCACCTGCTTGATCATTCCATAAAACTCACCTTCATCCTCAAAGAAATATTCCAGGTTAGCCAGATTATCTTGCCTTATTACCTCAACAAAGGCCATCATGGCAGTTCCGCTATAAAATTCGAACTTATTTATCTGCCTGCTCCCGTCATAGAATATTTTGGTTTTTGCGCCATCCTGGTTGTATTCAACCAGGTCATTGTGCTCATTGTAAATACAGTAGTTTATTGTCTGCTCATTCTCCTCTGTTAGCTTAAAGGTACTCAGCAGGCAATCTTCCGGGTCGTTTTCTTTTTTGCATGATGAGGTGGACAGGACCATCACTCCGCAGAGCAAAAGCCACATGATCTTCCGGACATTTTTCATTTTCGGGTTTTTAAAGTGTTGAAATAATAAGGAACTTGGTTTGTGACAATATGATCAAATGTAAGAAAATGCCTCCGATAAATTGTGAAAAAGTTCTTCATGGCTTAATGAAAAGCCCTTTAAACATCCGGATCAGGTTGGTCAAGTCTTTCCAGGTCATCGGTGGCTGGCCCGGCAATAACTTTTCCATCAGGGGCGAACTGGCTTCCGTGGCATGCGCATTCCCATACCATATCCATATGATTCCAGCTGATGATACACCCCATATGGGTACAGACGGCCGAGCAAATGCTGATGTTGCCCTTTGCATCGCGGGCTATGGCATGGTTTTGGCCCTCGCGCCGCACAACAACACCTTGCCCGGGCTCCAATTTCGTAAAATCATCCGAGGTAAAGCGATCGGCCACCAGGTGCTTCACCACGTCGATGTTGTGTTTAATGAAATCCTGTGCTGAAGCAATGGGTTTGAACCTTCGCGGGTCGAAAGCTTTTTGCCAGTCGCTGGGCAGACCCTTAATCATATCGGCAACCAGCATACCTGCCACAGTACCATAAACCAGGCCATCGCCCGAAAAGCCGGTGGCCATATATGTTGATCCAAAGGGGCTAAGCCCTATATAGGGCAAGCCGTCCGAGGGCTCAAAATATTGCTGCGACCAGCGGTGGGTAATCTGCTGAATGTTGTACCTGAAATGTGCATAGGCTTCCAGATCCTTATAATAATCCTTTTCCTTATCGGCATGCCCCGTTTTATGATCGGCTCCACCGATAACCAGCCATTTTTGGCCGTCTTGCTCGTAAATGCGGGTATAATGGTAAGGATCAAACATATCCCAGTAAAGTGCATCCTGGGGATAATTATCGACCTTCAGGGCGATCAGGTAACTTCTCCAGGGGGTGCAGGTGGTTTGGTGCAGGTTGACAAACAAAGGGATGTGGGTAGCCAGGAATACATGCTTGGCTTTTACCGACCCAAGGGCGGTTTTGATTGTCATGACATCGCGGTCAAAGTCAATGACCCGGCTGTGTTCGAAGATCCTGCCCTGAAGAATTTCTACCTGGGCTGCAATGCCCTGCAGGTATTTCAGCGAGTTGAAAGCACCCTGGTTGGGATAGCGAACGGCAAGCTTCACAGGAAAAGGAAGTGATGTTTCGGTAGTTTTTTCCACTGCAAGGCCAGCTCTTACAGATGCTTCAAATTCCCCAACAAGAGTTTCTATTTCATCTTCCCGTTCGGTATACAGGTAGCCGTCAATTCTTTTGAAATCACAGTCGATCTGGTACTCGCGCACATTGCGCTCTATAAAGTCGATGGCTTCCCTCCTTGAGAGGGCAACCAGGCGGGCTACCTCCTGGCTGAAGCTTTTCTCGACCTTACGGTAGGAGTAATCAATCTGGGTATTGAGGTGATTGCTGGATGATCCGGTGGTTCCGAAGCCCAGGGTTTCGGCTTCAAGCAGCACCACCTGCAATCCGGCCCTGCAAAGCTGCAGGGCGGCAGTTAGCCCAGTGATCCCCCCACCAACGATGCACACTTCTGTTTGCAGTTGCTGATCCAGGGCAGGATAATCTTTCCGGGGTTCAATATTGGCTTCCCAAAGGGTTTTCATAAGTGTTATTTTTAATGATTACTGATGCTCTTTCCGGAAGTGGTCCTTCCAGGCGCGCCTTGCGGCATGGTACCCGCACATTCCGTGTACTCCTCCTCCGGGAGGGGTTGAAGAGGAACAGATATAGATCCTGGGATCAGGGGTAGAATAAGGAGAAAGCCAGGCCACCGGGCGGGTGAACATCTGCCCCAGGTGCTGCATTCCCCCGTTGATATCGCCCCCTACCAGATTGGGATTCAAAAACTCAAGCTGGGGGGCATTGTGGGTTACTCTCCGGATAATACAATCTTTAAAACCCGGAGCTGCGATCTCGATCTGATTTTCAATGGCCTGAGTCATATCTATGGAGCTGCCATTTGGCACATGGCAGTAGGCCCAGCCGGTATGTTTTCCTGCCGGGGCCCGTGAGGGGTCAAAAACTGTATGCTGTGATACCAGCACATATGGAGCCTTTGGGATTTTGTGGTGATGTATCATGGACTCGGATGCTTCTATTTCATCCGCAGAATAGCCAAGATGCACCGTACCTGCCTGCCGGCATTTATCATTGGTAAAAGGGATAGGATCCGACAAAGCCCAATCGATCTTGAACACCCCTGCCCCGTATTTGTATGATGAAAGCTTCCGGATGTAGGAGGATGAAAAGTGCAGGCCACGGATCTTCAGTATCTGCCTGGGGGTAAGGTCAAGCAGGTAAGTTCTGGAGCGGGGCAGTTCCTCAAGGTCTTTTACAAGGTGATTGGTAAACACCTTTCCACCAAGTTTCTGGTAATACTGCCCCAGGGCATCAATGATTCTTCCGGCTCCCCCTTTGGGAAAAGGCCATCCGGTGGTATGCCCTATTATGTTGAGCACCAAGCCGAATGAAGCGGTGGCCAGTTTATTCAGCGGCAAAGTGGAATGGGCTGCAGCCCCGTAGAAGAACATGCGGGTCTTCTCCTCCCTGAAATGGCTGTTTGCAAAGAACCTTGCCGACATCAGGGCCCTGATGCCAAAATCGGCCATCTTCAATGGATGCCGTGGAAAGCTAATGGGGCCCAATACAGTGTTAGCAACCCCTTTCCACTGTGAGACAAGCTTCCTGAATAGCCGCTGGTAGCGGTCGGCATCTTTGCCAAGTTGCTGGGCCGTCTGGTCAATATCGGGGTAGCAGGCAAAGGCGTCCCCGTCGGAAAAAGGATGTGCGTAAGGAATAGCAGGATGCACCCATTCCAGGCCATGATCGGCCAGGGGCAGGGTTTTGAAAAAGGGAGAATCAAAGGCCAGGGGATGAATTGCCGAAGCTATATCATGCTTAAAGCCTGGAAGCGAAAGTTCAAGGGTTTTAACACCTCCCCCCAAAGTAGAGGATTGTTCGATAATGGCAGTTTTCAGCCCCTTCTGCTGCAAATACACCCCGGCGGCAAATCCATTGGGGCCACTCCCCACAATAATGGCATCAAAATCACCAGACATCAGGCAGTTGGTTTAAATCAAGGTTTTTCAGATAATCCATAAAGGTGATCTTTCCGTATTGAGGAGCAACCATATCATTCGTTGAGACATATTTAAAGAATTCCAGCTTGTCCTTTATATTTTCATCTACATATTTGATAAACAACAGTCCGGGTTCTATAAGCATTTCGGGGATATGCATAATGCGGCCCCCGGTTTTTTCATACACCATCTGCGCGATCTGGTTGCGGGTAAAAACTTCAGGGCCTCCTGCTTCCAGCACCTGGGGCCCTTCGAACATCACGTCAACAACCACCTGGGCAAGGTCTTCCTGGTGAATGGGGTTGGTTTTGTGTTTTCCCGAGCCCGGTATTGGGATGGCACCTTGCTTTCCCATGATCACCAGGTCGTTAAGCCCGGAGAAAAGACCTACCGGACGGATAACGGTATGGTTGATATTCCGGAGCTTCAGCAGATCTTCCACCCTTTTGTGTACATCAGCCAGGGTTAAGCCCGAGGCCGCATCGGCTCCCTTGATGGAAACATAAACAATACGGCGAACACCTGCAGCCACAGCTGCGTTGATAAGATTCTCATTGACCCCGTAATCGATCTTTTCAAAAGACTCTCCTTTGGTGAACAAGCTGACACTTTGTCCAACGGCAGAAAACAATACTTCAATGTCCTCAAACACACCTTGCAGCTCAGCGGCATTGGTGGCATCAGCAATAACCACGTCATCGGTATATGGCCTAAGCATTTCTGCTTTTTCCTGGCTTCTGTCGAGGGCACGTAGCGGCACACCCTTTTGACGGAGCTTTTTTATCACCTCAAGGCCCAAAGAACCAGAGGCACCCGCTACCATTACTTTTGGCATAAAATGGAATTTTTATGAGTAATATCCGAAATGAATAGTTTTATGTGACAGAACAACTATTTCTTACAACTAAGTTACTAAAAATTATCACCGGATAATATTCCTTCGGCCAAAAATGATGCAAAGATTATTTCCCGAACGACCCGGGGCTTTTTTCTTCAGGGGTTCGTAAGCCATCATCACCAGCAGCATCATCGACAGGAAATAAGCGCTGTCTTCTATGGGAATTGAACCCATGCGCAGGCCAAGGTTCTGGGCATCGTTATACCAGACCACGGGCAGATAAGTAAGCAGCCCATTGACAACAAAAAAAGGAAGAAGAGTTATCAGGTAAGCTATAAAAAAATGACTTAACCAGCTGCGGTGGGTTTTCAGCAGGGGTTGCACAAGCAGCAGGCCGGCTGTCAGCAGCATTACAATCAAGGTATAGATACGGTGGGCATTCATTAGGCCCAGCACCATCAACCCTATGCCCATGCCTATGGAAATCCCTTTTGCCAGCCCCGGAAAAAAAATGCGGGGAAGAAAGTACCTTAGCACCTCGTATAAAAAGACCACACAATACGGAATTATCACAAAGAAGAGCCATTCTTCCAATGGCAGGCCAAGCAGGTAGAGTCCACTGACATAATCGGGGTTGAATCCCCAGATGCCCCTTTTTGTAAAGATAACATCCCAGGGGATGAACAAGGCCTTTAGCAGCAATATTCCTGCCAGAAGGGGAAACCAGAAACGGCAAAAACAAATCCTGCCCTCGAAGCTGCGCATAAGAGGGATTAAAAGACTACCTGCAAGCAAAAGCGCATAGGTATATTGTTGCATCAGTTAAATGAAATTTGTTTTGCAACTAACATATATTCATGATATTTTGTTTTATCTTGCAGATAAAAACAAATAAAATCGTATATGGGCATTCTTGTTGCAAGCCTTGTCATGATCAGCTGGGGTGCACATTTGTACTACCTGCTGCTTCATGTGGAGCTTTCGGCATCCAATCCATGGATGTACCTTCACATACTGCTGCAGGCTTACCTTTATACAGGGCTGTTCATCACCGCCCACGATGCAATGCATGGCACTATCTCGCCTTCGGCCAGAATAAACAAGAGCTTTGGAACGGCAGCCACCTTTCTTTTTGCGGGCATGTGGTACCCCCGCCTGAAAAAGAATCACTTTCTTCATCATCGATTCCCGGCATCCGAAAAAGACCCTGATTACCTGGTCAGTTCCCAGAACTTCTTCAGGTGGTGGGCTGCCTTCATGTGGCGTTACCTGACCATCTGGCAGATCCTGATCATGGCTGCGCTCTTCAACCTGCTGCTGCTTCATCCTGGCATCAGCGAGCTACGGGCTCTGCTGTTCTGGGCCCTTCCTGCCATACTGGGCACCCTGCAGCTGTTCTGGGTGGGGGTTTACTGGCCCCACCGCCAGCCGCACCTGCCCCCGATGGAGCCCTACAAGGCCCGCACCCAGCGAAAGAACCATCCCTGGGCGATGGCCAGCTGCTACTTCTTCGGCTACCACTACGAGCACCACAAAAATCCCGGCATCCCCTGGTGGAAGCTGCACCAGACCAAACCCTGAGCTCATGGATGGGCAATGAAGTAATATTCTTTCTCAGAGAAATAAAAATCCGTGAATTCTTCCGGGCTTAAAGCAGCTGCTCCCTTCAGGAAGGCAGCAAGCGTTGATATCTTCAGGCCTGCCTCCCTGGTAAGAAGCTGATAAATCTGCCCGGGACGGGTGCCATAATGATCTCCGGCGCTTACCCCGCTTTCGAAGATCACCACGGGCTGGCAACGCTTCAACAAACCTCTGCCCCCCTTCATAACATCATATTCCCCACCCTCAACATCGATCTTTATAAAATGCACGGGAACATCTTTCGGCAGCACCTCATCCAACTTTTTTACCTGTACCTGAATCTGCTCAATCTGAGGCTGTTTGTTGTCGTACCTGCGCCTTTTCAGCCCGCTATAGGCAGGGGCATTTTTTACTAAACAAAAAGTTGAGCAGCCTTCATGATCCGACAATGCATAGGGATAAATTATTGCCTTTCCCGAAAACTGCCTCTTCAGCATCCCGTAATAAACGGGAATGGGCTCAAAGGCGTAATGCTTTCCCCCTGGGGCCAGGCGCAGCATCTGCGAGAGCATCTCTCCTTTGTGGCAACCAACATCAATACAGTTCATCCCCGGCCTGATCACCTTTTTCATGATGGCCTTTGTCAGCCGGTCGTATCTAAGGTTTTGGGTCAGATCAAGGTGCAGCAAATGCAACACCGACCTGATCATGTCCTTGCCCCTGCCGAGGATTTGTCTGTTTTCCATGGATTCAGCATCTATTGGATCTTGTCGGCATATGCAAAAATTGCTGGCAAGCCCCCGGTATGCCAGAAAAGGATTTTTGAGCCGGGTTCGGGAAGGCCCTTTTGCAGGTAATCCATCATGGCAAAAAAAGCCCTTCCGGTATAAACCGGATCCAGGAATATGCCCTCGCTACGGGCCAGTTCATGGATTGCCTTCTTCTCCTGAGGGGTTACTACCCCATATCCTGCTTCATCATACCCACGGATCAGGGCCAGATCCTCAGCAAGAAACACCCTTTCGATGCCCGTCACTGGCTTTGCCAGGTTCACGATATCAAGCACCAGCAACTCCAGGGGGGTCTCGTCCAGCTCGGGCTTTTGTATGCTCACGGGCATCAGCGTCCCTTCCAGGCCGTACTTCTCCTTGCCCAGCAAAAGGCCTGCCTGTGTGCCTCCCGAGCAGGAAGCAAAGAAGATGTAATCCATTTTCAGGTCTTGCTGCTGAAGCTGTTGCTTCAATTCGCGGCATGCCTCAACAAAGCCAAGTGCCCCAGTTGGATTGGAACCCCCTATTGGGATGAAGTAGGGTTTTTTGCCCAGGAGAAAAAGGTCTTTCATGAGCTGTTCGACCTGTTCATCGCGAATCTTCTCCCCGGCATAATGAACCTTTGCCCCAAGGATCAACGACAACAGCAGGTTGCCATTGGGTTGACCGGGGGCCTCCCCCTTAAGCAACAGATGGCACTCAAGGCCTGCAATGGCGCAGGCAGCAGCAGTTTGCCGCGCGTGGTTCGACTGTTGGGCACCCGCGGTTACTATGGTATCACATTCCTGATCAAAGGCTTCCTGAAGCAGGTACTCTAGCTTGCGGGTTTTATTGCCCCCCGATGCAAGACCCGTCTGATCATCCCGCTTGATATAGATCTCATAGGGCTGGTAAACCCGCGACAAGTTATTTAGCTTGTGGACAGGAGTAGGAAAAAATCCAAGAGGATACCGGTTGCTCATAAAAATGTCAATTTTTCATGTGTAGAATAAATTCAAAGCTACAAAATATTTTCCGGATGAAAAAGCCTTATTGCAGGGGCATGAACAGCTGTGAAAAAAAAACAGTATTTTCATCCCCTGAAAAACAACCCGACAGATCATGCTTAAGATACTACGGACAACGACATCCTTTGTTACCGAGACAGAATACGAATTCCCATACATTGACATTGCCTACCATGTTTATGGAGATCTTCAGTCGGGGAATCCGGTCATCTGGATTGGTCATGCCCTGACAGGCAGCTCGGATGCTGCAGCCTGGTGGCCCGGCCTGGTTGGGGAAGGAAAAATATTTGATCCTGCCCGTTACACCATTGTATGCGCCAATGTATTGGGTTCATGTTATGGCACAACGGGGGCAGCCTCTGTTAATCCCCTGACGGGTAAGCCTTACCTTCTTGATTTCCCCCTGGTAACGGTTCGCGACATGGTAAATGCCCACGAGTTGCTGCGGGCACATCTGGGCATCAACCGCATTGACCTGATCCTTGGGGCCTCCCTGGGGGCCTTCCAGGCCCTTGAATGGAGCATTATTCAACCCGAACTGATCCGCTCCATGCTATTTATTGCAGCAGGAGCCCGCACCAGTCCCTGGGCAAAGGCCTTCAACCAGGCCCATCGCATGGCCCTTTTTGCCGACCCCTCCTTCTCCAATGGCGACCCTGATGGAGGCAAGGCAGGCCTGATGGCTGCCAGGGCCATCGGCATGGTGAGCTACCGCAGCTACGAAGCCTTCCAGATCACCCAGCCCGACCCCGAGGACGGAGCCCTGGAGAACTTCCGCGCCTGCACCTATCAGCAATACCAGGGCCAAAAGCTGGCAGCCCGCTTCAGCCCTCATGCTTACTACACCATCACCCGGGCATTCGACTCCCATGATGTGGGCCGCAATCGCGGAGGGGTGAAAAAGGCCCTGCAGATGGTGCGCACCCAGGTCCATTGTATCAGCAAGGAAACCGACATCCTCTTCCCGGTCCAGGAAGTTCAGGAGGTGGCCACCATGATACCCGGGGCAACCCACCAGGTGATACAAAGCCTTTTTGGCCATGACGGCTTCCTGGTGGAAAACCAAAAGCTGACCAGCATCCTGCGCGAAAAGGGATGGTAATCAGCTTACTTTTTTTATCATCCGGCTTAAAGCTTGCCAAGGCACTCCCTTAGACTGTCGCGCCAGTAGGGGACGTCAATACCAAAATCCTTTGTGATCCTGGCCTTACTCAGCACACTGAAAGGGGGCCGGGGAGCCACCGTGGGGAATTCTTTTGAAGAAATGGGCACCACCCTGCAATCAAGCCCCTTGATGTCCACGATAGCCTTGGCCACATCATACCAACTGGCAACTCCCTCATTGCTAAAGTTATAGATCTCTGCCCGAATTTTGGAAGGGATTTTAGGAAGTATCTGCAGTATGGCCCTTGCCAGGTCGCGGGCATAGGTGGGGCTGCCAATCTGGTCGTTCACTACTTTCACCTCCTTCTCTTTGGAGGCTTTTTCAAGAATGGTCTTCACAAAATTCTCCCCATGTGAGGAGTATAGCCAGGATGTACGGAAGATCAGAGCCCGCTTGGCGTTGAATATCATCTCTATTTCTCCGTCAAGTTTGGTTTTTCCGTAAATGGTTTTGGGGCTGGCAGTGTCGTTCTCGGTATAAGCGCGGTAGCTCTTGCCGTCAAAAACATAATCCGTGGAGATGTGTATCATAATGGCGCCTGCTTTGGCGGTGGCTTCGGCCATTTGCTTCACGGCAGTGGCATTCAGCAGAACAGCCTGGGTCTTATCTTCCTCGGCCTTGTCGACGGCTGTAAATGCAGCACAGTTGATCAGGCATTCTATTTTATTGGATTTCAGGAATTTAGCTACCTTATCCCCGTCGGTGATATCCAGCTCTTTGTGGCTTACAAAGAAAAACTGATGCTGATCCCAGGAGGGAGCCAGATCGCGGAATTCACTTCCAAGCTGTCCGTTGCTACCGGTTACCAGAATATTCATAAGTATTAACTTGATTTATCAATGATTGAAAATATTCGATTGTTTTTTTCAGGCCTTCTTCCAGGGGCATTTCAGGGTTCCAGCCCAATTTCTCCCTGGCCAGGCCTATATCAGGTTTACGCTGCAGGGGATCATCCTGGGGCAGGGGCCTGAAGGTTATGTGCGAGGCTGAGCCCGTGAGCTTCAGCACCAATTCGGCCAGCTGTATCATGGAAAACTCTACCGGGTTTCCAAGATTCACCGGGCTGGTCATCTCGTCGGGAGCGTTCATCAGCCCCACCATTCCCTTTACCAGGTCGTCGACATAGCAGAAACTCCGGGTTTGCTTCCCGTCACCAAATATGGTAATGTCTTTTCCGGCCAGGGCCTGGGTAATAAAGTTGGACACCACCCTGCCGTCGTTGGGATGCATTCGTGGGCCGTAGGTATTGAAAATGCGGGCAATGCGGATGTTCACGTGGTTCTGTGTATGATAGCTCATAAACAGTGCCTCCGCGCAGCGTTTGCCCTCATCGTAGCAGGCACGCGGCCCGATGGGATTCACATGGCCCCAGTAATCTTCACGCTGGGGATGAACCTGGGGATCACCATAAACTTCGCTTGTGGAGGCCTGCAACACCTTAGCCCGGATCCTCTTGGCCAGGCCCAGCATGTTGATGGCACCCATAACCGATGTCTTAATGGTCTTGATCCCGTTGTACTGGTAATGGATGGGTGAGGCCGGGCAGGCCAGGTTGTAGATCTCATCCACCTCGATCATAAAGGGTGTGGTGATATCGTGACGGATCAGCTCAAAATACGGATTGCCCAGCAAATGCACAATATTCTGCTTCTGCCCGGTGAAGAAGTTATCGAGGCAGAATACCTCGTGGCCTTGTTTTATCAGGTAGTCGCAAAGATGCGAGCCCAGAAAGCCTGCCCCACCTGTTACCAGTATCCGCTTCTTCATGTTGTTGGTTTTGTCGGTTGACATTTTATGTAAAACCCGATTCCCAAATTTATCTAAATTTTACAAGCTGATTCAATTTTGCTAAAAATAACCTTTGAATTGATGTTTATGTTCAAAATAAAACGTTGAATGAAATTATAAATTCTTTATAAAATAAAATTAATCTGTTATATTTGATAAAACAGGTTTAAACAAAATTTTTGCTGATGAATTCCCACCAGATTGAACGTGAGGTTCTGGACACTACCCGCAAGGCCTTGTTCATCAACCTGGATGACACCATTTTCGGGACCTTTGCCGAAATAGGTGGCGGCCAGGAGGTAGCGCGTTGTTTTTTTCGTTCAGGGGGTGCCTCGGGTACCATAGCCCGTACCATCTCGGCCTACGACATGGTATTCAGCGATACTCTTTATGGCAAGACCCCTGCCCGGCGCTATGTTTCCGAGGAGAGGCTTTTGCAGATGCTGGACATCGAATATCAGAACCTGGTGGATCTGCTGGGCCCTGAAAGGGGTGAAGGCACCCGCTTTTTCGCCTTTGCCGACACGGTGACCACACTAAACTTCCGCAAGGACAATGAGGCCCATGGGTGGCTGGGGGTAAGGTTTCAGCTAAGGCCACAATCCCCTCCCAACGAGGTGATACTGCACGTGAGGCTGCTTGAGAACGACAGCCTGCTTCAGCAGCAAACCCTGGGCAGCCTGGGGGTAAACCTGATCTATGCCTGTTTCTACAACTACCAGTACCCCAACAGCTTCCTGAAATCCCTGCTGGAATCAATCTCTGAGGACCGCGTGGAGATCGACATGATCCGCATGCACGGCCCTGAACTCGATTACGTTGACAACCGCCTGCTGGCTGTGCAGCTGGTGAAAAACGGCATGACCCCCGTGACCATGTTCGACCGCCACGGGCAGGTACAGCAACCCGCCGACCTGCTGTACAAAAAGAACATCATGGTACTGCGCGGCAGCTTCAGGCCAATCACCTATACCGGATTCGACATGCTGCGCTCGGGATTCGGGCTGTTCAAGGAGGATGTGGGCTTTGACCGCAAAAACACCCTGGTGCTTTGCGAAATAACCCTTAGAAACCTGATGGAGGCCGGGGAATTTGATGAACGCGACTTCCTGGACAGGGTGGATATCCTAAGCGGAATGGGGCAAACGGTAATGGTTTCCAACTTCCGGGAGTTCTACAAGCTGGCCGGATGGTTCCGAAGGTTCAATATCCGAAATATTCGCATGATCATGGGTGCCGAAACCTTCCGCAACGTTTTGGACAAGAAGTATTACCGCCATCTGAGGGGAGGCATCATGGAAGCCTTCGGTAGACTGTTCATGGAAAACCTGAAGGTTTACCTCTACCCTGCCCTGGCAGAAAATGAAACCGGCATCCTCTGCACCTCCAACCTTCCTGTACCTAAGGAGCTTAGCCACCTGTTCAACCACCTGGTCGACAATGGATTTATTCTTGACATCCCCAATTGCCGCAAAGAAGTTCTGCCCTATTACTCCCATGTGGTCATGAAAAAAATGAAAGATGCCGACCCGGAATGGGAAAAAATGGTACCCCGATATGTTTCGGCATTCATCAAGGAAAAAAACCTGTTTGGCTACCGCAATACCCTCCCCCCGGAGAAATCAACCAATAACAACCTATTAACCTAACAACCCACATCCAAGTTTCACCCCTCCCTTACTCCCGGCCGAAGTCAGTAGGGCCAGAGTAAGCCTTGTATCGGACTTGTATCGGCCCTGAATCGGAGAAGATCCAGGAAAAAATGGATTTACTTTTCTTCGTGTCGGAGCCAGGATTTATCCCACTTTGTTCGGCAATCTCCGACAAAACGCTATAACTCAAAAATCCTTCAACCCATTAACCCAACCCCTTGGATTCTATATAAATTGCATATCTTTATACTGGAAAATTCATGCCAGAAATGATGAGCTCCCGTAATCATCCCCCGGTAACCCTTTTTTTGTTCTTCGCCGGACTTTGCCTTGGCATGTACTTTTTCACCCTGCGCATCACGGGCTTTGGCCTTGAATACTTTGCGGGCGACCTGGGCGACGGCAGGCTCAACATGTATTTTCTGGAACATGCCCATCGCTGGTTTACCGGACAAAACTCCTCGTTCTGGGATGCCCCGTTTATGTACCCCCAGCCGGCTGTGATCACCTATTCGGATAACCTGCTGGGCTCAGCACCCCTTTATTCGCTGTTCAGGCTGTTGGGCTTTGAAACCTTCACCTCCTACCAGTTGTGGTTTGTGGTGGTCTCGGCCCTGAATTACGGTGCAGCCTTCCTGCTGCTGAAAAAAATCACCGGCAACACCTGGGCAGCTGTACTGGGAGCTATGGTATTTGCCTTCTCCATTTCCCTGCAGTCGCAGCTCACCCATGCACAGACTTTCCCGCGCTTTGCCATCCCCCTGGCTTTTTGGGGGGCTGTCAGGTTCCGGGAGACACTGCGCCCGGCCGATCTTTTCCTCTCGCTGTTTTTCCTGGTATACCAGTTCTGGTGCGGCATCTACCTGGGCTTCATGCTGGCGGTACCCCTGGGCATATTTCTGCTGCTGATCATCGCCAGCAGGTTCAGCCAACTCTGCAAGCTGGCCCGCAGGGTACAATGGAGCCTGAAGATCCTTGCCACAGGGATGATCAACATACTGCTGCTATTGCCCCTGGTGATCCCTTACAAGGCAGCCTCTACCCCGGCTTCAATGGATCATTACCGCTACATTTTCCCCAGCATACCAGGGATACGTTCCCATTTTTTCAGCCAGCACGGCAGCCTTTTATGGGATTTCATGCAGGGTACCGGCAGCCATTACCCTGCCTGGTGGGATCACCAGATCTTCGCAGGAGCCATTGCCACTCTGGCAATGGGAGTTGCCGCTGTGCTTTTGTTTAGAAAGCTTTGGAAGGTTCAATTCAAAATCGGGGAATTACAAGCCCCCTGGCTGCTGCTGCTTGCCGGCCTTCTTACCTTCCCGCTTTTTGTAAGGGTGGGAAGCCACTCGGGCTACCTGCTGGTTTACTTCCTGCCGGGGTTCAATGCACTTAGAAGCATCACAAGGATCATTAACATTGAGCTGATATTCTTTGCCACGGCCACAGCTGTTGCCACCGCCCTGCTCATCCCCCGCAGCCGATGGCAGGCCCCCCTGGTATTCAGCATGCTGATGACCCTTCTGATCGTCGACAACTATCACCACCCGGCCCATTCTTACCGTACATCCGTTGAATCCGCCCGGGAAAGGACCCTGCAGTTGCAGGATGTTTTTGCCCGGATCCCCCAACAGGCTATTGTTTCATACGAACCCCACCAGATGCAGGGATTACCCCTGTATTACCAGATAGATGCCATGCTGCTGGGCCAGCAATACAACCACAAAATAGTAAACGCCTACACCGGGGGATGTCCTGCAGCTTTCGGCCACTACTGGCACCGGCTGGATGAAGAAAGCCGCAACATCTGGCTGAACTCCAGGAATCATGCCATCGATACCCTTTATGTGGTGAAATCAGCGGCCGAGCTATTAAGGTTGGTGCCAGAGGCAGATCTAGTTTCAGGTTCAGCAAAGGATTAAAAAAAACTGCCCCCCGTGATCCGGAAGGCAGCCACCTAACTAAACCAACAACAAGAAGAATAATATTTTTGTATCCGGGTTTATCAGCGCCCCGGCTTTTTATGAAATCAATTGTTAGACAACTGCAGCGGCAAAAAGTTTATACAGGAAACAGATTTTAGCATTTTTTAAGAAAAAGAAAAAATCCTCAACACCAAGCCCTAAAAGCTTAAAGGTACACTTCTTACCATTGAACAAACCTGGAAAATATTCCTGTCCCAAGCACCATGATGCTCAATCCTCCCTTTCCAATGTTAACAAGTTTTAGCCTTTGAAAAACACTGATTCCCCGTCAATGAATTATCTTTGCACCGGAGTTTTATAAACAAATCACCCATGATCGAAAATTATTCGGAAGAAAGCATACGTACCCTTGACTGGAAGGACCACATCAGGCTACGTCCGGGGATGTATATCGGCAAACTTGGCGACGGGGTTTCCCCCGACGACGGCATCTATGTGCTGATCAAGGAAGTTACCGATAATGCCATCGATGAATTTATCATGGGCTTTGGAAAGACCATAGAGGTTTCCATCGACGATCGCCAGGTAAGCGTTCGCGACTATGGCCGGGGCATCCCCCTTGGAAAGGTTGTTGACTGCGTCTCCAAGATCAACACCGGGGCCAAGTACGACAACAAGGTCTTTAAGAAAACCGTTGGTCTCAACGGGGTGGGTACAAAAGCCGTGAACGCCCTCTCGGGGCAATTTACCATAGAGTCGATGCGCGAAGGACAACTCAAAAGAGCTGTTTTTGAGAAAGGTGAACTTTTGAGCGAATCCCTGGACGCTGCCCCCGATGAACGCAGCGGCACGCGGGTGAGCTTTATTCCCGATGAGAAGATCTTCGGCAACTTCCGTTTCATCAACGACCACATCGAGAAGCTTCTCTGGAACTATGTGTTTCTCAACAAAGGGTTGACGGTTCGATTCAACGGGCAAAAGATGCAGGCACAAAACGGGCTGCTGGATCTTTTGACACGCAACATCGACACTCCCATCAGCTACCCGGTGATTCACCTGCACGAGGATGACCTTGAATTTGCTTTCACACACAGCGCTACTCAATATAGCGAGGAGTATTATTCTTTTGTCAACGGGCAGCACACCACCCAGGGAGGCACTCATCAGGCTGCCTTCCGCGAGGCCCTCACCAAAACCATCCGCGAATTCTACAAGAAAGATTTTGATGCCAACGACATCAAGACTTCCATTATCGTTGCCCTCAGTATCAAGGTTCAGGAGCCTGTTTTTGAATCACAGACTAAAACCAAGCTGGGCAGCCAGCACATGGAGCCCGATGGGGCTACCATCCGCAATTATATAGGCGATATTGTCAAGCGCAGGCTCGACAACTACCTGCACATGAACCCCGAAACTGCCGATGCCCTGCTTCGCAAGATCATGCAGTCGGAGCGCGAACGCAAAGACATGGCCAACATCAAGAAGCTGGCCCGCGAAAGGGTAAAAAAAGCAAGCCTGCACAACCGCAAGTTGCGCGATTGCCGTATCCATTACAACGACAACAACGACCTGCGCCTTGATTCCACACTGTTCATCACCGAGGGGGACTCGGCATCGGGTTCCATCACCAAGGCCCGGGACGTGAACACACAGGCAGTGTTCAGCCTTAAGGGAAAACCCCTGAACTGCTACGGGCTCACCAAGAAGATCGTGTATGAAAACGAGGAATTCAACCTCCTGCAGGCTGCCCTGAACATCGAGGAAAGCCTGGAGGACCTGCGCTACAACAATATCGTGATCGCCACCGATGCCGATGTGGATGGCATGCACATACGCCTGCTGCTGATCACCTTCTTTCTGCAATTCTTTCCCGACCTGGTGCGCAATGGCCACCTGTACATTCTGCAGACCCCTCTGTTCAGGGTGCGCAATAAGCAAAAAACTTTTTACTGCTACTCACAGGCCGAGAAAATTGCTGCCATAGCCGAGTTAGGCGGTAAACCTGAAATTACCCGCTTCAAGGGGCTTGGTGAGATATCACCTGATGAGTTCAAAAACTTCATCGGCAAGAACATCCGCCTGGATCCGGTATTGCTGCGCAAAGATTTAAGCATCCACGAGATGCTAACCTTCTACATGGGAAAAAATACGCCCGAAAGGCAGACCTTCATCATCGACAACCTGAGGGTGGAGCTGGATGTGGTAGAGTAATAGCTGATTAGCAAATTAGCAAATTAGCTCATTTTTCTGGGAAGAGATAAACACAGGAAAGATAAAGGCACTAATACCATGCCTAATCTAATTTGCTAATTCTTTCTTCTTTCAAAGTCTTCCTTTTTGCGTACCCGTAACCGCCTGAAGATCAGATATATGATGCCAGCCACGAATGCGATAAAGCCCAGGGCGTACAGGCCCAGGATCAGGTAAGCGATTCCCATGGTTAAACAAGTTTTACAGCTGTTCCGTAAAAAAGAATCTCGGCAGCACCACGGCTGATCATAGCTGTACTCACGTGAATACCAACAACGGCATCGGCACCCATTCGCTGTGCATCTTGTATCATACGCTGCAGAGCCTGCTCGCGGGCCTCGGCCTGAAGCTGGGTATACTCTTCTATTTCACCCCCTACGAGGTTTTTCAAGGCGGCAGCAATATCGCGTCCTGCATGACGCGCCCTTACGGTGCTTCCCCTGGCAAGGCCTATAATGCCCGAAATTTCACGGCCAGGTACAGTGTGCGTAGTAGATAAAATCATTGGTTGTGGATTGGAAGTGATTGACAGGTATTCAGAGGACCAAAGTACTAAAATTTTTAAGACACTATTTGTTCTCCAGAAATAAAATATTCTTATATCTTGTATTGAGCTAATTGTCTAATTGCGAGCGAAGCTCTGCAATTCGCTGGGTAAGATATTCAAGCTCCCGGTCAAGATCGCCGGCCTGTGCAGGGTTTAAAAGTGCAGGTCCATCACTCTGCAGTACCTTTTTAATGTGCATGAGCATCCGCATATCGCAGCAAAGCAAAGGAATTTCATGGGCGATCTCTGCTTTGCCCATTTCCTGCACAGGACAAAAAAGATAGGTATAATGCATGGATTGCAACACGTTCTGGGGCTCAAAAAGCCAGCCATTAAAGTGGCTGAGCATGGTTTGGTAAACCTTGGGAGGAATCCTTAGCAGGCTGTGTTCATCAGGATGGCTCAATATTTTACGCAAACGGATTATTTTCCGGTTATCCTGGCAAACATCCAGCTGGTAGTCACCGGCTTCAGCTTGCAGCTCCTCAGCCCTCACCCATCCCACGGGAGCATGGCCCTTTAACCAGGCCTCCAGCAAGAGACGCGAATCGCACTGATGAAAATTCACCTGCAAAATGCAATTCTCAGTTATAATTTTTTTCGAATCCATAGAATATATAGATACAAAAATAAATTTTATATTTTTTTTTGCGATAGAAAAAAGTTATTTAACAAATATTTAAGAAAGCTTAACTTTTTTTTTAATTTCTAAGAAGATTGAAGCTGAAGACATTTCAAGAGGCATTGCAGCATTCAAGCTCAAAGCAAGAGCAATCACCTGGCCAGAAACCCGTTCCTGTTGATTTTCGCCATCAATGCCCTGCAGGCTGCTGCAATGGGGAGAATGGGAATATGTGTGGTAAAATCCTGGGTGAACAAATCGCCTGCAACAGCCACATCTCCCTGCTTCAGGGGTTCGCCCAGCTTTGGGTTACGACGGCTTATTCTTCCTGTTGCAACCGACCCTCAGGCTGCTGAAGCTGCTGCGGAGGAGAGATGTGGCAGCACGTTATTTCAAAGCCTTGATTTACTGTAGGCAGCGATCACAAGCCTGTTATTTCCTGACCTTAAATATCTATTGAAAACTTATCCCAGTCGGCCCAGGGCCTGAAAGCATCGCGGTAGCTTCGCAACTGACAGCTGGATAATACCTGAGTATCGGGTGCATCCCGGAATGGCATGATGGTTGAGATGTTTTCCCCCCTTGGATCAATTATACCCGAATCGCCCGAATAGGATATCTGGTTTGGGTCTTCACCCAGGCGGTTCACCCCGATTACGTAGGCCTGGTTCTCGATGGCACGGGCCATGAGCATCACCCTCCAGGCATGCGAACGGGTGTCGGGCCAGTTGGCCACGTAAAGCAGGCAGTCGTAGTCAAAACCCTTTTCTTCGGTAAAGCCATTGCGGCTCCATACCGGGAAGCGAAGGTCGTAGCAAATCAGGGGCATGATCTTCCAGCCCTTTAGCTCAACGATAAGCCGCTGGTTTCCGGGGGTGTATTTCTGATTCTCGCCCGTGTAACTGAAAAGGTGTTTCTTGTCGTAATGGCTAATCTTTCCGTCGGGTTGCACCCACAACAGCCGGTTGTAATAGTGGCCACTCTCAGCGATCACCAGGCTGCCCGCAATAACGCAATCCTTCTGACGGGCCATTTGCTGCATCCACTGCACGGAGGTGCCATCCATGGGCTGGGCCACTCTTTCGGGATCCATGGTGAAGCCGCTGGTGAACATCTCGGGTAGAACGATCAGATCGGTAGGCTGGTCAATCTGGCTAATCTTTTGGGTGAACATCTCCAGGTTGGCGGCCGCGTCTTCCCAGTGAAGAATGCTCTGAATGATACTTACTGTGAGGTTTTGCATATTGATGTGCCGAAAATGCGTGAAAATTCATTAATTTTATAACCTAAAGCAGTGCAAAGATAAGCATAAGAAGGTTAGAATGTTGGGTTATTGGGTTATTGGGAATATTGGACTTTGGATTAACCAGGACCAGAAAGTTAAAAGCCCCCACATCCGACGTCTGAAACCAGACACCTTACACCTGTAGAATATTTCCACAAAAAAAAGAAAGCATGAAGACGATCGACAATTACAATTTTTCGGGCAAACGTGCCCTGATACGCGTAGATTTTAACGTACCCCTTGACAAGGAGTTTCGTGTTACGGACGATTCTCGTATGCGTGCGGCCATTCCCACCATTGAGAAGATTCTAGGTGACGGGGGTTCGGTGATATTGATGTCGCACCTTGGCCGCCCCAAAGGCGGCCCGGAGGATAAGTATTCGCTGCGACACATCCGGGAGCATCTTGCAGGATTGCTTGAGCAGGAGGTACAGTTTGCCGACGACTGCATCGGCCAATCGGCCCGCAGCATGTCGGCAGCCCTGAAGGGGGGAGATGTACTCCTGTTGGAGAATCTTCGTTTTTACAAGGAAGAGGAAAAAGGTGATGAGGAATTCTCTCGCAAGCTCTCTGAGCTGGCCGATGTTTATGTGAACGACGCTTTTGGCACAGCACACCGGGCGCATGCATCCACCACCATCGTGGCAAAATTCTTCCCCTCAGACAGCATGTTTGGCTACCTGATAGCCCGCGAGCTGGAGAGCATCGATAAGGTACTGAAGGATGTGCGTGTACCTTATGTGGCCATTATCGGGGGTGCCAAGGTGAGCACTAAGATCGAGATTATCGAGAACCTGCTGGGCAAGGTCAACGACATTATTATCGGAGGAGGCATGATGTTCACCTTTATCAAGGCCCGCGGGGGCAACATAGGCGGCAGCCTGGTTGAAGAAGATTTCCTTCAGACGGCCAACGACATCATCCGCAAAGCCGAAGAAAAAGGCGTAAGGGTTCACATCCCGCAGGATGTGGTGGCAGCCGATCGTTTTGCCGATGATGCCCAGACACAGATCACCTCAAGCGACAACATCCCCGAAGCCTGGCTGGGGCTTGACATTGGCCCGGAGTCATCAGGGGCTTTCCGCGATATCATCTCCACGGCAAAAACCGTGCTATGGAACGGGCCCATGGGGGTGTTCGAGATGCCCAATTTTGCCGGTGGAACCCGCGCCATTGCCGAAGCACTGGTTACCTGCACCCGCAACGGAGGCTTTACCCTGATCGGGGGAGGCGACTCGGTGGCGGCCATCAACCAGCTGGGCCTGGCCGATGAGGTAAGCTACGTAAGCACAGGAGGTGGCGCACTGCTTGAATATATGGAAGGAAAAGAACTACCCGGAATCGAGGCCATCAGGAAAGGCTAATATCGCAGAAATTTGAAAAATAAAACCCTCAGGTCTGCCTGGGGGTTTTGTTCCTTTCCCATTGATCACAAGCTCCCTAAAATGGGTTGGATTATCAAATTTTCAGATTATCACACTAGCCTGTCACCCTTTCAATGATCTCCAGGAGTTTGCTCTCGTCAATGGGTTTTGAGACATAGTCATCCATTCCTGCCTCCAGGAATCGTTCGCGGTCGCCGGGGATTGCATAGCCGGTGATGGCAATAATGGGGATTCGCAGGCCTGATTCATTTTCCATGGCACGGATCTGCCGGGCAGTTTCAAAGCCATCCATCTGTGGCATTTGCCCGTCCATCAGCACCACGTCGTACCTGTTTTGCCTAAACTTCTCAAGGGCAATCAGGCCATTGGCAGCCGTATCCACCTTCCAGCCCCTGGACCTTAGGAACCCGGCCAGGTACAGCTGATTAATGGCATCGTCTTCGGCTACCAGGATCTTGAGTTGCCGGTTGTCTGGCAGCTGGGATTCACTGGATTGCACTTCTTCCACCACTTCTTTCTTCTCCTCTTTGGCATGAAAGGGCAACAAGGGAATGTGAAAGGATACTTTGCTTCCCTTACCATATTCGCTTTCAAAGGAAACTTGTCCGTTCATCATTTCCACCAGGCTCTTCACGATGCTCAGGCCAAGGCCCGTGCCCTGGTATTCCTTGCGGGTGGAGATATCAAGCTGCTGGAAGGACTGGAACAGCAAGGGAATATTTTCCTTTTTGACGCCGATGCCTGTATCACTGACTTCAAAACAAAGCTGAGCCTGTGGTTTTTTCCTGTTCTTCAGAAAAACGCCAACATGTATTCTTCCCTTGCTGGTAAACTTGATGGCATTGCTGATAAGATTGTCAAGTATCTGCCTTACCTTTTTCTCGTCACCATAAATAATATCAGGAACATCGGGATCCACTTCCATATCCAGGTTAAGGCCTTTTTGATGGGCCTGCGGATGAAAGGCAGCAAAGGCTTCTGTAATTACCTTTTCCAGGCGGAAGTCCGAGTAGGTCAGATCCACTTTTCTGGCTTCTATCTTGGAATAATCCAGTATGTCGTTAAGGATGCTCAGCAGATTATTGGCCGAGATCAGCACTGAATTCAGGTAGCTTTGCTGCTGCTGGTCGAGTGAAGTTTGCCCGAGGGTACGCGACATGCCGATGATGGCATTCAGGGGGTTGCGAATCTCGTGACTCATATTGGCAAGGAATTCCGATTTTGCCTTGTTGGAACGTTCAGCCACCTCCTTGGCCTTAAGCAGTTCTTCTTTTTCCTTGCGTTCGGTGATATCGCGGCTAACGCAAACAATCTCCTGCACCAGTTCGGTATCCTTATTGTAGATAACCTGGTTATTGGTTTCAAACCAGATGTACTGACCGTTTTTCTTGCGGATACGGTAACTCTCGATAAATGATCCACCCTGTTTTTCAAGCATGTGGATATGTTTTCGGCGGACTTGCTCTATATCCTCGGGATGGATGATCTGATAGGCTGAGCGTCCGGTGAGCTCCTCCGGGTTATAGCCCAGGAGGTTTTTACAAGCTGGTGAAACATACAGATAGGTACGGTCCCAATTGTGCTTGGAGATCATATCGGAGGAACTTTCAGCCAGTATCCGGTATCGCTCCTCACTCAGGCGCAGGGCTTCTTCAGCGGTTTTTCGTTCTGAGATGTCGCGTATGGTGCCGATGATCTTCAGAGGCTGATGGTCCTGGTCGTAAATAAACTTACAGGTGATAGAGCAGGGAATCTTCTCCATGTTCTTTCTGGTGAGGCTGATCTCGTAATCAGACATGGTACCCTTTTCCCGGATCTTGTTAAGAAATACAGATTCATTATTTGAGTCAGAGAAAAAAGGCCTGCCAAGCAGCTCCTGCTTGCGGTAAAGAAACAGGGTTTCGAAGGAAGGGGAAAGCTCCAGCACCACCCCCTGGGGAGTCATTTCGAAATAAACATCCTGGATGTTCTCGAAGATGCTGCGGTACTTTTCTTCGCTTTTTCGCAGGGCTTCCTGCGAGAGCAACAGCTCGCGGCTGGTTTCAAGGTGTGTGATAACCTTCAGGATCACATTGGGCAACAGATCCATGAAATTCTGATCCTTAACAAGGTAGTCAAGGGCTCCAAGTTTCATCATTTCAACGGCAATGCGTTCATCGCCATGGCCGGTGATAATAATAAAGTGAATCTCCTCCTGTTCGTCCTTCAGAGCCTTAACAAGCTCCTCCCCGTTCATATCATGCAGGTTGTAATCAAGCAGGTAAAGGGCATTTTTGCCAGGGTTCTGCAATATCCACTCCAGGGCTTCCTTACCCGAATAAAAGCCCTCGCACAGAAAACCTTTCCGCTGCAGAGCCCGTTGGATCAGCATATTCAAAGAAACATCATCCTCAACGACGATGATGTTGAAGGACTGTTCATTCATATCCTGTTGCAAGGAATTTGTCATAAAAAGAAAAAAAGTAACCCAAAATTACGATAATCTCCCTGTTTTACAAACACGAAAGACTATGATTGGAAGATTTATCAGGAATTAACAACATTGTTGCCTTCCAGTATCTTTTCCCAGAACAGCGCATTGGGGATCACTCCTTTATCGTCGGAGGCATACTGTGGCTTGAGGCTGTCGACAAAGAACATCTCGACATATTTTTGCTTTTTCACCAGTATCTTCCCCCTGGGCTGGCACTCAAAGAAATCTCCTACCAGCTCATATGTACTGCGTGAGATATTCAGCCGGTTTACTCCTCCTGCATGTACCATATGGCTGGCAGTGTTGGCAGCATCTCCCCAGATATCGTAGGCGAATTTTTTCCGCCCCACCACTCCGGCAACTACTTCACCGGTATGAACTCCAATACGCATGCCGAATCCTTTGAGGCCTTTTTCGCGGGCCTGGCGATCCTTTCGCAATATGATCTGCTGAAACTGCAGGCCTGCCACTACGATACGGAAAGCATTGGCAGGATCGGCCTGGGGGATGCCTCCTGCACACATATAGCAGTCGCCTATAGTCTTTATTTTTTCCAGTTCCAAATTTTCAACCACCACGTCAAAATCACAGAAGTAGTCATCGAGTTTCTGCACCAGCTCGATGGGAGAGCAGGAGACAGCCAGAGCTGAAAAATCCTCCACATCGGCAAACAATACGCTCACACTGGAATAATAACGCGCCTTGGCTGTACCATGGGTGAGTATCTCGCAGGCAATTTTCTCGGGCAACACATTACTGAGCAGTTTAAAAGTTTTGGCCTGCTCCTGCTCAAGAGCAATTTTCTGTCGCAGAATCTTCGCGTTGAGTCGTTTTTGGCGGCCAAGGCTGAGCTGAAGCTGTCTTCGGGAGTCGGCAAGTTGCCTGCTGATGTGTATGCGTTCCCAGGCCTGTTCAATAGCCAGGGGAAGGTGTTCAAGAAACTTCTTAGATTTCACGATATAATCCAGGGCTCCAGCCTTCATAATACCAACAGCCAGATGCTCGTCGCCCCGACCAGTCATCACCAGAAAGTGGAAAACCTTTTTTTGCTGCTTCAGGCTCTCAACCAGATCAAGGGCTGTGCCGCTGTCAAGGTAATAGTCGAGCAGCAGCAAGGGTTCATCCTGTGGATTCAAATCAAAATACTCAAAAACCCCAGCTGTTGTTTCAAAGGCACGGCAGGTAAAACCGCAGGATTGTAATACTTTACTCACCAGGCGTATGAGCATAGAATCATCCTCTACAACCCAGATATCTCCACCGGCAGATCTGGCATTTACTTTTCTTTGAAGGGAAGCAGGCATTCAGAGGTTCAGTATGGGTGAGGGATTTTCACAATTTTCAGAAAGGTACCCAGGCGGTTTAATACCTCCATAAACTTCTCATAATTGACAGGCTTGATAATATAACTGTTGCATCCCAGGCGGTGACACTCCTGTATTTCATCAGGATTGTCGGTTGTGGTCAGCATGATAACAGGAATTTTCTTAAGCTCGGGATGCGACTTCATGGTCTTTAAAACCTCTATGCCATCAACCCGGGGCATTTTCACATCAAGCAGCAGGATATGCCGGTGACCGGTAGGGTTTTCCAGGGTGGAAAAGAAATAATCAAGCACTTCCTGCCCATTGAAAAAATGAAGGACCTCGTTGGTGAGCCCCACCCGCTTAAGATTCTTGCGAATCAGCAAAGCATGGTTTTCATCATCCTCTGCAATCACAAGTTTTACATCCGGATCCATATATTAATATTATTTTGCTATTATCAGCCCAAAACAATGTCTTTGCAAAAAAAAGCATTTTTCCGCTAGGTTTTGCAATTTGACCTGATAATAATTAAGTTCTGTCTCGTAATTTGCTTATTACAGTTGGGATGGCTGAAAAAAAAACTTTAAAAAAGGTGTTTTTTAAGCCAAACGCTCTTTCTATTTAAAACTATAATATCTGCATTATATTATGCCGATGACTAAAATTACCTTTTTTTTAGCAGCTAACCAACAAAAGTATAAAAAACTACCGACCAACATTTATTAGTTTATTTTGAATCATTATGAATTGCGGACAATTTTGCAGGATATTCGCAAATTCTTATAATTTTGCTTCTGTGTTCTTTGATAATAATCCTTTCAGACGGTTTTTAGGGTCGTCAAAATTGAATAATTATGCAGCAAAACACCTCCCCTGCAGTTCATTTTTCGCGGAAGACCACAATATTATTCATACTTGCGGTAATCTGCACGATCGGTTTTTTGTTTTTTCCTTCTTATGCCCAGGACACTTTAGCTGTTCCGGAAGGGGTTCATCAGGAGGCACAGCCTGCCGACACCTTGGATGCTGAAACAGAAGATCCCGTAACTGAGCAGGCAGATGAACCTGAAGATGAGCCAGTAGCCCGGGATACCTTTGAAAGGGGCAACTACAGCCGGCATGATCTGCGACGCGGGCAGCGGCTTTTTGGGGGCATGGTTGCTTTTGGCAGTGGCACGCACGACTGCAGCTCATGCCATTACACCTCGGTACCCGACACCATGAACTGGAATCCCTCGGCCCGGGACCTTGCCCTTGTTTGGCAGGAGAACCCCGGCTACAGCATCAGCCAGCTGCTGGCCAACCCTGTGGGAAGACGCATGATTGCTGATCATGCAGACATGATTATCACCCGTGAGGAGGAACACCAACTGGAGGCGTACTTCGAGTATTTGCTGGAGCAGGACCCCGGCCGCATACATCCCTTCCCTGTGAATGCCTTTATCTTCTGGGGATTTGGAATACTGATGGCCCTGGCGCTATTGGATTTGATTGTTACACGAAAGATCCGTTTTCGCGCCCTGCATGCGCTGATCATCCTGGCAGGGCTGATGGTTCACCTTCGCTATGCAATGACTGAAGCACAGGCCCTAGGACGGACGGCGGGTTATGCACCCGATCAGCCCATAAAATTCTCGCACCGAATCCATGCAGGTGAGAACCAGATCGACTGCAGCTATTGCCATCATGTGAGCAGCTTCAGCCTTAGCGCCGGCATCCCTTCAAACAACACCTGCCTGAATTGCCACAATGTGGTGCGTGAGGGAACCCACTCCGGACGATTTGAGATTAACAAGATACATCGGTCTGCGGAAAGCGGGCAGCCTGTTGAATGGGTCCGTATCCATCGTCTTCCTGACCACAGTAAGTTTAGCCATTCCCAGCATGTGAATGCAGGACAGCAGCAGTGCAGTGATTGTCATGGTGAAGTGGAGCAAATGCATATCCTAAGACAGGAGGCCCCTCTTAGCATGGGCTGGTGCCTTACCTGCCACCGCGACACCCAGGTGAATTTCCTGGCAAACCCATATTTTGAAATGTACGAACAGCTTCACCGCGATTTACGCGAAGGCAGAATCGATTACGTAACTGCTGCCCGCCTGGGAGGCGAAGACTGTTATGTCTGCCATCATTAACAATAGCTTAGTTCCGGTTCCCAATAAATCTCTCGAATGGAAAAACAATACTGGAGAAGTTTTGAACACTTTCAGGATACTGAAGCCCTTTCTGCTGAAGAACAAGCACGGGAATCCTCTGTAATGGATATTCTTTCGGATGCAGGTGAAAGCAAAGTCTCATCAAGGAGGGACTTTTTGAAATGGTGCGGTATCAGCTTTGTATCGGCCTCGGTATTATCGGCCTGCGAGATGCCTGTAAAGAAGGCCATTCCTTATCTGAATCAGCCTGAGACCATCATCCCGGGTCATGCCTCCTGGTATGCCAGCACCTGGGTCAGGGGCAATGAATATTGCCCGGTACTGGTGCGTTCGCGCGATGGCCGCCCCATCAAGATAGAGGGCAATCCCCGTTCAAGTGTTACCCATGGTGGCACCCAGGCCAGGGCCCAGGCCTCACTTCTTGGCCTTTACGACGAAAAGGCACGTTACAAGGGGCCACTTTTCAACGGGCAGCCCATTGGCTGGCAGGAAGCCGACCGACAGATCATCGGGCAACTGGAAGAGATCAGCAGCCGGGGGGGGCGTATGGTGCTGGTTACACCAACCCTCCTGAGCCCTTCCACCCAAAGGCTGCTGCAGCAGGTACGAAGGCAGTATCCCGGGCTCCGGCATATCAGCTGGGATCCGGTGTCCTATGCTGCCATTGGAAATGCACACAGCATCAGCTTTGGACGAAACATCATTCCTGAATATCATTTTGAAAAGGCCGGGCTAATAGTGAGCTTCAGCGCCGATTTCCTTGGCAGCTGGCTTTCTCCCGTTGAATACGCATATCATTATGCGGCTACACGAAGGGTAGGAGAAGCAAAACAGCAGATGTCGCGGCATATTCAATTCGAGAGCCTGGTATCGCTTACCGGAGCCAATGCCGATGAGCGGGTACCAGTAAAGCCCTCAGAAGAAAAAGCCATACTGATGGCCTTGTATTCAGCCATGGCAAGGGCTGCAGGCCGGCAGGCTCCCAGGGCCCCGGAAGTATCATACGATGTTGAATCCCTTGCTGGCCAGATAATGGCTCATCGCGGCAGCAGCCTTATAGTTTGCGGGCACAACAACCTGCAGATGCAGATTCTTGTGAATGCCATCAACGAGCTGGCAGGCAGCTACGGCAGCACTATCACCACCTCCCGCAGCCTGATGGCAGGCATGAGCCAGGAAGAAGAATTTGAACAATTGGTAACTGAAATGCATCAAGGCCGGATACAGGCTGTGATGTTCTATCAGTCGAACCCCCTTTACAGCTATCATGACCCGGAGCGGCTGCATGAGGCATTACAGCAAACCTCCCTTAGCATTTCCTTTGCTTGCAGCCAGGACGAAACCGCCCATATATGCAGGTATGTACTTCCCGACCACCATTACCTGGAGTCGTGGAATGACGCCGAGTTCAAGACGGGCATCTACAGCCTGACCCAGCCGCTGATACATCCCCTGTTCAACACCCGCCAGTTTCAGGATAGCCTGCTGCAATGGACCGGGGGGGGCAGCTACCTGGAATTCCTTCGCGAGAACTGGCAGGCTGAGATCTTCCCCCGGGCAGAAGAACAGGGCGGGTTCGGGCAATTCTGGACCTCGGTGCTGCAGGCCGGTGTATATGAAACCCCGGCCCAGGCCTCTGGTCAGCTCTCCCTGAACCAGGGGGCTGCAGCAGATGCCTTCAGCATGTTGCAGCCAGGCCTGCCAAAGCAGGGACAATTGGAGTTTTCGCTTTTCAGCAACCTGGCCCTTGCCGACGGCCAGGATGCCAACAACCCCTGGCTGCAGGAGCTGCCCGACCCGGTAAGCTCGGTGACATGGGACAACTTCGCGGCCATCTCTCCCAACACGGCCCGCGAGCTGGGACTGGCCGACGGCGATTACATCAGGATCAACAACCTTGTGGAGATCCCTGTGCTGATACAACCCGGGCAGGCCAATGAATGCTTGTCGATGGCAGTGGGTTATGGACGCACCCGGGCAGGTATCACGGGCGACCTGACCGGAACCAACGTTTATCCTCTTGTTAACTGGAACAACAATAATCGCCATTTCGCAGGAATTATCGACTCCTGGCAGAAGACAGGCAGCGGCCATCGCTTTGCCCGCACCCAGATGCAGTTCTCCATGCGCGGAAGGCCCATAGTGCGCGAAACAAACCTGGAAAGTTACCGGCAGGACCCGTCTTCGGGCAATGAGCTGCACTACTACAACGAGAAGCACAAGGTGACCCTTTACCCCGAAAATCGCTACATGGGGCATCACTGGCTGATGATGGTTGACCTGAATGCCTGTACCGGATGCAGTGCCTGCGTGATAGCCTGCCAGGCCGAAAACAACATCCCGGTGATTGGCAAGGAGGAAGTTTACCGCCGGCGCATCATGCACTGGATACGAATTGACCGTTACTATTCGGGAACCCCCGACAACCCTCAATTCGTTTTCCAACCAATTACCTGTCAGCACTGCGACCATGCTCCCTGCGAGAATGTCTGCCCGGTGGCAGCTACCCCCCACAGCCGCGAGGGCCTCAACCAGATGGCCTACAACCGATGCGTGGGCACAAAGTACTGCATCAACAACTGCCCTTACAAGGTAAGGCGCTTCAACTGGTTTGCCTACTCCAAGCGGGAGAAATTCAACAAGCTGACGGCCACAGATTACGGGCGTTTGGTGCTGAACCCCGATGTAACGGTTCGTGAGCGTGGGGTGGTTGAAAAATGCTCCTTCTGCGTACAGCGTCTGCAGGAGGCCAAGTTAAAGGCAAAAAATGAGGGTCGCCCCCTGCGCGACGGGGAAGCAATGACCGCATGCGTGGCTGCATGCCCCTCAAAGGCCCTGGTATTTGGCGATCGGAACGACCCCAATAGCCGGGTGGCCCAATTGCTGAAAGATCCCAGGAACTACCACCTGCTGGAAGAACTGCACACTCTGCCTTCAGTAGGATTCCTGACAAAAGTGCGGAATGTCTGATAAAATATTGTTCAAACAAATGCAATAAAAGGAGACAGCAATGGCGGATGAATCAAACATACCCCTGATACGAGGTAACAAAACCTACAGCCAGATCACCGGGGAACTGCTGGTGAATGTGGAACAAAAGCCGGCTCTTTGGTGGTATGCAGGCATGACCATAGGAACTATTTTTCTTTTGATCGGGGGCTGGGCATTTTACATGACCCTAAGCCAGGGGATTGGCACCTGGGGCCTTACCAACGCGGTAGGCTGGGGATGGGATATCATCAACTTCGTATGGTGGATCGGTATCGGGCATGCCGGAACGGCCTTCACCATTTTTTTCCTGATCTTCCGCCAAAAATGGGCTGGATCAATCAACCGGGCAGCTGAGGCCATGACTGTGTTCGCGGTAATGTGTGCAGGCTTGTTTCCCCTGATACATATGGGAAGGCCCTGGCTTGCTTTCTTCATCCTGCCTTACCCCACCGACCGCCTGCTGTGGGTCAACTTCATCTCTCCCCTGTTATGGGACGTACTGGCCATCAGTACTTACCTGATCACCTCCATCATGCTCTGGTACCTGGGCATGGTTCCTGATTTGGCCACAATCAGCCAGCGCACCAAAAACAAGTTTGCCAAAACCATTTACGGCATTTTCAGCCTGGGCTGGAACGGCTCTCTGTATACCTACAACCGCTACGAGACCCTGATGAAGCTGCTGGGCGGGCTGGCTGCCCCCCTGGTTATATCGGTACACACCATTGTAGCGCTCGATTTTGCAGTATCGGTGTTGCCGGGCTGGCATGCAACCATACTGCCACCCTACTTTTTTGTGGGTGCCATCTTCTCTGGGTTTGCCATGGTGCTTACCCTGATGATACTGTTCCGTAAGGCATTCAGGCTGCACGACTACATTACCCCAAAGCATTTCGATAACATGGCCCACGTACTCAAGTACGGGAGTCTAGTGATCGGATTGGCCTATATTACCGAATTGTTCATCGCATGGTACTCGGGGGTGCAGTATGAGTATCATATCTTTTTTAACACCCGGGCCTCGGGTACTTATTCGGCTGCCTTCTGGACAATGGTGGTCTGCAACGCGATCATCCCACAGGCCTTCTGGTTCAAAAAAGCACGCCGCAACCTGGTAATTCTTTTCGCCATCTCCATTTTTATTAACATCGGCATGTGGTTCGAGCGCTATATTATCATGATATCTTCCCTTTCACAGGATTACCTGCCTTCAAGCTGGACCACCTATCATCCCACACTGGTTGATATCGGCATCTTTGTGGGCACCTTCGGTTTGTTTGGCAGCGGCATGCTGCTGTTTGTAAGATACATCCCCATAATAGCAATTAATGAGCTGAAACCTGTTTCCCGCATGCAGAAACTCCAAAACCAGCACCATGATCAAAAAACGCACTGACCAGATCATCGGGGTCTTTGATGATGAGACCCCGCTGCTTGAGGCCCTGAAGAAACTAAAAAGTCAGGGGATAAAGATCATTGACCTTTACGGCCCCTGCGTAGACCATGATGTACTGCGAAGCATCACGCGCGAATCAAGGTTAAGCTACTTTTCCTTTCTGGCCGCTTTGATGGTGGTAGTAGCCACCTTTGCAGCTATTTACTACATCACAGTGATCGATTATCCTAAAGTATACGGGGGCAAGCCCATTTTCAGCTTTCCTCCCATGGTAGTCGTGATGTTCCTGGTGACCATTCTGGGCACGGGCACCTTTACATCGCTGGCTTTTCTGGGCCTGGTAAGGTTTTATCCGGGGAAGCCCCGAAAACCCGACTTCCCTGGTTCGCTCGACGATACCTATTACCTGGTGTTAAGGCGCAAACACAATGCCGATGAGGTAATCCGTATGCTTAGGGAAAGCGGGGCTAAAAATATCATTGAAAACGAAAACTGACACATCCAGTTGAACCAAAAAGGATACCACATGCTGAAGAAAGCAACATTATTTTGTCTGTTTTTTACCCTGGCACTATTCCTGACAGGATGCGACCGCAGCCGCTTGGACAAAGGCAGGGAATACTTCCCTGATATGGCCTATGGCCTGGCCTACCGCACCTGGTCGGAAAATCCTGCTATGGAGGACGGTAAGACCATGCGCCTTCCCGTAGAAGGTACTGTACCAACCCACATGGTACCATACCCCTTCCCGCTTGATTTCGAGGGGAGGGAGATGGCCGCAAGGCAGCTGCGCAATCCACTGGAAGACCACCCCGGGCTGATAGAGCAGGGCCAACAGCTATACAACATCTTCTGCTCGAACTGCCATGGGGTACAGGGCGACGGACAGGGCAACCTGTTTACCACCGGAAGGTATATCATCCCCCCGGCCACCCTGCTGAGCCCCGAGCTTATGGACGCACCCGAGGGAGAGATGTATCATGTAATTACCGCCGGATGGGGAGTTATGGGCCCCCACGGCCACCTGATACTGCCCCAGGACCGCTGGAAGATCATCCGATTTATTGAGGTGGTATTCCATGAAAAAGAAAACCTGTAGAAATCAATGCCATCATGAATGTAACAACTCAGCAATGAACATCACCTACAGCCCATCACGAAAACTGAATATCCTGACCCTCATCCTGATTGTTATCGGAGTGGCGGCAACAGTCACCGGATTTCTTACCGACAGCTCCCGCACCTGGTCAAACTTGCTGCTGAACAACATATTTTTTCTGACCCTGAGCATAGGGAGTCTGTTGTTCTACAGCATCCAGTACATCACTGGCTCAGAATGGTCGGCACTACTGCAGCGCGTGCCCCTGTCGATGGGAGCTTTCCTGCCATTGTCGGCCCTGTTGATGCTGTTGATGTATTTTGGTCTGCCCCAGGTTTATGAATGGGCCCATCCGGGCATTGTACAGCACGACCAGCTCATTGCCTTTAAATCGCCTTTCCTGAACGTTCCCTTTTTTATGATCCGAATGCTGATCTATTTTGCATTCTGGTTACTACCTGCATGGATGCTCTGGAAGCTGGCCAGGCAGGAGGACCAGAATCCCGGCATGCGCTTCTATGAAAAAAGCGCCTTGTATTCCAAGATATTTATTTTCTCGGCAGCCATACTTTTTTCTTTTGCCATATTAGATTGGATCATGACAATCGATCCCCACTGGTACAGCACCCTGTTTGGTTTTCGTTGGATGATCACCAGCATATATTTCGGGGTGGCTGGTGTAGTATTGTTTGTTTTCTTCTTAAGAAGCAGGGGATTTTTGCCACAGATAAACCAGGCACACCGCCACGACCTGGCAAGGTACCTTTTCCGCTTCAGCATTGTCTTTGGCTACCTGTGGTTTATGCAGTTTTTCATAACCTGGTATGCCAACATCCCTGAACTAACCGCCTACTATTATCCCCGTTTTCTTGGCGAATGGCAGTTTTTCTTTTATGCCGAACCAATCCTGGGGTGGGCTATCCCTTTTGTGGTACTGATGTCGGACGAACTGGGCCGCAAAAAACCCGTGCTGCTGACCACCAGCATACTGCTGATCATCGGGCTGTGGATCAGCCTGTTTCTGAAGATCATGCCGGGCAGCCAGGGGGCATTGCATCTGGGCTTCATCGAGATCGGCATATGGCTGGGTTTTGCAGGCATTTTCCTGCTGCTTACCTTCCTGACTATGAGCAGGATGAACCTGATCCCCATGAACCATCCCATGCTTGAGCGAAGCATTCATCATCATATATAAAAAAAATTACTATGGTACGTCAACTCGCAATCACCTTGTTGTTCCTGCTGCCTGCCCTGATTGGAAATAGCCAGGGGCTGGAACCCATTTACCGTCCCCCGGAGCCCGAGATCGGTATCTTCGAGCGGCTGGACGAATATGTTCCCATGGACATTACCCTGATTGACCATGAGGGGAATAGGGTAATGCTTTCCGAACTGGTAGATAAACCCACGGTCATAGCCCTGGTATATTACCGCTGTCCGGGAATTTGCAGCCCCTTTATGGAAGGCATGGCACAGGCTGTTTCGCGCTCTGATATGAATATCGGTAAGGACTACCAGATACTGACAATCAGTTTTGACCCTCGCGAAGGTCCTGAACTAGCCCTTCAGAACCGCAACAACTACTATCAGCTGGTCAACCGGGAGATCGATCCACAGGGCTGGAGGTTCTTTGTGGCCGACAGTGCCAACATCAGCCGCATTACCCAGGCAGTAGGATTCAAATACAAGAGAACGGGCCTCGACTTTCTGCATACTTCGGCCATGATCTTTATGACGCACGATGGCAAGATCACCCGTTACCTTCACGGAACATACTTTTTGCCCCTTGACCTGAAGATGGCAGTGGTAGAAACTTCCCAGGGCCGGTCAGGTCCTTCCCTGAGCAGGGTTCTGGCATATTGCTTCACCTTTGATCCTGCGGGCCAGCAGTATGTGTTCAACGTGACCAAGGTGGCAGGCACTTTACTGTTATTCCTGGCCGCTGTTGTGTTTTTGGTACTGGTTGCCCTGAAACCGCGAAAGAAAACTGTTTAATTAATACCTCTCACTATGTCAGAAGAAACTTCGGCCCAAAATGTAAGTTACCTTGAATACCAGGGCAGATATAAAGGAATCCTTGCCTGGATCTTATCTACCGATCACAAGCGCATTGGCTTGCTGTACCTGTACACCATGCTGTTATTCTTTTCGGTGGCAGCAACCCTTGGGTTGCTGATGAAGACCCAGCTGATCGCCCCTGGCCATACCATCATGGGGCCACAGACATACAACGGCTTGTTTACCCTGCATGGCATCATCATGATCTTCGTGATTGTGATCCCAGGCTTGCCGGCAGTGTTCGGCAACTTCTTCCTGCCTTTGATGATCGGAGCCCGTGATGTGGCCTTCCCGCGTCTGAACCTGCTATCCTGGTGGCTGTATGTTACAGGCATTTTGATTGTGCTGACCTCCCAGTTTTTGGGTGATGGTCCTCCAGATACAGGCTGGACTTTTTACGCGCCCTACAGCTTCCGCACCCCCACCAACGTTCTGCCGGCGGTATTCGGGGCCTTTGTTATGGGTTTTTCATCCATACTTACCGGCTTGAACTTCGTGGTGACCATCCATCGCATGCGCGCCCCGGGTATGACCTGGCTTAAGATGCCCCTGTTCCCATGGGCCTTGTATGGCACCGCCTGGATACAGATGCTGGCAAGCCCGGTCATCGGCATCACCCTTTTACTGATCATCGCCGAGAGGATATTCAAGATAGGCTTTTTTGACCCTGCCCTGGGTGGTGACCCCATTCTCTACCAGCACCTGTTTTGGATCTACTCGCATCCGGCAGTATATATTATGGCCTTGCCTGCAATGGGTGCCATCAGCGAAGTAATACCAGTGTTCAGCCGCAAAACCATCTTCGGGTACCGGGCTATGATACTCTCCATTATGGCCATCGCTTTTGTAGGATATTTTGTGTGGGGCCACCACATGTTCACCTCGGGCATGAGCGGAAGGGCCCTGTTCGCATTCTCATTCCTTACCTTTCTGGTGGCCATTCCCTCGGCCGTCAAAGTCTTCAACTGGGTGGGCACCATGCACAAGGGGTCCCTTCATTTTGACCCCCCGTTTTTGTGGGCCATTGGCTTTATCATCGTTTTCATGGTAGGGGGTCTTAGCGGGCTTGTGTTGGGCTCACTGGCTACCAATGTCCACCTGCACGATACCCATTTTGTGGTGGCTCATTTCCATTTTATTGTTTTCGGAGGAACAGGCTTCGGGTTTATGGCAGCTATTCATTATTGGTTTCCCAAGATGTTCGGGCGCATGTACGATAAAGGGTGGGCCGTACTGGGCTTCACGGTATTCTTTACCGGTTTTCTGACCCTGTTCAGCCTGATGTACACCCTGGGCTACATGGGCATGCCCCGCAGGTATTACGACTACCTGCCGGAGTTTCACAGCCAGAACATCCTCTCCTCTTTGGGAGCTTGGGTGATGATTGCCGGAGCGGTGATTGTTTTCTCCAACCTGATACGGGGAGCCCGCTACGGGAAGAAAATTACCGAGAAGAACCCCTGGAAAGCCCCTACCCTGGAGTGGACTACCAACACCCCACCCCCGCTGGAGAATTTCGAGCAAATACCCTACGTGGAGAAAACTCCCTACGATTTCACCCAATTTGATGACACCGAAAAACCAAGCTGATATGATTGAACATCGCGACGACCCCGGTGCACGATTCGGTATGTGGTTGTTTACCTTTACCGAGCTGCTGCTGTTTGGCATGCTGTTTCTGATCTATTCGGTTTACCGTTCCATGCACCCGGAGGCTTTCCGCCTGGGAGGAGAAGAACTGGATGTGGCCATCGGCACCATCAACACGGTGATACTACTCATTAGCAGTATGACAGTGGCCATGTCCATTACTGCCATCCAAAAGGGAAACCGCAAGCTCTGCCTGATACTGCTGGGCATCACCCTTTTCATTGCAGTGGTCTTTCTTGTCAACAAATACTTCGAATGGGCTGATAAGATTGATTATGGTTTTTTTCCCGGTAGCGAGCTGATGGCCGATCTGGGCTATGGAACCATATTGTTTTTCGGGCTTTATTACATGATGTCGGGCATCCATGCCCTTCACATACTGATCGGCATTGGCCTGTTTTTGTTTGTGGGCTGGCATGTGCACAAGGGAAACATTCATGCAAGCGACCATGTTTGGCTGGTGAATGTGGGCTTGTTCTGGCACCTTGTGGACCTGATCTGGATTTTCCTGTTCCCGCTGTTTTACCTGATACATTAAAGCCATTAAGAGATGAGTGAAGAAACTCCCCATGTAACAAGCTACAAAACCCTGGCCCTGGTGCTGGTGTCTTTACTGGTACTGACAGCCATTAGCGTAGCCATCACCCGCCTTGAGCTGGGCGCCTGGAACGTGACGGCAGCCCTTGTGGTGGCCGGCATCAAGGCGTTGATCGTAATGACCTGGTTCATGCACCTGAAGTTCGAGAGCTGGCTGTTCTCGATACTCACCGCGGCTGTCTTTGTACTGATATTCCTGGTGATCATCGTTACATTTTTTGATTATTCATACAGATAACCCCTACTATGGACCAAGCTTCAACTTTTGCAGGAGGCGTAGACCAGGCCATGAGCTTTATTCTGGGAATAAGCCTCTTTTTCCTGGTTGGCATCATTGCGGTGATGCTATTATTCTTTTACCGCTACCATCATAAAAAACACCCAAAAGCAGTTCAGATCGAGGGCAGCAATGCCCTGGAGGTTATCTGGTTTACCATTCCCCTGCTGCTGGTAATGGGTATGTTCTACTATGGATATACAGGCTGGATCCCTATGAAGAGATTCCCCGAACAAGGAATTGAGATAACTGCAAATGCCCGTATGTGGAGCTTCTCCTTCCGTTATGATAACGGGCGGGTCACCGACAAGCTCTATGTTCCCAAAGACACTGCTATAATCCTAAACCTGAATGCGGTAGATGTGCTTCATTCCCTGTATATTCCCGCTTTCCGGGTCAAGGAGGACATGGTACCGGGCCTGCCCAACAACCGAATGTGGTTCCAGGCCAACCAGCCCGGTTCATATTCGCTGTTTTGCGCTGAGTATTGTGGATTGCAGCATTCCTACATGGTCACCGAGGTGGTGGTAATGGAACCTGCCGATTTCTGGGAATGGTATGCCGATACCACTGCCGTGGCCATTGCCGTGCCCGAGGATGCCAACATGGCCCTATTGGGCAGGCAGGTGGTTGAAAGCTACGGATGTTTGGCCTGCCATTCATTGGATGGCTCAACGGTGATAGGTCCCAGCTTCAGGGGGCGATTCGGGGAAACCATCACCGTAATTACCCAGGGACAGGAAAGACAGATCGTTTACGACGAGGAATACGTGGTACGTTCCATCTACCAGCCCGACGCCGACATTGTTCAGGGCTTCCGTCCCGGGCAAATGTTCTCATACGAAGGAGAGGTCAGCATGCAGGAGATTGAGATGATCATCGAATTTCTAAGATCATTGAATGAATAGACAGCCTTTGATTGCCGGATGGGTTTCCTGTGTCGGGCTGACAAAACCTTTGATCACACTATCGGTTGCTTTTTCAGCCCTGATGGGCTTCCTGTTGTTTTCAGGTTCCTTCACCCGAACAGCAATATTCTTTACCCTGGGGCTGATGCTTCTGGCAGCGGGCAGCTCGGCCCTGAATCAGATACAGGAGGTTCATACCGACAGCCTGATGCTTCGCACCCGCCAGAGACCTTTGCCATCGGGACAAATTAGCAGCTTGCAGGCATTGCTTTTCACAAGTTTTTTGTTGACTGCAGGAACCATTCTGATGTTGGCAACAGCTCCTTTGGCGGGTGCATTGCTTGCCTGGATCACCCTGCTATGGTACAACCTGCTATATACTCCCCTGAAGCCAAGAACCATGTTTGCCATCATTCCCGGAGCGGTGGTGGGGGCTTTGCCTCCCCTTGCCGGATGGGTGGCTGCCGGAGGCCAATTGCTGCATCCGGTGATCATCATGGTGTGTTTTTTCTTTTTCGTGGGTCAGATCCCACACTTCTGGCTCATACAACTTAAGCATTCCAGCGATTACCAGAAGGCGGGCTTCCCTGCCCTGACAGCCACCTTCAGCCCCAGGCAGATCAGCCGGCTCACCCTGGCCTGGATAGCAGCCACCCTGGCAGGGGCTGCCTTTCTGCCTTTTTTTGGCATTATCCGATCACCCTGGCTGGGTACGCTGGTTTACCTGATGATTGCAATGCTGGTGGTGGTTTTCAGGCCATGGTTCAGGCAGCAGGTACCTGAAAACACCCGCCCGGCATTCATCGGTGTTAACATGTTTTACCTGATGATGATATTGATACTGATGGCCGACAGCCTTGGAGGGAAAATTAGTTAAGGACCCTTTGGGTTCTCCTCTGGTGAGGTGCATCCCACTTCACTTGTTTATCAGCGATATCAATCCCACCAGCAGGGCCGCCCCGGCCAGCACAAACAGCCACAGTATGGTTGTGCGGTCAGCAGGATTGCTGCCTGCAATGGCTACATTCCTTACGGGAAGCTTCCCATTCTCAACGATGATCTTTCCCTCCATATAAGGATGGGGGGTGCAGATATAGGTATATTCCCCCTCGGCCTGCATCAGCTGCGAATAACTTTCGGCATGGGCCAGCATGGGAGAGGCAAACCGCTCGGGGCCACTTTTGACGATCACATTATGTATGCCCGAAAACTCCCCTTCCATGTAGGTGAATACATCTTCATTGATCCAGCGGATGGTGGTGCCGGGAGCCACCTGTACCACCTTGGGAAAATAAGAGTTGCCAATGATGCGAATGATCACCTCCTCGGTTTCGGGACCATAAATCACTGGAACTTCCACATCGGGCGATCCGATTCCAAAGGGGGTGATGGTGCGAAGGGATTGCTCACGGAATTCGGCCATTTCTTTTTCATCGAACAACGGCCCCTCGGAAGGCACCACCGATTTTCCCGGGGCATCGCGGTCACCCACCAGCAGGCCGATGGCCCCGCGGTCGGTTGAACCTACAGCATGCGAGAGCATCAGAAAGTTCCCCTCATCAGGTGGCATTCGAAACTCTATGGTCCATGAATCCGAGGGCCCGGCAGTCACTGTCTGCCCCCCGGCAAAACGGTTGGCCGGGTTGCCCTGCCAGTATGCAAAGTCCCAGATAATGCCTACGATATGGAAGGTTGATAAAAGATTAGGACCCGCATTCAGGAAATGTATCCTCACAAAATCACCCGGTCGTGCCATGATGGGTTCCTCCACATATCTGAAAAGCTTGCCGTTGAAGGCCGTGTACATGGGCCGGCCCTGACCGTCGACCGCGTCCTTGCCACTGGCATAATATTCGTGCTGCAAAAGGTATATCTCATGGTCGGGCTCCCTGCCAAGGATCTTTTCCATCTCGAATTTCTCTTTGGGTTTCACCACCATCATCCCGTACTGCCCAAAGATAATGTGCATGGGAATGGCATGACCTCCCGGGGCGCAATGGTACATATATACCCCCGGGGTGGCAGCCCTGAAAACGATCACAGCGCTGTCGCCAGGCTCGATCTTGCCAAGGTATTTGGATGTCTGGGTATATGCGGCATGAATTGAGGCCCCATGAGGCAGGTCCCCATTGTTGACAATGGTGAATTCCACCACATCGCCCTCGTCGACCAGCAACGTGGGGCCGGGAATCTTCTCATCAATGGTGAACCCCTGGTACATCACCCCGTTACCAATATAGGTATCAGCCTCCTGAAGAGTGATCCTTATTTTCTTGTCGGCAGGAGTGTCCTGGGGAACAAAGCTGGTGGGAGGAACCGGCAGCTGGTTGTCGCGGCGGATGATCTCAATAAAATCGCCCCCTGCCAACCTGTCGGCCCTTGCCCTTTGGTCCTGAACAGGGGCCATGGAAGCCCTGACACCCCCTCCCGAAGGTGCCTCTGCTGAAATGTTGCTGAATTTGCCTGACACCCCTTCCTGGGCAGCTATGGTGGCCAGCAACTCCCGCGAAACAAGACTGCCTGCCCGATTGCCGCTTTCAATCTGTTGCCGGAAAAGGTTGTTGCACGCCTCGCAGGCCCATGAATATTGGATTCCCATCGCCAGGATAAAAAACAACCCCAGCATTACCCCGTAAATGCTTTTGTTCGTTTTCATTTTCAGCTCCTCCCATGAGTTTATTATTTCTGTGTAAACTAAAGTTAAGAATATTTTTTTAATTAAACCATTTCATTACCTAAATACCTATAAAGTTTTTTCTTTTAATGATCACCCCTGCCCGACAAAAAGGAAAAAAGGTTTTATATTTGATAAACAAATGCTCTTAAAGATGAAAAAGCTCTTCCTTCTTTCGGCAATGTTTCTGCAGGCAATGGCAGCAGCAGCCCAGACGGCCCCCGGTGCCGATACCCAGCTGATCGACCGCATCCTCAGCCTCTGGCCATTTCTGATCAGCCTGCTGGTATTTTTGTTTGTGATCCTCTGGTACCAGAATTACCAGATGGGTCGCCGGCAGAGGGGAAAAACCCGGCAGATCAAAGGGGTGAACGTGATCATTATTGTGGGTATCGTGGTTGTGCTGGTCATGGTACTGATGGCAGTACCCTGGTTTCTGCAGCGTATGGAAAACCGCAACGATCCGCAGGACACCGAGATGATCATCAGCCCTGAGAACCGCTCGGAGATGATACTGCCCGTGGAAGGCATGACCTGCACCGGCTGCGAGAATACCATCGAGATGCGTGTAGGTGCCCTTCAGGGGGTGCAGACTGTTGAAGCCGATCACCTGCAGCAAACCACCCGGGTAGTGTTCGACAGCTCCCTGACAGGTCTGCCGCAGATCATCCAGGCCATTCAGGATGCCGGATACCGGGTAACGGGCGAGGCAGTTCCTGCAGCCCAATAACCTATAAGCCGCAGAAACATCCACGGATTCTTTTTACCCTCAGGGCATATTGTGCCCTGCAGGTAAATATTCAGCAGCCTGGCCATTTCTCATGTTATCCTTCTGAACCGGCAGCCTTAGGTTCGGGCAGCTTAACTAAAGTATAATCATCTGCGACCCGCTCATGTTTTTTTCATCATGGCCGATAGCCATTCCTGCCAGATCGCAGAAAGAGACAAAAACCAGCAGCTGCTGACCTTCACCAGCCCGGGGTAGCTTAAAGACAATCTGTTGCTGGCTTCGCTGGCCAGCAGTGAGGGAACCGTTAGTTTCAAGGGTGGTTGTGTTCAGGGCAAGCAGCATCACATTGTCCTGGGCGCTCCAGGGCTTTCCGGCAATGGGCGCACCCCAGCTAAGGGTTGCCTGGCTGCCGTCAACCCGGATGGCCAGATCGTTTGCCCCTGCCCTGTGGCCCTGGCTGGTCACAAGCCAGCTGTATCCCTTTGGATCATCAGCCTGAACAAGCTGCTTCAGGTTGACCGACAAGGCCTTGTGAAAGGACGAATTGCCCGCGGCTACATCCTGGAAACCCATCCTGACAGCGGGCTTCAATACCTGCATGAGTTTCATCACCCGTGCAAAATTGTCACGTGAGCCCTGCTCGGCAGCTCCAGCTGGCGGGCGTTTTTTCGCCGTACGGCTACGCACTACTGTTTGACCATTGCGTTGGTAAACAACCAGGTTGGCAAGTTTGCCGCTAAACTTACCGAAAAAACCATCTTGTGAATATGCCATTTTCTTGCTTTTTATTATGATTCAAATAAACCATATCTGAGATAAAGATACAAAAAATATTTCATCTACCCGTCATCTACCCGTCATCTACCCGTAAATTTACGGGTAGATGACGGGTAGGTGACGGGTAGGTAACGGGTAGGTAATGGGGGGAATATGTCGATGTCCGGAGGAATTATGGGGTTTGGGGGGTGAGGTCTCAGGCTGCCACTGATTTCTGGTACCGGGTCATCTTCAAATGAGAAGATGATTAAAAAAGTGGGATGGAGTGCACAAACCACTTTCTCTGTGAAATTCATCTTTTGACTCTGTGAAACTCTGTATAACTTTTATTGCGGCGAAACGCGACAAAGCCCCGGAGGATGTTCTTGACAGGATTATTTTACTGGGAAAATTGAAACAGGACTTCAACAAAGTGAAAAAGGACAGATCATTCCAGATGATCAACTTGAAGAGTAACTGCCAGAATGGTTAAGATAAAAGGACCTATCAGGATTGCCGAGTAACGGGGAAATTATCCCGCAATTAAAGATTCGCATATTCCGGATTTTTTTCCTCCTGAAGGTTTGCTACTTTAGTGGCCGTTAATAATAAAAGAAATGGACACCAGGGAAATTCATTACTGGCAGGTGGCAAAGGCCATTGAATACATCCGGGATCATTTCAGGGGGCAGCCCTCGCTGGATGAGGTGGCAGGGATGGTGAATATGAGCCCGCAGCATTTTCAGAGGGTTTTTACCCAATGGGCCGGTACAAGCCCCAAGAAATTCCTGCAATACATAAGCCTTTCCCATGCCCGGCAGCTATTGAAGGACAGGCAGGCTACCCTGTTTGATGCAGCCTTTGAAACGGGATTATCGGGAACAGGCCGCCTTCATGAACTTTTTATAAACATCGAAGGTATGACCCCAGCCGAGTACCGCAACGGTGGAAAAGAGCTGATCATCAGCTACAGCTTTGCCTCCAGCCCCTTTGGCAGGCTGATTGTGGCATCCACAGCCCGGGGCATCTGCCACATGGCCTTTGAGGAGGACACGCAGAAAGCCCTGCAGCAGCTGACATTGAAGTTTCCCAATGCAATTTACTTTCTGCAACCCTGCCCGCTTCAGCAGAATGCACTGCGTATCTTCCGGGATCATGACAGCCTGCCCCGGATCAAACTGCACCTGAAGGGCACCCCCTTCCAGCTAAAGGTGTGGGAAAGCCTTCTGAAGATCCCCATGGGGAAACTTGCCACATATGGTGATATCGCCCTGCAGGCAGGCCATCCCGGGGCTTCAAGGGCTGTGGGTACCGCCATCGGCAGCAACCCGGTTGCTTTCCTGATCCCATGCCACCGGGTGATTCAATCAACGGGCGCATTGGGAGGTTACATGTGGGGAGAAACACGCAAGACTGCCATCATTGGCTGGGAACAGGCAAGGATAGAACCCTGATGTAATTTTTTTCCACACCATTTGTTTATATAAACCAGAATATATATATTGGCATCTGGAATAGGACTATGGCTAATTTCACCAAAACACCTAAGGATCAACAAAAAAAGTCAGTAACTATTTTTCTGATGAAGAATATCATACTAATTGCCGGATTATTTTTCCTAACCCTTCCTGGATTTGGACAGCAGTCTTTTCAGGAAATAGATGAAAGATCAAAAACAGTTCCCGATTCACTGACTTCCTATGTAGGCATAGCCCAATTCCTGACAGAGGGCCTGGCCACAGATACAGAAAAGGCCAGAGCCCTTTATATCTGGATAGCCCACAACATTCGCTACGACCTAAGCCAGGTTTATTCCGGACGCAGGTATTCCTCCGAGCAGGAGGTCCTGGCCGAGGTGCTTAGCAACCGGAAAGGGGTATGCCAGCATTACGCCGAACTATTTCTGGCCATGGCCCGGGAAGCAGGCTTGAACAGCTACCTGGTCAGCGGCTATGCCCGGGATGCAACGGACAATATCGGTGATCTGGGCCATGCCTGGAACGCTGTAAAGATCGGCCAGGAATTTTTCCTGATAGATGCTACCTGGGCTGCGGGATATGAGCTGAACAAAAGGTATGTCCACGAATTCCGTGACCATTATTTTCTAAAATCTCCCCGGGAATGGATCTTCAGTCACATGCCCTTTGATCCTGTCTGGCAGTTTCTGGATAACCCACTTGACCACGGCGATTATATTTCCAGGGATTTCACAAAACTCGATATTCCCGGAAGTTTTGCTTTCGGGGATTCTCTGGAACTTCATGAGCGGCTTGACAAATTAAGCCAACTTGTTAATACCAACAACCGGATCCTGGCCAGTGAAGTTCCCAACCTAAAACTCATTCAGAATCATCTGCAGGAAAATACCATGCAGATCAACACCCTGAAATACAACCTGGCCATCGATACTTTAAATTACGGGATCGATCATTACAACCGGTACATTTTTCACAAAAACCGGCAGTTCCGCAACCCGACCGTGGATGATTCACTTGTGAAGGAAATGCTTGCCAGGGCCGAAGGTGGCTTTTATACAGCCAACGAGATTTTAAGTAAGCTGGTTTGTTCGCGCGACGAACTGAATTCAATGATCACTGATGCCCGCAGCGAAATGCCCGAACTCCTGGAGGCTCTTGAGCAGGAGAAGGCGTTTGTGGAAAAATACCTGAAGAGGTGGAAACCTCTGCGGATATTCATGTTCCTGACATGGGCCTGAGCCTGCAATATGAATTATCATTTTCTGTTTCTTCCTGTTTTCGTGAAAAAGTTTACCCATAACGAGGCCAGCAGAGCCAGGAAGGCCCCGGCGGTAGTCATTCCATCAACCAGGGCATCGGCCAGCTGAAGGCCCAGGCTTCGCTCCAGCAGGTAGGCCACATACGAAAAAGGCAAATCCCGCTCACCAGCCTTCCTCAATATCTGCCAGTGCCATTCTGTTAGAGGGCAGAATCCCCAGCCATAGAAAAGCCCCAGGCCAAACCACGAGAACAGGGTGAGCAGTATGGCTACCAAATGCAGCTTCCGCCAGCTTGGCACCATCCAACCAAAAAGAATGAATACCACAAAAACCAGGTGAAAGATGAAAAAGAAATAATCTCCGAAAATGATCCAGTCCATAACAAGATAATGGCAAAAAAACCATGCCAAATATTCACCTGAAGCCGAAAAGAATACCTTACCAAAAGAAAACCATCTACCTGTAAACCCTTATTGAATTAAAGAAAATAACTGTTTATGTTTAAAAAAACATCCGGGCATGTCATAAAAAGGTTTCTTATTCATATTTTTATCAAATCAATTTTTATTAATTAAGCTGCCTGGTTTCTTAAATAAAGTCCTGGTGAATACCAACCGAAATATAATTAATCTACTGAAGGTAAGCCTGGTAATTATTGCCCTGGCACCTATTTTGTACCTGAACCAGGTACATAATGTGGCCTATAAAACTTTTGTATCAGGCACAGGCTCCTGGGGCCTTGCCCTGATTCTTAAAATGTTTTTCCATCAGCTTGTAGTAGTATGGATGGATAACAAAAAGGTCAACCTTTTTGTAGTGTCAGCTACAAATGGATTCATATCCGGATTTTTTGAACTTTCAGCAGCAGCAGGTATTATCCTGCTCATGAAAGACAAAATAAATTTCGATATTTATGCTATTATGGGTTTCGGATTGGCAATAGGCTCTTTGGAAAGCCTCATCTTGGCCTTTGAGCCGGCCGACAAACTCCTGAAAGGAACCAGCCTGGAAAAATCATCCGAAGCGATTGCCCGGATGATTGCAGGTAAAACAGGAAAAAAGCAACTGCTTTATCAGTTTCTAGCCCCTTTACTGGAAAGAATCTTATGCACATTTATCCATCTATCCACCAGAGGTCTTGTCTTTATAAGCATCCTTGCAATTACACCCTATCCCTTCCTACTGGCATTACTGGTTTTTTTCATAGCCGATGGCTTTTTGGGATACTATTTCCACATTTCAGGTAAACTTTTGTCAGGCAGAGGTTTGGCCACAGCCTACCTTTACTTATTGTTGCTAACCATCTTTTCAGTCGGATTTTTTTTACTATTAACCGATAGCATTAAAGAGGTCGTTTTTTGATTTATAAAGACTTCCCCCTATTTCCAGTTTCTTTTCAGGGGAATCAGGGCCATGATGGCCGTAAAACTAACATAGAGAGGGTACAGCAAAAACAACAGTGGAAAAAACCATAGCAGTTTCCTCTTTTTAAAGAAGCCGAGTACGGGCCAGAGCAGGGAAAAATCAACCAGGGCCTTCAGCAACAGGGAAGCCAAAAGGAGAAATGCTCCTGGAGTGCTCACGAAAAAAAGCAGAATCATAGCCAGAAGAATCAGAATATTGCAGGAGGCAACCAGGGCAGCCACTAGCTGGCTAAACCTGTCGGAATAAGCCGTAGTTTTAGATGCCCAGCGGATGCGCTGCCTGAAAAAACCTTTCAGTGAATCCACCGGGGGAGTCCGGACAATGGCCCTGGGATCCATCAGGTAAAAAATCCTTTTATAGCCCGAGCAAAAGAGTTTTTGGAGTAAAAACATGTCATCACCCGAGGCCAGATGCAAATTACCGTAGTAACCACCTACCGCCAGAAAACTTTCCTTTTTAAACAGCAGGTTAGCCCCGTTGCACATCAGGGGGTATCCCAGGCGGGCAGCCCCGCCTGTTGTTCCCGAGAGGCTGGAAAATTCAAGGATCTGCATGCGCGAAAAAAGACTTCCTGCCGGCCAGAGCAATACCGGGCCAATCAGCATGTGAGGGTCAAGATGCTGCAGCCAGTTATTCATAGTTCGAAGCCACTGGCTATGGCCATGGCAATCAGCGTCGCTGCACAGGATAAAATCGCCCCGGCTGAGAGAGATGGCTGCCGAGAGGGCATTCTTTTTTCCTGTTTGCCCCGCTAGGGAGCTTTTGTCAATCAGGAAAAAATTTGAAAGGTTTTTACTTTGGATAAACTCCTGGATAATGGCATAGGTTTGATCCTCCGAGTGATCATCAACCAGGATTACCTCAAAGTGGCTGGCAGGATAATCCTGGCTGGCCAGCCATTCCAGGCATCTGCCGATGTTGGCTGCTTCATTTCGGGCAGCCACCACTACCGAAATAAAGGCAAAGTGCGGGGAAGGGGGCACTTTATAATGCAGCCGTCTCCATCCATGGCCAAGAGCCAGAATAAGCAGGCCGTAGAGGGCGATAACCATTGACAGTATCCAGAAAAAAACAATCATCAGCTGCTTTTTTGGGGGGATGAAACTTTACCTCCCAAAGCAAACAGGGCGCCAGCCAGGGCAGGGATTGCCAGGTTAAAGAGCCACAACCCGAGCATTGAAGCAACCAGTGAAATCTCCAGGCCTGGTGGCAAATCGGCCCTTTGGGAGAAGAACAGGTCGAATACCAGCAGAATCATCGAACCCCTTACTCCGGCTTCCACCAGGGAGGAAACCGGGACAGGAGAAAGAAACAGATAGGTAAGTGACAGGATCAGAAATGCCAGTCCTGCAGTTAAAGGAGTTCCAAATAAATGCAGCAGGATAAGGAACTGGATAAAAAAGATCAGGTAACGCCCCATGCTCCAGCCCAGAAGCAAAAGCATTTCTCTGCTGGCAATGCTGCCAAAAACCATAAGATGCTGCAAAAAATTTTCGCCCAAAGGGTGAAGCGACAGCTGTCGCAACAGGGGCCTCTTTCCGGCAAATGCCAGGGCGGGCACTACCAGGACAAGAAGCGGGACAAGCAGGGCGGGATTGCGCAGGGAAAAATCCACCGGGCTTCCCGATTGCATGACAACAAAAAGGGAGACGCCCCCGGCAATCAGGGTAACCAGGAGTTGCATAAGGCTTCCTGTAAGGTTTATCAGCATTCCCCTGCTACGAAGCCAGGGACTCAAAACCAGGCTACGGCCCAGGAATTCACCGCTGCGTTTGGGGGTAATCATGCCCAGGGTAACTCCGTATAGCACTCCCCAGAAGGCTTTGACAAAATTCACAGGCTCAAGTTTGGCACAAAGCATTTTCCACTTGAGAGCTTCCAGGCTCCAGTTGCAGAAAGCCAGGATAAAAAGAATGAGCAGGGGAAGAAAAGCGGCGGAGGTATTATCTTTCCAGAGCATGAAAACTTCGGCTGGCAGCTTTTGCAGGGAAATCATCAGGTAGAGGATGGCTGCAGGGGGAACCCCAAAACGCAGAAACCTGCTGAAAAATTTCCTTACATTTGCATTGCTACTGATTTTCCGCAACTGATACCTCATGGATACACCTTTGGATTACGATCGTATTATTCTGGGCATTGACCCCGGCACCAACAACATGGGCATCGGGATCATTGGTATCAAAAACAAAAAGGCTGAGGTCCTGGCCATGGACCTGCTGGACCTTACCCGCTTAACAGACCCTTATGTGAAACTCAAAAGGGTATTTGATACCGTATTGCGCAATATCGACCATTATCATCCTGATGAGCTGGCCATTGAGAGCCCTTTTTTCGGCAAGAACGTGCAAAGCATGCTCAAGCTGGGCCGTGCCCAGGGAGTAGCAATTGCCGCTGCCCTCAACCGGGATATTCCGGTTTTTGAATATTCGCCCCGCAAGATCAAGCAGTCGATCACGGGCAAAGGTAGTGCTTCCAAGGAACAAGTGGCCAGTATGCTGCAAAATATCCTGAATATGCCTGTGCTTCCCGAAATGCTCGACATCACCGATGCCCTGGCAGTAGCTCTATGTCATTATTTCCAGCGGGTTCCCGGAAAAGAAAACACCAAAGGGTCGTACAGCGGCTGGAAAGCATTTATTGCCGACAACCCACAGCGGCTGGCTACATAAATTTCTGCACGCTTTTTCCAATGCGTTCGGCAATTAGCCTGAATTCCTCCTGTCCAAGTTTCAGCTTGGGTTTGCTGAAATCAATATCATAGATCCCGTTGATAGGGATCAGGTGAATGTGTGCATGACGCACCTCAAGGCCCACCACAGCCATGCCAACCTTCTCGCACTGAACACTTTTGAATATTCCCTGTGCTACTTTCTTGGCAAACAAAAACAAGGCCTGGTACTGCTCATCGTCGATGTCGAAAAGGTAATCCACCTCCAGTTTTGGGATAACCAGGGTGTGCCCTTTTGCAAGGGGGTTGATGTCGAGGAAAGCCAGAAAGCGGTCGTCTTCAGCCACTTTATAGCAGGGGATCTCGCCCCTGACAATTTTGGTAAAAATTGTTGCCATAGCATTCGGTTTGATATGATCAAATATACAAAAAAAAACCGGATGCCCCCTGTATGGCCATCCGGCTATTGCTGAATCCATATAAGATTACTACCTGGAGATGTCCAGCACCTCAAAGGTCATCATACCCGCGGGCACCTGGATCTCCACCTTATCTCCGACTGTTTTGCCCAGCAATCCCCTGGCAACGGGAGAATTCACCGATATTTTGCCTGCCTTGATGTCGGCCTCATTCTCGGGAACCAGGGTATAGGCCATCTTGGCATTATTCTTCAGGTTCCTTAAGGTCACCCGGGTAAGTATCGACACCCTGCTGCCATCCAGCTGGCTTTCGTCGATCACCCGGGCTGCGCTCAGGGTTTCCTCGAGTTTGGAAATGCGAAGCTCCAGCATTGCCTGGGCATTTTTTGCTGCATCATATTCGGCGTTCTCCGAGAGATCGCCTTTTTCGCGGGCTTCGGCAATTTGCAGAGAAATAGCAGGACGTTCTACTGACTTTAACTTTTCCAGTTCGTCCCGGAGCTTATCCAGTCCTCCTTTTGTAAAATATTTCACCTCGTTCATTTCCATAGCTATTAAAAAATGTTTCTATAAACCCTCTAAGCATACAAGTAATGCATGTTTTTGTGCAGGGTGTGAAAAATAAGCAGATTAACTGTCAGAGAATCCTTTTTTCACCCCGGCAAACAGCAGCGACTTCTTTTGTGAGAGCCAGGGTAAAAAAACCATTGCGGGGAGGGATCCATTGAAGGGAGCGGACACCTGGCCTCTGAGGTATTATCAGGCTGCCGGCTGCCATATACTTCACAGGCCCCGGTGGGGCTGAAAAGATCATGTGGCTGTATATCCGGGTCGTCTCCATGGAGGACGCGCAATGTTTGGTTAATAAAAAATTACTTTGGGATAAAAAAAAACTGTTGACAGCCTGTTTAACATCAGCAACTGGCAACATGTATTCGCGCCTACGCAGGCAGCTTCCTCTTTTTTACATTTTAACGGGGCATTTTCCTGACTCTCAGGTTAAAGCTCCATTAAGAGTTGTTTACAAAGCAAATTTACGTAATTATTATTCAAAAAACCAACAAAAATCAGGTATACTTTCTGTTAAGTATCTCTGAAGCGATCACGGCCTTTCTAAGGTCGAAATCCTCGGGCTGAAATTCAGCTTCCCTTTCGTAGGTTTCTTCCTCAATGGCTTGCAGGCGGGCATCCTCTGCGGCATGCATGCGGATAAGATCTTCAATGGTATCTACTTTGCCTTCCGAGGAGAACTCATAATCCTGCATGCTGCTTTGCATACCTGTATATTCGGCATATTCCTGTTCCAGGGCAGTTGGTTTCATCTCTTCAAAGGAATATGAGGGCTGGTAAGGTTCTTCCTGGTACTCTTCAAGGGATTCAGCCGGGGGGTGTTCACCAATTACTTCAGCCTGCTGCTGTTGTTCGGGGACTTTGGGTTTTGTCTCCCCGAAGAATTCCTCCAGGATATCTTCCAGATCTTTTTGTTTGGCTGGTGGTGGCTCAGAGGCGGGCCTGGCAGGTTGCTGCCCGCTTTGCTGGGCTTTTTTGCGCCTGGCCTGAAAAACACTGATGATAAGCCAGATGATGATCAGTATCAGATAAAAAAATTCTTCCATACTATTATTTATTTCTTACCCCGGATTCTTTCCCAAAGGGTGGGTTTACGTGCAGGCTGCATTTTCCTGCTTTTTTTGGCCGTTTCTTTCATGCGTTTGCGCGTTTCCTTGCTTTGCAGGTTTCTGTGACGCTTCAGGGCCGATTCATAGGCTGCAGCATCTTCTGCTTTTCGTTGCTTTTCAAGACTCTTCTGCCGGGCTTCGGCTTTTCGCACAGCTTTACTCTGGGTACGACACCCCTGCAAGGGGGCCATGATCAGCAAGGCTGCACAAAAAAACAACTGGATCTTCCTCATGAACCGCTTACAATAGATGCTGCCTTTAACCTTAATAGAACAAAAATAGCATTTTCTTGCTAACTTTACGTTATCAAAAAACAAAGATGGCAATGATGCATTGGCGGCAGATCATCCTGATATTTACCCTGTTTTTCCTAAGCGGCATTTTTTTTTCATGCAGCAGGGAGGGTCGTCATCCCGTGCCTGACGTACTGGTAAACCTGAGCATCAACCTGGAACTTCCCCGGTTCCTGCCTCTGAATGCAGTTGACGGTTTTGTGGAGCTTGAAGAAGAGGGTTACCGCGGGATCATCATCTACCGGCATTCATGGGATGTTTTCACGGCCTTTGACCGGGCATGCCCTTATCATCCCTCCCAGGAAGGCTGCCTTGTTGAAGCACAACCTCCCCTGGCTTACGATGCGTGCTGTGGCTCGCGCTTTCTTTTGTTTGACGGATCGGTAGTCACAGGCCCTGCAAGATGGCCACTGAAGCAGTACCAGGTTTTTTATAATTATCCGAACCTTTTTATATCAAACTGACAATGGATTATTACGCGCGCGACACCATCCGGTCGATGGAAAACCGCCCCGGGCCAAAAACCAGTATTGTCAGGTAGATCAGCAGAAACAGCAATCCCAGCTCCTTGCGCGCAAAAGGATCAGCTGCATGAACAACAAACACAATTACAATCATATTCATTAAAAGCACGGCACTGGCCAGCCGGGTTGCCAGGCCCATGAAAATCAGAAGAGAGCAGATCACCTCGGCCAGTATCACCAAAACCAGGGAAACCACCGGCCCCAGGCCAATGGGATCGGCAAATGTCTCTGCATTCCCGGCCATCAGCCTTTGCAGCTTAGGAAGCCCATGAGTTAGCATGAGGGCTGCAACGCCCAGGCGAAGAAATAACAGCCAGATATCGTTCAATAAGGGATCGGTAGATGTGGTAAATATTTTTTTCATCTTGTTTAGATTTTACATTAAACAGATCAATGAAGTAAATGTTTATCCTGCACCAGGCTCCTTGGGTTTAAATAGCTGCAGTTACATCAAAAAGTATCTATATTTGCAAAGTTTCATCAACCCCAATAACCACTTAGTTATTTCTTCTATGAATTCTGAAACTGTCTGGATCCCTTTTGAAACGGTTGAAAAGTTCATCATCCGGGCCCTGGAGGCCTTTCAGGTTCCCCGGGAGGATGCTGCTATTGTTGCCGATGTTCTGATCACGGCCGACAAGTATGGATTTGATTCCCACGGGGCCAATCGTCTGAAACCTATTTATCTTGACCGGCTGCGCAATGGCACCCTGAAGGCGCTTACCCGCCCGCAGATCGTTCGTGAAGGGCCCACTACTGCAGTGATTGACGGCCACAATGGACTGGGACATGTAATAGGCAAACAGGCCATGCAGCTTGCCATTGACAAGGCACGCCAGTTTGGCATGGGAATGGTCGCTGTAAGGAACTCAACCCATTACGGGATTGCAGGGTATTATGCCCTGATGGCAGCCAGCAACAATATGATCGGGATCACAGGCACCAATGCCCGCCCATCGGTTGCCCCCACCTTCGGGGTAGAGAATATGCTGGGCACCAACCCCCTGACTTTTGGCATGCCCACGGATGAAGATTTCCCGTTCCTGCTGGATTGTGCCACCTCAGTTACCCAAAGGGGAAAAATTGAGATGTATGCCCGCAATAACCTGCCATTGCAGCAGGGTTGGGTCATTGACAATGAAGGCTTGTCCAGGACCGATTCTGCCCTGGTATTGCAGGATATTATTTCAGGCAAAGCAGCCCTTAGCCCCCTGGGGGGTTTGGGTGAAGATTCGGGTGGCTACAAGGGCTATGGCTACGCCACGGTGGTTGAGATCCTTTCCTCTGCTTTGCAGAGTGGTTCTTACCTGAAAATGCTCACTGGCTTCGAAAACGGGAAACCTGCACAGTTCTCCCTGGGGCATTTTTTCATGGCCATTGATGTGGATGCCTTTTCAGGGGTTGATGAGTTCAAAAAAACTACTGGCAATATCCTTCGCGAATTAAGGGCTTCCAGGCGCATGCCCGGGCAATCCAGGATCTTCACTGCAGGCGAAAAAGAATACCACACCTGGTTGAGGCGCAGGCACAAGGGGGTTCCGTTCAACGAACAGCTTCTGAAAGAATTCGCACAGGTTTCCCGGGAGCTTAATCTGCAGGAGTTCCTTCCTGTTTTTGGTTAAAGGTAAAGATCACCCAGCTATTAATGGGTTGCATGGCTTGCTGACGCATGCCCGGATCCTGCCTGGGATAACCGTAGCCGGGCCTGCCCATATCGGGCTGCCTTTGCTGCTGCTGTTCGGGGCCTGCTGCCGGCAATTCAGATACCACACCCACGCTTAGCCGAGCAGTTGCCGGCTCTTTCACTCCCAATTTATCGAAAGGTAGCACAATACGGTAATGCAGTTTGTCTTCTTCATCCAGGAAAACACTTGCCATTTCAGAATCTTCAATGAACTGTGCTCTTTGCCCGATGTGGAACACCTTGTTTCGTTGCCGGACGATCTCCAGCAGGGGCCTGGGATCGAAGGCAGGACGCTCGCGTTCAGCGTTGCGTTCGCGGGCCTGAGGGCGCTCAGCACCTTCGGGACGGGGCCTGCGAACCATCCCTGAACCAGGAAAAACAATCCCAACTTCCTGTTGCCGGCCTGCTGTACTGTCAACCCAGATGGTAAGCCCCATCACCAGCAGCCGCATCTGAAGGCCAGGCTCGGAAATGATAAGCTGCACCTGCATGTCCGTGTCATTATGGCTGACAAGACCCATGATACCATCTTCATGAAACTGAATAAACTCATCAGTCAGTGCTATCTGAGGTTGCAGCACTTCCTGACGCACACTGCTGGCCCTTTGAAGCTCTACGGTTCTGCAGGATGAGAATGCCAGCAGAAGTCCAAAATACAGCGGGATGATCCCTGCCAGGCGAAAATGCATTTTAATTTTCTTCATGATACATTCGGGAGGATTAATAAAATTTACTCAGACATGCTGCAAACATGAAGCCAAATATAGTAAACGATTTGGAAAACTAAGCTTTCAATCAAATAAACCTTCCACGGAGAGATACCTTTCGCCTGTATCGTAGCAAAATGTAAGGATTCTGGAACCCGTGGGTATTTCTTCAAGTTTTTTATTCACTGCAGCCAGAGAAGCGCCCGAAGACACACCCACAAGCAGTCCTTCAAGCCTGGCAGCTCTGCGGGTGAATTCAAAGGCTTCTTCCTGGCTAACGGTGATCACCCCATCCAGCACTTCTTTCTCCAGTATTGAAGGCACAAAGCCCGCCCCTATACCCTGAATGGGATGGGGCCCGGGTTCTCCCCCGCTAAGCACCGGGGAGAGGGCTGGTTCAACGGCAAACACCTTCATTTGCGGGAATTTTTGCTTCAGCACCTGCCCCACTCCGGTTATGTGCCCCCCGGTACCAACCCCGGTGATCATGTAATCGAACCCCTTGGGAAAATCTTCAAGGATCTCCTGGGCTGTGGCTTTGCGGTGGATATGTGGGTTGGCAGGATTGTCGAACTGGGCGGGGATCCAGGCCCCTGGAAGGGTACCGGCCAAAAGGCCGGCTCGTTCAATAGCCCCTTTCATTCCTTTTTCCCTTGGGGTAAGCACCAGCTCCGCCCCGAAAATGCCCATAATGCGACGCCGCTCGATGGACATGGATTCAGGCATCACCAGAATCACCCGGTATCCTTTGGCTGCAGCAATCATGGCAAGACCAATGCCGGTGTTTCCTGAGGTGGGTTCCACTATGACCCCCCCGGGAGGAAGCTCCCCAGATTGCTCGGCTGCCTCTATCATCGACAGGGCAATACGATCCTTGATGCTGGCCCCTGGATTGTTTTTCTCCAGCTTGATCCATACTTCATGATCAGTACCAAACAGCCTGTTGACCCTGAGGTGGGGAGTGTGTCCTATTAATTCCAGTACATTTAATGCTTTCATAATTTTGATGTTCAAATGACAAAATTGTTCGGCTCGGTGAAGGTTTTTCCTGAACGGATCTTAACTTCGCTTTTATGATAAACCACGGAATGGGGTGGTACGCTTTCGGTGAGCCATACGTTACCCCCGATCACCGAGTCATGGCCTACCACAGTTTTTCCCCCCAGCACGGTACTTCCTGCATAAATGATCACATGATCTTCAAGGGTGGGATGGCGTTTGGTGGAAGCCATTTGTTTATCAACGCTCAGGGCTCCAAGGGTTACTCCCTGGTAAAGCTTTACATGCCTGCCGATATGGGTGGTTTCACCAATAACTACCCCCGTGCCGTGGTCAATACAGAAATGCTCATCAATGGTGGCTCCCGGGTTGATATCGATGCCTGTAATGGAGTGGGCATACTCCGAAAAAACCCGTGGCAACACAGGAACATTCTGCCTGAGCAGCTGGTTGGAGAGCCGGTAAACGGCAATGGCATAAAATCCCGGGTAAGCATGTATTACCTCCTGGGTGCTGGTAGCAGCAGGATCGCCCATGCAGATGGAATCAGCATCCAGATTGAGCATGCGGTAAACCTCCGGGAGATTGTCGAAAAATTCCGCCCGTATCTGTTCAGGGTCTTGTTTCAGAATGCCGCGGATGGAAAAAAGCAAATGCTCGAATTGGAGCCCCACATCGCGAAACCGCAGGTAATACTCCCCGGTGTTGCGGGGCATATCCAGAGGAAAAAGGAGCTGGATCAGATCCTCAACAAATCGCCTGGTGCGCTTCTTATGCGGGATATAGCATTTTTGCCGTGTATGGTCTTCGAAAAGCTGTTCGATAAATAGTTTCAAATCGCTCATAAATCTATTTTCTGCACTGACTACAGACCCCTGATTTTAATAGACTAATTTACGGATTTTTCAGCTCTTATTAAAAAATTTTTAAATATATAAGACGAGAATAAGAACCTGTGCTTTCTGTTTTTCCCCCCGGCTTAAATTCGCATAAAACACGGTTCAAACCCGGACCTAATTCCGACCAAATTCGCGTATTCGCGAGTTTAGTGCGAATTTGGTCCGAATTTGGTGCGAGTTTGGTGCGAGTTTAATACGGAGGGGATTGGGCCAGAAGCCGAAGGATTATTAAGAAATATAGGGATTTTTTTTCAGAATGTGTCAGGATGGTCTTAGCAGGAAAGATCCTTCAGGCTACGCAAATCAAAAAAAACAGGATAAAAAAAGCTACTGCCTCCCCTTTGGGGCGGCAGTAGCTCATGAAGCCGGCCATTATCCAGGAGGCTTAGTAACGGTAATTCTCGTTTTTATAAGGTCCCTGGACATTTACACCAATATAGGCAGCCTGTTCGGGGGTGAGCCGGGTCAGTTTCACCCCGATTTTCTCGAGGTGCAGACGGGCAACTTCTTCATCCAGGTGTTTGGGAAGAGTATAAACACCAATTTCATAGTTGTTTTTCCAGAGGTCGATCTGCGCCAGCACCTGGTTGGTAAACGAGGTACTCATCACGAAGGAAGGGTGGCCTGTTGCACAACCCAGGTTCACCAGCCTGCCTTCGGCAAGCATGAAGATTTCATGCCCATCGGGAAAAATGTACTTATCCACCTGTGGCTTGATGTTGATTTTCTGAACCCCCTGTGCATTATCAAGCTTTTCAACCTGGATTTCATTATCAAAATGCCCGATGTTGCAAACAATCGACTGATCTTTCATTTGCTTCATATGTTCCAGGGTAATAACGTCCTTGTTGCCGGTAGCTGTAACAAAAATATTGCCTTCGGCCAGGGCTTCCTCCACGGGTTTAACCTCAAAGCCTTCCATGGCAGCCTGCAGGGCGCATATGGGGTCGATCTCCGAGACGATCACCCGGGCGCCATAGCCGCGCATGCTCTTTGCGCAGCCCTTGCCCACGTCGCCATATCCGCACACCACTACCACCTTTCCGGCGATCATCACATCGGTGGCCCGTTTGATGCCATCGGCAAGGGATTCGCGGCAACCATACAGGTTATCGAACTTCGACTTGGTGACCGAGTCGTTCACGTTGATGGCCGGTACCAGCAGCTCGCCACGCTCCATCATCTGGTACAGGCGATGTACCCCCGTGGTGGTTTCTTCCGACACCCCTTTCCACTCGCTAGCCATACGGGTCCACTTGCCGGGATCGGCCTTCAGGGTGTTTTTCAGTAAAGAAAGTATCTCGTATTCCTCGCGGCTTGAGGCAACAACATCCAGTACCGAGGCGTCATTTTCTGCTTTTTTGCCCAGATGGATCAGCAGGGTGGCATCTCCCCCGTCGTCAACAATCAGCTGCGGGCCTTTACCGCCGGGGAATGACAGCGCCTGAAGTGTACACCACCAGTATTCTTCAAGAGTCTCCCCTTTCCATGCAAAAACGGGAACCCCCCTTTCAGCAATGGCAGCGGCAGCATGATCCTGGGTGGAGAAGATATTGCAGCTGGCCCAGCGAACATCGGCTCCCAGCTCAACGAGTGTCTCAATCAGCACGGCCGTTTGCACGGTCATATGCAATGAACCTGTAATGCGAACATCCTGAAGGGGTTTTTCCTTGCCATACTTCTGGCGCAAAGCCATCAGCCCAGGCATCTCTTTTTCGGCAATTTCAATTTCCTTGCGTCCGTATCCTGCCAGGGAAATGTCCCTGATCTTGTAATCCCGGGCTTTCTCGGCGGTGAGATTTTCCATGTGATTTGTTGCTTTTAATTTATATTTTTGCAAAGATAACACAATCCCTTCATAAGCAAAACCTGTTGAGGCTCTGAAGGGAGGGCGCAATGGCCCGTGCTGCAGATGAAACAGCCCATTATCAGGTTTTGTTTTGCAGCCCTGGCCTTAGAATCTGAAAAGCGCTAAAAAATTATCTGATGAGCCTTTTCCTGAAAAAAATCGTTGATCAAGCTGCCCTGGGAATCTGGGAAATTAACGAGAGCGTGGAGGAGCTTTACGACAGGGTACGGCTGTCGGAGGAAGAAAAATTGTTTTTCTCTCAGTTGAAATCCTCCATCCGCAAGCAGCAATGGCTCAGTTACCGCCTGATCCTCCCCCACCTGGTGCAGAAAGAAGAGCTTACCTCCATACGGTACGACGAAAACGGAAAGCCTTACCTTGAAAACGGCCTGCGTCATATTTCGGTTTCCCATTCGGGGCGGTTTTCGGCCCTGATAGCAAGCCCTGTTAAGAACGTGGGCATTGATATTGAGAAGATGGACCCGAAGATCTTTGCCGTGGCCCATAAGTTTCTCAACAACCTGGAGATCACCCAGGTGTTTTCGGAAAAGACCCTGGAAACCCTCTACCTGATATGGGCCGGGAAAGAAGCACTTTATAAGCTCTATGGCAAACGCGATCTGCTGTTTCGCGAAAACATCCGCATCTTTCCCTTCCGATTCCAGGGAAAAGGAACCTTTTACGGGGAGATCTATATGCCCGAACTGCGCAAGATCTACACCCTTTATTATCAAACCATTGACAATTACATCCTGGTGTATTCTATCGATAACTGAATTGTTGAACATCTTAACTGACACGTTTATCCATGACTTTACTTCAAAAAATTCAAGAGAAAACCAAAGCAGGAAAAAAACAGCTGGCCATTCTGGTGGATCCTGACAAATGCACTCCAAAGGGTTTGGAAGAAGTAGCCAAGCAAGCCCAAGAGAGCAAGGTAGATTATATGTTTGTGGGAGGCAGCCTTTTGACGCGCGACAATATGAATGATTGCATCAACACCTTGCGCATGCACAGCGATATTCCGGTTTTACTTTTTCCTGGCAGCACCCTTCAGGTGTCGGGCAAGGCAGATGCCATTTTGCTGCTATCGCTGATCTCGGGAAGAAATGCCGACATGCTGATCGGCAATCATGTGATTGCAGCTCCCCTGATCCGCAACAGCCAGCTGGAAGTAATACCCACAGGATACATGCTGGTGGAAAGCGGCAAGATCACCTCGGTACTTTACATGAGCAACACCATCCCCATTCCCTTCGACAAGGTGGATATCGGCATCTGCACGGCAATGGCCGGTGAGATGCTGGGCCTTCAGACCATTTTTATGGATGCAGGCAGCGGGGCCATATACCCTATCCCATCCGAAATGATCCGCGGGGTCAAGCAGAACATCAGCCTGCCCCTGATCATTGGCGGGGGGATACGCACAGCAGAAGATGCCACCGACACCTGGGAGGGAGGAGCCGACGTGATTACTATAGGCAATGCCGTGGAAACCCGAACGGAGATCATCCGCGAGATCTCCCAGGTAAAGCACAAAATGAATGCCGGAAAATAGCAAAATTCAACCCCCGGTAATAAATCATCAATATCTTTTAGTGGAAATTTTGAGTATTTTCGTGGGATAAACCATTTAGCAAAAATATCTGACATGAATTATGACCTGATCGTATTGGGCAGTGGCCCTGGAGGATATGTTGCTGCCATTCGGGCAGCACAGCTGGGAATGAAAGTAGGGGTTGTTGAAAGGGCAGAGCTGGGAGGCATATGCCTGAACTGGGGATGTATTCCCACCAAAGCCCTTTTGAAAAGTGCCCAGGTTTTCAATTATTTGAAGCATGCTGCCGATTATGGTGTGAGCATCCAGGGAGAGGCTGCTGCCGATCTGCCGGCAATGGTAAAAAGAAGCCGTGATGTAGCTGCCAACATGAGCCGGGGCATTCAGTTCCTGTTCAAAAAAAATAATATTGAGTACATTGCCGGTCATGGGCGGGTGCTTCCGGGGAAAAAAGTAGAGGTGAAGGATGACAATGGCCAGGCAAGGCAGTTCTCAGCTCCTCACATTATCATAGCAACGGGGGCCCGTAGCAGGCAGCTTGACAGTATGCCACAGGATGGGAAAAAGATCATTGGTTACCGCGATGCCCTGGTGCTGGAAAAACAACCCGCCTCAATGGTTGTGGTAGGCTCGGGGGCTATCGGTTCGGAGTTCGCCTATTTTTACAATGCCATCGGAACAAAAGTCACTCTTGTTGAATACATGCCCAACATCGTGCCTGTGGAAGATGAAGAGGTTTCAAAAGTACTGGAACGTTCTTTCAAAAAAGCAGGCATGAAGGTGATGACCGGCAGCACGGTTGAATCGGTTGACACCTCGGGTGATCAGTGCAGGGTGGTTGTTAAGACAAAAAAGGGAGAACAGGTCATAGAGGCCGACATAGTGCTTTCGGCCGTTGGCATCACCCCCAATACAGAAAATATCGGCCTGGAGCAAACCGGCATTGAGCTGGAAAATGGCAAAATTAAAGTTGATGAGTTTTACCGCACCAATGTTGAGGGGTATTATGCCATTGGGGATGTGGTGGCCGGACAGGCACTTGCACATGTGGCCTCGGCCGAAGGGATCATCTGCGTTGAAAAGATAGCAGGCCATACCCCCGAACCAATGGATTACAACAACATCCCTGCCTGTACGTATTGTTCCCCCGAGATTGCCTCGGTTGGATATACCGAAAACGCTGCCCGCGAGGCAGGATACGAGCTGAAGATCGGTAAGTTCCCCTTCTCGGCTTCAGGCAAAGCCAGCGCTGCAGGCAACAAGGAAGGGTTTGTGAAACTGATCTTTGATGCCAGATATGGGGAGCTGCTGGGTGCTCACCTGATTGGTGACAATGTGACCGAGATGATTGCCGAGCTGGTGGTAGCCCGCAAACTGGAGACCACAGGCCAGGAGATCATCAAGGCAGTCCATCCCCATCCCACCATGTCGGAAGCCATCATGGAGGCAGCTGCCGCAGCTTATGATGAAGTGATTCATATTTAAGATGAAACAATCAACCGGCTCATAACAGCAAAAGCACCCGGGCATGCCCGGGTGCTTTTCTTTTTTTCAGACCATGTGCGGCATTGCAGGAATATTTCAACTCCAGGCTCAGCCAGCTGATTACCGGAATCAGCTGGCAATTGCTGTCGACAGGCTGCAGAAGCGGGGGCCCGACAGCAGGGGCTTTTTTCATTCTCCCGGGGTTTGGCTGGGGCACTCACGACTTGGCATACTTGATCCTTCGGAGGCTGCCAACCAACCCTTCCGCGATCCCAGCGGCCGCTATTGCCTTGTTTATAACGGGGAGATTTACAATTTCGGCCAACTGCGTCATCAGCTTCAAAACAAGGGAGTGGCATTCAACTCGGGCAGCGACACCGAAGTACTGCTGCACTGGCTCATTGAAAAAGGTGCCGGAGGCTTGCAGCAGCTCCAGGGATTTTTTGCCTTTGCCTTTTATGATCAGAAAACCCACCAGTTGATCCTGGCGCGCGACCGCCTGGGAATCAAGCCACTTTACTGGCACCTTGAAGGAAATACCCTGATGTTTGCCTCTGAGATGAAGGCAATGGCAGCCCTTGGCATCCCGCGAAAGATCGACCAGGCTTCCCTGGAGCTGTATCTGCAACTCAATTACATACCTGCCCCCTGGACGATCTTCCGGGGAATTCACAAAATGCTGCCGGGGCAGTACCTGCAGATCTCAGCCAATGAGACCGAATTACGGCAATATTACAAAATTCAGGCCGGGGGGGATTCACCGGCTGCTGAAGCGATCCCCTCCTATGAAAAAGCCTGCGGCATGCTGGCCGGCAAGCTGGAGCAGTCGGTGGTGAAGCGCCTTGTGGCAGATGTTCCCCTGGGTGCCTTTCTCAGCGGAGGCATCGACAGCAGCATCATCACTGCCCTGGCAGCAAGGCATGTAAAAGGCCTGAATACATATTCCATAGGATTTTCCGATGAGCCCATGTTTGACGAAACACGCTATGCGCGCCTGGTTTCAAAAATGCACGGCACCCATCACACCGAATTCCACCTTCGCACCGACGACCTGCTGCAATGCCTGCCGGAGGTAATGGATTATACCGATGAGCCTTTTGCCGATTCCTCGGCCCTGGCGGTATATATCCTAAGCCGGGAGACCCGCAAAAAGGTGAGCGTGGCCCTGTCGGGCGACGGGGCCGATGAGATGTTTGCCGGCTACAACAAGCATATGGCCGAGTACCGGGCCCGCAGTAAAAGCCTGGGGGCCGTTTTCCTGGGCAAGATGCACCCTTTGCTCAGGCAGCTGCCACAATCGCGCCACAACCCCTTGTCCAACAAAATAAGGCAGCTTGAGCGTTTTGCAGCATCCGTAAACCTTCCGGCCGAGAGCCGTTACTGGAACTGGGCCTGCATTGCTTCCGGGAAGGAAGCTGCTAATCTGATGGGCTCCCATAGCCTGTCGGAACAAGCCATGACAAGACAAAACAGGCTCCTGGAGCCCCTTGCAGGCAACAGTCATTTCGAAAATGTATTGCTGACCGACATGCAGCTGGTGCTGCCCAACGATATGCTCACGAAGGTGGATATGATGTCGATGGCCAATTCCCTGGAGGTGCGCGTACCCTTCCTGGATCATGAGCTGGTTGACTGGGTGTTCACCCTGCCTTCGCATTACAGGATTGACAAAAGACGACGGAAAAAGATCCTGAAGGATGCTTTCAGCAGGGAACTCCCCCCGGAGGTTCTTCAGCGCGGCAAACAAGGTTTTGAGGTGCCCCTTTTAAAGTGGTTTCGCGGGGAGCTCAAAAGCATGATCACCCACGACATGTTGCAGGATGAGCTGATAAGGGAACAAAAAATATTCAACCCATTGGCAGTTAGCCTTCTGAAGAAGAAACTCTTTTCTTCCAATCCGGGAGATTCGGCTGCCCGCGTCTGGGGGCTGTTGGTTTTCCAGCACTGGTTCAGAAAAAACACGATGGACTGAAAATTTTTCTTTTAAATTAACATATCTTTAGACGCAAAAAAAGAGAATGCCAAGAGTCCTAAGGATCATGAACAGGTTTAACCTGGGGGGGCCAACCTACAATGCGGCCTACCTGACAAGGTATCTTCCCCCGGAGTATGAAACCCTTCTGGTAGGGGGCATGAACGAGCCCAGCGAGAAGAACTCGGAGTTCATTGTCCATCAGCTGGGGGTGAAAACCCACGTGATTCCCGGCATGCAGCGCGAGCTCTCTCCCCTGAAGGACCGCAGGGCTTACCGTGAAATTCAGAAGATCATCCGTCAATTCAGACCTCATATTGTACACACCCATGCTTCCAAGGCAGGAGCACTGGGCAGGCTGGCTGCCATCCGCATGGGGGTACCGGTTATTGTACATACCTTTCACGGGCATGTTTTTGATTCCTACTTCAGCCAGCTGAAGGCTGGCATGTACCGCAACATCGAGAGGCTGCTGGCCCGCTACAGCAGTGGTATTGTTGCCCTGAGCCAGGCCCAGAAGGAGGATCTGGCCATCAGATACCGCATCTGCTCGGAAGATAAGATCCGGGTGATCCCCCTGGGGTTCGACCTGAGCCGCTTCAGGGAAAACCAACAGCAAAACCGCCTTTTGTTCCGCAGCCAGTATGATATCGCTGATGATGAACTGGCAATCGGTATCGTTGGCAGGATAGTACCCATAAAAAACCACCTGATGTTTCTGAAGGCTTTGAAGCTGCTGGTTGAACAATATAAAGGCAAAATCCGGGCCTTTATTGTCGGGGAGGGTGAATCCAGCATACAGGTGCGGCAGGCTGCAAGCCAGCTGGGGCTGGATCATACCTACTGGCCCCACGAGCCCCGCAGGGCCCTGCTAACCTTCACGGGATGGATCACCAGCATGGAACAGGTAAATGCAGGGCTTGACCTGATTGCCTTAACTTCCCTGAATGAAGGCACACCCGTCAACCTGATTGAAGCCCAGGCAGCGGGTAAACCCATTGTGTGCACAAGGGTGGGCGGCGTGGAAAATGTGGTGATTCCCGGAAAGACAGCCCTGTTGGTTGATAAGAATGATCACCAGGCAATGGCTCATCATATGGCTCAGCTGGCAAAAGATGAGCGCATGCGCAGTGATTTTTCAAAAGGAGGCTGGGACCATGTGAAGGACCGTTTCCATTATTCACGACTGGTTACCGAGATGGAAGCATATTACAGGGAACTGCTTGAAAAGAATAATCATGCGTTCATGAGTTCCCCTTTTTACCGGTAAAAGGAGAGCAATCTGTGGTCCTTATCGGTGATTTTACGGATTTATTGCTTTCTTTTAATGATTTGTTTTGCTGGATGATTCGCCTTTTTTTTAAATTTGTCCTTTCAACCACTACCTCCCCATGAGGAAATACTTTCCACTCTTGTGTATTATAGCCTTTTGCTCCTGCAGGATGCTCAATCCCGAGCAAATGCTTCGCACCCCCGGCAGCTATGAATACACTGCTGCCGGAGAACTGGAAGTTTCCGACCAGTACCGGCTGGCCGTAAACGATGAAGTGAGCTTCAGGATCTTTACCAACGACGGGGAAAGGCTCATTGACCCCGTTGAGCTCAATGCCGGCCAAACAATGCGGAATCAAAGCACCTACTTTATCGAGCACGACGGAACCATTAAATTCCCAATTCTTGGCAGGATCTCTATGGAAGGTCTTACTATACGTGAAGCCGAACTGGAGCTTGAACAAAAATTTGCGGTCTATTACAACCGCCCCTTTATTCAACTGCGGGTGGTCAACAACCGGGTGATCATCTTTCCGGGTGGCCGTGGAGGTGCTTCCACAGTCCTTACCCTTGAAAACAGCAATACTACACTGTTTGAAGCTCTTGCCCGTGCAGGGGGTATTTCCGACGGGAAAGCCCACCGTGTAAAACTCATCCGCGGGGCCCCAAAGAATCCCAGGGTTTACCTGATTGACCTGTCAAGAATTGAGGGTGTACATCATGCAAGCCTTATTTTGCAGGCTAACGACATCATTTACGTGCAGCCCCGTGATCGCATCCCCCAGAGGATACTGGAGAACATTACTCCATACCTGACTTTGCTTACCACTGCCCTTTTGGTTTATTCACTGGTTAACTAGCAAAGATGGCAGAAAACCTGAAAAAAATCTCTACGCTGAACGATGAATTGGATATCAAGCTGTTCATCTACATTGCAAAGAAAAATGTTTTCTTTCCTATAGCTTTTGTTGTGCTGGCCCTAACGGGGGCTTACCTGTATCTTCGTTATACTCAGCCTGTTTATCAAACCTCAGCCATCCTTCAGCTAAGCAACGAAAATCAGGCGAACAGGATTCTGCCCACAGCCGCTCTTTATGAGGATGACATTGCCAAGCAGATCGAGTTGCTGCGTTCATCTGTTTTTCTGCAGAGGTCTCTCTCCAAGTTGCCACTTGAAGTGAGCTATTTTACCAAGGGAACGGTGCTCAACAACGAGCTTTACCGCAATGCTCCTTTTGGGGTTAATATAAAGGTACGCAACCCCCGCATCTACGGTACGCCAGTGTATGTGGATTTTCTTAGCGGAGGGGAAGTCCAGATCTCCTATGCAATCAATGGCTATCCCCTGCAAAAACTGGAGCTAAGGGCCGATTCCCGGCTGGTGACTCCAGATTTTGAACTGGAGGTTGTTGTTTTTAATTTCCGTGCCATTGCCGAACAACAAAACATCTTCAGCCGCAACTCCTATTTCTTTGTGATCAACAACCCGGAAACCATTGCCTCCAGGTATGCCAACGACATCAAAATCAATGTACTGAATGCCGCTGCAAAAACCATACTGATCAGCTGCACAGGAACCAATGCTCAGAAGGCCTCTGATATTGTGAATGCCATTGTAGAGGAGTTCAACGTTTACGACCTTGAGAAGAAGGCCGAGAGTGCCAACAATATCCTGGCCTTTATCGACCTGCAACTGGATTTGGTGTTTGACAAGCTAACCGAATCAGAACTGGAACTGGATGATTTCAAAAAACAACACCGGATTGATGAAACAACTATTTCCCCTTTACCCGCGCTTCAGTCGCGTATCGGGGACTTTGAAACACAAATTGTAAACCTGCAGCTGGAAAATACTATCTTTAATGAGATAGAAAAGAGTCTTCAGGATGAAAAAACCCTTGATGTTTACCGGCTGATTGCCATCCTGGCCGGCAGTGAGTTTCACAGCAGCATATCCGGGCAACTGCGCAACCTGCAGGATCTTTTGCTGGCACGCGAAAAATTGCTTTATGAGGTGACACCTAACAGCCGTCAGGTAGAGGCCCTGAATTACCAGGTAGATATCCAGAAACGAATCATCATTGAAAGCATTTCAACCCTGAAGAACAATCTGGAAAAACGCACCATTGATCTGGAGGGTCGTATTGCCGAAATTGAAGGTTTGCTCAGCAGCAGGGCATCACGGTACAACATCATTGAATTCAGCCGCCTGCAAAGGGTCCACAGCATTAACGAGCGATTTTACAATCAGCTGGTGGAGAAAAAAGCTGAATATTCTATTTCCAAGGCTGGGTATGTATCACAAAGCATGATACTTGAGCGATCCCGAACCCCCGGTCGCCCCATTTGGCCCACCCCCCGAAACATTTATATCAGCAGCCTGCTGGCTGCCCTGTTCATGGGCCTGGGAGTGATTCTGCTCAAATACCTTTTCTATAACGAGATTCCCTCACTACACGATGTATTGAAATATACCAATGCACCAGTTCTTGGGGTGATTCCCAGATATAAGAATGAAATACCACAAAACCATCTCCTGGTACTTAAGAAGCCCAAATCACTGATTGCCGAATCGCTCCGCTCCATTCGCACAAACCTGCAATTCATCAACAATGAAACCGGCAGCAAGCTGGTGGCAGTTACCAGTACCATTTCCGGAGAGGGGAAAACCTTCTTCTCGATGAACCTTGCCGGAATATTGGCCTTCAGCAACAAAAAGGTGATGGTGATTGACCTTGACATGCGAAAGCCAAAGATCCACCTGGGCTTTAATGTGGAAAACATCAAGGGCGTCAGCACCATTCTTTCGGGCATTGATCCCATTGATGACTGCATACAGTCCTCAAAGGTCAGCAATTTGGATTTTATCACCGCCGGTCCTGTACCCCCAAACCCTTCGGAGCTGATCCTAACTCCAATGATGGACCAGATGATCGATTACCTGAAAAGCAAATACGATTATGTAATTATCGACAACCCCCCCGTGGGAATTGTTACCGATGGCATGAAAAGTGTGCTGATGGCCGACTATCCAATCTACCTGTTGAAAGCCAACTTTTCGAAAAGGATATTTATCCAGAACATCAACCGGCTGATATCTGAAAGCAACATCAGACGCCTGTCAATTGTACTGAATGCAGTAGATCAGGAATACTCAAGCTATGGCTACGACAAGGGGTATGCCTATGGCTATTACGGGGGATATGGTTATGGTTATTATGATGAGGAGGCAGTTGCAGGCAATGGCAAAGCAAAAATCATTGGTTATATGAAAAAACCCCTGAAGAAATTCATTTAAGAATGAAAATTCATAACACTCCCTTTTCTGGCTTGCTGATCATTGAGCCCAGGATTTTTACTGATGAAAGGGGTTATTTTTTCGAATCATGGAACCAGCAGACCTTTCAACAACTAGGACTGGATCATGAATTTGTTCAGGACAATCAATCCTGTTCGATGAAGAATGTAATCCGCGGGCTGCATTTCCAGGTTCCTCCCTTCGAGCAGGGAAAGCTGGTGCGGGTTAGCAGGGGTTCGGTGCTGGATGTAGTGGTTGACCTGCGAAAGGATCAACCTACCTACGGGCAACATTACAAGCTGGTTCTTTCTGCCCTTGAAAACAACATGCTGTTCATACCAGCGGGTTTTGCACATGGGTTCAAAACACTTGAAGACAACAGCATCTTTACTTATAAATGTACGAAAATATATAACCAGGCCAGCGAGATGACCCTGCGATGGAATGACCCTGAGCTGAATATCGATTGGGAAACAGATAGCCCGCTTCTTTCGACCAAAGATCAGCAGGCGCCTTTTTTTGATGGTTTTATTAGTCCATTTTAGATTATGTAAATAATTATCATTCTGATGTATATTTTTCCTTATCCGATATTGACGCTGGTTTTATTTTTTCTTGCAGCCCTCTGCTTTTCTATCATCATCAATTTCCTGCTGCTTAAGTTCGTCAAGACCCTGGGCATTCGCAACCACAGTGAAACGCTGATACGCTGGAGCAGCACCTCAAAGCCCGCCCTGGGAGGGATTAGCTTCTTTATTGTTTTTTTGATTTCCTTTACCTGTTTTTCCTTTATTCATGCCGGTCAGCCCGAGAATTTCGACTTGCAGAACCTGGGATTGCTGCTGGCTGTCTCCCTTGGCTTCCTGCTGGGATTGTTTGATGATGCATACAACACCCGCCCCTGGCTGAAGCTTTTTACCCAAATTTTCTGCGGAGTCATTCTGATTGTTGCAGGAATACAAATTGATTTTTTTCAGAATGACATGGCAAATCAAGCCCTGACCATTTTCTGGGTTGTAGGAATCATGAACTCCATCAACATGCTCGACAACATGGATGGGATAACCAGCATTGTTTCAATGGGTATTCTTCTGGGAATGCTGGGGATGGTCATCTTCCAGCAGGATATCCATAACCCGGTAATGATCATCCTGCTGGGAACAATAGCTGCATTGGCAGGGTTTCTTTTCTTTAACTGGAACCCCTCGCAGATGTATATGGGCGATACAGGAAGCCAGTTCCTGGGGGTTTTGCTGGCTGCCCTGGGAATACTATTTCTCTGGAACGGCCAGTATATTCACGGGGAGAAAAACCAGTTCATGCAACTGATCATGGTAGGGATTGCCTTTGGTTTACCCATTACCGATACCACAACAGTTTTTTTCAAGCGACTTTACCGGCGGCAGAATCCCTTTGTTGGCGGCAGGGACCATACCACCCACCATCTTTCCTACCTGGGGCTGACAGACCGTCAAGTGGCATTGATCTTCCTTGTGCTTTCTGCCCTGTCGGTAGTTTTAACAGTCTCTATTGCCGTTTACATCTGGGTCTGGAAACCCATGCATGTTTTGCTGTTTGGTACATACCTGCTGGCTTTATTCCTATTCCTTTTCATTGTGGCGGTGCGAACCAAACCTGACAGGAATTAGAACCGGATCCCCCAAATCAGCTGCATCTGAACCTGGCCAGTGGCAGGCCGCAGGATAAACCGGCCTCCTGCTGAAATGGGATTAAAGAACCTGAAAAGGTGCATATTGCCTGTGATGTCAAATCCCATTGTGTGGAAATTTCTTGTCTGCAAAGAAAGGTTGTTTCCTGCAGTCACCATTTGCTCTGCCAGGGCATAATCCGTGAACAGGTTCATGCTCACTCGCTGCAGGTAAAGAAAAGGCGGCAGGCTCCAATCAGGGTAAAACAAAGGAAGGGCATAATCGGCCGAGAAGCTGATCAGCTGCTCGTGAGCCTGCCCTGAAATGCCTCTTGGGAAATTAATCAGATTGGGGAATGAATAATAGATCTTAGGTTCATTCCCCTGCCCTCTTTCGCGTTTCTGAAAAGCTGCACTGACCATCAGGCTGTGGTGGTCCATCAGCCCCGGGAACAGCCCGATGATGCGTGATGCGAAAACATATCCCATATCCCCTCCACCAAAGGGAGTATGCCGGTAGTTGACATCAAGGGTTTGTCCCCAGCGGGGGCGCATATCGCGACGCACGCTAAAACGCTGCCGGTAAGCCACCAGCCGGTACTCCATATTCCACATGTTATTGTCGCGCAACCTGCGAGGGGAACCTTCCACTGGCTTTGTCTGGATAATACCCGTACGTAAAAAAGGAATGACCCCATAACCATATTCCTGGTGGCGGAAGGCCAGGGGAACAGATAGGCCCAGAAGCATGCGATTATCCCGATAGGGAAATGGGATCAGCCTTTGGTTCTCAGAATAATAGGCTGTTCTGAGGGATGTTTCGGCCTGCAGATCCACCACAGGGTACCAGCCATGGTAACTGTAGTTCAGATAATATCTGCCGGTTTCATCGTTCACATCGTACTCATAACCCAGGCTGGCAAAAGAAGTGCTCAGGTGGTTTTGCAAAAACAGAGAAGCTCCGGGATTAGCCTCCACATTGTTCACATCGAGTGCAAAGGGTCCCCAGCTGTGCAGATGAAAGAGGTTGCCAAGCCTGTAATAGGGCTCCGGCTCAAAATCATTGCGGGGAATTTCTGCAACGGTAGCTGTGGCAGGCTCCTGGGCGGCCAGTACCTGGTAAAACTTCACCGAATGATCCTCCACCAGATCCAGTTCAAGGGCCTGATCAACAATTGAAGCATCGGCAAGGGCAATCTGGTAGCCCATGGCATTGTAATCCGACCAAACCACATGCTGCCCCCCGGGTGAGAAAGCAGCATCCACAGCTCCGAACTCAGATGATATGATCATGCTGATACTGCCATTACCGGGGTCCAGCCGGTATATATTATCTATTCCGTTAAAGGCTGCATTGAAAATAACCTGATCTCCCTGATAGACAGGGCGTGAGATCTCAACATGTGAAGGTCCCCAGAGGGTTGTGAAGGTCTCAGAGGCAGGATCAATCGCCACGATACTTTTGCCTTGTTCATCCAGGGTTATGGCAATAATCTGTTTCCCATCGCCATGCCAGGATGGTGTCATCAGAAAGCTGTTGCCGGCAGCCGACAGCCTCTGGATCACCTCGCCATTTTGCGCATCCAGTATCACCAGATTATACTCATTGAGCTCTGTCACCTCGGCTGCAACAATACGGCGGCCATCGCTGCTAAGAGAGGGTGAAAAATAGCGGCTCTGGCGGGTTATCCGTTTTCTTTGCCCGCTGCTCATATCATAAACAAAGATCTCCGACCAGCTTCTGTGCTCCCAGCGGGGATCACGCCTTACTTCGCTCCAGGTGATCAGCCCGGCTGCTGCCGAAAAAGCATAGGCATTGTAAAAGCCCGGGTAAAAAAGCAGGCGTTCATTGCCTTCAACATCAATGCTTACTACCTGTGGGATATCTGCCAGGCTTGTTTTCAGGGCCACCAGTGTTTGCTCATCCACAAAAGACAGGTGACGGTAGCTGGTAAATAATTTCTGCTGGCTGTTGATCTGGGCGAAAGAAGTATATTGATGCTGCTGCCTTTGATGTGTCCAGGCTGAATCAAGATAAGAAAAAGTCTGACGGTAATGGTCCACCTTTCCCGCCCCGCTTTGCTTCTTCAGCCCTGATGAAAAAGGGGTAATGCTATAGGGCCTGCGCGCAACATTGGTAATGACCCCATCCCATACCTGAGCACCGTATTGTGCTCGGGCAGAAGCCACCAGCTGATAGCCCAGCTCGTAATGATTGGGTACATGATCGCGGTAGGAACCAAATACGGCCTTATCAAAGGAATAAGCACCCTTTTGCAGCACCTGTGCCCGCAGCCCCTGCTCAAAGCGGGGAAGCCTGCCCCGGCCGCTATAGGTAAGTGAGGTTTCGGTTGCAACGGCATCACCCTCCAAAAACCATAAGGGTACATAAAGACCTAGCACGATCCCTGTTGCCTGCTCTCCAAGTAAAATGTTCAATATCCGGGTTATTCCCTGGTTAAGCTTATCGATCTGCACCACGTGCCGGAATTCGTGGATGGCTATCGATTCAAACCAATCGTGCGCGTCGTTGGCCTGCGACGGGTTATTGTAAATTTCTATCCTGCGGGGTGCCCAGCTTACAAAACCATTTGGAATGACCGTGCGGTTGTGAAGGATCACAGGTATGCGGCGCGGGCGGTGGCCCAGGGTATTACCCCCATGGGTATAGGCAAACTCCAGGATATCGGCAACATACCGTGCCTGAGATAGAAATTCCTCCGGGAAGATCACCTGAAAATTTTCAGTCCGAATCTGACTCCAGACTACCGAGGCTGGATCCTGACCTGCTGTAAAAAACTGTGCCCGGGCAGAAGGCAAATGAATGGCAGTGAAAACCAAAAAAACCAGAAAAACAGATCGCAAATTGAGACTTTTCATATTCTTAGGGGAGGATAAGATTCATAAATGCTGGTGGTCATGAAAAAGCAGCTGCCGTTTTCTGAAAAAACTGCCAGAGTGGATCCTGCGGTACAGGAATTACCAGTGAAACCAACTCTTTTTTCACCGGATGCACAAAGCTGATCTGCCGTGCGTGCAGGTGAATGCTGCCATCCTCATTGCTGCGGTCAAAGCCATATTTCATGTCCCCTTTAATGGGGCAACCTATGGCACTTAGCTGAGCCCTTATCTGATGATGCCTTCCGGTAAGCAGCTCAATCTCCAAAAGATGATAGTTGTCGCCCGAAGCAATGACCCGGTATAGCAATTCGGCCTTACGGGCACCGGGTTTCGTGCTTTCTACAACATACGACTTGTTCTGCTTTTCATTCTTCAGAAGAAAATGCTCCAGCTTTCCTTCTGCCTCCTGGGGCAGGTTTTTCACCACCGCCCAGTATTTTTTTGTCAGCTGCCTTTTCTGCAGCATCTCGTTAAGGCGGGCCAGCCCCTTGGAGGTGCGCGCAAAGATCACTCCCCCGCTTACCGGGCGGTCGATGCGGTGAACAACCCCCAGGAAGACACTCCCCGGCTTCTGGTATTTTTCTTTCAGATAAGCTTTAACATCCTCGCTTAAGGGAACATCCCCGGTTTTATCTCCCTGGACGATCTCCGAGGGCAATTTGTTGACCACCACCAGGTGGTTGTCTTCGTATAGGATGCGGTCCTTAACAGGAACAGAGACTGGCATGAATTGTGGTATTTGTTAGTATTGCTCTTTTTGATTTGGGAAATCAAGGGCCTTCACATCACGCACATAGGCTTTGACTGAACCCTGTATCTGTTCAAAAAGGTTGTTGTAGCGCCGCAGGAAGCGGGGTGAGAATTCCTGGTTTATGCCCAGCATATCATGGATAACCAGCACCTGCCCATCCACCATTTGGCCGGCACCAATGCCAATTGTTGGGATATTGACACTTTTTGTTACCTGTTCGGCAAGGGCAGCCGGGATCTTTTCCAGCACAATGGCAAAACAGCCAGCCTGCTCCAGCAGCAGGGCATCCTCGCGCAATTTGTTGGCTTCATCCTCCTGTGTGGCCCTCACCACGTAGGTGCCGAACTTGTTGATGGACTGGGGTGTAAGCCCAAGATGCCCCATAACAGGGATTCCTGCTGTGAGAATGCGGTCGATGGAATCGATGATCTCGCGACCACCTTCCAGCTTCACGGCATTGGCATTCGACTCCTTCATGATGCGAATGGCCGAATTCAGGGCTTCGCGGCTGCTGCCCTGGTAGGAACCGAAGGGCAGGTCAACCACCACAAGGGCCCGCTCAACAGCCCGCATCACCGAACTGGCATGATAGATCATCTCGTTCAGGGTGATGGGAAGGGTGGTCTTGTATCCTGCCATTACATTGGAGGCAGAATCCCCCACCAGGATCACATCTATTCCCGATTGATCCACAATCCGGGCCATGGAATAATCATAGGCAGTAAGCATGGCAATCTTTTCACCCCTTTGCTTCATCTCCTGAAGCACATGGGTGGTGATCCGGGTTACTTGTGGCGATTTCATGATTGCTTGTTTTTTTTAAGGATTCACTTCCTGACTAACAAAGTTAAACATAAGCAGAATGCCTGTGGAGAAATTTTTCAGGGCAGAAAAACTTCATCCACAGGCATTACAACCTAATAACCAAATGGTTCAGAACGGCCAGAAATTATTGTCGTACCACACCTGTTCGGTAAGCCGTTTGTTGAGATCAATCAGCAGACGGTGATGCCCCTTTTCCCACTGGGCCAGCCAGGTGTAAAGCTCCTTTTCGCCCGGATCGCTTGCTGTGGAGGCCCTTGATGAATATACTTCCACCGATTTGTTCTCCATATCAATGGCAGCCGAGATGGCAGCAGCCTCAAAACCTGCTCCGGAGATCTCATCCAGTATTTTTTCATCAAGGATCAAACTGGCTATGGCCTCCTCTCCATTGGAGGTCTGAGGAAGATCCAGGCTTTCGAACTTCCCGCTACGCTCATAGCTGGCAAACTGCTTGCTTAAAAAATCAATATGCATTTGTTCTTCTTCGGCCATTGCCTGGAAGATCCTGGCTACATCGGTGTTTTTTGTCTGCAGGGCCACCTGCTGGTAAAGGGCTTTCCCGCGGTGCTCCATAATGATGGCCTGCTTCAGAATGTCGGTTACGGTGCTTTGCATTGTTGTAATTTTTATGATGAATATTCAGCTTCTGATAACAATTGATCGTGAAAAACAGCATGATACCCCGGGGGCGATTAGCGTATCAAACATACATAATTTTTTGCAGATTTCAATGATTCTTTATACCAACTGAAACAATGTTTCTTTTAATCCCCTTTTCAACGCAACATCAAAAATTGCTTATTGCTGTCTTTTAGCCGGAAAGGGTCTAGGATCAAATCACCATTATTTCTTCAAAAGTAAGCGCATATTAATTGTAAATTTGCCTATAAACTACAAATATGCAGTGGAATTTAGAGCAGGCCGTCAGCGATCTTTTCGTGAGCTGGCAGGGCCAAACACCCGATACCATTACCCCCTTGCCGGCCTCTGGCTCCGAGCGCAGGTATTTTCGTGTCCATTACCAGGGCCGCAGCATCCTGGCTGCCTTTAATCCGTATCCGCGCGAGAACAGGGCCTTTATCATCCTAAGCCACCATTTTCAGAAGCTGGGACTGCCCGTTCCGCAGGTGCTGGCCGAGGACAGCGACAAGCATTGTTACCTGGTTTCCGACCTGGGCGATACCACCCTGTTCTCCCTGCTGCCCCACGACCCGGCAGTCATAAACTTCAGCCCACAGGTGATGGAAGTTTATAATAAGGTGATCTCACACCTGCCTGAATTCCAGGTGAAGGGAGCAAAAGACCTGGACTTCAGCATCTGCTACCCACGCCATGCCTTCGACCGGCAGTCGATGATGTGGGACCTGAATTACTTTAAATACTATTTCCTGAAAATATCGGGCATTCCCTTCGACGAGCAGAAACTGGAGGAGGACTTCGAGCGATTTGCAACCCACTTATTGCAGCAGCCTTCCGATTATTTCATGTACCGCGATTTCCAGTCGCGCAATGTGATGATCCACCAGGATCAGCCCTGGTTCATCGACTACCAGGGTGGCCGCAGAGGACCTCTTCAATACGACCTGGCCAGCTTGCTGTTTGATGCCAAGGCCAACATTCCTTTCCACCAGCGTCTTGAGCTACTTGACCTGTATCTTGAAAAGGCCTCAGCCCTGACAGCTCTCGATGAAAAAGCCTTCCGCAGCACCTTCTACGATTTCGTGGTCATGCGCATACTCCAGGCCCTTGGCACCTACGGGTTCCGGGGTGGGGTGGAGAAAAAGACCCTGTTTCTGCAGAGTGTTCCCTTTGCCATGAACAACCTGCGCTGGCTGGCCTCCAACGGGCTGCTGCCATCTGTGGCACCCTACCTCTCTGAAATGATCGTACGCATTACAGAACAGGGGCCCACCCTGGAGGAAACCCCTAAACCTCAGGGGCTTACCCTGAGCATCAGCAGCTTTTCGTACCGCTCGGGCATTCCCCACGACCCTTCAGGACATGGGGGTGGCTTTGTGTTCGACTGCCGTGCATTGCCCAATCCCGGCAGGGAGCTAGCCTACAAATATGCCTGCGGAAAGGATCAATCCGTGAAGGATTACCTGGAGAAAAATCAGGAGGTTGAGCGGTTTTTCGAAAGTGCAGCCCTTTTGGTTGAACAGGCCGTTGCCAATTACCTGGAACGAAACTTCAGCAGCCTTACGGTTGGCTTTGGCTGCACGGGCGGGCAGCACCGCTCGGTTTATATGGCCGAGAAGCTGGCTGAAAGGATAAGAAACAAATTTTCGGTGAACCTGGACCTGCAGCACCATCAGCAGGACCACTGGCCAAAACCATAAACCAGCTGCCATGAGCAAAAAAAGATGTAAGGATAAGGCGGCCCCTTCCGCTGGAAAAGAAAAATATGCCTGCAAAAAATGCAGCGCCCTGGCCGCAAAGGAAAAACACCTTTGCAAACCCAAAAACCTGAAACTTTAAACCTTCGCAATACCCTACTTCCATGAAAGCCATGATCTTTGCCGCCGGAAAGGGCACCCGCCTGCAACCCATCACCCACAGCATTCCCAAGGGGCTGGTGGAAGTAGGGGGGCAAAGCATGCTTGAGCTGGTGGCACGAAAGCTGGCTGCGGCAGGAGTCAATGAACTGGTGATCAATGTGCACCACCATGCCGAAAAAATGAAGGATTTTATTTCTGGCATGCAGCTGCCGGGGGTAAGGATCCATGTTTCGGATGAATCTGCCGAACTGCTGGACACAGGGGGCGGATTGCTGCATGTCCGGAAGTACCTTGAGGGCAGTGACCCATTTTTTATTTATAATGTTGATGTGCTTAGCGACATCGACCTGAAAGCCATGCTTCAGTGGCACCGCAGCCGCAAGGCACTGGTTACCCTGGCTGTGTCCACCCGCAAAACCGCCCGCTACCTGCTTGTGGATGACCGGCAGCGGCTGGCCGGCTGGCAGAATGTTGCGACAGGCGAAACCATACAGGCCCTTCCATTCGAAGGCCGGGAACTGCGGCAGATGGCCTTCAGCGGCATTCACCTGCTGGAGCCCGCTATCTTTCCCCTGATACAAAAAAAGGGCTGTTTTGCCATCCTGCCAAAATACCTGGAACTGGCTGCCAGCCACCCCATTTTTTGCATGGAACACGATGCTTCCTTCTATGCTGATATAGGCACCACGCAAAAACTGGAAGCCGCAAGAATACTCTACGCCCAGCAACCCCGGAAATTTGGCCCCGTAAAATGAATCCTTCCGGCATAACATTTGCCTTCTATGATATAGTTGATAACTAAATATCCTCCCCATGAAAGCTTTTCTGGAAGAAGTATGCGAAAAAGTCATTGAGCAATATGGCCATATCTCGGGCGATATCTGCATCATCACTCCCAACCGGAGGGCTGGCCTTTTTTTCCGCAAATACTTTTCCCAGAAGGTAAGCAGCCCCATGTGGGCCCCTGCCATTGTAAGCATAGAGGATTTTGTGAACCGCCTGACGGGTCTTCAGTTGTGCGACCATGTGAGCCTGATGTTCGAATTCTATAAAGTTTATAAGGATATTGAAGGGGAAGAAGCCCGCAGCATCGACGACTTTTTTCGCTGGGCGCCGGTTTTGCTGCGCGATTTCGATGAGGTGGACGCCCAGCTGGAAGATCCATCCAAACTGTTTGGTTACCTGAAGGACCTGAAGCGCATCGAGTCGTGGAACCCGGATGGCAGCCCCCCTACCCCCTTTCAGCAGCAATACCTGGAGTTTTTTGAGAAGTTTGAATTGTACCATAACCGGCTGAAAGATCACCTTCTGGATCGGCAGCTGGCCTGGCAGGGGCTCAGCTTTCGCATAGCAGCCAACAATATCAGAAAAGAGCAGATCAGCCTGCCCTGGAAAAAGATCATCTTTGCAGGGTTTAATGCACTGAATCAATCGGAGGAAACCATCATTCACAGCCTGGTGAAACAAAAGCTGGCGGAGGTAATCACCGACAGCGACCCCTATTACGTGGAAGACCCCGTGCACGAGGCAGGGCTGTTTATCCGTCGTTACCGCAGAAAGGATGGCTGGAACATTGGCGGGGAAAAACCTTCGGCCTTTTCCGGGGAACCCAAAAACATCCACATCCTGGGCATAGCCCGAAATGTGAACCAGGCTCGCCTGGCAGGCAACCTGATGCAGCAGAAACCGGAGCTTACTCCCGATGAGAATACTGCCATCGTGATGGCCAACGAAAACCTGCTGATCCCCATGCTTTACGCCCTGCCACAGGACATCCCGGCGGTGAACGTTACAATGGGCTACCCGTTGAAGAAAACCAACCTGTATGGCTTTTTCAACGCCTTGTTCCAGCTGCATCTAACCCCTAACAGGTTGCGGAAAACATCCTCCGGGGGAGCTCCCTTGTTCTATTATAAGGATGTGATGCGCCTTTTTGGCCATCAGGCAACCGCCCTGCTGTGGGACAGCCTGCAGGGGCAGGAATATGCCAACGAACTGCTAAGGAAACTTATCACCTCCAACCGTTCTTTCTGCAGCTTTGAGCACCTGGAGGGCTTTGCGCGCGATCCGGAATTGTTTCGCAGCAGGTTTGGCTTCCTGTGCCAGCCCTGGGCCCGTCAGCCAGCACTGATGACGGGCTCTCTGCTGGAGCTTTGCCAAGCCCTGAGCAACTGTTTCCAGGAAAAAGCCCGGGCCACAGGCATGAACCTGCAACAGTCGCCCTGGTTCCTGGATTATGAATCACTTTATTATTTTTCCGGGATACTGCGCAGGCTAGAGCTGCTCATGCAGCAATGGCATGCCATCGACTCCCTGAAAACCTTCCAGATGCTTTTCCGGCTCACCGTCAGCGAAACACGCATTGCCTTCTCGGGCGAGCCCCTGGAAGGCCTGCAGATCATGGGAATGCTGGAAACACGCAACCTGGATTTCAAAAACATCATCCTGCTGTCGGCCAACGAAGACTTGTTGCCAAAGGGAAAATCTTCAAGCTCTTTTATCCCTTTTGATGTAAAAAAGAAATTCGGCCTGCAGGTGCATACCGAAAAGGATGCCATTTATGCCTACCACTTCTACCGCCTGCTGCAAAGAGCCCGGAACATTTACATGGTTTACAACACTCAGAAAGGCACCATCGGCAACCAGGAGAAGAGCCGCTTCATCACCCAGCTGAAGATGGAGCTGCCGGCATTCAACCCTGCAACCCGCATCCGGGAGGACATCGTGGCCCTTAGCCCCGGGAAGGATAACACCGATCATACCATCAATATTGACAAAACTCCCGAGATCCTGGGGAGGCTTCAGGAAATGGCAGCCCGTGGCTTTTCGCCCTCGGCACTAAGCAGCTATATCAATTGCCCCCTGCAGTTCTACCTGCAGAAGGTGGCACGCCTGGAAGAAGCCGGGCAGGTGGAAGAAACCATGGAGGCCAGCACCATGGGCACGGTGATTCACGCCACCCTGGAGGCACTCTACAAGGAATATGAAGGCAGGGTTGTTGATGCCAGCTGCATCAGGGAAATGAAAACAAGGGCCAGGGGAGTACTCCAGCTAAAGTTCCGGGACGAGTTTGCCGGAGGAACCATCGATTCGGGCAAAAACCTGTTGCTGTCGAAAGTGGCCCAACGCATGGTGGAAAACTTCCTTGAGCGCGAGATCCACTGGCTTGAATCAAACCCCGAGAAGGTAATAAGCATACTGCACCTGGAAAAGGAGCTGGAAGCCCCCCTTGAAATAAATACCGGCGGACAGCCTGCCACCGTGAGGATCAGAGGCCTTGCCGACCGCATCGACCAATGTGGCGACACCATCCGGATCATCGACTACAAGTCGGGAAAAACCGAACAAAGCGAGCTGAATGTATCCAGTCAGGAAAGCATCATCAGCGATCCCGATAAATCAAAAACCTTCCAGCTGCTTTGTTATACCTGGATGTACAGGCAAAACAGCGGCAACGGCCATGCCATCGAATCGGGGATCTTCTCGATGAGAAACCTTGGCGGGGGCTTGCTCACGGTTGAACCCCACCCGAAATCAGGGCTGGTGAAGGAACAGCTGACCGAAGGCTTTGAGGAGCAGCTTCGCTCCCTGATCAGCAATATCATGGATCCGGAAACCCCCTTTACCCAGGCCGCCGAACCCCGCAACTGCCGCTATTGCCCCTTTGGGATACTGTGCAACAGGTTTTAGATGATTGCCTGGTCTGCCTCATACACACATTGCCTCTGAACAAATGAGGCAATCCACCGCTATGGCTGGCTGCTGATGCCATTTCTTTCCCTGATTCATAAGAGTCCGCCCTGCGAAGACCTTACCGGGGTCGTACCATTGATGGCCCTTCGCCGGCACCTACCCGTTACCTACCCGTCATCTACCCGTAAAAATACGGGTAGATGACGGGTAGATGACGGGTAGATGACGGGTAGATGATGGGCATGGGCAGGGCATGGGGCAGGCTATGAACATGGTCCAGGCTACTTGAGGTAGATAAGGTTTAGAAATTGGGAAGTTTGGGTGACATCCCCTTTTCCTACTGAGGTAGATAAGGTTTAGAAATGGGAAGTTTGGGTGGCATCCCTTTGCTACTGAGGTAAATAAGGTTTAGAATTTGGAGGGTGGGAGTCTTCCCTTTTGCTACTGAGGTAGATAAGGTTTAGAATTGGGAAGCCTGGGTGGCATCCCTTTGCTA
>OBJA01000061.1_pt1 | contig 108498 bp, 93 predicted proteins | sample 1519751 | NCBI WGS metagenome assembly OBJA01 (sample SAMEA3881238, study PRJEB22517) | soil metagenome | biome: lake sediment; feature: soda lake sediment; material: sediment, water from around vicinity | place: India | collected 2013-12-23 | depth 3 m | reverse complement strand
ACATCGTCGCCGTGGTCCTGCAGGGCGATGTAACCTTCTTTAGGTACATTGTGCCATTCGGGATTGAGATCGGGGAATTTGGAGTTTTTCACAAGTTCGTTCCACTCATCGGTCCACAGGTGGTACTCAAGTACTACTTCACCATTCTGTTTGTGGACTACGGTTCCCCTGTAAACCATCACTTCGGCTGAGTTCCATTCGCCGGCCGGATTGGCATTCTGCGGTTTTGCAGGAATCAGGTCATAGAGTGAACCTGCCTGGCGGTTGCCGTCTTTGCCAAGGTTGGCATCGAGGTGCCTTTCATTGTCAAGGATCTGCATCTCGGGTGCAGTCCTCCAGATTGGCCATCCTTCCCTTTCTTCGCCCAGGTAGAAAATTCCTGAGTTACCGCCCTCACTGATTTTCCATTCGAGTTTCAGATGGAAATCAGAAAATTTTTCATCATAAAGGATATCGCCGCCTTCCTGTGCACCTGCTTCGCCCATACCTGATCCCTGGCAGTGAAGTGTTCCGTCAACTACCTGCCATCCTGCAGGAAAATTATCTTTGTTGACACCACGCCATCCTTCAGCAGTTTCTCCGTCAAACATCAGCATCCATCCCTGGTTCTTTTCCTGCTCGGTGAGCTGGTTCGGACCAACCTCAGCCGACTTTTCTTCGGCATTATCGCCCGATTGCCTTGAACCGCCGGTACACGCAATTGTAAATATCAGTGCGCCAGCAAAAAGAAATGCAAGAACTTTTCTCATTTTTTCCTATTTAATTGGTTAAAGAATTATTATATGCATATTTACCGCAAAAATAATTGAAAATCCTTACATGCCAAACTTTCAAAATCGTTCCTTAAGTTATTAACATTTTTACAGCATTGCAAACATAGTTTCGGGATTTCTTTTGTAATTTTAAATTCGATTTCAATGATACCTGAAAATTAAATATCCGGATAATATGAGCAGTAAAGTTAAGCCCAAAAGAATAGGAATTCTGACTGCAGGAGGAGACTGCCCGGGGCTGAATGCAGCCATCAGGGGTGTGGGCAAAACAGCCATCGTGGAGTATGGCATGGAAGTGATTGGGTTCAATGCAGGTTTCCTGGGTCTTATCAACAACGATTATATCCCGCTGAAGGAATCACAGCTCTCGGGTATCCTCACGGTAGGGGGAACCATACTTGGCACCTCGCGGGAGAAACCCTACAAGCTTGTAAAGAACGGTCCGGGCGAAACAGAGAAACCCGACAAGATAAAGAAGAACTATCATGACCTGGAGCTCGACTGCGTTGTATGCATCGGGGGCAACGGCACAATGAAAACAGCCCACATGCTTTCGCAGGAAGGGATGAATGTGATTGGCATTCCCAAGACAATTGACAATGATGTATGGGGAACCGACGTCACTTTCGGCTTCGATTCGGCTGTAATGATTGCAACCGAAGCCATCGACAGGCTGCATACAACAGCCAACTCCCACCAGCGGGTAATGATTATTGAAGTGATGGGGCACAATGCAGGGTGGCTTGCACTCTATTCGGGAATGGCCGGTGGCGGCGACATCATTCTCCTTCCAGAGCTTCCCTTCAACATCAGGTCGGTTTGCAAGAAGATTGAAAAGCGCTATGAAGACAATAAACCCTATTCAATTGTAGTAGTGGCCGAAGGTATAGAGCATCCTAAAAACCATTCGGCAGCTTCGTATATAGCTGAAGCCATTGAAACCTATACCGAGATAGAAACCCGCAAAACCGTACTTGGATATATCCAGAGGGGCGGCAGCCCTACCCCCATGGACAGGATACTGGCTACGCGTTACGGTGCATTTGCAGCACAGTGCATTGCCGAAGGCAATTACAACAAGATGGTTGCCGTTAAAAAAGGGGAACTCACAACCGTACCCCTTGAAGATGCCGGCAGTAACCTAAGGCTTGTCGACACAAATCACCCGCTTATCATGAAAGCCCGGAAAATGGGTGTTTCCTTTGGTGATGAATACCTGTCAGGATAATGGCAGGTAAACAAGCTTCTTGGTGCTGAAGAACTCTTCCTCATAATAATCCGACAGGTCCTGTACAAAGGCCTTCTTTTTGAATGGCTTGATTTCGCCTTCGATATTTCCTCCCTTGAGGTAAATGATGCCGTTGGGAACCGCATTCTGCTGCCGTTGTGAAATATTTTTACGTACCCATCCGGCGAATTCAGGAAGGGTTGTAACGGCCCGGCTGACAATGAAATCGTACCTGTCCTTCAGCTGTTCGGCCCTGATTTGTTCTGCAGTAACATTTCCAAGGTTCAGGTTTCCGGCCACATCTTTGACAACCATAATCTTTTTGCCTATGGAATCAACCAGGTGAAACTTCACCTCAGGAAAGAAGATTGCAAGGGGTATGCCCGGGAACCCGCCGCCTGTCCCCACATCGAGGATTGTACTGCCGGGTGTGAACTTGATGAACTTTGCAATGGCGAGCGAATGCAGGACATGGTGTTCATAAAGCATTTCAAAATCTTTACGCGAAATCAGGTTAATTTTTGAATTCCAGTCAGCGTAAAGCGGATATAACTTCTGAAAGGCCTCAGCCTGTGTGTCAGAAATTTTCGGAAAGTATTTCGTGATGATATTCATTCTTCTGATGTATCTTCCAGTCCCATATCGGTATTTTCCACAAGCTTAAACAGCATTTCGCGGGCACGGAAAAGCTGTGCCTTCACTGTGCCAAGCGGCAGGTTCAGTTCAGCAGCAATCTCTTCATATGAATATTCCCTGAAGTACCGTAAATCGATCAGGGTGCGGTAGCGCGGTTTAAGCCTTCTCACCACGTGGTGCAAAAGGATTGCCTTCTGCTGCCTGATGAGCTTTTCTTCGGGATCGGGATCTTTTGATTTTAATCGTGCAGTTTCATTGTTCTCGGGTGCATCCACATTGTTTTCGATAGCCACATAGGAGCCTTTTTTGCGCCTCATGAAATCGATGCAGTTGTTCGATGCAATTTTAAAAAGCCAGGTGCTGAATGCATAGGTAGGTGAATACTGGTGCAGGTTCTTGAAAGCCTTGCCGAAAGCTTCAAGTGTAAGATCTTCAGCATCGTTGCGGTTGTTCACCATTTTGAGCAGCATAAAATAGATGGAATCACGATAACGAGCCATGAGCCTGGTAAAAGCTTTTTCGTCACCTTCAAGGGCTTTCAGAACAAATTCATAATCCTGACGAGCCTTTTCTGACAGATTTATATTACCTTCTTCCATCCTTTTCTTCGTCCGTAACTGCCATATACCGCCCCGAAGATGAACCTTAATACAGGCAAAAATAAGGCAATTAAAAACGAAGGTAAGAATAATTTGCGTTCGTTTAAGTCTTTAAGTAGCTTTTTTATGATAAACACATTGGCCAGAACCAGCAGCGACATCATTATAAGCACTACTGTCCACAACATGGGCACAAGCAGAACAACGGCTGCTGCCACCGGCAGCATCAGGAAATTGACCCAGTTATGGAGCACCAGCCAGAAGCTGACAGATGATGGCAGGTACTCCCGCAGGCGCTTTTCCCGTTTTATTAAATCGATGTAATCTTTAAAGGAAACCCGTCTGTTTTCAAGGATTGCTGTTTTTCCGGTAAGTGAAAGGGAAACATTTTTGCGGGTGATGAAGGAATTGATGACCATTTCGAGCTGCAGGAGCGACTCCGTAATTCTTCCGCGGTACCCTCCCACCCCGAAGTACTTTTCTTTTTTGAATGCCACGTTTTCCTGTGCAACTACGAATGGCATGCCGTTCAGGATAAAACCAAAACTGCGGAGCTGCTGAAAAAAGAACTCGGTCCGGTACAGCAGGTTAAAAAAGGAGCCTGTGGGAGCAACATTCGAATAGCTGACAACAACATCATTACTGCCGTTGAGCATGGAGGAAGTATGGGAGAGCCATTCGGTGCCGAATGCTGAAGTTGAGGGTGCAACAGGCAAAATCCAGTCGTAGCGTGCAGCTTTCAGTCCGATATTCTGGGCCATTTTCTCCGAAAAATCAGTATCCTGCTTCAGTCGTGATATACGCACACGCTGGTCGGTGGTCTGTATCGACTGCAGGACAAGATGTGAGTTATCGAGTGAGTAATTGTCGACTGCGACCACTTCAATTTCGGTGCCGGGCAGTGACAGCACCGGGGGAAGATTGCTTCTCAGGTTATCCTCCTCATTGCGGAGGACCATTAACAGGGAGATGGGCTGTGAAGCTTTTCCGGGGGTGCTTTTATGCCGGGCTGCACGGAGGTTAAAAAGCAGGATGTAGACTATCTGAAACAGGAACAGCAGGGCAAAAAGCCCAATAATTGCCCACTGGACAGGATGCAACTGCAGCAAGGCGTTTTGGTAAGTTTCAAGCATGTGGATGAATTATTATCTGGGTCAAAATTGAAAACAATCGGTGCAATTTCAAAATTTTGGCCATTATTTAAATTAGAATTTATTAACAGCGCACCTCATATTTATATTCCTGCAGATATGAGTTAAATGGCTATATTTACGGCCTGAAAAACGGGTAATGGAATTTACTTTAACAGCAACTGAAAATGGCACCCGGGCCCGGGCGGGTATCATATCCACCAGTCACGGAAATATAGAGACACCGGTATTTATGCCGGTTGGCACCGCAGGGTCGGTGAAAGGCATCCATACAAGGGATCTGAAGGAAGACATCAAGGCAAGGATTATCCTGGGCAACACCTATCACCTTTACCTGAGGCCGGGCATGGAGATTCTGGAGGCAGCCGGGGGACTGCACAGGTTTAACCTGTGGGATGGCCCCATTCTGACCGACAGCGGCGGTTTCCAGGTATTTTCCCTGGGAGATATCCGTAAGATGAATGAAGAGGGTGTGATGTTCCAGTCGCATATCGACGGCTCGCGCCATCTGTTCACCCCTGAAAAGGTAATGGACATCCAGCGCTCAATCGGGGCCGACATCATCATGGCATTTGATGAATGCCCACCGGGTGATTCCGATTACAGCTATGCAAAAAAATCACTTGAGCTCACCCAGCGGTGGCTGCACCGGTGCTTCGACAGGTTTAGCCAGACTGCACCTTTATATGGGCACAGCCAGTCACTGTTTCCAATAATCCAGGGCAGCGGATTCGCCGACCTGCGTCGCATTGCCACGGCTCATGCCGCCACTTTCAACCCCGATGGCTTTGCCCTTGGCGGACTGGCAGTGGGTGAGCCTGAAGAGGTAATGTATGAAATGATAGAGGTTGTAGATGCCGACCTTCCTGAGGACAAACCCCGTTACCTGATGGGAGTCGGAACACCTGTCAATATCCTTGAAGCTATCGACCGCGGTATTGACATGTTCGATTGTGTGATGCCTACCCGCAATGGCCGCAACGGAATGCTGTTTACATCGGAGGGAATCATCAATATCAGGAACAAAAAGTGGGAGAACAACCATAACCCCATCGATGCAAACGGCACTTCATATGTCGACCGCTACTCACTGGCCTATCTCAGGCATCTTGTCATTTCAGGTGAAATGCTTGGCGCACAGATTGCCAGCCAGCACAACCTGGCATTCTACCTGTGGCTTGTTGACACGGCAAGGGAAAAAATTACAGCAGGCACTTTCAGGGCCTGGAAGGAAGAGATGGTCGTTAAATTAAAAACCAGGCTGTAAGGGAATATGAAGCTTTATAAGATTATCGACATATATATCACAAAAAAATTCCTGGGGACATTCTTTTATGCCATAGCCCTGATTCTCAGTATTGCCGTAGTTTTCGATATGTCGGAGAACCTCGATGAATTCCTGTCGAAGGAAATCACCTGGGGAACAATCATCAGGGAGTATTACCTTAATTTTATCCCATACTTTGCCAACCTGTTCAGCCCGCTTTTTACATTCATTGCCGTAATTTACTTCACCTCCAAAATGGCATACAACACCGAAATTATTGCCATTCTGAGCAGTGGGGTGTCATATGCCAGGCTGATGCGTCCGTACCTGTGTTCAGCATTTGTCATTGCTGTTTTTTCATTCATCCTGGGCAACTACGTGATTCCTCCGGCCAATGAAACAATGAATGTTTTCAGGCAGGTCTATATCGACAACAACAGGCAGAATTTTCAGACAGAACTTAACATACACCGGCAAATTGAGCCCGGGGTCTTCATATACATGCAGCAGTTTACATCGAGCAATGTAGGCAGGAGGTTTACCCTTGAAAAGTTCGACGGCCATACCCTGAAGGAGAAGCTTACTGCCGAGAACATCAGGTGGGACCAGGATACAGAAAAATGGGTGCTTAACAACTGGTGGCTGCGTAAAATTTATGACTCCCATGAGGAATTTGACAAGGGCTACAGGATGGATACCACGCTGAATATGACACCCACCGAATTCAGGACTGTCAAGAACCAGATGGAAAACTATACAACACCCGAACTTGTGAGGGAGATTGACCAGATGAAGATGCGGGGTGTGAATACTGTGGAGTGGGAAATTGAACGGCACAAAAGAGTGGCAGGGCCGTTTTCTGCCTTTATCCTGACAATTATTGGTGCGGGGCTTGCCTCAAGAAAAATCAAGGGAGGACTGGGGCTTCACCTGGGGTTGGGACTGATGCTGAGCTTTTCGTATATCCTTTTTCAGCAGATTTCAACGGTGTTCGCCATCAGTGGTAATACACCCCCGCTGGTTGCAGTCTGGATCCCCAATTTCGGGTACAGTATCATCGCATTTTTTGTCTTCCGCTGGGCTGCAAAGTAGGTGGAACTGCCTGCTTTATGGTACTATTCAAACAAAAAAGGTTATAATTCGAAAGCTTATCTAAGTCTTTGTTTATTTATGGCGTGCCAGATGTCAATTCGGGTTGTCAAGAAAAAAAATTGATAATTTTGACACTGTTTTCAGAGAAAAAAGAACCCTTCAGCGAAGGGAGAAAATAACTTAAATTAATAATTTATGTCATTAAGAAGTAACGTCCTCGACCTTCGGAAAAGGAAGAGAGAGGTACAAAAAGGGGGAGGTGACGAGGCCATCGAGAAACAGGCCAAGATGGGTAAACTTACTGCCCGTGAACGTATCCTTGCCTTGCTGGATAAGAATTCCTTTCACGAATATGATTTGTTTGTTGAACACAGCGCCAAGGATTTCGGCATGGAATCGAAAGTGCTGCACGGCGACGGGGTAATCATCGGGACTGGCACCATCTATAGCAAACCTGTATGTATTTTTGCCCAGGACTTTACTGTGGCAGGTGGCTCGCTCGGACTGATGCATGCACGCAAGATAACCAAAATCATGGATCATGCACTGAAGATGAGGGTTCCGCTCATCGGGATCAATGACTCAGGCGGTGCACGTATCCAGGAGGGGGTGAACTCACTGGCAGGTTATGGGGAAATCTTTTTCCGCAACACCCTGGCTTCAGGTGTAATCCCGCAGATTTCGGTAATCCTTGGCCCATGTGCCGGAGGAGCTGTATATTCACCTGCCCTTACCGATTTCGTTTTTGTAGTTGAGAACATCTCGAAAATGTTTATCACCGGACCCAGTGTCATCAAATCGGTGCTGGGCGAAGAGATTTCAATGGAAGAGCTTGGAGGTGCAAGGGTACATGCTGAGCTGACCGGCAACGCCCATTTCTTTGCCACAAGTGAACTCGAATGTTTTGAGCAGATTAAAAAACTGATAAGCTACATCCCGCGCAACAACGGGATGAAAGCCATGCCTTTCCCGCCTAAACCACCCAAGAAGGGACGCAAGATTGAAGACATTGTTCCTGGCGATCCGCGTATCCCTTACGATATGCGTGACATCATCAAAACCATTACCGACAACTCGGAGTTTTTTGAAGTAATGGAATACTTTGCACCCAACATCATCATTGGGTTTGGCCGCATGGAAGGCGACACTGTTGGTTTTGTAGCCAACCAGCCAATGGTACTTGCAGGGGTGCTCGACACCGACAGCTCTGACAAGGCTGCCCGCTTTATCAGGTACTGCGATGCATTCAATATCCCAATCGTTACACTGGAAGATTTACCGGGCTACCTTCCGGGAGTTGACCAGGAACATGCAGGGGTTATCCGCCATGGTGCCAAAATCCTGTATGCCTACAGTGAGGCAACTGTTCCGAAAGTTACAGTGATCCTCAGGAAAGCTTATGGCGGAGGTTACATTGCAATGAATTCGCGTCACCTGAGGGCTGACTTTGTATTTGCCTGGCCAACAGCCGAAATTGCAGTGATGGGTCCTGAAGGTGCAGCAAACATTGTATTCCGCAAGGAAATATCGGAAGCTGAAAATCCTGAAGAAATGAGGCAGCAGAAGATTCTTGAATACAAGCAGAAATTTGCAAACCCATACGTTGCTGCAGCACAAGGGTACATCGATGAAGTGATTGAACCCCGCGAAACACGTGGCAGGATCCTTCACGCCATGCAGGTGTCACAGAACAAGAGTGTATTTTTGCCAAATAAGAAACACGGCATCCCGCCATTTTAATCAATAAATACAGGTTATGGCGGAAAATAAAGAATTCAAGACACTGGTGGTGCAGGGTGCTGTATACAAAACCACCTATACATGGAAATTTGAGAACAGGGTAAAATGGGAAGCACCCAACCCTAACCTTGTCTATTCATTCATCCCGGGAACCATCATCGATATCTTTGTCAAACCAAAGCAAAAGGTTAAGGAAGGGGAAACCCTGCTCCTGCTTGAGGCAATGAAAATGCAGAACCAGGTAAGGATGCCTTTCGACGGGGAAATCGTGAAGATTTTTGTTGTAAAGGATGAAATCATTCCAAAGAAACACCTGATGCTTGAAATCAGGCCTGTAAGGATAAAATAAGACTACAGGTACAGGAAAACTTAAAAGCTGCACATCAAAGATGTGCGGCTTTTTTTGTGAAATTTGCTTAGCTTTAAGGGAATGTAATTGCTATGCGGATACCCTTGATTATCGCTGTTTTTGTTTTTTGCGCCTGGAATGGCAGGACACAAAACGATATCTGCCGGAAGTCGACTGAAGGTACCGGTTTTTGGTTTGGCTTTATGGAAAGCAGGAACTATCAATCCGACCACTACCTTGAAATTACGGTCACCGCCAGTGCAACAACCACCTTTCGCATTTTTGTTGGCCCCGGGGAGCAGCCCTTTGGAGATGTTTATACGGTGGAAGCCAATCGTTCGGTGCCTGTATCTATCCCCTGGGAAATGGCAGAGGCCATCGGCTCGGAGGTTATCGAAGATAAGGGAATCAGGCTGGTATCAGAAAAACCTGTGAATGTATATGCCTTAAACTGGAACCAGAACTCGGCTGATGTGGCGGTGATTTACCCCATTGCTTCATTGGGAACCGAGTACTTTGCCATGTGCTATTACCCCGATATCGATATGACAGATCCTGTTACAGGAAACGGCCGCAACAGTGAATTCCTCATTGTTGCCACACAGGATGCCACCACAGTGGAAATCACTCCGTCAAAAGTTACACATCAGCTCATACCCAAAGACTCCACAATTATCATCACCCTGAACAAGGGACAGGTTTACCAGGTGCAGTCGGAGAACCTGCCGGGCACCAAACAGCAGGGACAGGGTGACCTGACAGGCAGCCATGTGTTTGCCGACAAGCCTGTTGCCTTCTATTCAGGGTCGCTCAGCACCCAGGTACCATCGGGGAAATGCTGCTGGGACCACCTCTATGAACAGATACCCCCGGTCCATTCGTGGGGGCTTGAATATTATGCTGCCCCATTGAAATCACGAAGGGAGGATAGGTACAGGGTACTGGCATCTGAAAACAACACCCACGTCCATATCACAGGAAGGCCAGCATTTACCCTGAACAGAGGGGAATTCAGGGAATTTGTGCTTTCACAGGAAAACCCTGCCAGGGTTCTAGCCGACAAGCCTGTAATGCTTGCCCAGTTCAGCCAGTCGGTGACAGTCGACCAGTCATTCCCCGGAGGCGATGGCGACCCGTTTATGATCATCCTGAGCCCTGTCAACCAGTTGCGCAATGATGTCACTTTTGTAGCCTACCAGTCACCCGACCTTGAACTGCCAGGATACACTGGAATAACAAAATATTTTGTCAATATTGTTACTGCTGATTCAGAAACAGGAAACATCATGCTCAATGATCAACCGGTTGAAGGTTTTATCAGGTTTCCCGAAGGTGGCTTTTCATATGCCCAGGTGCAGATTGAGGCAGGCAGCCACCACCTCAGGAACAACAACAGTGAGAACGGGTTCCTGGCTTATGTTTATGGCTTTGGTGGTGTAGAATCATATGGCTATGGTGCAGGGTTCAACCTCGACCTCTCGCTTGACCTTGGTGAAAGCATTTTTTTCAAGGGTGACACCCTGCTGCTGTGCCATGGCGATACGCTCATACTGGATGCAGGCAACTGGTTCGACACTTATCTGTGGGAAAACGGTGAAACAGGTCGTACCCGGACAGTCACTGAAAGGGGGCTGTATCATGTTGAAACAAAAACCTTCGACGGATGCAGGCTTATCGATTCGGTATATGTATATGTAAGCCATCCTGTAGCTGATCTGGGCATTGCTTCATTAGAAGAATGTATGCCTTTTCAGCTTGAACTGTCGCCCGGCGATGATTTCATAAAGTATACCTGGTCGGACCATGAGGGGAACATATTTTCAGAGGCACCGGCAGTAACCCTTAGCCAGACAGGCAGATACCGTGTAACCGTTACCGACAGGTTTGGATGTGTTGCCAGTGACACCGTAAACCTCATCATACATCCGGTGCCTGACATCACCTTTTCGGGGCCCTCTCAGGTATGCGGCAAAATGACAGGCAGCCTGGAGGTTATCCATTCGGGAACTGCTGATTCAATATGGCACTTCGATGGCAGCTATGAATGGCAGGTGAGCAACCCAGCACTGAAGCTTTCACAGCACAGGCACGACTATGTGGGCATCGAAGCGGCCGAATGGGGCGACTACGAAATTTATTATCACCAGCTGACAATTGATAACTGCCACAGGATTGACACCTTCCGCATCAGGTTTCACCCCCAGCCGGTCAATGACTTTGTTCTTGAGAATGATGAAGCCTGTAACGGGTACAGCCAGGAATTACTTTTCAGGGGACTGGCCACCGACACTGCCACCTTTCACTGGGATTTGAATGGCATGCATATTCTTGATACCCTTGGGTGGCAGCACTACCTCATTTCGGTGGGTGCATTCCTTGAATCGCCTTCTTCTGTAAACCTCTATATCGACGACAACGGCTGCCTGAGCGATATGGTAACCCGGACAGTGGGCGCTGTGCCAAATTTCACAATGGCAGCCAGCCACAGGAGAGGCTGCGATGAACTGACAGTTGACTTTACGGGAACACTCCTCACGACCGACCAGGTGGAATTCAGGTGGGATTTTGATGACAACACCAAGGCAGAGGGTCCGCAACACACAAAACATTACGGCAGTCCGGGTTTTTATGATGTCAGCCTGACAGTTGTCAACCCTGTTACCGGCTGCACGAATGCCTTCACCATCGACAGCATGATAAGGGTATTTCCCACTCCCGTGGCCGTCATTTCAGCCAGTGAAGAGATTTGCCACCCCGACACCATTCAGCTTGTATATATCAACAGCAATGACTCATCGGTATGTTACTGGGATTTCAGCGGAATGCATCAGACAGGTCCGGGAAATGACTCCATTCATGTAAGGATTGACAATCCCACGGCCATCGTCCGCCTCATTGTTGATGAGTATGGCTGTAAAAGTGAATTGGCCGAAAAGCACATCAGACGAAGGCCCTTGTTTGATTTTTCAGCCGGTGCCACGGAAGGTTGCCCACCCTTCACTGCTGAGGTCATTGCTGCCTCACCCGACAATCATATCCTGTTTGAGTGGGTTACCGGCAACCTGCCCTACCCTGCAGGACCTTCCGTGCTCTTCTTTACTGATTCGGCGGGTACCTTTGATGCCGGCTTTATTGCCACTTCATCAGAAACAGGGTGCAGCGATACCCTCATCAGGAAAGAATGGTTCAGGGTCTATCCAAATCCGGAGGCAAACTACATGGTAAATTATTCAGTGGCGATGATTGAAACAGCGAACATTCAGTTTACAAACCGTTCTTCGGGAGCCGAATTCTTCCATTGGGATTTTGGCGACGGGGCAACTTCTGCCCTGCCCGACCCACTGCATACCTACACCCTGCCCGGGGAATACATGTCCCGGCTGATTGCCGAATCGGCATGGGGGTGTACCGACACCTTCAGTGTGGCCATCAGTGTGATCCCATCAGAAGTATATACACCCAACGCATTCAGGCCCATGAGCCCGATTACAGAAAACCGGACATTCATGCCTGTCAGCACAGGGGTAAACCCCCTTTACTTCAGGATGTACATCTACGACAGGAACGGCCAGCCTGTATTTGAAACGAAATCAACCTCCGCCCCCTGGGATGGCAACCTCCCCAACGGAAGACCTGCCCCCGGAGGCAACTACATCTGGATTGCACGGTACACCGATGTACAAGGCATGGAGCGTGAACAGAAAGGCCAGGTACTGCTTGTGAGGTAAAACCTACTGAAAACCTCCTTCATCATTATAAAAGTTGTAGAACGGCAGATGGCTTTCGCGCCCCGTTTTCCTTAGCAGGAAAACAAGGCTGATTTCACCTGAACCACCGGTGTGTCCCCACAGGCCTGAAACGACAATATCATAACTGTAGCTTAACTGCCACTGCCTTCCTGCAAATCCGGCCATTAAGATAACGGCATCGTACCTGAGCCCGAAGTTCTGCCTGAACCATGCTCCGGCCGATAGTCCCGACATTGATGCAAACAGTCCGTAGTTCATCTGTCCGTACCTGTCCTGGTATTGTGCAACAAGCTGCGGTGAGATATCAAATTTCTTGCGGTGATGACCGTAAAGAAAGACAGGGATACGGGAACCGGCATGAAAGGTAAATTTCATGGGTAGCCTGTCACCTGTATCAGGGGCTGAAGCAAAATACTGTTCAGGTTCAAACAGGTGGTGTACGGCTATGCCCCCAAAATGCTTTTTGCTGTAAAGAAGGAGCCCTGCAGCAAAGTCGGGGAAGATGTGGTTCAGGTTCCCCAGATACTGCATTTCTCCCGATATCCCGTGATTGCCATGATACGGGTCGAGATTATCGGGAAAGACAAGCCGTTCTGGATGAAGGGAATGATGAAATATACCTGCCTGTAATGCTCCGTGTAAACGGAATTCATGACTCACCTGCAGAAAAACCGTATAAATGACATTTGCCTGCAGCGACTGCAGGGCACTGGCTGCCTGCGCATCATTCATTACAAGAATCCCCAGGCCACCCTGAAGTTTTTCAGCCGGAATGTCGAACCCAAGGTTATAGGTCCTGAAGGCATTGCCAAATCCCTGCCACTGGTTCCGGTATTGGAGCGACAGACGGGGAACTCCTGCTGAGCCTGAAAATGCAGGATTCAGATATAAAGGGCTTGTATAAAACTGGGAAAAAGAAACATCCTGTGCCGATAGTAAAACCGGCAAGATGGAAAGAAAGACTATTATTCCTGATAATGATGTTCCCTGTTTTCTCATCTATGTTTCCCCAGCTATTTAAATATAGCACTATTTAGAAGATATTCAGGATGTCAGAGAATAAAAAAAGGCTGTTGTAAAACAACAGCCCTTTGTAAAACCAAGCTAAACCAATCATGTACTAAACTACTTCTTCTCTTCTGTTAATTCCAGTATTGTTCGTTAACCATCCAGTTTTCTATTTCCAGCTGATTATCTCTTTCGGCTACCGGATAGTCAAAGGCAGGGACGTTCCAAAGGCTTTCGTCGAGCATCCATGCTTCCAGTGCAAGTGTTTCTTCTGCCTTAACAAATTTACCTTTCCAGTATACTTCGTCGACCATCCAGTTTTCAAGTTCAAGTTTTGATTCCAAAGTGTTTTCATGGCCTGAGACAACATTGACTTTTGTTTCTTTTGCGTTTACGTTTCCTGACATGAACAGGGCTGCAAAAACTGCTACAGCTAAAATCCGATTCATTTGCGTTTTCATGTTTCTGTTTGTTTTATTGTACTGTTTTCTAATTGTTTCATTTAATAGACTAATCAACGGCACAAAGGTTACATTACTTTCTGCCAAAAAAAACAAAAAGTACATGAGTTCAATAAAATATTCGGTAAATGAAGGATTTTACCGGCTAAATAAAATACTTTCGGGTATTTTGTCTGCAAAATCAGCCGGCAGTTCGGTGAAAATTCCATAAACGGCAGAACCACTGCCCGACATGGAAGCGTAGATTGCTCCAAGATCGTATAGTTTCTCTTTCCATTGCTGAATCACAGGGAAGCGGGGAAAGATGCTTTTTTCAAAATCATTCACAACCTGATTTTTCCAGCTTTGGGGGTGAAGCTGAAGCAGCCGGGGCAGGCTGGCACCGGCTTCAGCAGGAACAATGTTCCTGTAGGCATCGGCCGTGCTTACAGCCACATCGGGTTTGAGTATCATTATTTTGTATGCTGAAAGGTCAAGTTCAACAGGTGTGAGGATATTTCCGATTCCAGTGGCAAAGGCAGGTTTATTGTCGATGAAGAATGCACAGTCGGCACCAATCATGACCGCATACTCCCTGAGCTTTTCAGGCGGAAGCTGCAAATCGAAATATTCGTTGAGCATTTTAAGTGTAAAGGCGGCATCCGATGATCCGCCCCCGAGGCCGGCACCGGTTGGGATTGCCTTGTGCAGGTGAAACTGCACAGGAGGCAATCCAAATTCATTTTTCAGCAGCCGGTAGGCTTTCAGTACCAGGTTATCATCGGGTGAACCGTCAACCTTCAGTCCTGAAAACCCGATACCTTCTTTTCCTGTCTCGGCCATTTCCAATGCATCGGACAGTGGAACGGGATAAAACACCGTTTCGAGGTTATGGTAACCATCGGGCCGCCTGGAAACAACATGCAGTCCGATATTTATCTTTGCATTTGGAAACACTATCATTTACCGGTTATTGGTTATCTGTTTCAAACAACTCATACTCTTTGGGAGAACCACAGGTGCAGATGAGGTTGCGGTCGCCCCAGGCATTGTCGACACGCCCTACCGGAACCCAGTACTTGTTCTCCTTTACCCATTCGAGCGGCCAGGCCGCCTTGCTTCTGGGATAGGCATGGTTCCATTCGTCGGCACTGACAACCTCTGCAGTATGGGGTGCATTCTTCAGTACGTTGTCGTTCATATCGGCCTGTCCGTTTTCTACTTCCATAATTTCATTGAAGATTGTATTCAATGCTTCAATGAACCTGTCGAGTTCCTGTTTCGATTCACTTTCTGTGGGCTCAATCATCAGGGTCCCGTGTACCGGGAATGAAAGAGTGGGTGCATGGAACCCAAAATCCATGAGACGTTTGGCAATATCGGCTTCTGTGATGCCAGCCGAATTTTTAAGGTGCCTGCATTCAAGGATCAGTTCGTGGGCAACACGTCCGTTTTCCCCTGTATAAAGGATGCCATAGTTGCCCGACAATGCCTTTGCGATGTAATTGGCATTAAGGATTGCTACTTCAGTGGCCCTTTTGAGCCCTGCTGCGCCCATCATTTTGATATAGCCATAGGTTATCGTAAGTACGGAGGCACTGCCCCATGGGGCGGCTGCAACAGCATTGATACCCACATGCCCGTTATTCATCACAGGGTGGCTAGGCAGGAATTTTACAAGATGTGAGGCAACTGCAATGGGGCCTACACCCGGGCCACCTCCGCCATGAGGAATTGCAAATGTTTTATGCAGGTTCAGGTGACATACATCGGCACCTATCAGTCCGGGGGAAGTAAGCCCCACCTGGGCATTCATATTGGCACCATCCATGTAAACCTGGCCTCCGTTTTCATGAATAATTCTGCACATCTCCATGATTGATGATTCAAATACACCATGGGTCGACGGATAGGTTACCATGAATGAAGAAAGTGAATCCCTGTACCGTTCAGCTTTTAATCTCAGGTCTTCTGTGTCGATATTCCCTCTTTTGTCACATTCCACAACCACCACGTCCATCCCGGCCATGACTGCACTGGCAGGATTTGTTCCATGGGCCGAAGATGGGATAAGCACCACATTGCGGTGCCCCTCTCCCCGGCTCTTGTGGTATTCCCTGATGACCATCAGCCCGGCATATTCACCTGCAGCACCTGAGTTGGGCATCAGGCTGACATCACTCATTCCGGTGATTTCAGCCAGGTCGCGTCTGAGTTCCTCCATCATCTCATGATAGCCACGGGCCTGGTTCTTTGGCACAAACGGATGAATCCCGTTGAACTCTATCCAGCTCAGGGGAAGCATTTCAGTGGCAGCGTTGAGTTTCATTGTACATGAGCCAAGCGAAATCATGGAATGGGTAAGGGATATATCCTTATGCTCGAGCCTTTTGATATACCTCACCATTTCGGTTTCAGAGCGGTAGCGGTTAAAAACTTCCTGTTTCAAATAGGAAGAGGTCCGTGCAAAATGCTCCTCGATATTGTGTCCTTTGGGATATTCAAAAACTTTTGTAAATGGCATGTTGGCTGCCTTTGCAAAAACCTCGATTATCCAGGTCATATCTTCGCGGTTGGTGGTTTCATCGATGCTGATGCCCACTTCACCATTTTCAAAATAGCGGAAATTCATTTCCAGTTCGAGCGAAAGCCACTCAATATCCTCTCTCCTCACACGTTTGGGAAGTGCAAAGCGGATTGTATCAAAAAAGTTGGTATTCAGCTGCCGGTAGCCGAGCTTTTCAATTTCACCAGCAAGAAAGGCTGCAATGTTGTGAATTCTGTCGGCTATCATCCTGATGCCCTCGGGGCCATGATAGACTCCAAAGAAGCTTGCCATTGTGGCAAGTAGCGCCTGGGCTGTACAGATATTGGAGGTAGCCTTCTCGCGCTTGATATGCTGCTCGCGGGTCTGCAGTGCCATCCTCAGTGCGCGGTTGCCATGGATATCTTTTGAAACGCCGATTATCCTGCCGGGCATATGACGCTTGTATTCTTCCCTTGCAGTAAAGAATGCTGCATGCGGCCCCCCATATCCCATAGGAACACCAAAGCGCTGGCTGTTTCCGAAAACAATGTCGGCACCCCATTCCCCCGGGGGTTTTAACAGTGCCAGTGACAGCAAGTCGGCTGCCACAGCCACTTTAATATCTTTCTGATGAGCCTGCAAAGTCATCTCTGAGTAATCGATGATTTCACCATCAGCATTGGGATACTGAACAATGATTCCGAATACCTTTTCATCGAAATCAAACTCTGCAAATGGCGCAACCTTCAGTTCAATATCCAGAGGATTGGCTCTTGTCAGCAGCACATCGAGCGTCTGTGGCCATACCTTTTCATCGACCAGCAGGACATTTGCCCCTGCCTTAACCATTTGCCTTGAACGCAGGTTAAACATCATTCCCATGGCTTCAGCTGCAGCTGTCGCTTCATCAAGAAGTGATGCATTTGCAATTTCCATGGCAGTCAGTTCAGTTACCATTGTCTGGAAATTCAGAAGGGCCTCGAGGCGTCCCTGGGAAATTTCAGCCTGGTAGGGTGTATAGGAGGTATACCAAACCGGATTTTCGAGCACATTGCGCAGGATAACTGCCGGAGTGATGGTATCATAGTAACCCATTCCGATATAGGTATTGAATACCTTATTTTTGCCTGCAAGATTCAGAATTTTCCTGAAATACCGTCTTTCGGTCAGTCCGCCTTTCAACTTCAGCGGCTCCTCCAGCCTGATGTCTGAGGGAACAATCTGACCAATCAGTTCATCCATTGAGGATACACCGATGACCTTCAGCATTTCGCTGATATCCCCATCGCGGGGGCCTATATGTCTGTTAACAAATCGATCGTGGAACATTTGCCTTTAGTTTTGTATATTTTTATGCAAGTATAGCTGATAGCAGTCTGTCAAAAAATGATTTTAAACCATTAAATGTTAGCCCGGGCAGCTATTGTATCATGTTAAAAAAGGATTGATCTTCTTTTCCATCCCAATGGTTGTCTCTGGTCCGTGGCCTGAGTACACTTTTGTTTCACCGGGAAGGACAAGCAGCTTACTTTTGATGCCTGAAATAAGTGTTTCATAATTTCCACCCGGCAGGTCGGTGCGGCCGATGCTGCCATAAAACAGCACATCGCCGGCAATGAGTACATTATCGCTTTCAAATAAAAAGACTGTATGCCCGGGCGAATGGCCAGGGACATGTATTATTTTAAAGGAAGATTTCCCAAACTGCAGTTCTTCCCCATCCCCGAAACTGGAATCAGGCTTCTTTACCGGTAACATTTCAAATCCGAACATCTCGCCCTGTCTTACTGCCGCTTCAACCCAGAACTCATCATCCATGTGGGCCCTGAACGGGATACCATATTCGCTCCGTATAAACTCCACTCCCATCATATGATCAAAATGGCAATGGGTATTGGCTATAAACACAGGAGTGAGGTGATTATCAGCAATATATTGCTTTACCTCCTCCTTTTCCTCATCAAAGTAGAACCCAGGGTCAACAAAAATACATTCACCTGTTTCATCAGAAATTACATAGGAATTCTCCTGAAGGGGGTTCACAACAAATTTTTCGACCTTTATCATGCCTATAAATTAACAGTTCCTTTAAGCAGGGGAACAAATACAAAGCCTCCATGTTTTTCGGATTTGAATTCTTCTTCCGAAATCTTTGTCACCACAAGCATCTCCTGCCGGGTTTCATTCCCGACAGGAATAACCATTCTGCCACCAATTTTCAGCTGTTCCTTCAAGGCAGAAGGAATTTCCACTGCCCCTGCTGTAACGAGAATTTTATCGAAAGGGGCGAAATTGGGCAGACCCTGGTACCCGTCGCCAAAGAAGCATGCAGGCTGGTACCCTATTTCAGGAAGAAAGGACTGTACTTTCTGAAACAGCTCCTTTTGCCGTTCAATTGTAAAAACGCGGGCACCCATTTCAAGAAGAACAGCAGCCTGGTATCCTGAACCTGTCCCCACCTCAAGTATCTTTTCATTTGGCTCTACCTGCAGGAGTTGAGTCTGAAAAGCAACAGTATACGGCTGTGATATTGTTTGTCCGGCACCGATTGGAAATGCCTGGTCCTTATAGGCAAAATTGAGAAATGAACTTTCCATGAAAAGGTGACGTGGAACTTTACCGATGGCAGCCAGAACTTTCTCATCCCTGATTCCCTTGATCTTCAGCCCCTCAACCAACTTTTTGCGCATACCCTGATGCCTCAGATTGTCATTTTCCGTCATACTGTCTATTAATTTATCCTGCAAAAATAACCTGTTAAAGCTGTAGTTGCAGCTTTGGACTTATACAATATTAACACATAAAGTTGATAAGTTCATGTCATATCAGTAAAAAAGGCAGTTACATCGTTTTATATTTGTGCCATGATACAGGTTGGACTTATCGGCGACATTCAGCTTCTGGATCCTTATGTCAGTAAGGCAATGGAGCATCCGGAGATAGTGATTACCGGCAAATCATCTGTTGGAATTCCTCCTAAACCGGGGAGCACGAGAATTCAGGCACCTGAGTTCAACCGCATTGAGCTGATTGAACGCTCCGATGCACTTATGATAAACAAATTTTCATTGCTGCCTTTCCAACTGGTGTGCGACATTGTCAAAAAATCGAAGCATATTTTTGCTGCCAGTTATCCCGAACTGAGTGTTGGTGAGTGTATGCAACTTGCCAAGCTGGCAAATGAAGCAAAAACTGTTATCCAGTTTGTGAACCCCAACTATTATCTGCCGCCGGTGCAATGGCTGAATAAGACAAGCAGGAAACAATCATTTACAACCATATCATCATGGGGCAGTGAGTCGCGAGAGAAGGACTCCCTGATGAAAATGCTGCTTATGCTGAAGGATCTGCTGGGGGCAGGCCCTAAAAAAGTAAATGCAGTGGCATTCCAGTCACCAACGGCTGGTGCTGATTTCAATCATGTAAGCCTTGAACGGGGCGATGGCTCAGTCATACAGCTGAACTTTGGAAAAACACCCGGCACCTCCGAATTTCTTATCAAATCATACTCCACCAACCAGTTTGCACAGCTCGATGTCGTTCATAACATCTTCACCAGCAATGGCGAACCACTTGACCTGACAGAACATTCAAACAAAAACGAAACCCACGACTTCATAAAGGCTGTATTTCAAAATAAAAAGGCTGCTACAGGTATTGAAGATTATTCCATGGCTCTTCAGACAAAACAAGCCATTCTCGATAAACTGAACCGATACATTAATTGTTAAAGAAATTAACTTTTTCTGCAATTTTATCCCCGGAAGATCGTTTATTGTACACAATTAAAAGAAGTCCCGGACCTAACTTAGGGCAAGTAATGAATAGAAAACGGCAAGTAGTTATATATCTGGTGCTTGATTTTTTAGCTGCAGCCATCAGCTGGACAGCATTTTTCATATACCGTAAGGCAGTCATTGAACCGCAGCGCTTTGGAATTGATATACCAATTGAATTTTCCTCACGGTATTACCTGGGATTGTTTCTGATTCCGACCCTGTGGGTGCTGCTGTATTTTGTAACAGGCTTTTATGACAATATTTACAGGCGCTCACGGCTGCTCGAATTCGGGCAGACCTTCTTTACTTCACTTGCAGGTGTGATTGTTATCTTCTTTGCCTTAATACTTGATGATTATATCGGTTCATACAAACATTACTATCAGTTATTCTTCACCCTATTCGGCCTGCACTTCGGCCTGACATACATCTTCAGGCTGATCATTACAAGCCGGACGATTAAACGTATCCATCAGCGTAAAATAGGTTTTAACACCCTGCTTATCGGAAGCAACGAGAAAGCAGAAAAAGTATTCAGGGAAATGCTGAACCAGAAACACCCTGCAGGAAATCTTTTTACCGGATATATCGGGATTGAAAACAACGACGACAGAATACTTGGCAAATATCTTCCACAGCTTGGCAAATTGTCGGAACTGAATGAAATCATCCAAAAGAACAATATTGAAGAAGTAATCATTGCCATTGAAACACGTGAACAGGAACGGCTGAATGCCATACTGACTGTTCTTGAAAATCAGCATGTAACCATTTGGGGTGTTCCCGATTTATATGATTTTCTGTCAGGGACAGTGAAAACCACAGGTATCTATGGCAGCCCCCTCATCAAGATTTCAAACGGGCTGATGCCCACCTGGCAGGCTAACATGAAACGGCTTATCGATGTGGTATTCTCGGTGTTTGCCATGATCTTCTTTTTCCCGGTTTTTATTGTACTTGGCATCATGATCATGCGTTCATCAAAGGGACCAGTGATATACAAACAGGAACGTATCGGCAGGTTTGGTAAACCATTCTATATCTACAAGCTGCGCACAATGATAAATGGTGCTGAAAACGGGACTCCTGCCCTTTCAAGTGAAAATGATGAAAGGATTACTAAAATTGGCAGGTTCCTGCGCAAAACCCATCTCGATGAAATCCCCCAGTTCTACAATGTCATCAAAGGCGACATGTCACTTGTGGGACCTCGTCCTGAAAGGAAGTATTTTATCGACCAAATCGTAAAGCAGGCCCCCTACTATACCCATCTCCATAAGCTCAGGCCCGGCATCACTTCCTGGGGACAGGTAAAGTACGGATATGCTTCCAATCTGAATGAAATGCTCGAACGCCTTCCTTATGACATGATGTACCTGAAAAATATTTCACTGTATGTCGACATAAAAATCCTGATATATACAATCCTGGTAAGTATCAAGGCTAACGGAAAATGATTACCTGCCGTGAATCACTTTCCCGCTTTCTGTTGCCCCGTCAATTGTAAGTTTGTAGTAATAGTGGCTTCCTGCTCTGCCTGACGGAATGAAGACCGCCCTGTACAACATGCCGTTTTCAACTGTCCTGTCGAATATGATTTCCACCAGCCGTCCCGATGAATCAAACATCCCCAACACTGCCCTGCCCGCAGTTACAGGTACAAATTCAATATTCAGCCTTTGCATGAACGGATTGGGATAGACATCCATCTTCGACAGCATACTTCCTTGCCGGACAGAAGTGACTACATTTGACGAATAGCTGACCTCAAGGTAACAACTGTCACCTTCAAAAGAAACAATTACAGGAAATGATCCTGCTTCAAGTTCCAACCTGTATAATGCCACCCCATTTTCATCGGTCACAGCTGTACCGGTTACATTATTCACAACAAATTGTAATGTTTTGCCCCCGATTCCATAGCCCGTAAGTTCATCCTTAAGTTCTGCCACAATGATCAGATCTCCTGAATTCTCCTCATTTTCTGTAAAACAATTGATTACTGCAGGTCGCCTGCCGACAGTCACCGTCACTGCACATTCGGCGGAATTCCCGCCAGCGTCGGAAGCCACCCATACAATGCTGTGGGTCCCCTCGGGGAGCCCGATGCCATAAAGGCTTTCATACATTACTGTTTCATCACCGTTCACAACAGCAAGAAGTGTTTCAATACTGCTGTTGTCAGTTGCTGTGGCATCAAGTTCATTTCCGTTGACCAGGTAAAATCCTTCGCCTGGCAATACATATAATTCCTTTGCGGGCGCACATGCAATTTCAGGAGGAAGATTATCAATGACTGTAACTGTGGCCACACAAACCGATGAATTGCCACTGACATCAACAACTTTCAATTCAACTGCATTCTCACCAATATCTGCAGCACTGAATTCAGCAATATCAGCAACCATCACATCAATGCCACAGGCATCAGATGAGCCGCCATCAAGTGATTCAGCATCAAGAGTGGCGTTTCCTGATTCATCAAGATAAACAATCACATCACGGCAAATAGCCACGGGTGCAATGGTATCGGCAACGGTCACAATTGAATTACAGGCAGAGGTACTTCCACTACTGCCTGATACCGTCAAAACAACAGTATTTTCGCCAATATCGGCACATGAGAATTCCGATTTGCTGACAGACAGCTGCATTCCCGTTTGGATAACCCCGGTAAATACATCAGAAGGCACCAATTCAGCATGACCATTTTCATCAGTATAGATGACAATATCGCGGCATTCAGCAACGGGTGCTGTAGTACTTCTCAGCTGAATCAGAGCGGAATTCACAGGATTGGCTCCGTTTTTGCCTGTAAATTCATGAATGACGGCTGCTTTTCCGCTCTCCTCATCAAACTGATAGATACCTCCCATGGATTCAGTGGCCCTGTACCAGATTTCTCCACCATCCATTCCGTACAGTTTTCCATTTGAAGCTGCCAATAATCTGCCGGCAATATAGAACATGACATCATTCTCATAGATAAATTGTTCATACGTTTTATCCGTCAGGCTAAACCTGTAGCCATTTGATGAATAAAGATAATTTCCATGACCATCACATAAATCAATTGCACGCCCGGAAACCAAAGGGTCATAATGTGCAACTGCTGCATAGTCATTTGTTTGAGGGTTATATTCAAACAGGATACCCCTATTCCCGGCACCACCTGAAGATGTAGTGCCATAAAGGTTGCCGTTACTGGCAGCCACAAGTGAATTACTGCCAGGATTGCTGCCAAATTCACCACTTTTAAAATCAATGAGCTTTATAAAGTTGCCGGTTGAAGGTTCAAGCATAAACAATACGCCTTCATCGTGATTGCCTCCCCTGGAAGTAGTTCCGTATAAATTCCCATCGGCAGCTTTTACGAAATCACCGTCAGGTTTCTTCCCGTTGTTGCCGTTGAAGCTCAGGAGAACAGAATAATTTCCTGTTCCGGGATCATATGAATATATCGTCCCCATTCCATGCACTCCTCCTTCAGAAGTCATGCCGTATAACTTCAAATCTGAAGCCTCGGTGAGGCCCCCCTGAGGGCTTCCCCCCTGTGATTCGCTGCTGAAATCAAAGTGCTTTCGGAAACGCAACAATACAGGGTCATACTCAAATATCACCCCATCATCATACATCCCGCCTGAGTACGTGGTGCCATAAAGCTTACCATTCGAAGCATGGTAGAGGCTGCCATACGGAAAATCGCCTGTTGTCACACCACTGAAAGTATGAACATCGGTAAACTTTTCATCAGCAACATCATATTCGTATAAATAATTGATATTTTTGATGTCATTGGTATTGCCATTTACAATAAAATATAATCTTCCATCCGACGACAATGAAACCGACTCCATAAGCGACCTGTATTCCCGTGGAACTACAAGTGGAACATCAACTTTATGATAACTTCCCGTCAGGGGATCAAACTCAAACATCAATTCCGTTTCATACCCGTATTCCTGTATTATTCCATATAGTTTACCATTATCCGCTAATTTCATACTTCCAAAAGGAGATGCTCCACTGCCCACGCCTCCTGTAAATTCATACTTTAAATTGAAAACATCAATAGCAGGGTCATATTCAAATATCACCCCCATATTAAAAATGCCCCCATAAGGAGTCAGTCCGTAAAGTTTCCCGTTGGAAGCCTCAGTCAGGCTGCCATGAGGGAAACGTCCCGTATGCTGTCCGTCAAATTCAAAGACAACTTCCAATTGTTCATTTCCAGGATTGTACCTGAATATTACACCATGATCATTTGCACCTCCCCAGCGGGTCATACCATACAGCATACCATTGGAAGCCTGCATCAGACTACCCATAGGATTCGAACCAAATTCATCGCCATCGAAATCAAATACTTTCTTGAAGTCACCGGTCATGAGATTATAACTGAACACAACTCCTGCTTCATAGGCTCCGCCCAGTGAAGTCATTCCGTAAAGGTTTCCATCTGAAGCTTCTACAAGGCTGCCTAATGGTTCACTTCCTTTACTTTTTCCATCAAAGTCTATTATTTTTGTAACTGTACCGGATGAAGGGTTTAGTTCAAAAAGAACTCCTGCATCATGGACCCCTCCCCGTGCTGTCAAACCATACAACATGCCATTGGAGGAGCGTAAAATTTTTCCATGACCATCACGACCATTATCTTCGCCATTAAAATCAGCAACTTTTAGAAATGAACCCTTTCCGGCTTCAAAACGATAGATGGCTCCATAGCCGTTACCACCCCCATAGGTAGTCATCCCATAAAATACATTTTCTGAATATTCTGTTAATCCACCTTCAGGAATTCCGATGACTTCAAATGAAAATACTGCCTCCTGGCTGGAAGCATCCTCATCCATCTTAAAAATGACACCTTTCTCATAGGTACCACCGTATTTTGTCATCCCCCAGATCTCCTGGGCTGACATCCTTTCAGCTGTAAAAAAAATGAATGCAAAAGATAAAATTGAAAGTAAACTGGTTTTCATGTCGTGTGTCGTTTTATCGGTTAATTGTAAGTTTAAATCATGCCTCTCCCTTTTTACGGATTGATTAATCCGCGGGTTCAGATTTTCTTTGAATTCCAATAACCTGATACATTTTTTGTCCCTCTTCTGTAATGGCAACAACAAGCCGGATTAAGAAAAAGTTGAATGCTAAAAGAAGTTAAAAAATGACACCAGTAAATTATAAAACAGATGTTTAATTTGTGAAAAAAGCTCCATGTAAACGGAAGCTCAATACGTGTGGACTGCAAGATCAGATATACCTCCCAATGAAAGTGCAGCCAGCTCATGATAATGCGGACCGGAAGGTTTAAGAATACTCTGGAAGAAAGTTAATTCTTTTATGGCATATTGGGGCAGGGAAAGATTGCTGAATTTATCCACTGCATCATAAAATCTTTTTTTGTCTTTTAGGAACCTGATTCTTGCAAGGGTCAGATGGGCATTGAATTTTCTTGTGTCTTCTTCAAAGCCAACAGGAACAAGAAGATCCTGTATTTCCCCTGCAATTTCTGCCATCTGCCCTTCATCATGAACCTTCATGAAAAGAACCCTTGGCATGCCATTGCTTTTGAAATATCCCAGCCCCATTGGCCGAATTTCAAATGGCGGATGAGAAAGAGCAACTCCTTTAAGGATTTTTTTCACATGGGTTAACTGTGTTTCAGAAGTTTCCCCCAGGAATTTGAGCGTCAGATGAAAGTTTATTGGATCTACCCAGTTAATGGCTTCGCCTCCCAGAATCATTCTCAGGCTTGAAATTACCTCCTGCAGAAGGGCATCAGGTTTTATTTTTATGGCGATGAAGGTGCGCATTTGTTTTCATCAGAGGTAACCTACTTCAATCAGCCTGACAACTTCCTCAAGCAACTGGTCTTCACCCTGAGGCTCATACTCCGATTTGAGATTACTGCCAAACAACCGGGCAATTCCCTGCCAGAAGGTCGCAGATACCCCTCCCCGGAAGTCCTTAATGAGTGCAAATGAAGTCCGGCTGGTTTCCCTGTCAATCAGTTTCAGCAGAATTCTCCCTTCGGAGATTGTCATCCTTTTCATGTCATCTTTATACTCATCGAGAAGCTGCTGTTCCAGATCCTTCATCATTTTGCGACGGTCCTTATCATTATCCAGTGCCAGGTATTTAGGCTCATATTCATCAAGCATTTGTCCTGCCAGCCTGGCATAAGGATAAACCTTTCTTACCTTATCCACAAATCTTCCGTATTGTCTTTCCTGGCGTTTATTTTTAAACTGCCTGTCGGGCAGGACAACAATTTCAATTATATTTCTGTGTATAATGGTATCGCCATTTTTTACTATACCCATGACAAAAGAAGAATCTTTTTGCTGGGCTTCTGCTTTCTGCACAGCAGCACCCAGCAAAACAAAAATCATAACTACTAAAGCCTGTAACAATTTCCTCATCACTGTTTTTCCCGTTTAAATCCCTTCATCACTACCCACAAGCTAAATGCCAGATATTTTCCTGCCCAGGGTTCTGATTTCATTATGGCGTTCAAGCAGGATAATCTGTGTATCATGTTAAAAATAACGAAGATTTACGTATTCAATTATTTAAAGTGCAAAGTTTATATCTTTGTGCCGGATTTACAACTTTTACCTGTTAAATGAAATCATTTGTTAATTCTGAATTTGGGAAACTGGAGGGGGTAATTGTTCATACACCCGGTCCGGAAGTTGAAAATATGACTCCCGGAAATGCTGAACGTGCCCTTTACAGCGATATCCTGAACCTTTCAATTGTATCTGAGGAATATGCCCAGCTGACTGGAGTCCTTAAAAAGGTAGCCCGCGTTTTTGAAACAAAACAGATGCTGGCTGAGATACTCGGCAACCAGATAGCCAAAACCAGGCTACTTACTGAGATATGCAGCCATGAAGGGATTCCTGAAATGACAGAACGTATTGCAGAACATGACAATGATGAAATTTCAAGGTTGCTCATCGAAGGGGTTGCCCTTGAACGAACCAACCTTACAAACTACCTGAGTCCTGAGAAGTTTTTACTCAAGCCTTTGCACAACCTGTTTTTTACCCGCGACGCAGCAATGGGGATGAACGGCAGCATGCTGATTGGACGCATGGCAAATCCTGTTCGTGAAAGGGAGTCGATGATAATGGAAGCTATCTTTAACTTTCATCCTGAACTTGAAACCACTACATTGAATCCGATAAGGCCCTTGCAGGGTCCACCTGCCGATAAAACGGCAACACTCGAGGGTGGTGATTTCCAGGTAGTGCGTGATGATGTTTATGTTGTCGGGGCAGGGATGAGAACCAGCACCCAGGGTATTGATTTTATCATTGAGCAGCTAAAAAAGCATAAGAAAGAGGTTTGCCATGTCATCGTTCAGGAATTGCCTTCCAACCCTGAATCGTTTATCCATCTCGACATGGTTTTTACATGCCTTGCCCAGGATACCTGCATGGTATATGATCCGGTTGTGTACAGCCTGAGCCGTTACAAATCAATTCATATCTGCATCGATAACAGCCATGTGAAAATTGAAGAAGAACAAAATATTCTGAAGGCACTCGGTAAGCTGGGAATCGATTTTAAACCCGTTTCCTGTGGCGGCAGTAAAGATTCGTGGATTCAGGAACGTGAGCAATGGCATAGCGGTGCCAACTTTTTTGCAGTTGCTCCAGGTAAAATTATCGGATATGAAAGAAATGTTCATACACTGGAGGAACTAAACAACAATGGCTTTGAGATTATTAAGGCAGTGGATATAATCAGCGGCAGGAAGAATATGGATGATTATGCAAGATGTGCAATCACCATAGCCGGTTCTGAACTTGCACGAGGTGGCGGTGGCGCACGTTGTATGACACTTCCTGTCAGAAGAGCTGAAGTAAACTGGTAATTTGCCTGTTTCCCTGCACGTGAATCCTGGCATCAATATTCATCGGAAAATGCGCAAACTCAAAATAAACGAACTGAACCGGCTTTCGGAAGAGGATTATAAAAAAGCTTCAAAAATGCCTGTTGTAGTTGTGCTCGACAACATAAGAAGCTGCAACAACACAGGTTCTGTTTTCCGGACTTCGGATGCACTTTTAATCGAAAAAATCTGCCTGTGTGGTATCACTGCAACCCCACCCAATAAGGAAATCCATAAAACTGCCCTTGATGCCGAAAAATCAGTGGCCTGGGAATATTACAATGAAACCGCCGATGCTGTTGCCAGTTTGAAAAATGAAGGGTATCTTGTTTATGCAGTAGAACAGGTTGAAAACAGTATTTCACTTCCTGATTTTTTCCCTGAAGAAGAATCTAAATATGCATTCATTTTTGGAAATGAAGTAAAAGGTGTCGACCAAAAAGTGATAAACATGTGTCATGGGGTTGTTGAAATACCACAATATGGCACAAAGCATTCATTTAATGTGTCGGTCAGTGCAGGAATTGTGTTATGGGATGTTTTCAGGAAATTGAAAAGGGTGTAACTGCCAGCTCCAACCAACCATTTTCGAATATACCAGTTGCAGAACACACAGCAGTTAAACCCTGAACAATACTTGTTCTTCCCAAAGACCTGACTGTTCACAGATAACAAATCCCGGGTTAAACCCCAATAGCAGAATCAAAGGTTGTCAAAAGCAACATATGCTATATACATTACATTCAAATTTTTACTAATTTTATTCCTGAACTAAAACATCCCAAAATGGCTGTCCCGAAAACAGTACCTGAAGAATTCCTTCATTTTATATGGGAAAACAGGCTTTTTTATGCCGACAATCTCATGACAACAGCAGGAGAGCCCGTTGAGGTTATTACCACCGGTAAAAGAAACACCAACTCAGGTCCCGATTTTTTCAATGCGAAAATCAGAACTGAGGATACAATATGGGCCGGAAATGTTGAAATTCACCGGAAAGCATCTGACTGGGAAAAACATGGCCATGGCTCCGACAAAGCTTATGAAAATGTCATTTTGCATGTTGTTGAGACTGCCGACAAGCAGATTTTAAGGGAGAACAATACCGAAATTGCAACTATTGAACTGCGCTGGCCACTTCAGTTCACCCTGAATTACCGCAAACTCCTGGATGCAAAAACCTGGATAGCCTGTCAGGAATATTTGCATCATATCGATCCGGTTGTACTGCAGCTGGGTTTTAACCGGCTCATGATCGAAAGGCTGGAGGAAAAAACAGAGGGAATCATCTCCCGTCTCGACCAGAACCTTCAGAACTGGAACGAAACATTTTACCAGGTACTGGCCAGGATGTTCGGGTTCAAAACCAATGCTGAACCATTTGAACTGCTGGCAAAATCGGTGCCGGCTCACATCTTGTCGAAACATAAAAACAATCTTTTCCAACTCGAAGCCCTGCTTTTTGGTGTATCAGGTCTTCTCAATGATGAACTTTTTGGTGACAGATACTATCTGGATCTGAGAAATGAATTCGCATTCCTGCAGAAAAAGTACAGGCTCAAACAAATGGAGGGGCATCTCTGGAAATTTATGAGAATGCATCCTGTCAATTTCCCAACCATCAGGATATCGCAGCTTGCTGCACTTATTCACCGCTCCCGCGGATTGCTCTCTGCAGTTGTTGAATGCAGCAGTGCCTTGCAGCTCAAGGAACTTTTCACGGTCAGGGCATCGGAATACTGGGATTCTCACTACAGGTTTAACCGGACATCACCAAAACTGCATATTAAGGAAATGGGCGATGACTCAATTAACGCCCTCATCATCAACCTGGTGGTTCCGTTCCTGTTTGTATATGGAGAAAGACAAAACAAGCAGCATCTTAAAAATACAGCGATTGAATTTCTTGAAAATCTGCCTCCCGAAAATAATTCAATCATCAGGAAGTGGGAAGCAACAGGGATTGGTGCCCGCTCTGCCTTTGAAACACAGGCATTGCTCCAGCTCAAAAACAGACATTGCGATAGGAAAAAATGCCTTGGGTGCGTAATCGGAAATAAAATTGTAAGGCTGATGCCTGCAGTTATTGAATGAAACTATACTGAAAATAGTTCTGAAGCCAGGTTCACCTGCTCGGGGTTGCCTAGAATATAAACAATGTCACCTTCCCTAAATTTGGTTTTTGGTGTCGGATGTTCTATCATTTCTTCCAGCCGTTTTATGGCCAGCACAGTGACACCTGTTGTTTTCCGAAGGTCAAGTTCTCCAGGCGTTTTACCGTCAGCCGGTGAATCTTTATCAACAGAAACTGCAGCTATGTTTACATTTGGCATCTGGTCAAATAGCGTGGGCTGGTTAACCATATCTTTCTCAGTCAGTTCCCCCAGGTTCATACTCCTGATATGTGCGAGCATCCGGTTTATTTTCTTTTGAGGATAAAGCTTTTTCAAAAGGATACGCTGGAAAAAATCAACAGCTATTTCAAACTTTTCAGGATAAACCTGGTCAGCCCCCATATCGTAAAACTGCTGTATATGTTCTGTAGTTTGTGCACGCACAATTACAAATGCCCTGTTATTCATTTGCTTTACTTTCTCAAGAATAGCCATAGACGGAATAATGCTTCCCACCGACAAAACAACAACATCTGCTTTATCGGCATGTGCTTTCAATAATATGGGTTCATTTACAGCATCACCATATACTACTGAATCACCCGATGTTAATTTCTCCCTGGCTATCACCGGGTCGAATACAATTGAAACATGCTGCAGTTTGTAATGCTTCGCCATCAGGGAAAGCTTCAGGGCGGAAGAATCTTTTCCAATAATCACCAGATGATTCTGGTAAGGAGGAATATCAGCCTCCTTGAGCGGGAAAATGCCCTTCACAAGAATATCGGGAAGAGGAAATTTCAAGAACCAGTTCGCAAGTGGAATCGAAATTTTCATCAGCAACGGCATCATCGCCATTGTAATCACTGTTACAGCAAGAAAAAGCTGGTACTGATGAGAAGAAAGTATATTGAATCCGAAACCTGCACTTGCCAGGATAAATGAAAACTCCCCAACCTGACTAAGGGCAATCCCAATAATGATGATACCCCTGAATGTATGCCCGAGAATAAATCCGGTTCCTGCAGCAATAATGAATTTAATGAATAGAACAAGCAAAACACTGGCGATGACCAAAATGGGATTTTCTGCCACAAACGAAACATTTAACAGCATCCCGATGGATACAAAAAAGAAGCTGACAAAAATATCCTTGAAGGGAATAAAATTACCAAAAGTGTTGTGACTGTATTCAGAATCGGATATCATCAGCCCGGCTAAAAATGCTCCGAATGCAAGTGACATGCCCATAACATACGTCAGCAGCGCCACCCCGAAGCATATCAGCATAACTGTCATGATAAACAGTTCCTGGTTCCTTGTCATCGCAACAAAATGTAAAATCCATGGTATCAGCCAGCGGTTACCAACATAAACAAAGGCAATGATTCCCGATGCCTTCACCAGTAAAAGAAGAAGTTCATTCCCCAGTTCAATATCAGGATTTCCAAGCAAACTTGTGAAAAGCAACAATGGTACCAGCAACATATCCTGAAAAATACTTATACCCAGCACCGATTGTCCATAGTTGGAAGTAACCTCCGACCTTTCCTGAAGAACTTTAAGAATCAGCGTGGTGCTGCTGATAGCTGCAAGAAAACCAATGATGATGCTGCTTCTCCAGCTCATATCAGCGAGGATGGCCAGCAGGTAGAAAACTCCTGCAGTAATAAAAACCTGAAGAAAGCCACCTAGAAATACAGTCTTCCTGATTTTTACAAGCTGCTTAAGCGAAAGCTCAATGCCCAGGGTGAAAAGCAGAAAAATCACACCAATCTCAGCCAGTACCTCAATATTGTCAACTTCACCAACAAAACCCATCAAATAGGGTCCTGCCACCATGCCCGTCAATACATATCCGACCACTGTCGGAATTTTTAACCGCGAGAACACAAGGTTAACAAAAGTTGACAGCGCGAAAATGACTACAACATCCCGTAGAATTGTCAGCTCCATCTCCCAGATTAAGATATTTTGAAAGATAAACTAAAATTCAACAGCATGTAATAAGAATTCTGCAAAAAAAAAGCGCCTTTGGTAAAAGCGCTTTTTATATAATATTCCTCAAACAGTATTCTAATTACTTCCGCCATATTTATATGTGCCCTGGTACTCATAGGGTTTGCCCTCATAGTCTGTAGCAGTCACCCGATACTGCACTGAATCAAGCCCTTCAATCCTGATATTATCAAGGTTAAATGAAACGAAAGCCGAGTATGGGATATCCTGTCTGTCACCATTGTCATTGTGCCTCAGTTCAAGCTGTACAGGCTGATCGTCAGCTGTAAGTGTACCAGGCTCCTTCACAAGGTTTATGAAATGTACCTCGTAACGGCCCCAGTATTTGATTTCAAAATTCAGCAAACCGCCGGCTTTCCATGCTTTTTTTACAATTAACGGATCGTTCCCGATACTGTCAGCATTTGCCTCAGTAATATCAATTACATCCTTCAACAGAACTTTTCTTACAGAATTCACCCTGATATAATACTGCGTATTGTTTCCTTCAGTACCAGCCTTGTCTCCGATTACCGTGTAGTTCAGCAGTATCCGATCTCCGGTGCCCAGCCGTGAATGCGGATCATTTGTTCCCATATAGTACCATGGACGTCCATATCCTGCCACAACAGGTAAAAGTACATCGCCATTGTCCATGGTTATCCTGTATTCAAGCGGATCGGAACTCACCTGTTCAACCATACCGAACCCAAGCCAGGCCTTGTCAAGGGAATATCCCTCATCATCATCAAAACATCCGGTAACTATAAATACTAATCCCGCTAAAATGAATAAAACTAACTTTTTCATGACTATCCTCTCTTTTTTAATAGGTTTACATTATCAAGATGAATGTCTGCTGGCAAAGGTTGCGTAGATTCATTAAAAAATAAATCAGTCAAAATTTATGTCAAAATAACATCAGCTACATCATGGCACAAATATTGGTAACCCATACATGGAAATATTTAAATATTTATATAAATTTGAACCAAAATAACATAGCATCGGTTATCTGTTAAAAAATACGGAAAAATGAACTACCGCAGAATATGAAAAGAATTGATTCTTTGCAGCAATTAAAACATGAGGCAGCCATAAACCGCAATGTATGGCTGCTGTTATACAAATCAGGCTCCGCACAAAGTGATTGTGCCTATAAAAATCTCAGTAAAAGTGAGGAACAGGTAAAAAATAGCTTTATTTGTTTTGCCGATTTAAATGAGGTCAGAGACATTCATCCTGAAGTTGGCATAACCAGCGTTCCTTCACTGCTGCACTTTGAAAGCGGAAGGCTGAAACAGGTAATTAAGGGATGCCATCGGCCTGAACAGTTCACCGTCATGATCGATAAGCCGAAAGAGGCATCACAGGCTGCTACCGGAATGGTGTTACAAAAAAATGTAATTGTTTACACCACCCCAACCTGCAGCTGGTGCAATACGATCAAACGTCATCTCCGACATTACGGTATCAGTTACCACGAAGTGGATGTGTCGGTCAATCCAAAGGCAGCTGAAGAAATGATAAGAAGAAGTGGCCGGCAGGGAGTTCCACAAACCGTGATAAACGGAGAAGTTATTGTAGGCTTTGACAAAACAAAAATTAATACATTATTAGGAATAAACAATTAAAGTAGATATGATGAAAAAAATTGCAGTAATGGCAGTAATGGCAATATTTGTATTGCAAAGCTGCGGACAGGCGAACAGCAAGGAAAACAACAAACAGGCTGAAAATTCAAGCGAAGTTTATCAAGTTTCAGTTGCTGACAACAGCGGTTCAATTAAACTTACGAAAAGTGTCTTCCTCGATAAGGTTTGGGATTATGAAAAAAATCCGGAGGCATGGGTCTACAAGGGAGACAAACCTGCACTGATTGACTTTTATGCCGACTGGTGCGGTCCGTGTAAAATTGCTTCACCTATCCTGGAAGAGATCTCACATGAATATGCCGGAAATATCTATGTTTATAAAATAGATACTGAAGTGGAGAAGGAACTGGCAGCAATCTTTGGCATCAGGGGGATACCTGCGTTTCTGTATATTCCCACCGATGGAAAACCGGTGATGATGTCAGGAATAGCCCGCTCAAAGGAAGACACAAAGAAAATGTTCAAGGATAATATTGATAAATATTTATTGTCATCCAATTAATTAAAAACATTCATAACGATTGTAAAAATGAAGGAATTACAGCCAATCAATCAAAATGTTCTTCTCGAACTGCAGGAAGATGTTAGTGAACAAAAAACAACGGGCGGGATTATTATCCCTGATTCTGCCAGGGAAAAGCAGGAAGTTGCAAAAGTTATTGCCATAAGCAATATTGAAAATGCAGAAATTGCGCCAGGAGATCAGGTCCTCTACAAAAAATATTCAGGCACTGAAATTGAATTTGAAGGAAAAACCTATCTGCTGGTTCCCTATGCCGACATCCTGTCGAAAGTTGTAGAAACCGAACCGGTTTAAGGCTCAGGAATTACTTCATTCTGCCACGATTTATAAAATAACCGACATACAAGAGGCTGTTCCAATAAGGGGATAGCCTCTTTTTTTATAACACCGGAGCATGTTTTTCGGGACGGGCTGACTTTTTATTGTCAGCTCAAAAAGTCAATCTGACTTTTGATGTGTTTAAAAACCCGATTGTCTTATTTATCCCTTGGTACATCATCACATCATGTTTTACAAATGATACATGTTTCCTGTAATCATACAGAAAATCTTCCAGAAAAGGTGATGTTTTCAACGGCCGCCTGAAATCAGCAGCCTGTGCTGCATTATAAAGTTCAATCGCAAGAATCTTCTCTGTATTCAGCACTACCTTCAGTGCCTTTGTCGCTGCATTGGCTCCCATGCTCACGTGATCTTCCTGCTCATTTGAAGAAGGGATCGAATCAACCGATGCGGGAGTACAAAGCTGTTTATTCTGGCTCACAATGGAAGCTGCAGCATACTGAGGTATCATGAATCCTGAGTTTAGGCCGGGGTTTGCAACTAAAAATTCCGGCAACCCCCGTTCTCCTGATATCAGCCTGTAAGTGCGCCTTTCAGAGATGCTTCCAAGTTCACTGATAGCCATGGCAAGGAAATCAAGGGCAAGTGCAAGAGGTTCGCCATGGAAATTCCCTCCCGACACAATCTGATCATCATCGGGAAAAACTGTAGGATTGTCAGTAACAGAATTCATCTCAACTTCAAAAACCGAAGCCACATAATTTACGGCATCACGCACAGCCCCATGCACCTGGGGAATACAACGGAATGAATAAGGATCCTGTATGTGTTCCTTATGCCTTTCCTGCATTTCGCTGCCCGAAAGAATCGATCTGAAATGGGAAGCTGTCACCGACTGTCCCTTGTGGGGTCTGATGCGCTGGATATTCTCCATAAAAGGTTCAATCAGTCCGTCATATGCATCGAGCGACAGGGCACCGATGATATCGGCCTGATCGATAATCCTGAAGGTCTTCAGCAGGGAATATACCCCATGGGCCGTCATAAACTGGGTGCCATTGAGCAGCGCCAGACCTTCTTTGGCCTGTAGCCTGACAGGTTCCCATCCGAAATGCTTCAGCACTTCACCCGCCTGCACTTTCTGTCCCTCGAAATTCACTTCACCAAGTCCGAGCAATGGAAGAAACAGCATGGCTAGGGGTGCCAGATCTCCACTTGCCCCCAATGAACCCTGCTCACATACCACAGGCAGGATGTTGTGGTTAAATAAATCGATAATCCGCTGAACCGTCACAAGCTGGACAGCTGAATTTCCTTTGGCAAGTGCATGTGCCTTCAGCAGCAGCATGAGTTTAACCACCTCAGAAGGAATCTCAGCACCAACATTGCATGCATGCGAAAGGATCAGGTTCTCCTGCAACTGGCTCAGATCACTGTTTGAAATTTTAATGTTACATAAAGCGCCGAAGCCTGTATTGATCCCGTACATGGGTTTTTCAGCCTGCTGCAGCTTTTTGTCAAGATACTGCTTGCTTTGCTGAATAAGCTGAACCGATTCATCTGAAAGGCTGAGCCTGACATTATCGGCCAGAATGGCCTGCACTTCAGCAAAGGTCAGGTTGGCAGGTGATATCACAAATTGACGCTGTTCCATTGTCTTGTTTTCAGGACAAGTTCGCAGAAGATTCAGAAACGGGAAACGACTTTTATCAGTTCTTCGGAGTCAACAAGCTGCTGTTCTCCTGAACTCATATGCTTGAGGTTAAATTTTCCGGCCTCCATCTCCGATTCACCCGCCAGTACAACATACGGAATTTCTTTCCTGTTGGCGTAGTTCATCTGCTTTTTCATCTTTCCGCTTTCAGGGAAAATTTCAGCATTGATACCTGCACTGCGAAGTCTGGCAAGCACCGGCAGACAATATGCCTCTTCCTTTTCTCCAAAATTGACAAACATCACACGTGTGATCTCCTGTGATTCCCTGGGAAAAAGCCCAAGGTGTTCCAGCACATCGTAAATACGTTCGGCTCCAAAGGAAACTCCCACTCCCGATACGTCAGGCAAGCCGAATATCCCGGTCAGGTCATCATAACGCCCTCCGCCACAGATACTGCCCATCTCCATATCGGTCGTTTTAACTTCAATGATTGCCCCTGTATAATAGTTGAGGCCCCTTGCCAGGGTTAAATCAAGCTCTACTTCAGTCTGAAGATTCATTCTGCCAGTATAGCCAAACAATATCTTCAGTTCGGCTATCCCCTTCATGCCGGTTTCTGAAGAGGCAAGTATCTGTTCAAGCTGCTCCAGCTTCTGGTCAGTAGATCCCTGGAGCGAAAGGATTGGCTGCAGCCTGCTGATAGCTTCTGCAGGCAGACCTTTTTCTGCAAGTTCCTGGTTGACCTTGTCAGCACCAATCTTTTCCATCTTGTCAATGGCAACCGTAATATCGGTCAGCCTTTCATGTTCCCCTATGATTTCGGCGATGCCTGCAAGGATCTTCCTGTTGTTCACCTTTACAACTGTATTGATTTTCAGATGGCGGAATACATCATCCACGATCTGAATCAGCTCAGCCTCATTTAAAAGACTGTCACTTCCGATCACATCAACATCGCACTGGTAAAATTCACGGTAACGGCCCTTCTGCGGGCGGTCGGCCCTCCATACCGGCTGTATCTGGTAACGCCTGAAGGGAAAAACGATGTCATTGCGATACTGCACAACAAACCTTGCAAAAGGCACTGTCAAATCGTACCGCAGCCCCTTTTCCGAAATGGCTGATGTAATCTTTACCGAATCCCCTTCTTTGGCAAGTTCTTCAGGAACCTTCGACATAAAATCGCCAGAATTGAGAATCTTGAACAACAACTTATCACCCTCCTCACCGTACTTGCCCATCAGAGTCGACAGGTTTTCCATAGCGGGCGTTTCTATTGGTTGAAAACCATATCGCCTGAAAATACGCCTTATGGTATCAAATATATAGTTCCTTTTTACCACCTCTGCAGGTGAAAAATCACGGGTCCCCTTGGGAATCGACGGTTTTTGTGCCATTATTGTTTTTTAATTTCAGCCGCAAAAATAGGAATAAAAGTTATGTGGTTTATGTGAGATGCAGGGTTCCTGTGGTTAATTCATCTCAATCCCAAAGATCTTTTTGAATTTCGTTCAATCAAATCCCCATCCTCATTCCAATGTAAACTATAAATGATGATTCAGGCAACCACCACAGTCAAACATCATTCTATGGAATTCTCCATCATGATGATGCTATCACTTTCCTGATCTTGTACATTTCAGCCTATGTATTCATAATTCCGGAATCTTTTTAAAAAAGTCAATCGAAAACGGATAGCTGTAAGTGATCCCGTTGCTGGCATTCACAGTTCCAACAATTACCAGCACCAGCCATGCGATGCCGAAAGCAATCAGCATCAGGAAGCCAATTCCGATGAATATCAGAATTGTGGAAACCAGAAAAATGATTGACCATGTGATCTGGAAATTAAGCACCTCCCTCCCCTGTTCATATACAAAAGGATACTCATCTTTCTTAACAAGATAAATGATGAGCGGCCCCACTACATTTCCAAAAGGTATACCCAGAAATACCGACAAACCCAGCAGATGGGTAAGCATGCCCCAGGTTTTTTCCTTCTCATCATCAATAATTCTTTTCATAACTTTAAATTTTGATGGTCTAATTTAATGATTTTTTGTTTTTTCGCAGAACGAAAAATAAAAGGATGGAAAATATGGAGCACGATAAAAAAGAAGGCAGGTATTCAAGAATCTACAGCCAGCTGCAGGAGTTAGTAAAGAAGAGCAACAGTACAACAGCCCGCATGGCCACTGTGGTAGCGGTACTGCACCATAAGATGGACACCTTTTTCTGGACCGGCTTTTATCTGCTTGAAAACGGTGAAATGACAGTCAATGTTTATCAGGGGCCGGTTGCCTGCCAGATCCTTGAAAAAAACAAGGGTGTTTGCTGGGCAGCCTTCAATCGCGGGGAGACCGTGATTGTTGATGATGTCCATGAGTTTCCTGGCCATATCGCCTGCGATTCCCGCTCAAACTCCGAAATCGTGGTACCGTTCCGGAACAATGAGGGCAAAATCATCGGAGTTCTCGATATTGACAGCCGCGATAAGGCGGCATTCACCAATACCGATGCCAGATGGCTGGAAAAGATACTTGGACTAATCTGAACTTGCTTAACCCTGCCTGAAAAATGCCCGCACAGGTGATGAAATCTGATTAAACTGCGGTTTCAGCCCCAGGCGTTATGCCAGGGTTTTAATATGTCAGCAACCCCTCAGGCAACCGAGCCTGTGGTCTACAACCGTGCTCCTGAAGCACCTTCAGAAACCTTCGCATCCTCCATAATGACCTCATAAAAATATCCGGAGCCAAAATCCCGGTCGAGGGATATTAAGCCTTCAACAGTTACTTCCTCACCAATAGCAGGGGAATCCATCGTGGTGATGGTCAGGTCAAACCTGCCATTGCTGCCTGTTCCATCCTGGATATGCACCCAGTTTTTGCCCATGATTTCCTTGTTTACCTTCACCACAACCCCGCGGAGCGCAACTTTCCTGTCAGAATATTGCTCCTTGTTTTCAAAAACCTGTTCTATTGTAAGTTCATTTTCTGATTTCTCCAGAGCTATCCCGCTTTTCTTTTCCTGTTTTGTGCTGCCGGGAGGTACACTGCCCATCATGTTATCCATCCCGTGCATATGGTTGGCCGGATGCTGTAACATGGGTGTCCTGCTGATGCGGTTCACAAAGTAAATCACATCGAAGGTGCGGTCAAGGTCCTTGCTGTGAAAATTTGTCATTTGCAGGGCCTCATCATAATAAAATTTCTCGCCTGCACTCACCTCCTGACGCCCGGTAGCCACCCACCGCTCTTCCGAATTCTCAGTCACCTTAAGATATACGTAGCTGTCGGACTGCACCACTTCCTTTACTTCAAAAAACTTACCACCACCGGCAGCTTCCTGCCCGTTCTGACCTCCTTTGTTCTGCACACACGACACGGCAAGCACCATGGCTGCCAGCAGGATATACATCTTCATATTTTGCATCTTTTAATCTTTTATGTAGGTACAAAAATAAACATTTTCACCTGACAGCAAAGTTTTTATTTCCGTAACCCGGTTTCATCATGAAAGGGCACTGACATATCTGATCTAAAGGGAAAAACCAAAATAAAACCTGTGGACTAAAAATGCTCATCCGAGGCAATCATTTCAGGATCCCATCTGATTTGCTGAAGCTCCATCAGCAGCGAATCCTTCATGAACAGGAATTCCGACATGTGCTCCCTCTTGACAGGTTCGGCCGGTGGTGCCTCCATCCTTAGCGGGTCGATAGGTGTACCGTTTTTAAACACACGGAAATCGAGGTGAGGTCCGGTTGCAAGCCCTGTGGCCCCTACATAACCAATCACCTGGCCCTGTCTGACCCTTGCGCCCTGGGTAACTCCGGGGGCAAACCCGTGAAGGTGCATGTAAACCGTTGTGTATACTGAATTGTGCTTAATGCGTAAGTAATTGCCGCCTCCGTTGGCCTGGTATGCCCGTGTAATCACTGTTCCGTCGCCGATGCTTTTGACCGGGGTACCTGTGGGTGCGGCATAATCAACACCGTGGTGCGGACGGGCTATCCTGAGCACCGGATGCATTCTGCTGTGGGAAAATCCTGAACTGACCCTTGCAAAGTCGAGCGGTGCCTTCAGGAAGGCACGACGAAGGCTGTTGCCCTCCTTGTCGAAATATTCATACCGTCCATCCTGTTCAAATCTGAAGGCATACTGTTCACTTCCGTAATGGTCGAACTGTACTGCATAGATATTGCCGATTCCTACCGGAACCGAATCGACAAACATCTCTTCATACAACACCCTGAAACGATCACCTTTCTGTATGGCAAAGAAGTCGATGGTCCAGGCATATATGTCACTCAGACGAAGGGCAAGCATCGGATCAAGTCCGCTTTTCTTCATGGCATTCCACAGCGAACTCTCAATCTCACCATGGGCACTCTGCAGCCTTGTTTCCACTTCCTTCTCACCCCGGTATACCTTCAGCGAATCGAAAAGCTCAAATACATAGTAGTCGGTAGCTGAGTTCTCATATACAAAATACTTTACCTCTGACAGTGAATCGGCCGACTGAAAAACTGAGTAGTTGTTCCCTACCCTGATTTTCCTGACATCAAATATCTCTTTCGACAACCTGGCTATCTGGTCAATCACAGCCATACCGATGCCAAAATCACCAAGGATGTGGCTCAGGTGCTGGTTGGGCTTGATTGTCCCCTCCAGAATCAAAAATGAGTCAACGGGAAAGCCGTACTTCAGTACGGGTGCTTCCGCACTCAATGAATCATGGTCCGCCTCATTGTTTTTACGGTTCCGGTTATCAATAAACCTGCATGAATCGAATAGAACGATGATTGCAACAAGTATTAAAAGCTGGCTGATATATTTTCCCATCTGAATCAGTTTTACAATTTAATTTTATCAAATCCTTTCCCGTATACGCCCATCACACTTCCCATGGTGATGAAGGCTTCAGGATCAAGTTCCCTTATCTTTCTAAAAATTTGTCCGGTTTCCTTTTTACGGACAACCGACATGATAATTTTTGTGCTCTCCTGGGTGTACCACCCTTGTCCGTCCAGAATAGTAACGCCTCTTATGGCCTCTTTATTGATGAAATCGGCAATTTCCTGGTAATTTTTTGAAATGATGAACATCTGGGCCGAACGGTTGGCACCACTCAAAAATGAATCGAGCGAATAGGCAACCACCCACATGGATACATACCCGTATACCAGTTTTTCAGGCGATTTGAAAACTATATACGACGATGCAATGATGATCACGTCGCAGTAAAGAATAATACTCCCCGGACTTACATTCCTGTACTTGTTGATAATCATGGCAAAAATGTCGGTACCACCGGTGCTCCCTCCCCTCGAAAAAACAACCCCTAGTCCGATGCCGCAGGCCATGCCTCCAAGGACAGCCGACAAAAACACATCGTGGACAAGCGGTTCACTGACCACATTCTGAAAAACAGCAAAAAATGTTGTCAGCATCAGAATGCTGTAGATGGTTTTCACCCCGAAATTGGCACCTAAAATTTTAATGGCGATAAGTACCAGAATCACATTGACTGAAAAATAAGTCAGACTCACCGGTATCCGGGTTGCAAAATACAATACCGCCCCCACACCGCTGATCCCTCCCCCTGTGATTTGCGCCGGGATGAGAAATACCAGCCACCCCGTGGCAAATAATGCCAAACCAAAGGTAATTATGGTATAATCCTTTATGGAGTCAGCCAGTCTGCGGTTCATATTGATAATTCCTGTAAGCATCGCAATTTATAAGTTTTTCGTTAAAATCGGGCGCAAAAGAACAATTCAATTCATGAAAAAACAGTGAGGTTTATCAGCTATCCTTATATAAAGATTTGGAGGGTTCCACGGTATTGACGCTTAAAAGGTCTGTTGATCAAATAATCAGGCTGAGCTTGATAACAAATAAAGAGGATTTTGTATTTTTATATACACTAAAACAATCTTCACATGAAAAATGTAGGCATTATCGGGTCAGGAAATGTTGGGCAGACCCTGGCCAAAGGATTTCTAAGCTTTGGTTATGAAACAACCATCTCATCGCGCAGCGAAGAGAAAAGAAAAAAGCTGGAACAGGAAATAAAAGGGTTAAAAACCGGAAGCCCCGTGGAAACTGCAGGAAACAATGAACTGATTGTTTTTGCGGTAAAAGGGTCTGAGGCCAAAAAGGCATTGCAGGAAATCGGTCCTGAAAAATTTGCAGGAAAAACGGTGATAGACACCACCAATCCAATTGCCGATGAAGCACCGGTCAACGGGGTTCTTGTGTACACAACCGGCATCAGAAAAAGCCTGATGGAAGAACTGCAGGAGATGACTCCTGAAGCAAAATGGGTCAAGGCTTTCAGCTGTGTAGGGAGCCATCTCATGGTAAACCCTCCATATGAAATCAAACCCACCATGTTCATCTGCGGCAATGATGAAGCTGCAAGGCAGGAGGTGGGGCTGATACTCGGGCAGTTTGGGTGGGAGTGGGAAGATATGGGACAAGTTGAAGCTGCAAGGGCCATTGAGCCGCTTGCTATCCTTTGGTGCATACCGGGTTTCAGGGAAAACCGCTGGAACCATGCCTTCCGGTTGCTGAAGGCTTAACAAAATACCAGGGCTTACCGGTTCGGGGAATGGGATATAAGAAACAATCTTCCACGATTAATTTATGGGGAAAAAGGATAACTTTTGATACGTATTGCCGTAATAATCAATATAAAATCAAAAAATCATCCGATGAAAAAAATCAGGTACGCGTTCATGATGGTGCTGCTTGGTTTGTGCATTGCCATTTCTGCAGGATGCAGTTCCGACAAGGCAAAAACACAGGGGGACACGTCTGAAATCCCCGATACCGAGGCAGCAGCCAAATTACAGCAGGAACAGAGTGAACTGCTGGCACAGGCGAATACTACCCTTCAAGAAATCAATCAAAAGATAGGTACGCTGAATGACAAAATCCGTACGAAAAAAGGAAAGCTCACCGAGGATCTGAACCATGAACTCGATGAATTTGAAACCCTGCGTGCATCCATCAACCAGCGAATGCACCAGATCAAAAACGTAAAAATGGAAGAATGGGAAAATTTCAAAACCACATTCCAGTCCGATCTTTCCGAAATGAACTCGGGCATTGATAAAATTCTCGCAGAATTATAGGCAGACCTTAGCCCGTGTACATAAAAAAAAAGCCGGCCCACATGAAGAAAACCGGCTCTAAACATTGGTTTTGCATTATGATATGCCTAATTTTTCTTTTACCAGCCCGGGTATCTCCCCTGGTTCTTTGGCAACAGGAACACCTGCCTGTCCGAATGCCTTTATCTTTTCTTCTGCTGTACCGGAACCGCTTGAGATAATTGCACCGGCATGCCCCATTCGTTTTCCCGGAGGAGCCGATTGTCCGGCAATGAAGGCCACCACCGGTTTGCTCAGATGATCCCTGATGTACCGTGCAGCCTGTTCTTCAGCATCTCCGCCTATTTCGCCTATCAGTACAATAGCCTTGGTTTCCGGATCGTTTTCATACATCTCCAGCAAATCAATGAAGTAAAGTCCCGATACCGGGTCACCGCCAATGCCCACGCAGGTCGACTGCCCCAGATCATTTTGGGTAAGCATGTTTACCACTTCGTAGGTCAGTGTGCCCGAACGGGAAATCAGGCCTACATTCCCCTTTTTGAAAATCATGCCCGGCAAGATGCCTATCAGGCACTCCTCAGGGGTGATCAGCCCCGGACAGTTGGCACCAATCAGCTGGGTGCCATTCTGCTTCAAAATGCGGGTGGCTTTCATCATATCCTGCACTGGAACTCCCTCGGTAATGCATACAACCAGTTCAACCCCTGCATAACTTGCTTCCATGATTGCATCACCAGCAAACGGTGCCGGAACGAATATCACCGAAACAGTGGCTCCGGTCTCCCTGACTGCCTCATCAACAGTATTGAATACCGGAACGCCATTTACCTGCGTACCTCCTTTTCCTGGCGAAACCCCACCCACTATCCGGGTGCCATATTCTTTCATTTTGCCGGTGTGGAATGCACCGTCGCGTCCGGTGATACCCTGTACAATTACTTTTGTTTCCTTATTTATTAAAATACTCATTGCTTTGATTTTTTTTCTCGTTTACTTCTGACTCAATTCAATGGCTTTTTGTGCGGCTTCACTCATTGTCGATACAGTCGGAAGACCGTATTCCCTGATAATCTCAAGCCCTTCCTTTGCATTGGTCCCCGACAGGCGGATAACCACCGGAATTTCTGTCTTGATTTGGTCGAGTGCAGTAACCAGTCCGCGTGCCACATCGTCGCAGCGGGTAATCCCTCCAAAAATATTGATCATGACTGCCTTCACATTTGAATCGCTCAGCAGGATGTTCATGGCCTCCACTACTTTTTCAGGATTCGATGAACCTCCGATATCAAGAAAGTTGGCAGGTTCACCTCCGTAGAGTTTAATCATGTCCATAGTTGCCATGGCCAGGCCTGCCCCATTCACCATGCAGCCGATGTTTCCGTCAAGCTTGATGTATGACAGCCCCTTTTCATTGGCTGCGATTTCCTTTATTTCATCTTCTGTGGCATCACGCATTTCAACGATTCCTGGCTGGCGGTAAAGTGCATTGTCGTCAAAATTCATCTTGCCGTCAATGGCTAGCACCTGCTGATCGGGCGTTACCACCAGCGGGTTGATTTCAGCAAGCGATGAATCGGTTTCTTCATACAGGCGGTAAAGTTTCATCAGAATCGATGCTGCCTGGCGCATTTGTTTTACATCGGGAAAAAGCTGCAGGGCAATCTTTCTGGCCTGCCACTCCATCAGCCCAAGCGTAGGATCGATTGCCATCTTAATGATCTTTTCAGGCGATACACGCGCCACTTCCTCAATTTCGACTCCACCCTCTGCGCTGGCCATCAGGGTAACCGACTTGGTGTTGCGGTCGTTGATGAGTCCCAGGTAAAATTCTCTCTCGATGTCAACAGCATCGGCAACAAGTACTTTTTCAACAGTCAATCCCTTGATGTCCATTCCCAAAATCTGACCGGCCTTCTCAACAGCCTCGGCCTTGGTGTGTGCAAGTTTGACGCCGCCTGCTTTTCCGCGTCCGCCCACATGCACTTGTGCCTTTACTACCCTTAGCTTGTCGGTGTCCGGCACATTTTTTTCAACTTCCTCAACTGAATGGCACACTACGCCTTCCGGAACAGGAATCCCGTATTTCCTGAACAGATCACGGGCTTGATATTCGTGAATCTTCATTTTATTTTATTTGATGTTCTGAAGTCACCAATTTAATCAATTATTTGAAATATGGTAACTCTATAAATGTAGCTTTTTTTATGACATTTCGCATGTTAAAACCATTAATACGGCCAAAGGTTTTGAATCAATGACAACAATCACTGTTTTTTTTTATTCCTTGCTGATCTGCAGTTTTTACAAAAATCCCCCTTGGTGTAACATATCATCGCCAGCTCATTTTTTTCAGTTAGATTTGCAGCAAATTTCATTATTCAATGGACGAACTGATTCAACAAGTCATAATGCGTGAGGCGGAAGCCATCAGAAGGATTCCGGTCAATGAATCTTATTCACAGGCAGTGGAAATCATCTGGCGCCAGGTTCATGAGCGCAGGGGAAAGCTTGTAGCAAGCGGTATGGGTAAAGCAGGGCAGATTGCACAGAATATAGCCACCACCTTCAGTTCTACCGGCACCCCTGCCGTGTTTTTACACCCCAGCGATTCGCAACATGGCGATCTGGGCATCATCCAGGAAAATGATGTACTGCTGCTGATTTCCAATTCGGGAAAAACCCGCGAAATCATCGAGCTTGTCGGACTGGCTGCAAACCTGCATGCCGAATTGCCGCTGATTGTAATATCGGGTAACCCCGAAAGTGTGCTGGCACAAAATGCCAATGCCTTTATATATACAGGGAACCCCGGGGAGGTTTGCCCGCTGGGGCTTACTCCCACCACTTCCACCACGGTCATGACTGTCATAGGCGATGCCCTTGTGGTGGCCATGATGAAAAGGATAGGGTTTACCAACCGCGACTATGCCAAGCGCCACCACGGTGGCTACCTCGGCGACAAATCGCGCCTTCAGGCCGGCACAGAACTGCCCCGGGATAAAAAGGATAATGTTTAACCAGCATAAAATTCAGAAAAATGAGAATACTCAGACAAGATACAGCAGCATTGGTGGTTGATATCCAGGAGCGATTATTCCCTGCTATGTGGGAAAAAGAAACCCTGCTTAAAAACTGTACTGTGCTGCTTAAGGGGCTCAGCCAGCTGAATGTTCCCCTGATAGTGACTCAGCAATATACAAAAGGGCTCGGCAACACAGTGGAAGAAATAAAACAGGCAACAGGCAGATTTGAGCATATTGAAAAAAGAGATTTCAGCTGCTGCGATGAACCATCAGTGATTGAAAAACTCGAATCACTGCAGGCAAACAATATCATCATCTGCGGGATTGAATCACATGTATGCGTGCTGCAGACGGCTATTGACCTCAAGGAGAAGGGATACAACCCGGTAGTGGTGATGGATTGTGTCTCCTCACGCAACGCTGCCAGCATCGATATTGCCCGTGAAAGATTCAGGTTCGAGGGAATCATGATGACCTCCGCCGAAGCAATCCTCTTTGAGCTGACCCGTACCTCGGTCTCTCCCGACTTCAGGGCCATATCAGCCATTGTTAAATAACCGGGTGCTGAAGAGGGTCCTTGTTTATTGCATGTTGATAAAGAATGGACGAAACAAGCAGAAAAAGCCTTATTTTCGGCCTTGTATTATAAATAAAACCAACATCAGATGAGTGGATTTTTTGGCACCATTTCTAAAACCGACTGTGTTTCACCTGTATTCTACGGCACCGACTACCATTCCCACCTTGGAACCAAAAGGGCCGGACTGGCATTTTACAACCCCAGCGACGGCTTTCAGCGGGCAATCCATAGCCTGGAGGATGGATACTTCAGGACAAAATTCGAAAATGACCTTGTGAAGTTTCACGGCAATGCAGGAATTGGTGTCATCAGCGACATGGAAGCACAACCTATCGTGGTGAATTCACATCTGGGCAAGTTTGCCATATGCACGGTCAGCAAAATCGTTAATGCAGAAGAGCTTGAAGAAGAATTCCTCAGAAAACACCGCACATTTTCCGAAACAAGTCAGGGAAGTGTCAATCCCACCGAACTGATTGCCATGCTCATTGCCGATGGCGACAATTTTGTATCGGGCATCGAAAATGTGTTCAATAAAATCAAAGGATCCTGCTCTATACTCATTCTCACAGAAAATGAACTGCTGGCTGCCCGCGATCTTCTGGGGCGAACCCCTGTAATCATTGGCCGCAACGGCAACGGCTTTTCTGTTGCTTCAGAAACATGTGCCTTTTCTAATCTGGGATTTGAAATCGACAGCTTTCTGGGGCCGGGTGAAATCGTAAGGCTTACCCCGGAAGGCTATGAGCAATTGCGCCAGCCCGGTAATCATATGCAGGTGTGCTCCTTTTTATGGATCTACTATGGCTATCCCCCTTCCTATTATGAAGGGATCAATGTGGATGAAGCCCGTTACCGCTGCGGAGCCGCACTTGCCCGCAGGGATTCGGTGGAAGCCGATTTCGTTGCCGGCATCCCTGACTCAGGCCTTGGCCATGCCATTGGTTACAGCAATGAGCGCAGAATCCCCTACATGAGGCCATATGCCAAATATACCCCTACCTGGCCCCGCAGTTTTATGCCGCAAAACCAGGTAACCCGTGAGCTGGTGGCAAAAATGAAACTCATCCCCAACCCGGCCATCATTAAAGGGAAAAGGGGCATCTTCCTCGACGATTCCATTGTCAGGGGAACCCAGCTGAAAGACAATACACGCGACTTGTACGATGAAGGCATCAGAGAGGTGCATATGCGTATTGCATGTCCTCCGCTGATTTACCCTTGTGAATACCTTAACTTTTCACGCTCACGACAGGTGCTTGAACTTGCAACCCGCAAAGTCATCAAAGGACTTTGCAACGACAGCGAACCAGACCTGAAAAAATATGCCGCCCCCGAAACCCCTGAATACAGCGCCATGACCAACGGGATTCGCAAGGATTTGGGCCTCACAACCCTGCAGTTCCAGGCATTGCCCGACCTTGTGGAAGCCATAGGCCTGCCTAAGGAAAAACTTTGTACACACTGCTGGGATGGAAGCAGTTATTTTACACCTCCGGTGTAACATTTGCCTTTTCCTGCACCCATTGGTTCTTCCTGTTCATAAATGTTTCCTAAATTAGGGCCAGTTTATTAATATTTTTCAGGAATGAAACATCTGATGTTGCTGCTGTTGCTTTTTGCAATAGTAACCGGCATAAAAGCCCGTGATAAAGTTCAGCCTTCGGGCCTTACCACCGATCTGCTGCGTGCACCCGACAAGGCAGTGATTACAAATCCCAATCCCCGCTTTGGATGGATAGTCCCACAGGAGGTAATCTCTCAGTCAGCCTTCCGGATCATGGTTGCTTCCGCACCAGAACTTCTTGAGAATGAAAATCCCGATTTCTGGGACAGCGGCAGAATATCTTCAGTCCAGTCGGCAAATATCATCTATCAGGGTAAACCCCTGCTTCCCGATTCATCCTTCTGGTGGATGGTGAAGGTTTGGGGAGATGAGGGGAATGAAAGCAATTTCAGCCGGCCTCAGCATTTTTATACCGGAAAATTTGACCGGCACGACAATACCTGGGAAGGACAAAGCAACTGGGTGAAAAGCCCGCAAGGAACCTGGGTGGCCGAAGACAGACAAATGGCTGCCATGCACATGATAAAACCTGAATCCTTTCTGCAAACCGGATCAAACAGCTGGTTTGCCTCATTTGAAAAAGCAGCTTTTGCAACCCTCGACCTGGAAGTTTCATCGGAAACTGCAGGAGAAAGACTGACGGTTTTTCTTGGTGAAAGGAAAAACAACAACAATACAGTCAACAAGGAGCCGGGATTATCGAATATTGGCTTCTTCAAGGCTGAACTCCCTCTGAAAAAAGGTACCCACACCTATCGCCTTGAAATACCCCGTCATGATGCACGTTACCCGCACAGTCAGAAACTGCCGCCATTTTATCCCGAGGTGCTGCCATTCCGCTATGTCGAAGCACAGGCCGGTCACGGCGTACAGGTGAAAAGCCTTACCCAGGTGGCACTTATCTATTATTTCGATGACGCTTCCTCCATGTTCAGCAGTTCGGATGAAAACCTGAACCAGGTCTGGGATTTATGCAAGTATACCCTTAAGGCAACCCCTTTCCTGAGCCTGTATGCCGACGGCAACCGCGAAAGGATGCCTTACGAGGCCGATGCCTATATCCAGCAGCTGGGCCACTATGCAACCGACAGGGAATATTCTGTTGCACGGTATACACTGGGGTTCCTGCTCTCCCATGCCTCATGGCCTACTGAATGGCAAATGCATACAGTGATGATGGCACGTGAACACTGGATGTATACAGGCGACACCACCCTTCTGGGAAGATTTTATGATTTACTGAAAAGAAAAACCCTGATGGGATTATCGGAAGAACCTCACCATCTGATCAGCACCCGCACCGGCAAGGTAACACCTGAGTTTCAGCGGGAAATAAACCTGAATGCAGCTATGCGCGACATCGTTGACTGGCCCGCAGGGACCCCTGCCGGGCAGAAACAGGCAAGCAATGCAGGCCCTTACCCTGAAGGGGAACGTGACGGGTATGAGTTTACAGAATTCAATATAGTGGTCAACGCCTTTCACTATTATTCGCTGAAGTGTATGGCCGAAATAGCCGGCGCACTAGGCAAATCCGCCGACACGGATTTTTTTGAAACACGTGCGGGAATGGTGCGCCAGGGCATCATGCAAAATATGTTCGACAGTGAACGGGGTGTTTTCACCGATGGCATCGGCACCTCCCATGCAAGCCTTCATGCAAGCATGTTTCCCCTTGCCTTTAATATGGTGCCCGAAGAGCTCATCCCGGGGGTGGCAGCATACATCAAAACAAAGGGAATGGCATGCAGCGTTTACGGCGCACAATACCTGCTTGAGGCACTTTACAATGCCGGTGAGGCTGAATATGCCCTGGGCCTGATGACATCGGAAGATAAGCGCAGCTGGATGAACATGATAAAGGCAGGCTCTACAATGACCACCGAGGCATGGGATGAATACTTTAAACCTAACCTTACATGGAACCATGCCTGGGGGGCGGCGCCAGCCAACATCATTCCCCGCAGGCTTGCAGGTATCATGCCCATCGAGCCGGGGTTCAAAACATTTTCGGTAAATCCACAGCCCGAAGGACCCACAGCCCGAAGGACTCAGCAACTATTCATTAAAGGTCCCTACCATCAGGGGGGATATCGAATGCCGGCTGGAATCCGGCCAGACCAGCTGGAAGCTTGAACTTTCAGTACCCGGCAACAGCGAGGCCCTGGTACTGCTGCCAGCTGAATTTGCAGAAGTCAGGGTGAACAACGAAACTGTAAATCCCTCAGCCCGGATGAGCTACATTGGAATGTCACGAAACCTTATCAGGTTAAAAGCAGGCCGTCACGTGATTTCTGCAACAAAATAACTATTTTTGAAAGCCCTAAAATAAAATATAATGATTGAAATTTGTGCCCTGGCATCAGGCAGTAACGGGAACTGCTATTATATAGGAAATGAAACGGATGCCATTCTTGTTGATGCAGGAATTTCCTGCAGGCAGATAATCGGACGGATGACGGAAAAAGGGCTCGATGCTGGAAAGGTAAAGGCAGTTTTTATTACCCATGAACACAGCGATCACATCAGGGGTGCAAGGGTGCTTGCCAAAAAACTGCATATCCCTGTTTATCTGACGGCAAAAACTTATAACGCCGCTTACCACAACATGCAGCCGAATTTCCCCCGGTTCTTTGCTCCCGGGGCTGAAATCAGGATAGGTGAATTTACAGTATTCCCTTTCCTGAAAAACCACGATGCATCGGAACCCTGCTCTTTCAGGGTTTCATATCACAACCGCAATATCGGGGTATTTACCGACATTGGCGAACCCTGCTCCAACGTGCTTGCACACCTTCAGCTATGTGATGTGGTTTTTCTTGAATCGAACTATGATGAGGACATGCTGCGCACAGGATCGTATCCGTTTTACCTTAAGCAGCGGGTGGCATCCTCCAAGGGCCATCTCTCCAATCTTCAGGCTTATTCCCTGCTGAACACAGGTGCAGGGCCCACACTCAAATGCGTATTCCTGAGCCACCTGTCGGCCGAAAACAATACACCCGAACTGGCATTGTCGGCCTGCAGCAGCCTTGCTTCAAGGTTCGAAATCAGGCTCACCTCACGTTATGCGGCTGCCGATGTATTCACTATTGACTAAAAATTTCCTTAATTCCTGCTTGCCAGTTTCGACAGCAGCCTTAACATCTCAAGATAGAGCCATATCAGTGTCACCAACAGGCCGAAGGCACCATACCACTCCATATGTTTGGCGGCACCCGAGTCGGCTGCCTTTTCAATAAAGGCAAAATCAAGCACAAGGTTGAGTGCGGCCACGGCCACCACTGCAAGGCTGAACCCAATGCTCAGGTTACTGTTGCCATATAGAAAACCCATCTGCGCTCCAAACAGTCCGGCAATGAAACTTACAATATAAACAAGGAAGATACCCCCTGTGGCTGCCAGCACGCCCAGCATAAAACCGCGCGTAACCTTTATGATGCCCGACCGGTAAAGAAAAAGCATTGCGGCAAAAACTGCAAGCGACAACGCTACGGCACGCATGACAATGCCACCGAACTGTGCCTCAAACACAGCCGACAATCCGCCCAGCAGCAACCCCTGAAGCACAGCATAAATGGGTACCGATATAGCTGCACTCCTGGGCCTGAAAATAGTTACAAGCGCAGTAACGAAACCTCCTATACCGCCGATTAGAAGCCAGGGCATCACCGCCGACATACCGGCTTCGGGCGTCACCGCATTGAAAAATTTGTTCCAGGTATACAATGCAGCCAGAATCACTAGCATCAGCGAAAGGGCTGTTTTGTTCACTGTTCCGTTTACTGTCATCACTTCATTGGAAGATGCATAGTCCCTGTGGAATATATTTTCTTTCAGCGCAGGGTTCGATGACCGCGATAAATTCATCATCTCAGTATAGTTTTTATTTCTTAATAATCTGCATTCAAACACACAGAACCACTGTTTGCAAATAATCTGCCATTCCCGTTTTACTGACAGATTTACACACCGGTTCCGGTTACTGTAACTGGTCCTTCAGGAAATTTGTCAGCCTTGTATACAGGTGCATGGTTGTATTTCCGCCCCTGATACCATGACTGCGGTTGGTGTAGATGGCCATGTCGAACTGAACACCAGCCTGTACAAGCTTCTCGGTAAACTCATAAGTATTCTGCACATGTACGTTGTCATCGGCCGAACCATGTACAATCAGCAACCGGCCTTTGATGTCACCGGGGTGCGACAGGGGCGAGTTGTCATCATATCCGTCGGGATTTTCATGTGGTGTGCGCATAAAACGTTCAGTATAAATTGTATCATAGAAGCGCCAGTTTGTCACGGGTGCAACTGAAATCCCGGCCCTGAACAGTTCACCTCCCTTCTGCATCGAAAGCAGGGTCATAAAACCGCCGTAACTCCATCCATAAATGGCTACATTATTTTTATCGACATAGGGAAGTGTCCCCAGGTAGCGTGCCGTCTCAACCATATCCTCCGATTCATACCTGCCCAGCTGGAGGTAAGTCACTTTCCTGAAATTCTCACCGCGAGCCGCCGTTCCCCTGGGATCAACTGTCACAACAATAAACCCTTCCTGGGCAAGGTAATCGTTCCAGCTGACACCTTTCCACGAGTCGGTCACCTGTTGCGAATTGGGTCCGCTGTACTGGGTAATCAGCACCGGGTATCTTTTATTTTTGTCGAAATTCACCGGCCTGATCATGATCCCGTTCAGCTCAGTGCCTTCTGAAGTTTTGAATGTAAAAAATTCCTTCTGCGGCAACTGATAGCCTTCCATCTTTTTCTTCAGGGCCGTATTGTCCTGCAATGTGCGGATAAGCCTGTTGCGCCTGTCATGCAGCGTGATGAGCTGCGGAACCTGGCTGCTGCTGTAATAATTGACATAGTAATTGAAATTCCTGCTGAAATCGGCGTGGTTGGTCCCTGCCAGGGTTGATACTTTTCCCCTGCGCTTCCCATCAAGGCTTACAAAATAAACCTCACGGCGCAGTGGTGATTCCGCTGCAGCCTGATAGTAGAATACGCGCTGTGAAGCATCATAGCCGTAAAACCTTGTGACATCAAACTCACCTTTGGTCAGCTGTCCCTGCAAAAATCCAAGCCTGTCGTACAGATACAGGTGCGACCAGCCATCGCGCTCACTGTTCACAATAAACCTGCCGTCATCGAGGTAGGTAAATGCATCCAGGAATTCTTCATCAATATAACGTTCATTCTTTTCTGTGAAAATGGGCCTTGTTTCCCCTGTGAAAGGATTGGCATACAGCACATCGAGCTGGTTCTGCCTGCGGTTCATGCGCATCACCACCAAATCCTTCGAATCGGGTGTCCACTTCAGGCGCGGGATGTAAATATCGGTATCAGTGCCTATATCTACCTTGTTTGTAAGCTTCGAATACAATTCATAGCTCATTACCGAAACTGTTGAATTTTTTTCACCAGCCTTGGGATATTTAAATGTCAACTGCCCGGGGTATAATCTGTTTTCTTCAATGGCAGGACGTTCACCCTGATACATTGTCATTGTGAATGTGGGCACCTGTGTCTCATCAAACCTGACGTATGCCAGAAATTTACTGTCGGGCGACCACCAGAAGGCTTTATTGAAGCCGAATTCTTCTTCATATACCCAGTCGGGGATGCCGTTGATAATCTCATTTTCCTTTCCATCCCAGGTAATCTGGGTAGTATTGCCGAACTTAAGACTTTTGATAAACAGGTTATTCCCCCTGACATAGGCTACGCGTTCACCATCGGGTGAAAAAGTGGCGCCTTGCTGGGCTCCCTGGTCTGAAAGGGCTGCAAGCTCCTCAGTAACCGAGTTCCACACATAATACTGTGCTGTATAGGAATGCCGGTAAATGGGTTTCACCTCGGTGGTAAGCAGTATCTTGGTTTCATCGTTGCTGAATGTAAAACCGGTGAATGAAGAAATGGGCGAACGTTTCACTTTGGTAATATCAAATAAAACCGAAACCATTTGCCCGGTCCTGTAACTGTTCTTCAGAATGCGGGTCCCTCCCTCCATGGTGATGTAGTGCTCACCATCGTTCATCGACTGCAGGCCTGCCACCGATTCAGCCCGGAATGTGCCCCTGGTGAAAATATCATCGAGTGTTATCTGCTGCCGGCTCTGGCCATACATGGTCGCAGCCGCAAACAAGGCAAGGAAAGTGAAAAGTAAATGCTTCATCTTTTGTGTTTTTTTTCTGAATATGTTGAAACTGCTTTTTATAAAACGTACATAAAGCCCAAAAATAATCAGATTTTAATATGTTCCGAAATATGGACATACTAAATCCGTGGCACCAGCCTTCCAGCCAACTTTTACTGCTGTAAATTCAGCCGGGATGAGGCGTCAGGCAGGAACGGCCTCCTTCACGAGTTCTCCTTCAAGAGAGAAATCAGCGGCAGCTGTGATTTTCACATCGGCAAACTGCCCCGTAAGTTCTGTAGCTTCCGAAGGAAAACGTACAATCAGCCTGCCTTCGGTAAGAGCCGAAAGAAAACCTTCCTTCCGGTCGGCACCCCGAACCAGTACCCTTACGGTCTTGCCAATCATCCCCTGGTTATAGACAATATTATGCTTACGCAGTTCTTCGGTCAGGATATGCAGCCGGTTTTTCTTTTCCTCAAGCGGCACATCATCTTCCCAACGGTGGCTCACAGCTCCCGGACGGGGTGAGTAGACAGCCGTATAGGCCATGTTGAACCTGAACTCCCCCATCGCCCTCCTGGTATTTTCAAACTGCTCTTCAGTTTCCCCGGTAAAACCGACAATGATGTCGGTAAACAGGGTAGCATCAGGAATAATCCTTCTGACCGAGTGCACAATCTGCCTGTACTTTTCAATGTCATGGGTCCTGTTCATGCGAATAAGAACCTTGTTGTCGCCGCTTTGCATGGGCAGGTGTATCTGTTTGGCCAGCACCGGGTACTGCGACATCACTTCAATTACTTCATCAGTCATGTCGTGCGGATGGGGCGATGTAAAATATACCCAGAACTCCCTGCCGCTCCTGTTGCCCAGTTCACCCACCTGCCTTAAAAGTTCGGGAAAAGTGATTTCATTTCCCTTTTTATCGCGACCGTATGAATTTACATTCTGTCCCAGGAGGGTTACCGATTTGTAACCTTTTGCCACAAGCAGTGCAAGCTCGGCCAGGATATCCTTCGAGGGCCGGCTTATCTCCCTGCCCCGCGTATAAGGTACAGCGCAGAAGGTACAGAACTTGTCGCAGCCGTTCTGTATCGGAATGAATGCTTCAAACTCCGATTGGTACGATGGCTTTACATTCCAGAATTCACCGATGTTCGTGTTATGAGGATCAATGCCCTGCTTCAGGTGCACTGGCGTACTTATGCCGTACCGGCTGATAAGTGCAGGCAGTTCTGGCAGATCCTTCATCTGAAAAATAATATCGAAAAGCTTCAGGAACTTCCCGTAATCTTCTGGCAACATACAACCCGATATAAAGGTTATCAGGTTTTTATTGTTCTTCCATTTATTCCATTTGTGAATGCGCGAATATACCTTGTCGATGGCCTTCTGCCTCACTGAACAGGCCAGAATACCTATCAGACCAGCCTCAGCTTCATTGTCGGTCCATGTATATCCGGCATCGTTCAGAACCGAGATGACCCTTTCACTGTCGGAAAGGTTCATCTGGCATCCCAATGTTACTAAATGATACTTCATGCTATACTTGTTTCTATGGCTGATTTATCAGCTTATTATCAATTCCCGTGCCTTTTACTGGTAATGTACCTCCGAGTGGATGTGGTGAACCGGTATTCCTTTGTCGGTAAGCAGGTCAAATGCATCCCTGATCATTGCATTGTTGCCGCACAGAAAACACTGGGTATTCTCCGTTACATCATAATCTTTCAAATAAGCGGTAATCTTTCCCTTAAATTGGCCTGTATCATCGGCAGATGTACACAGGGTTATCTTCCGCCGATCAAAATGATGATGTTCATAGGCTTCCCTGCCATACTGCACACCATGAATCAGGTGGTAGTCGAGGTTGGGATAGGTTTGCACATAACTGTGGTAAGGGCTTATCCCTGTTCCGGAAGCAATGAACAAAAATTTCTGCGATGGGAAAAACACGGGATTGAACCTGAAAAACCCGAACGGACCGTCAACCTCCAGCACATCGCCCGGCACAAGTTTTTTGAGCCCGGGTGAAACTTTCCCGTCCTCAACTTCCCTGACAAGCACCTCGAGATACTGGTCATGTTCGCCGCTGTATATTGTGTAGGCGCGCTGAACAATTGTCCCCGGCCGGCGCAACACAATGAACTGCCCTGTGTTAAAGGGCAGCCCCCGCCGTTCAAGCTGTAATACAAAGGTTGTTTCTGTCAGGTGTCTGAGTATGGTAACGGTATGCCTGTTCACGTAATTACCTTGTTAAAAATAAGAGGACAAAAATATATAAAATTCCCTTACCGCAATGCGGTATAGATTTAAGAGTAAGGAAGATTAAAACAAGCTGAGCAGGGTGGTGCTTCCGGGTGTCCTTCACCTCCCCACGCAGGAGGTTGTCAGGGGTCAGAATATTGAATACTGGAAGATGATTAATGCAATAAACCTGACAGGTTTTGAAAACCTGTCAGGTTTATAATTATCTATAATGAATCACCAAAATCTTCCCTGAATTTCGCCATCAGTTGTTCAGGCCAGTCAGTTTTGGCTTTCAGGCGGCCCATGAAGAAGCGCAGCAGAGGTGGTTCTTCCACCCATTCCAGCCCGCCCACCAGGTGACGGTTGTCATAAAGCCATTTTACACGGTCAATGACAAACATGGTCTGTGACAGGGTGAACACACGGCGCGGAAAAGCAAGGCGCAGCAGTTCTACATCAGCCAGTACATCATTGCCGTTCTCATCACGGACACTTGAAATTGTACCTCTTTCCATGCCACGGATACCTGAAATAATAAACAGCGCCGAAGCAAGTGCGCCAGCCGGATAATCCTGCTGCGGGATATGCGGCAGAAAACCCCTGGCATCAATATGGCAGCCAAGGGCCCCGGGAGGAGTGATTACCGGTATACCGGCAGCATCGAGCTGGTTTACAGTATATGCAATAAATGAAGGTGACTGGCTGATGACTGTTTCATCGCAGGTTTCATTAATACCCACTGCCATGGCCTCAATCTCACGCACCGACATCCCCCCGTAAGTAAGGAAGCCTTCATACAGCACCAGTAAATCGCGCATCTTCAGATATAAATCTTCACTATCGGTGACAATGCCACCCCCGCGTGTTGAACTTACCTTCCTGCTTGAGAAATAAACCAAATCGGCATAGCCACACAATTCACGAAGAATATCCCGGATTTCAACATCTTTGAATTCTTCCTCACGCTGCTTGATGAACCAGGCATTCTCACCAATCAGGCTGGCATCAAGTACAAGCATGGTACCATTTTCCTTGCAGATGGCCTTAACATCACGCATGTTCTGCATCGAAAACGGCTGTCCGCCGATCAAATTGGTTGAGGCTTCCATCCTTACAAAACCTACACGGTCAGCACCATATTCTTTATAAACTGCCTTGAGTTTTTCAATATCGATGTTCCCCTTGAAGGGTTTGTTGCTTTTAATTTCCAATGCATCATCGGCATATATTTCAAGTACCTTTCCACCGTTCAATTCCATATGCTCCTTGGTGGTGGTAAAATGATAATTCATAGGGATGACGTCACCCTTCCTGATAAATGCCTGCGATACAATATTTTCTGCTGCACGCCCCTGGTGCACCGGCAGCACATAGTGTTTCCCGAACACATCACGTAATGCAGCCTCCATCCGGTAAAAGCTCTGCGAACCTGCATATGCATCATCGGCCTGCAACATCGATGAAACCTGGTTGTCGCTCATTGCATTGGTACCCGAGTCGGTAAGCATGTCAAGAAAAATATCTTTTGTATTGAGCAGGAATGTGTTGAAACCAGCCTTCTCCATGGCAGCTTTACGTTCTTCGATGGGTTTGAGATATAATTTCTGAACGATACGTACCTTGTGCAGCTCTACAGGTATTTGCGGTCCACTATAAAACCTGATGGCATTGTTTTGATCTGTCATTTTAAGTCGATTTATAATTTCAATTTTACAAAAATCTAAAAATAATTGCTTCAAAATGATATCCAAGCAAAATTTCCGTGAAGTAAGTACTTTTTTTTGAAAATCTAATTTCAGCCACCCTCATCTGCCTGAAATTTGACATATTATCAGTTTCATATGCTGAACAGCCTGTAGGGTTTTGTCTGTTCACATAAGGCTCTTCACTAATCATTCTGAGGGTAATAATTTATCTTTCGCGGTTTAACATTGCTTCTGCAATCCGAGGCATTTTATCAGTCATTGTCAGTCTGCTTTTGGGCTGAAATTGATCAGAAACAGATTATAAATCACCTCCTGATCACATCCCAAAAATGAGCATCTCATGCATTAATTCCATTTTTTTGCTGTTAAACAAAACAAAACATCGGGTTTTGATGTTGGTTTTTCAACAACTTCTTCAACGGAAAAGAAGAACCTTCATTCCGGGAAGAAATCAAAACGAACTCAAAAAATTGTTGCCCCTGGTGCTTGATTCAAGAAACAGGTAACAGAATTTAGGCGAGCATCTTAACCGGAGCAACAGGGAAAGGATTGGAAAAACAAGGGGTTTTTTAGATAAATGTTAATTATTTTTCACAATTTTGTACAAAACTGAAAAGACAACCAGTGCCTGATATTGATATAATAAATGCTTTTACACCTGTTACACTCGACGATATAGCCAATGTGAAATTAATGAACCGTGTCGACAGGAAGTATTGGTTTCACAAATCACTTCTGAAGCCACTGCTTGAAACACTGGCATCGTGGTACAATGTTCTGGAGGTGGAAAACCAGCGTGTCATCAGTTATCAGACAATTTACTTTGATTTCCCCGACAATGAACTTTACCTTAAACATCATAACGGATTCCGTGAACGATACAAATTCCGGCGCCGCAAATACAGTACTGCCCGTACAGGTTATTTTGAGATAAAAAGAAAAAACAACAAGGAAAGGACATTTAAAAGCAGAATTGAGGTTCCGTTCCATGAAAAAGGGCTGACAAAAGAAGAGTTCCTTTTTTTGAAGGAAAAGTCGACTTACGGCAAAACAATTCCTGAACCAGTACTGTCCAATTCTTTTAACAGGATTTCACTGGTGGATAAGGAGATGACAGAACGATGTACAATTGACTTTAACCTGAAAACCTGGAACAGCAAGGCAGAAGCCTTCCTCGAAAACCTGGTGGTTATTGAAGTGAAGCGCGGAAGTCAGCTGAAATCATCGCTGCTCATATCGGAACTAAAAAAATTGAAAGTCCGTCAAAAGGGACTGTCAAAGTATTGCACAGGAAGATCACTGCTTGATCCTGAACTTAAACATAATGCCTTCAAACCACGTTTGATTGCACTTGAAAACAAAATTCAAAAAATAAACGAAAAATGCCTTATTTGTTAAACCTGCTGCCGGTTCAGATGGATATCATGGTGAGCCTGGCACTTCGATTTGCCTTTAATGTGCTTGTAACCTTTGTGATTGTAGTGCTTTTGTATGCACGCATCAGTAAGCGCAAGGAATTTTATTTCAGCTACTTTGCTATAAGCATCGCAGTTTTCCTGCTGGTCTTCCTTCTCGAAAGCGTTCGCATTGAACTGGGATTTGCCCTAGGACTTTTTGCCATTTTCGGTATCATCAGGTACCGTACCGATGCCATCCCGCCCAAAGAAATGACATACCTGTTTATCATTATCGCCGTATCCGTTATAAATGCGCTTTCAAAAGATTATTTTGGATTTATTGAACTGACTTTTGTAAACCTGCTTCTTGTGGGTGCATTGTGGGCCCTTGAAAAAATCCTCATGCTCAGGCAGGAGAATTCCCTCGTTGTAGTTTATGAAAAGATTGAAAACATGCACAAATCGAAAGAAGCCGACCTGCTTCGTGATCTTGAGGCAAGGACAGGGGTCAAAATAAAAAGATACCAGGTCGAAAAAATCAATTACCTGCGTGATATTGCCAGAATAATTATATATTTCGATTCGAACGGGCAAATGAAAAGAGAAATCAGGTTATGAAACTACTGAAATATTCGTTGATTTTTATCCTGCTGGCTTCCAGCTTATTTTCTCACGGAAAAACCGAAAAATTCGGTACATGGATGGAGTTCGAGTTCAGAAAAGATTTCCTGAAAAACTTCTCCTTCAGTATCACTCCTGAATTACGGTTCCAGGACCAGTTCAATCTCGATGAATATCTGGTCCAGGGAAAACTGGCGTGGTCACCAGTGAAATTTCTTTCCCTTGCAGGGTCCTACAGGATTGGAACCGAGGTAAAAAATAAAGGCAACGTAAACTACAACCGTATTGCACTTGATGCCCAGGCTTCACAAAAAATCAGCCGGTTTGAAGCCTCTCTCCGCACTCGGTTTACAAACTACTCCGATTTTGAACAGGACAAAAAAGCATACTATCTGAGGCCTCGGGTAAAACTAGAATATAACATCAAGGGAAGTAAATTTACACCCTATGCAAGTTATGAACTCTTTCGCAACCTTGATGCCAATGAATTTGATAAGGCACGGGCAGACTTGGGCTTTACCCGCAATTTGAGCAAGCTTCACCGTGTCGGACTATACTACCGTCTGCAGGATTATTTCTCCGACAGGCAATCCATCCACATCGTTGGCCTCGAGTACCGGCTGAGGCTAAGGTAGAAAATGAATAAACCAGAGAAGGAGTGTGAATCAGGGATCCGAAGAGTCAAAATCAGCTGAATACCCCAGTCCATCGAACAGGCAATGGGCTAAACAAGTCCGGAAAAGCATCACACTCCTTGCTGAACATTTCGCTTAAAACCGGAGATCTGCGATTACAGGAATCCAACACCGGGCTACACGAAAATTATCACTGTGTCAGGCTCTTTAACCTTACTTATCTCAATTTCGTATCCGGCAATCTGATTACCACGGTATCAGTATTAATCATAAAGAATCAGCGCCTCCCCTTCTTCCAACCCTTCTTCGTCTGAAGGTCATGTCAGCATTGTAAGCAGCAAATAGATCTGCGCCCTGCCATCTTCCCTGCAAACCCAATCAACCCTTTTTCTGTTGTACTTTAAATGGATGATATGAATTCAGCATCAATAAAACATACGCTACTGCAAAAACTGCAGGAAAATGAATTAAGTGCAATAAAAGGTGCCAGCCTTTCACTGAAACTGCCCCTGCATGAAAGCTTTCTGAATACGGCATTGCAGGAACTGATTTCAACAAATGAAAATTTCAGTGATTTTAATTCCATCCGGCTGTACGATCTCAACCATGACGAACTGGTAGTTGATGTCGATCACTCAAAAATAAAACGGAGCTTCCGGTGCAGGATCCAGGAAATGGATTACAACCGCAGTGGCGATCCCATGCTCATCATTGCTTTCCTGGAAGGTATCAGGTTTTATGAAAGGGCATTGCTCGCGTCAGTCATGTCGGTGAAAAAAGGCTGGACATGGTTTAAATCGAAAATGAAAGGTAAAGAAAATACGGTACCGCCATTTAAGGTTACCGGTTCTGAACTGGTCGTCAACCTGGGTGAAGTACTGCGACAGCAGGACCTTGGATTTTTGATCCCATTTCTTGGATGGGAAGGAATATACACCTACGAGAATAAACTGATTATCAGATTAAATTTTAAAGTTTAACAAATACAATAAAGCCATGAATGCCATCATCAGCAAAATTCTGGAAAACGACCTGCAGGAAATGAAAGGATTGTCGGTAACCGGTGAAATCCCTGTATCCGAAGATTTTCTTAACGAAGCCATCAGGCTGTTTATCGGCAATTTGGCAACAGGCCATTCCACACACGAACCTGCTGCAAATCACAAAGAAGCTACTGAAGACATTGATTTTACAAGGATCATCCACAGCCTCGACAAAAAAGAAGTAACAATTTCACTCAGGGAAAAACAGGCAATCATCAGGTTTAACATAAAGAAAACCTGAATGGGAAAGACAGAGGATGTTTAGATAAAAGAAATGCCTTGACAAAAGAAGTTTAGACACAAGTATCATGACTATCGTCCTTTTATTTCCATGTCTTGATACTTGTGTCTTCTTCTCTTGCTACTGTTATCTACCTGTTCTTTTCGGCAAAGTATTTATAAAACAGCGGGATTGTACGTATCCCGTTGAAGAACTGTTCAAGCGGATAATTCTCATTTGGTGAATGAATGGCATCTGCTTCAAGGCCAAAGCCCATCAGTACCGACTTAATGCCAAGCACTTCCTCAAAGGTTGAAATGATGGGAATGCTGCCTCCCGAGCGTACCGGAACCGGACGTTTACCGTATACATCGGTATATGCTTTCTCAGCGGCCTTATAGGCAGCAAAATCAATTGGGCATACATAGCCCTGTCCTCCGTGCAGCGGAGTCACTTCAACCTTCACCGAAGCGGGAGCTGTTTCCTCAAAATGTTTTTTAAACAGTTCTGAAATCTTTACATGGTCCTGGTTGGGTACCAACCTTGTCGAAATTTTGGCATAAGCCTTCGAGGGCAGTACTGTCTTTGCCCCCTCACCTGTGTAGCCGCCCCATATCCCGCACACATCGAACGAGGGCCTGATGCCTGTGCGTTCCGAGGGCGAGTAGCCTTCCTCCCCGGCAAGTTCATTCACATCGATCGCCTTTTTATACTGCTCCTCATTAAAGGGAGCCCCGGCCAGCAGTTCACGCTCTTCGCGGGAAACTTCCTGCACATCATCATAGAATCCGGGAATGGTTATCTTTCCTTTATCATCAGTCATGCGGGCAATCATCTGGCACAGTACATTGATGGGATTGGCTACTGTGCCTCCGAACAGGCCCGAATGGAGATCACGGTTGGGTCCGGTTACCTCTACCTGCCAGTAGGCCAGTCCGCGCAACCCGGTGGTAACAGAGGGAATGTCAGCTGCTATCATTGATGTGTCGGATACAAGGATCACATCGGCCTTCAGCATGTCTTTGTGCTCCCTGCACCATTGCCCCAGGTTAGGCGAGCCAATCTCCTCCTCCCCTTCAATCATAAACTTTACATTGCAGGGCAGCAGGTTGTTTTTGACCATCAGTTCAAAGGCTTTGGCATGCATCATACCCTGCCCCTTGTCGTCATCGGCTCCCCGGCCGAATATTTTCCCATCGCGGATCTCCGGCTCAAAAGGAGATGTGTTCCACTTCTCCACAGGATCTACAGGCATTACATCCATATGGGCATATACAAGCACCGTGGGAAGTGACTGATCAATTATCTTCTCAGCATATACAACCGGGTTCCCTGCTGTTTCATGAATGGAAGCATGTTCTGCCCCTGCCTCTGTGAGAATCTTTTTCCAGTATTCTGCAGCCCTGTACATATCGGGCTTATGATCCTTGATTGAACTGATGGAAGGAATCCGCATCAGGCCGAATAATTCCTCCAGAAACCTTTCCTTGTGTTCCTCAATGTAATTGTTGATGATTTCCATAGTAAATAATTAAATAGATATTCAATTCCGAAAAAATACGCTTTTCAATTGGAATAAGAAAAGCAAAAAGTCATGAAAAAAGGGCAGCCGTAAAACGACTGCCCTTTTCATTGAATATTTTCAGTAATTATTTCACAATTGACTGAAAACGGGAATCATTATAATATTTTGCAAATTCAACGTCAGTTCTTGCCCTTTGTTTTGCATCAGGATTGATCTGAACAGCTGATTTCAGTGAGTCGAACACAAGGTTTTCCCTTGCAGTACGTGCACCGATAACAGCTTTCAGGTATTCTTTCATGAAGCAGTCAGGGTTGTTGAAGGCTTCCAGGTCACGGAGTGCACCTGTATTGTCACCTGTAAGAACTTTTGCCAGTGCAGTGTTCACATCCTGGAAGTTCTGGAAATATTTCACAGCCTGATCGTAGTTTGCTTTTTTGATGCTTACGATACCAAGGTTGTAGTTAACTTCTGGTCCGGCGCCTGAAGCAGCTCCGAATAATGTTTCTGCATCTTTAATCCTGTTTTCATACAGTGCAATGGCACCCAGGTTGTTTTTGATTACAGGCTCATTGTTCCTCAGTGATTCAGCCTTTTCAAACATCGGTTTTGCTGCAGTGTAATTCATCTGTTTTACCAGTACATAACCTGCATTGTTCGGCCCGCGCCAGTCATTTGGATAAACCTTGATGAATGAATTGTAGATGGCAAGCTGCTCTTCAAGGGTATTGAAAAGTGTAGCAGCATAAAGCAGTTCTGCAGGGTTTAATGATGCAGGATCTGATTTAGCAAGTGCCATCAGTTCTTCATCTGTTTTACCGATCAGCTCAACGCTTGTCAGAAGTTTCGCGCGGCGAAGCTGTGGGAGAATCTCATCAGCCAGGGCAGTGAAAGTTTCTGAAAGGTTCCTGATTTCACGTTCGCGTACTTCAGGATCGCTGTACATTGAAAGTACGCGAAGTATCAGTTCTTTATCCTGAATATTTGATTTTTCAACTTTTTCCCTGAAACCTTCCCAGTCTTCGGGTGTATATTTGGTTTTCAGGCTCATGTCAACGCCAAGCTGACGGAGTCTTTTTGAAAGGAATTCCGAAGATGTATCTTTCCTTTTTGCTGCCAGCTGGGTGTTGAAATCAATGGCACCATCAGGTGATGCATAGGCAGAAACTTCTACGTTCTGCAGGTTGATTCTGTCATCCTGGTTGGCTTTCTGTGTGTACTCCAGCAATTTTTTAACATCTTCCTTTGAAATCTCTTCGTTCAACAGGTTTGAACGGTTAATCTGATAGTGGATATCAGCAAGTACTTCATCAGGAACAATTCTCTGGAACGGGTCGATATTTGGATCATATTTTCCTGTGTTGTTGGCTTCACGGCGAACACCAAGAACAGGTTTTGGAAGGTTGACCACATTGGTGCTGGTAGCAACAACACCATCGGCAATTTTGATTGGATTAAAATCAAGGCTGCGTGCACCCCTTGATGCCCTGATGTTCATAACAAGCTCCGACTTTCTCATATCCTCGTCGAAATCAACTCCGTCTTTATAGCTGAAGGTTCCGCCGGCATTGAAGCTGATAACCCTGTTATTGCCTTGTACCCGCTCACCCTGTAAAGTTACCGGACTGAATTCCTTCTCACCACCCTCGTATGAAAGTACTGGTGTAGCTGTTAAAGTCGCTTTCTTGTTGAAATACTTTGCAGGAAATCTTCCATCAACTGTCAAATCTACAGTCCCTGCATGTGTCTCAAGAACTTCGGGCGTAACTTTAAACTGGATCTGGTTTGCGTTCCTCTTCATTTTTTTCAGACCTGCGCAGCCCGAAAATAGCACAGCAACAAAAACAAGAAGAACAAAAGGTTTCAAATTGAAATTTTTCATAACATACCTTAAATTATTAATTGACTTTTAACTCTTTCTCCCCGCACAAAAATAGTAAGCTTTTTTAATTGTAAAAGAGGATTATGGTAAAATCGAACGATTTATTCCCAATTTGTACTGACTTTTGAAAATAGCCTCCTTAAGTACCTGATAATGACCTTCATTTTCAACAAAATCGATATTATTTATATCGATGATAAGCAGCGGAAATGAACTGATTTTCCGGAACCATGAAAAGTACCCTTCCTTAATTCCATCGAGGTAGCCTGCAGTGATATCCTGCTCATACGTTCTGCCTCTTTTTCTGATGTTCATCAAAAGGTTTTTGGTGTCGGCATGCAGGTATACATACAGGTCGGGACGGGGTATATTTTCCGATACCATATCAAATATCTGCCTGAACAGGTGGTATTCGTCGGGCTTGAGGGTATTTGCAGCAAAGATGGCTGTTTTTGCGAAGTAATAATCCGACACAACCATAGGCTGGAACAGGTCGGGTTGAAGGACCTCCTTTTTAATCTGGTTATACCTGTCGGCCAGAAAGGAAAGCTCGAGGGGAAATGAATAACGATCGGGTTCACTGTAAAATTTGGGAAGGAAAGGATTGTCGGCAAACTGCTCCAGAATAAGCTTTGCATTCAAATCGTTGGCCAGCATTCCTGCAAGGGTGGTTTTCCCTGACCCGATATTTCCTTCAATTACAAGATAGCGCATGATATCATTTCTAGGTTACATGAGCATATTTTTTTCCCTGATCTTCCGGTCTTTGGTGCCACCGTGAAGATATCCGGCGAGCAGCCCCAGTGAAGTACCTGCAGGGAAAAGTGCCCAGTTCATGTCGGAAAAGGCAGCCATCAGCAGCAGCCCTGCTGCCATACCAGCCACAAGGCCGTAAAATGCAAACCTGTATGTAAAATAATACGGTGTGTGGTAACCGTGTTGTTTCTGCATATGTGCCGCCATGCGGTTAATCAGCCTGTCGTATTCACGGCGGGCCTGCCCCGGCACATTGATGGCTTCCTCAATCTTTTTTACAACCTGGGCAATATTGATTTTTTCCCTGTTGCAGTCCGGACAGCTGCGGGCATTGTCGTCGGTACGCCTGATATTCCGCTTGAACTCATCGACCCTGAAAAAACGCAGATCGGCAGGTCTTGCATCTTTCAGTTTTTCATCAACCTGTAAAACCATCTGTGTGGTCCAGTCTTCCATTGCCTGTTTTTGTTGTCAAAAATAGCATTAAAAAGGAAAAGCTGTCCGGTGTGGGACAGCTTATTCCGGATATTATGTTTTCCTTATTTAATTATCGCGCCTGGGCCTGCGGTCACGCTGGTCATCATCGCGGCGGTTATCGCGGCGGCCAAAATCGCGGCGATCATTCCTCCTGTCGTCACGGCGGTCATCACGGCGGTCATCACGGCGGCGGTCATCGCGGCGGTCATCACGGCGCGGGCCCCGATCTTCACGCGGTGGACGCTCAACATAACCTTCTGGCTTTGGCAGCAGCACCTTGCGTGAAAGCTTCAGCTTGCCAGTCTTTTCATCGATGCCAATCAGCTTCACCTCAATCTCTTCACCTTCCTTGATGAAATCTTCGGCCGTTTCAACACGGTTCCAGTCCATTTCCGAAACATGAAGCAGTCCGTCCTTGCCGGGAATAATTTCAACAAAAGCTCCGAAAGAAACCACCGATTTAACTTTACCAGTATACACCTCCCCTACTTCAGGAAGGGCAACAATGGCTTTGATGCGTTTCTTTGCAGCTTCAAGGGCTTCCACTCCTGAACCGGAAATCTGTACAAGGCCAATATTTTCAACCTCTTCAATTACAATGACTGTTTTGGTTTCCTCCTGGATAGCCTGGATAATTTTGCCGCCAGGTCCAATCACCGCGCCAATCATGTCTTTTGGAATTTCTATCACTTCAATACGTGGTACATTAGGCTTATAATCTGCACGCGGCTCTGGAATGACTTCCAGCATCTTTCCAAGAATATGCAGCCGGCCCTCCTTAGCCTGGTAAAGTGCTTTTGACAATACTTCATAGGAAAGCCCGTCAACTTTAATATCCATTTGAGTAGCAGTAATCCCGTTTACGGTACCTGCCACCTTGAAGTCCATATCGCCAAGGTGATCTTCATCACCAAGAATATCAGACAACACGGCATACTTATCTGAACCTTTATCAGTAATCAGCCCCATGGCTATTCCTGATACCGGCCTTTTGATTTTCATGGCCGAATCCATCATGGCCATTGTCCCGGCACATACAGTAGCCATGGATGAAGAACCGTTTGATTCAAGGATATCAGATACCACTCGTACGATATATGGATAATCTTCGGGTATAATCCGCTTAAGGGCCCTGTGGGCAAGGTTGCCGTGTCCAATCTCCCTGCGGCTTAACCCGCGTGGAGTTTTTGCTTCTCCCACGCAGAACGGGGGAAAATTGTAATGCAGCAGGAATTTCTCCCTTCCCTGTACCGTTACACTGTCAATGATTTTTTCATCCATTTTGGTTCCAAGAGTAACCGATGTAAGCGACTGTGTTTCACCCCGTGTAAACAAAGCCGATCCATGTGCTCCGGGAAGATAATCAACTTCTCCCCAGATAGCCCTGATCTCATCGGTGCGACGGCCGTCGAGCCTTACCTTGTCATCAAGGATCATCCGGCGCATTGCCTCTTTTTCAACTTCATGGAAATATTTCTTAATCAGGTTCTCATGAAGTTCAATATCTATCTCCTCATTGCCGGCATAGGCTTCCTTGTATGATTCAATAAACTCATCACGGATGGCAGCAAAACTTTCAAGACGCTGCTGTTTATTTGTTATCTGCTGCTTTGCCAGCGTATAGCATTTTTCATACAACTCAGCCTTTACCTTTTCACGCAGGGCTTCATCATTGTTTTCGTGGCTGTATGTCCTTTTAACAACACCAAGTTCGGCAGCCAGTTCTTCCTGTACCTTACAGTGTTTTCTAATTTCTTCGTGGGCAAATTTGATGGCATCGAGCATATCTTCCTCCGAAACCTCATTCATTTCCCCTTCCACCATCATGATGTTGTCGTACGATGCACCAACCATGATATCCATATCTGCGCTTTCAAGCTGCGAATATGTGGGGTTAATCACGAATTCACCATTTACCCTTGCCACCCTGACTTCAGAAATGGGTGTTTCAAAAGGCACATCCGATACTGCAATGGCAGCTGAGGCAGCAAGCCCTGCCAGTGCATCGGGCAAATCGTCCTTACCTGCCGAGATAAGCGAAACCATCACTGCAGTTTCTGCATGATAATCTTCGGGGAAAAGCGGGCGCAGTGCCCTGTCAACCAGCCTGCCCACCAGGATCTCCTCATCGCTTGGCCTTCCTTCGCGCTTCAAAAAGCCCCCGGGAAAACGGCCAGCTGCTGAAAACTTCTCACGATAATCAACCGAGAGCGGCATGAAATCCACATTTTCATTTGCCTCTTTTGCTGAAACTACTGTTGCCAGCACCATGGTCTCTCCCATTCGTACCACCACCGAGCCGTCGGCCTGCTTTGCCAGTTTACCGGTTTCTATTGTGATCTGCCTCCCATCGGCAAGATCGATTGTTTTTGTTGTAGAATTTACCATAATTTCCTAAAAAATAATTCTCTGTTCATGTTAATTACAAATGGTGGTGAGGTTTTTGCAAGATACAAAAAAGAAAGGCAATTTTTGCATTGCCTTTCTCATATTCTTTTTTCTACTTACGCAGATTCAGCTTTTCAATAATTGAACGGTAACGTTCGATATCTTTTGCCTTAATGTAATCAAGCAGCCTGCGGCGCTTTCCTACAAGCTTAATCAGTGAACGGCGGGTACTGAAATCCTTTTTGTTTTTCTTCAGGTGCTCGGTCAGGTGGTTGATCCTGAATGTGAACATGGCAATCTGTCCTTCAGCACTGCCAGTGTCGGTTTCGCCTTTGCCATAGGTGGCAAAAAACTCAATTTTCTTTTCCGGTGTTAAATACATCCCTTTAATTTTAAAATATTATACAATGTTTACGCCGCAGCATCGCTATCAATAACAACGGCTTAAAATTACGGCCGCAAAAATAGAGAAAAGTTTTTGATTTTCAAATTCTAATCACCCTCTCCCTGCATATTAAACTGACATGTTATTTATTTATTTGACTGAATGCCTGTTTTATCTCCTGGTATGTACGGTCGCTGATGGTTGTCAGCGGTGAACGAAGTTCATTCCTGATGGTGCCCTGAATATTCATCAGCGCTTTGATGCCTCCCGGATTGCCTTCCTTGAAGAGCAAAACAAAAAGATCGACAAGCTGCATGTGCACCCTGCAGGCCTCCTCATAGTTTTTACTGAGGGCACTGTGAACCAGACGGCTCATCTCTGCGGGAAGTGCATTGGCCATCACCGAAATCACGCCTTCCCCGCCAACCGAGGCAATGGGCAGTGCAAGCACGTCATCGCCCGATAGCACCTTGAACTCCCTGGGTGCATATTTTCTGATACGCGCTATCTGCGACATGATGCCTGAAGCCTCTTTTACTGCTGCAAATTTATCTGACGATTCGGCAAGCCTGACAACTGTTTCGGCCTCCAGGTTTACCCCTGTCCGTGAAGGTACATTATACAAAATGATGGGTACAGGACTTTCCTTTGCAATGGTTGTATAGTGTAAGAACATTCCTTCCTGCGAGGGCTTGTTGTAATATGGCGTAACCATCAGCAGGCCACTGATCCCATCAAAATCAAGCCTGTCCATCTGTTTAAGGATCTTCTTTGTATCGTTGCCGCCCACACCCACAACCACAGGCAGACCCGAGGCATGTTCCTTAATAAATTTTACAACTTCCTTACGCTCGCTCCCCGACAATGTGGGGGTTTCGGCAGTAGTCCCCAAAGCAACAAGGTAATCGGTCCCTCCCTCTGCCTGGTTCCTGACAACCTGTGCCAGTGCATCAAAATCAATCGCATTATTTTCTGTAAAAGGCGTCACCAGTGCAACCCCTACACCTTTGAACAAATCAGTCATGTAACTTTCGTTTTATTAAGTTGGTCAAGATAAAATATCTGTTGCCGTGCAAGATATAATGAATCTTCATTCCCCCCGATTTCGATATTCAAATCGAAAAAATTGTGCGCACTCTTCGAGCAGCCAATCTTGAACCTTGCACGGCTAAGGGCTGTCAGGTAATCGAGCACAAGGTTTTGCTGCATGGCAACATTCAAAAGCAAATCGAATTCAGTTTTCAGAAATTCATCGGCTATCCCTTCTTTTGGCAATCCCACCCGGGTCAGGTCACGCGGTGTAATCACATTGGTTGCCGAATCAAAGATTGAATTCTTATCCATCACACATATATTCCTGAAAATTGCCTTCGTATGCAAAAAATGGTCATGCAGGAACTGAAATGCCTGTTCCTCGGGCGGCCTCCACAATACACAAATATTCTTCAGCGCTTCCGGATCAGGCAGCTTTACACGGCGCTCCACTCCCGCGGCTGCGTTGTGAAGCTTCCTGTAACCAAAAAATTCAAGCAGTTTCATTCGCGGGCAAAGTTAATGAAATGTGAAAAAGATCAGCTTTTCACAAATTTTTTTTCATCTTCCAAACGCTCTCCGCCGATTTTTCTTTTTTATGACCAATAAAGAAGACAATGCGATAAGTGAGGATCCAGCCAGATGGCCACGATCAGCCCGTCCCCTGAACAGCAATATGATTCTCCTGCTTTACGGGTATGTCCCTTCATGTTTATATCTTTTTCCCCATTACCCTTCCCCTGCTATCATCTTCAGAAACTCATCTTCAGAGATCATGGGTATCCCCAGGCTCTCTGCTTTTTCCCGCTTGCTTGGCCCCATGTTCCCGCCTGCAAGGATATAGGATGTTTTTTTTGAAATGGAACCCGAGTTCTTCCCTCCGTTCTTTTCAATGAGTTCCTTTAATTCATCACGTGAATGCCTGACAAAGGTACCCGAAATGACAAAACTCAACCCGTTCAGCCTGTCACTGCGGTTACTCAGCTTACTTTCGCTCAGGCTGAACTGGAGACCCTGCTGTTTCAGAAAATCAATCAGTTCATGGTGCTCAGGTTTGGAAAAAAATTCAACAATACTTTCAGCTATTTTTTCACCTATCTCACTGATAGCTTCCAGTTCTTCCCTCGATTTCATCTTAAGCTCATCAACCGATTGCACCCTGTTAGCCAGCTTCTTTGCCACAGTTTCGCCCACGTACCTGATTCCAAGGGCATAGAGAACCCTTTCGAAGGGGGCATTCTTCGACTGCTCAATCCCATCGAGAATACGTTGTGCCGACTTGTCGCCCATGCGTTCAAGTTCAACAAGTTGCTCCTTTTTGAGCAGGTAAATATCGGCAATGCCCTTGACAAGTCCGTGGTTATAGAGCGATTCAATGGTTTCCTGCCCAAGCCCGTCGATGTCCATTGCCCTGCGCCCCACGAAATGCTCAACTCTGCCTTTTATCTGTGGCGGGCATCCCATATCGTTGGGACAGTACCATGCAGCTTCACCTTCGTTTCTTACAAGCTGTGCCCGGCACTCGGGGCATTCACTGATGAACTGCACCGGCTGTGCCATAGGATGGCGCATGGAAGCATTCACCCCGGTGATTTTTGGGATGATCTCCCCCCCTTTTTCAACGTACACGGTATCGTTCAGGTGCAAGCCAAGCTTTTTGATGATGTCCTCATTATGGAGCGATGCCCTTTTTACAACTGTCCCGGCAATAAGCACGGGGTCGAGATTGGCTACAGGTGTCACTGCTCCTGTGCGGCCCACCTGGTACGAAACCGACTGCAGTTCGGTGGCCGCACTTTCGGCCTTGAATTTATAGGCGATGGCCCAGCGTGGCGACTTGGCAGTGAAGCCCAGCTCCTCCTGCAGCCTCTGCGAATTTACCTTGATCACCACCCCGTCGGTTCCCACGGGAATTCTGTGGCGTTCCAAATCCCACTTGTGCAGGTAGGCCAGGACCTCATCAAGGTTCCGGCACAGTTTCATGGCTTCCGAAACTTTAAAACCCCAGCCTGCCGCTTTACGGAGGTTCTGGTAATGGCCGTCTTCGGGCAGCCCCTCACCCATCAGCGAAAAAAACCAGGCATCAAGCCTGCGCGAGGCCACAATGGAAGGATTCTGCATTTTCAGAGTTCCTGCCGCTGCATTCCTCGGATTGGCAAACAACGGCTCCCCTGCTTCTTCCCTTTGTTTGTTCAGCTCATCAAAAACAAGCAGCGGCATAACTATCTCTCCCCTGATTTCAAAAACACCCGGATAATCATTTCCGCGCAGGGTAAGCGGCACCGACCTGATGGTTTTAACATTGGCCGTCACATCATCACCCCTGATTCCGTCACCCCTGGTCACAGCCCTTACAAGTTTCCCTTTCTCATACAGCAGGCTTATCGAAGAACCATCGTACTTCAGTTCACATACATATTCAAAATCGCTGCCAATGGCTTTCCTGATGCGGTTGTCGAAATCCCTCACCTCCCCTTCGGAATAGGCATTCGACAACGACAACATAGGGTAACGGTGTTCAACCTGCTCAAAGCTCTTGCTCAAATCACTCCCCACCCGCTGTGTGGGTGAATAAGGATCAGCAAACTCAGGATACTCTGCCTCCAGCTTCTCAAGCTCCCGAAGTTTCATGTCAAAATCATAGTCGCTGATCTCAGGCTGATGCAACACATAATACCTGTAATTATGTTCTTCCAGTTCGTGCCGCAAATCAGATATTGTGCGGAATACCTCTTCCCTGTCCATATGCCCGAAAATTTTTTTCTTGATATTTTGATTGGTTAAAAATACACAAGATTTCCAATACCTGTTAAACAATTGCCACCTGAAATGCTTTTAAGAACTGACAGGAAACAAACACGAAACATCAAAAAAAACAAACCCGGGAGCAACCTTAAAAACCAGCTGCTGATTAATTGACATTTTAATCTCCTGCTGCCGCACCCCCCGTACCCTGGTGCTGAATCTGATGTACAGGTCATCAAATGACAGGAGATGATGGTGGTGTTGGTTCCTGTTGTATATAATTAAGTAATTAAAATAAAAAGTTATGGCATTTACACTTGAACCGGGAGAAAAAGCGTTCGATTTTGATTTGCCCGCCACCGATGGAAACACCTATTCCATTCACAGCTTTTCCCATGCAAGGTTCCTTGTTGTATTTTTTACATGCAACCACTGCCCCTATGTGAAGGGAAGTGATGAGCTGACAAGGGAAACTGCGGAAAAATACATGGACAAAGGCGTTGAATTTGTGGGAATCAATTCAAACAGTGCGAAAATACATCCCGAAGACAGTTTTGAGCAGATGGTAAAACGGATGGAGCAACACAGGTTCCCGTGGAAATACCTGCACGACAAGTCGCAGGCCATCGCCCTGGCATACGGCGCCCTTCGCACACCCCATTTTTATGTATTTGATGAAGAGCGTAAGCTAGTATATACTGGCCGCGGAGTTGACAACCCGCGCGATGTCACAAAAATGACTGTCAATGATCTCGACCGGGTACTGGGGGAACTTACCTCAGGTCAGCCGGTCTCAGTTGCACTGACGAACCCCATAGGCTGCAACATCAAATGGGAAGGAAAGGATGCCCACTGGATGCCTCCCGAAGCATGTGATCTGGTGTGAGGTACATGTAACTCCTGCGCAGTAGCTAATAAAGCATAATATTGGTCTAATCAAATTCAACTTAAATTCTATATAAACTCTGTTTTAACTCAGTGTAAACTCAATTATAATTGAATTTACACTGACTTTATATTGAGTTAATATTGAATTTAAGATGAGTTTAATAACTTCAAGGTACAATTTATTTCTACTTGGATACCCCCTTAAGCAGGACCTGCTCATCCGCATAACTCCATACTGAAGCTAAAGAAATTCATGCTACCGTCATCCTGCAGCCTTTCAAACTTTTTTGTATGTTTGCCTTCAGTGATTGAAAATCAAATAAACCTTTTAAAAAATGAAGAAGTTATCTGTTCTGTTTCTATCAGTTATGCTGGCAGCACTGGTTGTCAATGCCCAGAAACCCGACGGCTTTTACGGGATGTGGACAATTGAAATTGAAGGCGGCTCAGTGGGCTGGCTGCATGTATTTGACAATGGCGGTTTTCCCGACGCCGAATTGCTGTGGCGCGGCGGAAGTGTACTTCCTGTCCAGAATCTGTATTTCCTTGATGACGACAACATGGTGGTGATGCGTGCAGGTGAGGTCACACGCAAAGGGAAAGACGAGAAAGAAAGGAAAATGATTTCCACCCATGTTTTTGAAATTACCCGCAGTGGCGACCGGATTTCAGGAAAATCAATTGAGCAGGCAAGAAACCGGCCGGGAGTAAATGTTATGAAATTTTACGGCTGGAAATTGCCACCCGTACCTGCAAAACCCGATTTGTCGAAAGTAAAATACGGCAAGCCTGTGAAATTATTTAATGGCAAGGATCTTTCGGGATGGAAATTGATCAATCCTAACCAGGTCAATGGGTTTAAGGTGGAAAAAGGTATTTTGGTGAACGATCCGGTACAGAAACAGGGAGAACGTGTATCCTATGGCAATATCCGTACAGAACAGGAATTTGAGGATTTCAACCTGACCCTCGAGGTGAATGTCCCCCAGGGGAGCAACAGCGGGGTTTACCTGCGCGGCATGTATGAAATCCAGGTGATGGATTCATATGGCAAGCCTCTTGATTCGCATAATATGGGAGCGCTGTACAGCCGCATTACCCCATCGCAGGCTGCCGAAAAACCTGCCGGCGAATGGCAGACCATGGATATCACCCTTGTCGACAGGCATGTAACTGTAAAACTCAACGGTACAACCATTATCGATAACCAGCCGGTTTATGGGCCCACCGGAGGCGCCATGGGTGCCGATGTACACAAAAAAGGCCCCATCTACCTGCAGGGTGACCACGGAAAGGTATCATACCGCAACATGGTGCTGACACCTGTTATCAAATAACATTTTAAGCAGGGCATGACATTACCCGATTTATAAAGAGCCACGGGGAAAGCCCCGTGGCTCTTTTTTTTATTCCTACAACCTGACAGGAAATGGGTATTACAGATATCCATATCAAAATACGCATCCCGGTTTAAAAAGATTGAAGGCCCGTTGACGGCAAAAGTCACATGTGCCAATTAATCAACCATCTGATGACTTCCTGCTGTGATGCTGATTTATCTGGTACAGAATAAATCAGGTATAAAACCAATGTTGCAGATGGCAAAGGTCAAATTTTTTACATTTTCATTAAATCTCCTTTGCAACAAGCCAGCCTGTATAGCCGATATATACAAGCAGCAGGATTACCGCTTCCCAGCGGTCGAGCTTTTTGTGCCCTCCTGTAAACATGGCTGCAAACAGAAGGAGCGTCCCCCCTGCCAGCAGGTACATGTCGGTGTTGAATACCGTATTGTAATGAACAGGAAGCGCCACTGCACTGACAGGCAGCACGAGAAGGATATTAAAGATATTTGAACCGATAATGTTGCCTACGGCAATATTTGTATTTTTCCTGATGGCTGCCACAACCGAAGTAGCCAGTTCGGGCAGTGATGTGCCAATGGCCACAATCGTAAACCCGATGATTTTTTCACTCAGCCCAAGTGCAGTTGCAATTTTAATGGCATTGTCAACAACAAGCCGGCCTCCGATGACCAGTCCGGCCAGCCCGACGACAATCAAAACAGCCATTTTATAACCCGGCATCTGGCTGACAACCACCTGGTGCGGCGCGGGATCGCTCTTTGCAAGACGGAATACATACACAAGGAAAAGTCCGAACAACACAAGCAAAACTGCACCGTCGAGGCGGGAAATCACCAAAAACCCGCCGGTTAAAAAGTTATTGGCCAGAAGATATAACACAACGACAGCTATAAGGGAGATGGGGATCTCGCGCCAGGTTGTACTCGACTGCACCCTCAGCGGATAAATGGTACCAGTGATGCCCAGTATCAGAAACAGGTTGGCAATGTTGCTTCCAAGAATATTTCCCAGGACGATGTCGTCGAAACTCTGGACCGATGCAATGATATTGACAACAAGTTCAGGGGCCGAGGTGCCGAATGCCACAATTGTCAGCCCGATCACCAGGTCGGAAACTTTATATCTGCGGGCAAGGGCCGATGCCCCGCCAACCATCCAGTCGGCCCCCTTTATCAGGACAGCCAGCCCGGCAACCAGCAGTAAGATCTGAATCAGCATAATTTTTTGTCTGTTTTATAAACAACCAAAGCCATTTTCAGTTTTTGGTGAAATTCCTTTGTAAAGTTGAATTATATTGCCTTGTTTCATAAATAAGGCAACCGGGATAGAAATCCTCAGGCAGCATTCCTGCATATTTCTGCGTGAAGTGGTTCATTCCGACCCGGAAAATAAGTTTGAAATATATCAGGTGTTTCATTATTCTGTTAAACCGGGTCTCCTGACCAGCGGGCTGTTCAGCAGCCCGATCCATGTGGTAAGATAAGGGGTGTCTCCCGGTTTTTCAATGATTGAATACCATTCATGATTATAATAGCAAGCCCATTCAAAAAGCTCTGCCGCATCTTCAGGGCTGAACAACCTGCCCGGCCGGTAAACTTCAATTCCTGCCTCTGCCCTTCTTTTATCGAGTTCCACTGTGCTGTTCACCCATTCCCTTCGTTGTTTTTCGCCCGTGGCATAGGGAATTGTATATGCAACAGCCTTTTTTATACTTGCACCATTTGCCGCTTCCCATTCAAAAAGCTTAAATCCGCTGTGATAAGGCGACAGATTGATAAATGCCGAAATGCAGGGCTTTATTCCACTGATATGGTAATGCAGGGCATCACGGGTCAGCAAATCATTGCTGGTCCCGTCGGGATAATAGGCTGTTGAAATGTACTTTTTAAAGCCATCGGCAGAATACTTCATCAGCACTGAGTCATTGAACAAAGCCCCGGCAATCCCAATCATCGTAAGCCGCTTCGACTCCCAGTTATTGTTGGGCGTTGACCGGCGCTCCATTTGCATCCGGGCAATCGTGCCGATCCATTTTTCAGCAACAGCCTGTTCACGCATGTTAAAAAAGGGTTTAAACAGGTGATAGCCCCAGAAAAAGGAGACAAATTTATTTTCATTGATTGTATTTCCATCAGGCTGATAAGCCTCGGCCCAGGCCATGATTATCTCTCTGGCTTTATCACCGTAATGCCTGCTGCCGTTTCCATATGCAGCATAAATAAGCGCAGCCATATGGTTCATATCATCGAAACTCTTCACTGTATTGATTCTTGCAGGATCAGTGTCAAGCAGTCCTTCGTAATAAAGTTTTTTCAGTGGTCGCGGGGTATGCTGCAGGGAAATGGAAGCTGCTGCAACAATGGAATCATACATTGCCCCGGCACGGGGATGTTCTTCAATGACCTGCTGCAACCGTATCCTTTCGTCATGATCCAGAATAACTATGCTGGTCACCTGCCCCCATGTGCCGGTAACCAGAAATATCAGGGCCAATGTCATTATATATTTCACAGACAAACTCCTTAATGAATATTCAGCAAATGTAAATGAAAAACTTCTGGCTGATGACTTTCCGGTAATAAAAAGCAGCATCTGACAATGGCTTGTTGCAGCAGCACCCGGCTAATAACAGACTCTTTTTTATCGGGCAGCAGATTTTTTTTACAGTCGCGCCAAAAAGCTTCATGCATGAAAACCAGATCTTTAACAATTCAGCAGTAAACTCCACTGATCAAATTAGTGTGTGCGCACACACTTTTGTTTTGAAAATGATAATCATTTACTTAGATTTGTTTGAGTCAAATCAGAACCTATGCAACAACCCAGGAAAGTTACAATTCAGGATGTTGCCCGCTATGCCAACGTATCGGTGGGTACCATCGACAGGGTGATCCATAACCGCGGAAAAGTATCGCCCCAGAAGCACAAACTTGTAGAAGAAGCCATCAGCAGGCTGAATTTCAATCCCAACCTGCTGGCCAGAACCCTTGCACTTGGAAAAAACTTTACAATATGTGCACTGATTCCTTCTGCACCGTCAGGGGAGCATTACTGGTCGCTGCCTTTGCAGGGGATAAAGCTTGCCTCATGCCAGTACAGGGATTATGGCATTTCAACCGAATACTTTTTTTACAACCAGTTTGAAGAGCAGTCATTTATTGAACAGGCAGCCAGCATTGAAAAGATTCATCCCGATGGGGTAATCATGGCTCCCATGTTTCTGAACGAAGGCAGCACTTTTGCCGCCAGGCTAAGCAATAAAGGAATTCCGTATGTGTTTATCGATGTTGACCTTCCCGGGGAAAAAAGTCTTTCATACATCGGACCTGATTTAAAAAGCAGTGCCGGCATTGCGGCCAGAATGCTTCATTCAGAGATTGGTGAAAAAGCTGAAATCCTGATCGTCAATATGGTGAAGGGCATCGAGAATGATACCAACCTCAGGCGGATGGAGGTTGGGTTCAGGGGATATTTCAGAAAAATCGGGCTTTACAAAAAGCATCCTGTGCATACCCTTACTGTTCATTCTGATGACAAGGAAGATATCTGGCACAAACTCACCCGGTGCTACCTGAAGAACCCTTCAATAGAAGCAGTATTTGTTACCAATTCAAAGGCATACCTGGTGGCAGAGTTTCATAAATTTCACGATCTGGATATCAGGCTGGCGGGATATGACCTTTTACCGGGGAACATCAGGTACCTGAAAAAAGGGGGCATCGACTATATTATTTCGCAAAGTCCGGTGCAGCAGGGACAGCGGGCAGTTCAAACATTGTTCGATTATTTTACCTGGAAGAAAAAGCCTGAAAAGGTACAGCATGTGCCGCTCGACATCATCATCAGGGAAAATGTAGATTTTTACCTGTCATACAACAACTCTTTCCAAAATGGTTTCGAAATTAATTTCTCATCATAAATCAGCTATGACGAATAAAAACAATTCAAGAAGAGACTTCCTCAGATTGTCGGCCGGACTGACAGCAGGGCTGACTGTAGGTGGCATCCTGCCGGGATTCAGTGCAGCCGGTTACCGAAGGATTATTGGTGCAAACAATATGTTAAGGGCATCGGTAATGGGCGTAAATTCCCGTGGCAATGCCCTGGCTCAGAACTTTGCTTACCAGGATAACTGTGAGGTTATCCACATATGTGATGTTGACTCCCGTGCAACGGCAAAGTGTATTGATGCTGTTACTAAAGTTCAGGGAAGGAAACCTGATGGTTTCACCGATTTCAGAAAATCGCTTGAAAGCAGCGACATTGACATTCTGGTTGTGGCAGCACCCGACCATTGGCATGCTCCAGCAGCTTTGATGGCAATGCAGGCCGGGAAGCATGTATATCTTGAAAAACCCTGCAGCCATAATCCACGCGAGGGGGAGATACTTGTTGAGGCCGCAGGGCGATATAAAAAATCGGTCCAGATGGGCAACCAGCGCCGTTCCTACCCTAACGTGGTTCAGGCCATCGCCGAATTAAAGGAAGGCATCATCGGCAGGCCATATTTCGGGAAAGGATGGTATACCAACAACCGTGGCTCCATAGGCACCGGAACAAAAACAGCTGTCCCCGGCTGGCTCGATTGGGAACTGTGGCAGGGACCTGCTCCCAGAATGGATTACAAAGACAACATCGTACACTACAACTGGCACTGGTTCTGGCACTGGGGTACCGGAGAAGCGCTCAATAACGGGACCCACATGATTGATCTCCTTCGCTGGGGTTTTGGCGTTGATTATCCTGTAAAGGTCAGTTCAAACGGCGGACGCTTTCATTTTTCAGATGACTGGGAAACACCCGATACCCAGGTCATCAATCTTGATTTCAAAGAAGGCGTATCAATGAGCTGGGAGGGCCGCAGCTGTAATGGCAAACATATAGAAGGAAGTTCTGTGGGTGTTGTATTTTACGGTGAAAAAGGCAGCCTGCTGATTCCGGCAGGAAATGAATATACTGTTTTTGACCTGAACAATAAGATTGTAAAACAGGTAAAAGACACCAAAGAGATTGACCCGCGCGATGCAGCAAATCCATCGGGGCACCTCGATGCTTTGCACATCAGAAACCAGTTTAACAACATCATCTCAGGGGAAAACCTGGTTGCTGATATTGATTCGGGCCACAAAAGCACTTTGCTTGTGCAGCTTGGCAATATCGCCCAGCGCGTAGGACGTTCGCTTGAAATTGATCCTTCCAGCGGACGCATTAAAGGTGACAAGCAGGCACAGAAGCTTTATTCGCGCGACTACCAGAAGGGCTGGGAAATGAAATTATAATCTCCGGCACCATGGAATCACGACGCAACTTTATTAAAACTACCGGCAAAGGTCTTGCAATGGCAGCCGTGGCACCGGGAATCATCACAAGGGATGTTTTTGCAGAACAGCCACAGAAGAAAATCAGAATCGGCATCATTGGTGCTGAAAACTCACATACAATTGGTTTCGGGAACCTTTTCAATACTGAAAAGAAATTCCCGGGAATGGAAGTGCTTTATGTTTGGGGAGAGACTGACGAGTTTGCAAGAATAGCAATGGAAAAGGGGAATATCCCCCACCAGGTAAAAGATCCGGGTGAGATGCTGGGAAAAATAGATGCACTGATCGTCGACCACCGCCACCCGAAGTTCCACCTGGAGCCGGCTGTTCCTTTCATCAGGGCAAATATTCCCACTTTTATAGATAAGCCGTTCTGCTATCGTGCAACCGAAGGACAGGAATTTTTAAAACTTGCAAAAAATATTGGTACTCCTGTCACCTCATACAGTTCAATTGCACACAGCGATGCCACATTCGACCTGAAGGAGCAGGTGCAAGAGATGAAAGGCATCAGCCAGATTATTTGTACCGGTCCGGCCGATCTGGATTCCCCTTATGGAGGGATCTTCTTTTACGGGGTCCATATCGTGCAGCCCATGATGTATGTTTTTGGTGAAGACATTGAACGGGTAAAAGTGAGCCGCAATGGCAGTTATGGAAATGCAAGCCTTAAATTTTCCTCCGGATTGTTCGCAACCCTTATTTTCAAACATAAAGCCAGGGGATGGGAAACATTTGCAGAAACACCCGATAAGATCATTGAACTGAAACCCCGTGTACAGGAGTCGAACCCGGCACGCAACTATACCGATATGGCCGAAATGTTCAGGACAGGCAGGCAACCACGTACCTTCCAGAGCATCCTGAACTGCGTTTCGGTACTGGAAGCTTTGGAGAAATCGGCAGGAAGTGAAAAGTGGGTTGAGGTGGAGTATCTGGAAGTTTAGAATGGCCATTGTCACTATCAATAAAAAATAGATGCAGTCATGAATGTCAAAACAGTTTCATTTTTTATCCGTGTCTCATTTTTAATCATCATTTCATTGGGAAGCATGTCAGATTTGTACGCGCAACAGGTTATTGAGGGAATACATTACCACACCGGGCAGCCGGTGCGGGTTACAATCAGAAACGGGTTGATTTCAGATATCACTGCAGCTGATAAACCATCCGGCAATAACCTTGTATACATTGCACCCGGCTTTTTCGACAACCAGGTGAACGGTTTCGCCGGGGTTTCATTTGCTTTTGGCGACAGTGATCTTACACCCGAAGGCATTGAAAAAGCCACACGCGAATTGTGGAAAAAAGGGGTGACAACCTATCTGCCCACCCTGACCACAAACAGCATTGAAGTTTTATCCCGTAACTTCAGGATTCTGGCACAGGCTGTTGAAAACAAAAATGTAATGGGATCAATCCCCGGGTTCCACCTGGAGGGCCCTTACATCAACCCGGAAGATGGTTACAGGGGAGCTCATCCAAAGCAGTATGTCAAGCTTCCCGACTGGGATGAGTTTATGAGGTTATATGAAGCTTCAGGGAAAAACATCGTGCAGGTAACCCTTGCCCCGGAAATGGAAGGCGCACTTGATTTCATTACCAGGTGCACTCAGGCAGGTATTGTTATAGCGCTTGGGCACCATAATGCCGACATGAAAACTGTAACAGCAGCCATCGACAGGGGAGCAAAAATTGCCACCCACCTGGGCAACGGGGCGGCCAACATGATAAACAGGCACTACAACCCGTTCTGGCCACAGCTGGCCGACGACAGGCTGCACATCAGCATTATTGGCGACGGCTTCCACCTGTTGCCCGAAGAGATAAAGGTTTTCCATAAGGTGAAAGGCAGCGATAAAACAATCATCACTTCCGATGTCACCCACTATGCAGCGCTGGAGCCTGGTGAATACAAAACATCGACAGGTGAGACCATCGAATTGACTAAGGATGGCATGCTGCGGCTGCCTGCACAAAATGTCCTGTACGGTTCGGCATCACCTATTACCAAAGGAGTTGGATTTGTGATGAAGGTTACCGGCTGCACGCTGGCCGATGCTGTACAGATGGCAAGCACCAATCCGGCCCGCCTTTACAACCTCACCGACCGCGGTGTGCTTGAACCCGGTAAGCGTGCCGACCTTGTACTTTTTACAGTTGAGGATTCTGAAGTTCAGATCATGAAAACATGGGTGAACGGAAACCTGGTTTATGAAAAGGAAGGTGCGAAATAGCAGGTATGTTATACTATTAATGAATAAACTGAAATAGCAAAACGCTTTTTTAAAGAAACAATAACCTGATTGAATTATATCTGTATCAATGGCCAATATTTACAAAAAAACAATCATTGCCCTGGCGGCAGTCGGCCCGGGGCTTTTCCTCATCGGGTACAACATTGGAACAGGCAGTGTGACCACCATGGCCAAAACAGGGGCCGAACATGGCATGGAACTGTTTTGGGCACTGGTACTGTCGTGCATTTTCACATATATCCTGATGGTGGCATACGGGAAGATGACGCTGGTATCGGGGAAGACAGCGCTTAACAACATAAAAAGCGAATTTACGGGAGGATGGGTCCTGGCATTGTACATTTTAATTGCACTGATCATAGGAGAATTGCTGGCGCTGATGGGTGTAATGGGAATTGTTGCCGACCTTGTGCAGGAAGCTATCCGCCTGCTGTTTAATGAAAGGATTATCGGCAGGGGATGGATCATCCTGGTGCTTGCAGTTGCACTATACCTGCTCCTGTGGTTTGGACGTTACAAAACTTTTGAAAAGGTGCTTACAGTATTTGTCATCTTCATGGGACTCTCATTTGTTGTGGTTTTCTTCATGGTAAGGCCCAATTTTACAGTTATTGCCCGGGGACTGGTTCCGGGAATACCTGACACCCCCGGGGCCATGGGGCTTGTGGCCGCCATTGCAGGCACAACCTGCTCTGCAGCTGTCTTTATCATGCGAAGTACCGTTGTAGCTGAAAAAGGATGGGGTATCAACAACCTAAGGCAGGAAAAAAAAGATGCCGCGGTTTCTGCCTCAATGATGTTGTTTCTGAGTGCGGTCATTATGGCCGTAGCTGCGGGCACGCTCCATGTAATGGGCCTGAGGCTGGACAATACGGTAGAAATGATCCAGCTTTTTGAACCGATTGGCGGCAATGCAGCAGCTTTTATTCTCATCCTGGGTATCGTTGGAGCGGGGCTTTCAACCATATTCCCGATAGTGCTGATTGCCCCCTGGCTGATAGCTGACTATACGGGCCAGCCAAGGAATATCCATTCCACACAATCAAGAATACTCATTTTTGTTGCCATGCTCTTTGCTTTTGGGACCGTATTCCTTGAGCAGCGGCCACCTGCACTGATGGTTTTTTCACAGGCATTCCAGGCTGTAATTCTTCCTGCGGTTGCCATACCTGTATTTATACTTATGAACAGGAAAAAGCTGATGAACGGACATACTGCCAACTGGAAAGCAAATGCAGGTGTATTTGCTGTTATACTTTTCTCACTGGTAACCAGCTATTTTGCAATTACTGAATTATTCTGATGAATTTGAAACAGCACCTTGTTTGTCAATTACCTGTTTTTTTACATAGAAAAATAAACGATGAAAGAATTTCACAAAGACCGGATGACTGTACGAATATTTCCCGGTAAAGATGAATTGGGAAAGGCTGCAGCAGTATCTGTCACTCACAAATTGATGAGATCGATTGCTGACAAAGGTTATGCAAACCTCATCCTGGCTACAGGAGCCTCGCAGTTCCAGTTCCTGGAGCATCTGCAGCAGCACGGGATTGAATGGGACAAAATCACTGTTTTCCATCTCGATGAATACCTGGGATTGCCAGATACACATCCTGCAAGTTTTAGAAAGTACCTTAGGGAACGGATTTTAGAAAAGGTTAGCCCACGTAAGGTTTATTACCTTGATGGTGATGCCCCCGACCCGGAGGCTGAGGTGCAGCGATATGAAAACCTGCTCATGGAGCACCAAGTAGATGTTGCCTGTATTGGAATAGGCGAAAACGGGCATATTGCCTTCAATGATCCTCCTGTGGCCGATTTTAATGATCCACGGCTTGTAAAGGTTGTCGAACTCGATGATGCCTGTCGCAGGCAGCAACTTGGTGAAGGGTGGTTTCCTACATTTGATGATGTGCCAACCCATGCCCTTTCACTTACAATCCCTGCCATTATGAACTGCAGGCACATCAGTTGTGTGGTGCCCGATGAAAGAAAGGCAGAGGCTGTTTACAATACAATCAATTCGGAGGTATCCACTGGGTGTCCGGCTACCATTTTAAGGACACATCCTGATTGTATCCTATACCTCGATGAGGAGGCGGCATCAAAATTACAATAAAGAAATATGAAAGGTTTTTTCTTCTTCAGGCTTTTGAATATGGTGGTTCTGTTCCTGTGCTTACCAATTATGGTTGCATTGGGAGTTCAGAAGAAAAACAGGCATAACCCCGAAGCCATTGAAAAGGAAAAACGAAGAGCCAGCCTGGAGCTCATCCTGAAGGTGCTGCCCCCTGACCAGCTGAATGAGAACAGTATATTTGATGACAGGGGGAGGGTTTCATTTTACGACCGCACCTTTACCGACTGGATGGAGCGGACAGGGGAACTGCCTCCTGATTTTGATAACATGCCCTCACTCCCTTTTTTGCCTGACCCGCTGATTGCAGATGAAGGAGGGCGTAATATCCCTGTTAAAACCCTGGAGCAGTGGCATGAGAAAAGGGAATGGATGAAGGGGCAACTGCAGCATTACATCACAGGGACATTTCCCCCGCCACCCGATAATTTAAAATACAGGATACTGAAAGAAAAGCAGGATGGCAAGGTACGCCTTCAGCAGGTTGAATTATCATTTGGCCCGGAGCACAAGGCTACACTGACGCTTGAAGTGATGATACCTCCGGGTGAAGGACCTTTCCCGGTTTACCTTACCCAGTGGAACCACCGCGAATGGGCACAGCTGGCTGTCAGGCGCGGATACATCGGGTGCATTTATGCCGGTGCCGATTCAAAGGATGATACGGAAAAATATGCAGAAATATGGGCCGGCCGGTATGACTTTACACGTTTGATGCGGCGTGCATGGGCGGCATCGCGTGCCATCGATTACCTGATGCAGTTGCCGGAAGCCGATAAGGAGAAAATTGCCCTGACCGGTCATTCACGCAATGGCAAAACATCACTCATGGCAGCTGCCTTCGACGAACGGATTGCTGCCTGCATCCCCAGCAGCGGAGGCACGGGGGCAGAGGTCCCATGGCGGTATACTTCCCATAATTATGACATTGAAGACATTGCCCTGCTTGCAAGTGCACGGCCTTCATGGCTGCATCCCCGGCTGCGTTTCTTTATCGGAAATGAGCACAAACTCCCGGTTGATCAGAATTCATTGATGGCTTTGATCGCTCCGCGCGGACTGATGCTGACTACGGCCCTTACCGAAGATGCAAGCAATATCTGGGGAATCGAACAGGCTTATCATGCCAGTCAGAAGGTTTATAACTTCCTTGATGCGGGGAAAAATCTGGCCATCAGAACCCGGTATGGGGAGCACGGACTGGATGCACGTGAAATGGAAGTATACATCGATTTCTTTGATTTTATTTTTGGCAGGAGTACGTACTCACCCGAGAACAGGCTTTACACCAGCTTTTCCTTTGACGAGTGGAAAGAGGCAAGTGGCGAAAAAGTTGATCCGCTCACCCTGCCTCAGCATCTAAACCACAAAATCAGGGCAGAATCAATAGATGAATGGCAAAAAAGGAAAACTGAAATCCTGAATCATGTTAACTGGATGTTGGGCGATGAACCACCGGGCGTAACCAATTACGGTCCTGAAAGCCTGAAAAATGCAGGAGTTGGAGAACGGAATTTCGGCAATTTCATGGTACGTCCGGCTGCCACAAAAACGATGGGCGTGATGCCTGTCAACCCATACAAGGGGTTTGGCGACATGCTGTACGGATACCTGTATTACCCGCTCAACCCTGAAGGTAAACCTCTGAGCAGTAAGCTTCCGGTGGTTATCTACCTGCACGAATTTGATTATTCAAAGGGATTCAATTCAAACCACAGGGTGGAATCGTTGCTTCAATCACTCACTGAAAAAGGATTTGCCGTATTCACCTTTGACATGATTGGTTTTGGCAACAGGATTGAGGAAGCCACCAGGTTTTACAGCAGGTACCCTAACTGGTCGAAATTGGGGAAGATGGTTACGGATACCAGGGGTGCTGTGGATGCATTGGCAAACCTCGATATCATTGACCCTGACAGGATCATTGTAGCCGGATATTCATTGGGGGCAACCGTAGGATTATATGCCGCCGCAACCGATTTACGCATAGCAGGCGTAGTTTCCGTAGCAGGTTTTACGCCCATGCGTACAAATACTGCTGACCGGGGAACTGAAGGCATTTTAAAATACGCGCACCTGCATGGTCTGCAGCCACGGCTTGGATTTTTTGCAGGGCATGAGGCAAGGATACCAGTTGACTTTGATGAAATCATGGCGGGTATTGCCCCCCGCCCCCTGCTTGTAATTGCACCTGAATATGATAAGGAAGCCCATCTGCAAGACATAAAAATTGCTGTGGAACAGGCATCAGCTATTTATAAGCTTTATGGTGTACCTGATGATATCCAGTTGCAGGTGCCCGATGATATCAATCGTTTTTCTCCTGAAATGAGGGATAATGTGGCTGATTGGCTGACAATAAATTTCCATGAAAGAATCAAATTAAAATTGAACAGATAAAAATGAATACTAAAAACAAATTCCGTTTTGCCTCAATCATAATCTTTTCACTCCTTCTGAATATTACGTTAAAGGCTCAGAACTATGACGAAGCGCTGATTGGAGAATACACGCTTCCTGAACTTCTGGTAACTCAAAACAAGAAAGAAGTCACAACTGTAGAACAGTGGGAAAAAGTCAGGCGCCCCGAAATTTTAAAACTGTTTGAAGATCATGTATATGGCCAGGTGCCTGAAGATTTCGATAATATACGTTTTAAGGTGACACACCAGGATAAAAAAGCAATGGACGGTAAAGCCACGTTAAAGCAGGTTGCCATAACTGTTGAGCGCAACCGGAATGCAGTTACCATCAACCTTGTCATGTTTGTTCCCAACAAGGTGAAGAAACCGGTGCCTGTTTTTCTTGTCATCAACCACAGGGGAATGAAAACCATGGATGCAACCCGGCAGAACAAGGATGGGTTCTGGCCGGCAGAAGAGGTAATTGAAGCAGGTTATGCCATTGCTGGATTCGATGTAACAGATGTGGCTCCGGACAATAAAGATAAATTTGCACAAGGCATCCTGGAAGAGCTTTATCCGGAACAGCTTGAAATGGAAAACGGTATGCGCGCCCTGGGTGCCTGGGGATGGTGTGCCAGCAGGGCAATCGATTACTTTGAAAAAGACAAATTGATTGATGCCGCAAAAGTTATTTCAGTGGGCCATTCACGCGGCGGGAAAGCCTCTCTGTGGCATGGTGCGCAGGATAAAAGGGTAGCCATCGCTGTTTCAAATGAATCGGGGAACTCAGGAGCAGCCTTATCAAGAAGAAACTTTGGGGAGACCGTGGAGCGCATCACCCAGACGTTCCCGCACTGGTTCTGTCCCAATTACAGGCAGTACGGAGGAAATGAGGACAAACTTCCTGTCGACCAGCACATGCTGCTGGCCCTGATGGCACCCCATGCAGTATATGTTGCCAGTGCAGCCGGTGATTTGTGGGCCGATCCCAAAGGCCAGTTCCTGGCCCTCAAAGAAGCACTTCCGGTATTTGAGCTATATGGCATCCGGGATACGTTACCTGATGAAATGCCTGAAGTAAACCGACAGATCATCAATTCAAATACAGGGTTCCATAACCGCGAAGGCCAGCATAACATGACACCTTACGACTGGCAGCAGTTCATCCGCTTTGCCAATGCCTATTTCAAACTGTAATCAAACTCAATGACGGGACCAGGGGAATTTACCTGCTGACCGCACGAATATCCGGTTCAGTACAGATCAGAAAACGATGAAATGATTTCATCAGCCCCGCTCTGATCCTGAAGTTCCGAACCCGGGCCTGCAAAAGCAATGCAGTACATGCCTGCCCGTTTTGCTGCGCGTATACCGTTTGTGGAATCTTCAATGACAATGCATTTATCAGGAGCCACATTCAGTTTTGCTGCCGCCAGCAAAAATATATCGGGCTCGGGCTTGCTTGCCCCAGCCAGTTTACTGTCGACAACCACATCGAAATAAGGCTTCAACCTTGTTTTCCGCAGGATAATTTCAATGACATCGGCATACGATGAGGAAGCGAGTGCAAGCGGAACTGCTTCATTGCTTAACCCTTTGATGATTTTTGCCACACCAGGCATCGGCTCTATTGTTTCAAGCGAATTAAAAAAAGGTGTGACAAGGCTGTTTGACATCTCTACAAGCTTATCAAGAGGTTCAGTGAGATTGTGCCTCTCCTTTACCAGCTTCCACATCAAATCGGTGGCAGTACCCTGATAGGTCTGGTGCTCTTCAACTGATATATTCAATCCCAGCTGCCTGAAATTTGCCTGTTCCACTTCCACATAAAAGGGCTCGGAATTCACTATTACCCCGTCCATATCAAAAATAACGGCTTCGAAACTGAAACCATTCCTATTCAGAACCTGGTTGCTGTACTTTTTCAAATTCATATTCATGATTGCCTTCAACATTATCAAAACGGGTAACTCCTCCTGAAACAATAAATTTCATAGTCTCTGCCGGTGACAGATTGATGAAATGTACCCGTTCCCTGGGCACCAGGTAAAGCTCACCCGAAAAGTTATAGGAATGCGGGAAATATACTGCTGCCAGCTCTTCATTGCCCGTAACATCCATTGTAGGTTTAGTAACAAAGCCAAGCTTCCAAAGGTTGTTCTCCGCATTAAACAATACCTTTACCGGTACATTGAACTTTTTCTCCTTGCCTACAAATGCAGAAAACAAATCATTTACTGATGAATACAACAGGTTTAAAATGGGTATTCTCCTGATTAACCCCCCGGTAAACCTTTTCACCGGCCTGACAAGGGCGGTTTGACCTATGAAGCCAAGCAGGGTAAGTGAAAAGAAAAGAAACAGAATCCCCAGGCCGGGGACATTGAAACCGATGAGCGGCGATAATTTGCTGTTAAGCCATCCGTCGGCCGAAACGAACAGCGAATACAGGATGTAAATGACAATAACAACAGGAGCAACCAGAAGTACGCCCTGCAGAAAATACTGAAAAATCTTTTTTGCCATGATTCAGTATAACTATCATTAAAAGGTAATGAGTTTCAGCTCTTCGAGAAGTGCCTCGCCAAGCTTTTTGGTTTCAGGACTTTCACCTGCGCAATAAACCTCTGCCAGCTTCACTGCATGTTCATTCAGCATCGCTGAACGTGATCCGATGGCAATGACTGACCGGTATACCACTGCACTTAACCGGGGGTCCCTTCCAACTACAGCCAGTTCCCCGAAGAAGGGTTCAAACATTTCATCAATGGCCTGTTTGTCGGCAATTGCCAGTCGCCCCATCATATGTATTGCTGTAAAACGCACCAGGTGCTTTTTACCACGGCTCCATTCAATGGCTTTTACAAAGGCAAATTTTGTTTTTACCCACAGGTTGGCAGAAGCCTGTTCAGCTATTTCATGATTTTCAAAGCTCCTGGTCCAGAAGTCCATCTGCTCCTCGTTTACCTTGTCAGGTTCATCGAGCATTGTAGCAAGTATCATTGTTTCGCGCCACTGCTTGTTCCACAGTTTGAATGCAACAAGATGATCGGGTTCAAAACTGCGCGCTATCTCCCGAAGTTCAACGACATTAACCCCCCAGTTCTGCTTATATTCAATTCCCTGCCGTTTCATGGCTGCAACAGTATCACCATTTTTCCTCAGCTTTATCAGCTGCAACAGCTTTTTGAAATGCTGTTCAGCTTCAGGCCTGTCAAGTATAAAACCCATACTTTTTAATCTGATTTTTTATGCTTCAATAACTGAAGCATTTAACGTAAAAAACCTTCTGCAAAAATAAAGATTACAATCAAACCAGCCGAGTAATACAAATAATATTTCAAAGGGTGGTAAGCAGAAAAGGGTATCCCAAGCCTTACTTTGACAATTGCCACCAGATAAAGTTTCTCAAACAGGTAGGCAATAAATGTGGCAAATGCAATTCCTTCTATTCCCCAGTAACTGACAAACAAAAGGCTCAGGCTCACATTCAGTATAAGTTCAAGAAGGGAAGCTACCATGATGTGCCTTGTCATCATCAGACCGTTCAGTATTGTCTGTGGCAATATCAGGCGGCTTATAATCAAAAGCAGATATATATTGAAAATTGTGGCGCTTTTCTCAAAGGCAGGATTAAATACAACCGGGAACAGAACATGTGAAACCAGAAGTAAAATAGCGGTGACAGGAAATAGAAAATTCACAAGCCGGTTTGTCTGTTTCTTTAGATTCACCAGGTTTTCCTTTAACTGTTCCTTTCTTGAGAATGCAGGAAGCATGGCACTGCTTAAAGCATTGGCCAGTAACAAAGCCAGTGGTAACTCCCTGGCACCATATCTGAACACGGCAAATGTTCCCTCATCATACCTGGAGGTAACAATAAAACCATCTACAAACTGGGCTGATCCGCTCAGGAAAGCAGCAATAACCAGGGGAGTCCCCAGTTTCAGGTGCGCCTTTACAAATGCAAGGGAAAAGCTGGTTTCAGAATAATAAACTAAAATACCCACCAGCCATATAAACCTGAGTACTGCGGAAACAACCAGTCCGCCCATTGCCCAAACAACCGGAAATCTCATTACCACAGGCAGGATGACAAGCAGGAACTGCACCGATGAAGAAACCAAAGAATAGAACATCAGTGCCTTGTTTTTCTCCCTGATAAGGTAAACATATTCGATTAGTCCTGCCGGAACTCCGAAAACAAGGTAAACAACCAGCAGCTGAGGTGCCGGGATATTCTTTCCGTCAAGCAAAAAATCAGATACAAATGGGAATAAACCATTAAGTAACAATGCTACAAGCAGGCTGAACAATGTTATCAGGATGAATGAACTAAAAACCGTACTTCTTGAGTGGCTACCAGCTGAAAGGGGGAGCATGGCCTTCATCAGGCCATTCAGCCAGAAAAAACTTACTGCCCCTGCCAGGAATACAAAAGTCTCATATTCACCAATAGCCTCCTGTGAAAGAGCTGACTTAGCAAATACAATTCCTGTAGCTATTAGTGCAGTGTATCTTGTCAGATGATAGAACTGAAAGGCTGAAATGTTATTTAGCTTAATTTTCATTTTCCTGATGAAGGCTTAAAAATATAAAATTAACACCAGCATAAAATGAAATACCTTTTTATTTACATAAGTCAGTGAGATATAAATATCGGAACAATATCTTTAAAATAAGAAAAAAAATACTCAACTTCGTTACCAAATATCAATCAGTCAGTAATGATGGGGATGGACAGAAAAACCAGGATAATCCTTCTGATTGCCGGTGGAATCTTTTTACTGTTTTTATTATGGTACTTCAGCGCGATAGTGACATATGTGCTCCTGTCGGTTGTATTATCATTTATCGGCCGGCCTCTTGTTCACTGGCTGTCACTCATCAGGTACCGGAGGTTCAGAATACCTGAAAGCATCGCTGCCCTCCTTACACTTCTGGCTCTGTGGTTTGTCTTCTTCTCATTTTTCTGGTTCATTATCCCCTTGATAATAAAAGAAATGGAGGTATTGTCGAGAATGGATTTTACTGCTGCGCTCCAGTCTCTCGAAGAACCGCTGTCCAGATTGCTCCTGTTTTCAGGACATGACCCACTGGTCATTGAAGACAAAACTGTTTTTGATTTATTTGCTGAAGAACTTGGAACCACATTAAACTTCTCACGCTTATCCAATGTATTTGCAGCCATTGCAGGTGCAATAGGAGAACTTCTGCTCGGCTTCTTTGCCGTTTCATTCATTACCTTCTTCTTCTTAAAAGACAAAACCATGCTCAGGGAGGCCATTTTGGTGCTGGTACCAACTGAGATTGAAGTTAAAGTCGCAAAAATACTCGATTCCATTTCATACCTTCTGCGGCGCTATTTCATAGGGATCATTCTTGAAATTTTTATGGTAATGCTCCTGGATACTTTTGGGTTAATGATAGTGGGATTGACATTCAACCATGCTGTAATTATTGGTCTGATATGCGGGCTCTTCAATGTGATACCTTATCTTGGCCCCTGGATGGGAGCAATTCTGGGATTGCTGATTGGTGCTGCACTGAATATACAGGCCGACTTTATGAACCAGACCCTGCCTTTGCTCGGGCTAATGTCATTGGTATTTATTTCAGTGCAGATTATCGATAATGTGTTATTCCAGCCGTTAATCTATTCAAGCAGTGTGAAGGCCCATCCTCTGGAAATATTTATTGTCATTATAGCTGCTGGCAGCATGGCTGGTATCCAGGGCATGTTTCTGGCTATCCCGGTTTATACTATAATCAGGGTTATCGCAAAAGAATTCTTCGACAACCTGAAAGTGGTGCGAAGGCTGACGGAAAGAATGAGCCCTAAAGTATCAAAAGGGTCGGTAATTTAACAATTCAAACAGGTTCAACAGACAATTCTGCCATTTGACTTTAACATTCCTGTTAATCATAAAGGTACAGGATGATCAACTTCAAAACTTTGAACATTAGCCACAATTAACTTCCTGAGACCCCTCTTTTCAGCTTGTTTTATTCCGTTTTTTTTGTTATATTCAGAAACCTTTCAGGTTTTATTTTGTTTGCTTATTGAATGAAATAACCAGGCTTAATTGTTGTTATACTAAACTGAGCAGAATGAGGAACAATCTCTGTAGTGAATCATGCGGGTTAATATACCGGATTTTAACTTTTTTTGTTGTCTTTATCCCAGTTTTCTCAGCTCCTGTGGTAACATATTCCCAATCCGACGAATCTGTTATCACATTGGGGGTTTCGCGGGATGATGTCAACAGGGGAAGACGTTTTTTCATGGGTCTTCTTCCCTTCGACAATCGGCACCCCTCATGCGTATCGTGCCATTACCTTACAGCACCCGACACTTTAAACTGGAACCCTTCGGCCCTCGACCTTGCCTATAAAGTGGCAATTACCGATTCGGCCAGTTTTTACCGTGCCATTATGGAACCCAGCGGCAATGTTATCAGCCAGGCACATGCAGGAATTGAACTCACCGCTGATGATATTCAGTACATTAAAATTTATCTTGATAATCTTTCCAGGACAGGTACTGAACCATTAAGGCCCAGCATTAACCGCATACTGCTATTCCTTTTACTGGGAGTCATTCTTACGCTTGCATTGCTCGACCTGATTATATTTAAAAAAATAAAATATAAAGCCATCCCTGCGCTCATCTTTGTTGCTGCTTTCGGGTACCAGTTGTTCATGCTGTATGAAGATGCTGTACTCCTTGGCAGAAGCCCGGGTTACCAGCCCGACCAGCCCATTAAGTTTTCACACCAGGTGCACATGACCGAAAACCAGATGGACTGCATGTATTGTCATCATACAGCGACAACATCAAAAACTGCGAATATTCCATCCACTGAACTCTGCATGAACTGTCATATTGTGGTACGTGAGGGCTCCCGTTCGGGCAGGTTCGAAATCGACAAGCTGGTGAGGGCTCATGAAGAGGGGCGTTCAGTTGAATGGATCAGAATACATAAACTTCCCGACCACGTCTTCTTTTCACATGCCCAGCATGTTGGAGCAGGAAATCTCGACTGCATGCAGTGTCACGGAGATGTTGAAAATATGCATGTTGTGCGTCAGGTAAGCGACCTCTCAATGGGATGGTGTGTTGAATGTCACCGCGAAACAAAAGTTGATTTTATTGAAAACGAATACTATTCAATTTTTGAAGCATTCCATAAAGATCTGGAACAAGGTTTACGTGATTCCATTCTTGCTGTCAATGTTGGGGCAAATAACTGCTCAAGCTGCCATTATTAATTATAAAACTGAATCTGTATCAACCAAGTATTAAACTGATGAGTGAAGAAAATAAATACTGGGAACTTCTTGAAGAATTTGAACCGCTGAAAGAAATCAAAAACCGTAAAGGTATTGAGCCAACAGTTAGTCCCACTTCCAGAAGAAACTTTTTGAAAGTGCTTGGCCTGGGAGCAACATCGGCTGCACTGATTGCCTCGTGTAAACGGCCGGTTGAAAAAGCCATCCCTTACTTCATCAAACCTGAAGAAATAACCCCGGGACAGGCATCCTATTATGCGTCGTCATATTTTAATCAGAACGAGTTCTGCAATGTGCTGGTAAAGGTGCGCGACAACCGTCCCATCAAGCTGGAACCGAATCCCAAATCAGTTATTACGCCATCAGGGACCAGTGGTCGGGTACAAGCCTCGGTGATGGATGTCTACAACATCAACAGGTATCATGCCCCAATGAAAAACAGGCAGAGCATCACCTGGGAAGAAGCCGATTCAGAACTTATTCCCCGCCTGCGTGAAATATCAGGCTCGGGTCAACCCATACTTCTCATCTCCCCTACCATCATCAGTCCATCAACAAGAAGGCTGATGGAAGAGTTTGCAAATGATTTCGGTGTGCAATGGATGCAATACGATGCCATCCCGATGAATGGCTACCGTGAAGCCAACCGGCGCTCATTCGGTACACCTGAAATACCCGAATATCATTTTGAAAATGCCGATTGTATTGTATCACTCGGATGTGATTTCCTTGGCACATGGCTGTCACCTGTTGAGTTTTCAGCTTCTTATGCAAGGCGCAGGGCACTTAACAGTGAAAATTCCGAACTGAGCCGCCATTACCATATTGAAGGGGGAATGTCGCTAACCGGAACAAATGCCGATACCCGGATCAGGATTGAACGTGCCGATTATGGAAAAGTGCTTGCCTATATTTATAACCGCATTGCAACTAAACAGGGGCTGAATCCTGCTGATTCAGTCACACCACCCCCCGGAATTGAGGGGAAACTTCAGGCTGCAGCAGATGATCTGATTGCACATAGGGGACGTTCACTGATGCTATGCGGGGAAAACAATCCCGATTACCAGGTTCTCGTCAACAGCATCAACCAGATGCTTGGCAACATTGGCAGTACAGTTGTTTTCAACAGGACCTACAATCATTACCAGGGCACCGAGCAATGGCTGGATGTACTGCTGCAGGGAAATCCCGGTGCTGTTGTAGTATGGGATGTAAACCCGGTGTATAATCACCCCGAATCACAAAGGATCAAAGCGGCCATTGAAAAGGCACCGCTTACAATATCCATCACTGATTCACCTGATGAAACATCAGAATTATGCCAGTTTATCCTTCCTGCACCCGGTTACCTGGAAGCATGGGATGATGCAGAATATAAAAAGGGGGTTGTTTCAGTGATGCAGCCTACCCTTCAAAAACTCTTCAACACCCGTCAACCGCAGGAAACCCTGCTGGCATGGATGGGTGCCGAAACCAGCTGGCCCGACTATATCAGAAACAACTGGAGCTCCGGCATATTCTCTGCCCAAAATGAAATTACCGACAGGCAGCAGTTCTGGATCGATGTCCTGCGAAACGGCGAACTCGTGCTCAACACCGCTCCAGTAAACGTATCATTTAATGCTGCTGAAGCAGGCAGCGCCATCCAGGCAGTTGTTTCAGAAAACCCTCCACAAGGCTACACTGTTGAATTAACCGAATCAGTCAATACAGGAAGTGGCCACGGGCCACTTAACCCCTGGCTCCAGGAGTGCCCCGACCCGGTTACACGTATAGCCTGGGGCAATTATGCATCCGTTTCTCCGGCAGTGGCACGTAGCCTGCAGATTAAGAACGGCGATGTGATTACCGTGGGGAATATTGAATTTCCGGCCTTTGTACAACCCGGACAGGCCGACAATACGATATCGGTTGCAGTAGGCTATGGCAGAATAGCCGGCATTCCTGAAGGACTTGTCACGGGAGTGAACGCATTCCCGTTAAGCAGGATGGAAAACGGATATCGCAGATTTGTAGCTTATGGAGTCCAGATAGAAAAAACCGGAAGGAAAGAAATACTTGCACTTGTCCAGGGCCACCAGTCAATGGAAGGCAGGCCAATTGTAAGGGAAGCTACCTTCATGCAATGGAAGGAGAACCCGGCTGCGGGTAATGAACTTCATGAAGAAGTAAAAAAACATGCCACCTCACTTTACCCCGAAACTGTTTACCCGGGCCATAAATGGGGGATGATAGTCGATTTGAACACCTGTACCGGATGCAGTGCCTGTGTTTTGGCCTGCAACACCGAGAACAATATCCCGGTGGTGGGTAAAAAAGAAGTCTGGCGTGCACACGAAATGCACTGGCTCAGGATCGACCGTTACTATAACGGCGGGGAAACCGACCCCGAGGTAGTCAGGCAGCCGGTGATGTGCCAGCACTGTGACAATGCACCATGCGAAAATGTTTGCCCGGTAGCTGCCACCAACCAGTCGAGTGAAGGGATTAACCAAATGGTGTACAACCGGTGCATTGGCACCCGTTACTGCAACAACAACTGCCCGTATAAGGTCAGGCGCTTCAACTGGCTTGATTACACAGGGGCCGATGCCATACCCAACAATCTACATGACCCGGCTGGCGTAACAGTTGATTTCAGCCGCCTTCGCCATAATCCTGATGTTACAGTCAGGGCAAAAGGAGTGATAGAAAAATGCTCGTTCTGCATCCAGAGAATCCAGGATCGTAAACTGAATGCAAAACTTGAAGGCCGTCCGTTGCAGGATGGAGAAATCCAGACAGCCTGTCAGCAGGCATGCCCTTCAAATGCCATTGTATTTGGCGACCTGAATGATCCAAACAGTAAGGTATCGCAACTGATAAAAAACCCGCGGAACTATCACCTCCTTGAAGAGCTTCACACAAAACCCAGCGTGGGTTATCTGACGAAGATTAGAAATAAAAGCTAAAAATAACCGTAAGATGATGCATGTTTCACCAGTAAGAGAACCATTAATAACCGGGGCCAAAAGCTACAAGGATATCACAAACGATGTGATGGCTCCTGTACGGGCAAAACCTGGAAAGCTTTGGTATATAGGAATCACTGTTTCGGTAATCCTGATGGTTTTCGGTTTTATCATGATAGGTTATACCACATGGTACGGTATCGGAACCTGGGGTGCCGACCGCACAATAGGCTGGGGATGGGATATTACAAACTTCGTTTGGTGGGTAGGGATCGGTCATGCCGGCACATTCATTTCAGCCATTTTGCTTCTGTTCAGGCAGAAATGGAGAACAAGCATTAACCGGGCAGCCGAAGCCATGACAATTATTGCTGTGATGTGCGCCGGGCTTTTCCCGCTCATTCATATGGGCCGCCTGCCCCTGGGATTTTACATCCTGCCCTACCCTAATACCCGCGAATTATGGGTCAATTTTAATTCACCCCTGCTATGGGACGTATTTGCAATTACAACTTACCTGCTTGTATCCATACTGTTCTGGTATATGGGTTTAATACCCGACCTGGGAACCATACGCGACCGCATGAAAACAGCCTGGAAGAAAAAAACCTATAACTTCCTGAGCTTTGGATGGAAAGGTTCGGCCCGGCACTGGCAGCGCCATGAATCAATGAGCCTTATACTTGCAGGACTGGCAGCACCGCTTGTGCTATCTGTTCATACAATCGTTAGTTTCGACTTTGCAACATCGGTTATCCCGGGATGGCATACCACAATCTTCCCCCCCTATTTTGTTTCGGGTGCTGTTTTTTCAGGATTTGCCATGGTGCTCACCCTGATGATAGTCACCCGGAAAGCTTTAAAGCTGGAAGATTATATCACCGTTGGGCATGTTGAATCGATGAACAAAGTAATCATTGCCACCGGCTCGATTGTAGGAATTGCCTATATCACCGAGCTTTTTATGGCCTGGTACAGCGGGGTTGAATATGAAAGATATGCCTTCATGAACAGGATGATGGGTCCGTATGCCTGGGCATACTGGATAATGATGACCTGCAACGTGATTTCACCGCAACTGCTCTGGTTTAAAAAACTGCGCAGAAGCCTTACATTTACGTTCATCCTTTCCATATTCATCAACATCGGAATGTGGTTCGAACGTTTTGTGATTGTAGTAACCTCACTGCACCGCGATTTCCTTCCCTCCAGCTGGTCGATGTATTCCCCCACCTGGGTGGAGGTAGCTATATTCCTTGGAACCTTTGGCTTGTTCTTTACCCTGTTCTTCTTGTTTATAAGGGTATTCCCTGTCATAGCCTTGTCGGAGGTTAAATCAGTTGCAAGATCCTCTGCTGAAAAATTCATTGAGAAGCCTGTCAAAGTTAAATCATCAGAATAATCATAAATATGAGCTCACTGGTTTACGGATATTTCACTGATGAACATGATTTGCTTGAAGCAGTTAAAAAACTTCAGGACGAGGGCATCCGGATTGAAGATGTCAGGACACCCTTCCCGGTACATGGACTGGATGCTGTTTTGAAACTTCCTCGTTCAGGATTGCCCAAAGTGGCATTTGCAGCAGGAGTGGCAGGTGCAGTGCTGGCATTGTTGTTCCAGATTTGGGTATTTACCCAGGCCTGGCCGCTGGTTATTGGAGGGAAACCTTACCTTTCACTTCCGGCATTTATACCTGTTACATTTGAAGTAACCGTGCTTTTTGCCGCATTTGCCATGGTATTTGTATTTCTTGGAAGGTCGAAACTTGGTCCCGGCTCCATCCCCGATATACTCGATGAAGATGTTACCGATGATCATTTCCAGATAATTCTTTCAGAAAAGCATAACAACATGAAAGGTGCTGAACTTGCTGAAGCACTGGCATCAACAGGTGCCCTAGGAATTAACAACATAAATACCGGAAAATGAAGGAGAATATTCATGTACCCGATGCTGTTCCGTTCAGGTTCGGTAAAAACCTGAAAAAAGCGCTTGGCATTGCAGCGGCAGTGGGTTTAGTAGCATTACTCTGGGGAATATTTATTTCACAGGCACCTGCCTCACGCATTTGGGCAAATATGTGGATGAACGCACTGATGTTTTTGTTCCTTGGGCTTGGCGCACTATTCTTCTGGACAGTAAATGTTCTGGGGGAATCAACATGGCAAATCAATATTCAGCGAATCCTTGAGGCCATGGCACTGACAATTCCGTTTTCCCTTATTCTCTTTGTTATAACACTCCCTGGAATGGGCCATCTCTTCGAATGGACACATACCGAACATCTTGATCGGATTTTACAGGAGAAAACACCCTACCTGAACGTGCCTTTCTGGATGATTAGGCTGGCAATCTACTTTGCACTCTGGAGTTTTTTCGCGGTATATCTTCGAAAAGTATCGGTCAGGAACGATTTTGAACCACGTGAAGATTATCTGGCTCGTGTCCGCAGCACTTCAGGGTGGTTTATCGTGTTCTTTGCCATCAGCAGCTCAATGGCTGCCTGGGACTGGCTCATGTCGATCGATGCCCACTGGTTTAGCACACTCTATGGCTGGTATATCTTTTCAAGCCTGTTCGTATCGGCACTGGCGGTGATCATTATTATTACAGTAGCATTCCGGCACTTTAACATATTGCCCAATGTGAATACTGAACACCTGCACGATCTGGGGAAGTACCTTTTCGGATTCAGCATATTCTGGACCTACCTCTGGTTTAGCCAGTATATGCTTATCTGGTACAGCAACATACCTGAAGAGACTTTTTATTATGTAGAACGGGTCAGCCACTTCAGAACTCTATTCTACCTGAATGTTGGCCTCAATTTTCTTGTGCCTTTCGCTGCACTGATGACACGAAACTCAAAGCGTCAGCCATTAATCCTGGTAGGTGTTTCACTCATCTTATTGATGGGCCATTACCTCGACCTTTACCTGGCAATCATGCCCGGAGCAGTTGGTCACGAAGCAGCAGCCATAGGTGTACTTGAAATCGGGTTGCCTTTCCTTTACATTGCTGCCTTTATGGCTATTGTATTTGTAGCATTTTCAAAGGCAAAACCAGTCCCTGCCAATCATCCTTACTTTATTGAAAGCTCAAATTATGAAAACATTTAAAGTAATACCCACTGCAGTTTTTGCTGCAGCCATCATATTCCTTGCTTCATGTGACCGGCACCGGAATGATCCGGGATGGACTTTTTTCCCCGATATGGAACATTCACAGGCCTATGAAACATGGGGCGAAAACCCGTTTTTTACTGATGGGAAAATGATGACAGGCCCAGTGCCCGGCACTGTTGCCATCCATGAGTATGCCTATCATTTTGAGAAAACACCCGAGGATGAACTGAGGGCTGCAACTATTCCTAATCCGCTGGAAGGTGAAGTCAATGTGGAATATTCCCGGATGCTATACAACAGATATTGCCTGATATGCCACGGAGAAAACGGTGACGGGCAGGGCAGCTTGTTTACAACCGGTAAATATCCAATCCCACCGGCCAACTTCCATCTTGAAAGGGCGATGACAAAAACCGACGGCCAGCTTTTCCACAACATACGCGCCGGCTTCGGAGTCATGGGCCCTCACGGATTCATGATGCATGTAAATGATTCATGGCACCTTGTCAATTATATCAGGCACCTGCAGTCGCAGAACCCTGAGTAAAAGGGAAAATACTGAAAGCTGTATCCGGAGCTGCTCAAAAATAAATCCTGTAGTTGAAAAGCGGGAAGAATCCAAGCTGGTAAATCGTTTCGATCTCATCCTTTTCACGGCTGTACAACTGCGTGAGTGGATTTTTATGACTGGTTACATTTTCAATATAAAACTCCCAGAGCTGCGAAACCTTTCTGCCATCCTTGCGCATTCCTATTTTAACATCCGCCTTAAAATAATCGGGAAACTGTTCGGTAAAGGCAAGATGATCGAAATAGGCGGTGCCAAAAGCATCATTTGTATTCCTTGAAGCTTCTGCATCAATCGGGGTGTATCGTTTACCACCGGCCCAGGTTACTTTGATGTCGGCAATAAATGTTGTCCTGTCATTCAAAACAAACTCTTTCCCTCCAAGGGCATTGAACACAAAATTCCCGTTAAAGGCAGTATTCCGTTTCACCCCGTCGCCACCTGTATATTTAGATTCAAACAGTGAAAGCGTTGTGAGAAAGTAATACCTCCTGTGGTAAAACTTCTCCAGTGTGAATTCAATCCCGTAGTTCCATGCTTCACCTTCACTGACAAGACCGTCACGCGTATTCAGTCCCCAGCCCGTTCCGGAATTTACGATGCTGTACGACGAGGCTTTATTTTCCACAGGCACATCATAAAGATACTGGTAATAGGTTTCAGTTTTCAGCCTAAGCTGTTCGGCAAGCAATGCATCAAAACCAAGTACCCAGTGGTGGGCTTTCGTAAAATTGAGGCTCCTGTTTTCCTGCACTGTTGTACCATCGGGTAATTGTGTCTCGAGCAGGTAAGTAGCCAGTGACTGTGCTTTTGAATGCTTTCCGTAACCAAAGTTAAGGCTTGTGTTCATCCCGGTTTTCCAGCTGGCCCCCAGCCTTGGCTCCACGGAATAGCTGTCGTTGAGGTTCAGACGGAGATAATTCATTCCCGGCTTGATTTCGAACCTGTCGGAAAACTTATACACAATGTGGCTGAAAACATTGAACAGTACCGGTCCCCCGGGCACACTTGTGCTGTTGTTCAGGTAATACTTCCAACCCTGGTTATCCTCATCAATTCTTGCATTCAGTGAATAACCCTGCTTTTCAACTGTAAAACCGGTACGCGAGGAAAGCCTGCGGTTAATCCTTTGGTTAAAAATATACCTCAGGGCAAGCCTGTTCTCCGTATTGTCTTCCCTGTAATAAGGCAGAGGATCCTGTCCCTCCTCAAATTTATCGAGATTGGTATACCCGCCCTGGCTTACAAATGAAAGTACAAGCCTGCTGTATGAATTGTCATTGTGGAACCTTGTCATATTGACTCCTGCAGCAAGCGATTCTGACCCGTTCACCAGGTCCATTCCTTCGGAAGTATAAAGGTCATCGCCATCACCGCTGTCCATAATTGATATGCTGCTTCGGCCCCCCAGCCCGAACAGGCTGATCTTTCCCTTTCTGACCGGGAAGTTCACCTTGAAGCTCAAATCCTGGTATTGTGGTATTCCCGATGTGCCAAAACTGATGCCCAGCATATCAAACACCTGCAGCGTTGAGTAGCGGTAATTGGCAAGAAACGAACTTTTACTATCCTTCTTCAAAGGCCCTTCGGCACCAAGTTCAAAACCGTTGAAACCCACCTGTCCCAGGAACTCATATTTCTCGTTGTTGCCTTCCCTCATTTTTAAATCGAAAACGCCTGAATACACATTTGCATATTCAGCGGGGAAAGCACCTGTATAAAAATCGGAATTGCGCAGGGTATTGTTATTGAGCATACCTACGGGGCCGCCGGTAGTTCCTGATGCAGCAAAATGATTGGGATTGGGGATATCAACATCCTCAAGCCGCCAAAGGATACCGCCTGGTGTGTTTCCCCTGATGATGATGTCATTCCTCTGGTCGTTGGCCCCCGATACCCCGGCAAAGTTCATTGCCATGCGGGCCACGTCTTCGCGGCTTCCTGCATAGCGGCCGGCTTCCTCCACAGTGAAAGCCCGGGCACTTACACTTGCCATCTGGTTCATCGCCAAATCTTTTCTGCGGCTGCCCCTCACAACCACCTCCCCTGTGATTTCAACCTTTTCCTCAAGCTCGATATAAAGCACCGTCTCACGGCCGGCACTCACAACCAGGTTGTTTATCACACTGCTGTGGTAACCTATGAAACTCACAACAATTGATTGCCTGCCCAATGCCACATCATTTAACCTGAACTCACCATTCCCACCGGTGGCTGCCACAATCAAAGGATCAGAATCCTGCAGCACAACATTGGCCCCTGCCAGCGGCACCTGGGTAAGTTTATCAACCACCCGCCCCCTTACTACCTGGCTCCCCTGCCCAACAGCATATTCAGGCCCTATAACAAGAAGGCATAGCAAATACAATGTCAGGTGAATTCTTGATTTCCACATAATAGTGATTTGCTGTCAAAAATATACACCATTTTACTGATGACATGAATTATTCGGTAAAAAGAGCAATTTTTTCAGTAAACGCATCAATTACTGTAATATCTGACAATAACTTTGTACCCATGTAAAAACTTGAGAAATGGAATTATTCAGGGCAAGTAATGTTTATAAGGTATTCTCAACTACACGGGCACTCACCAATGTAAGCATTTCAGTAGAGCAGCAAAGTATTTTCGGATTACTTGGGCCAAACGGGGCAGGAAAAACCACACTTATCCGCATTATCAACCAGATTACCGCCCCCGATGAAGGCAGTGTATGGCTTGGCGGCAGAAGAATGCAGCAGTCGGATGTGGCGCATATCGGGTATCTTCCCGAAGAACGTGGATTATATAAGAAAATGAAGGTGGGTGAGCAGGCCATATATCTGGCCCAGCTCAAGGGGATGAAAAAAAATGATGCAGTAAAAAGCCTGAAAGGCTGGTTCCGAAAATTTGAAATGGAAGGCTGGTGGAATAAAAAAGTGGAAGAACTTTCAAAGGGGATGCAGCAGAAGGTACAATTTGTTACCACAGTTGTTCACAGGCCCAGGCTGCTCATTTTCGATGAACCGTTCAGCGGATTCGATCCCATCAATGCCAATCTTTTGAAAAGGGAAATCCTGCAGTTGCGCGATGACGGTGCCACCATTATCTTCTCGACACACAATATGGGTTCAGTGGAAGAACTGTGCGATCACATTGTGCTGATCAATAAATCGGTAAAAATTGTCGACGGCACTCCCGCTGAAATTCAGAATACATATAAATCGAACATCTTCGAAGTGAGGTACCACGGCAATTTCAGCCAGGTACAGCAAATTCTTGGTCCGCAGTACCAGATAGTGGAACACACTGAAAAGGCTACAGAGAACAGGGTGCGGGTACAGATGCTTAACGGCCACGACAATAATGACCTGCTGAAAACTTTGCTGCCTGTGGCAGAAATTGTATCGTTCGAAGAAATCATCCCAAGCATGAATGATGTATTTATAAGGGCCGTACAGGAGGCAAATACCAGGCAATAATATTGATAACAGAAACCAGTTGTATGGTGGCAACCATCTTCAGTGATTAAGATAAAAAAGATATGAATAAAACTTTTCTGATACTTCGGCAGGAATACCTCAAACGGGTGAAAAAAAAATCATTCATCATTCTCACATTACTCGTGCCTATGCTGTTCATCGGCATGTTTGCCCTCATTATTTTCCTGTCGGTTCATAACGATAATCTTGAACGGACAATTGCCGTTTACGATGAATCATCAATGTTTATGGGAAAACTGGAGCAGGAAGAGTTAACGCGCTTTCATTTTGTACCACGCGAGGAATTTGAAAGGCTTCAGGCCAACATAAAGGAAAGCCGGTTCTATGCCCTCCTTTATATTCCTGATGATATTTACACTTCCAACCAGGCGCAGCTGACTTCTGAAAAACAGCTGCCGATAGAGTTATCGGAGCAGATATCCCGAAAATTATCACGGTTCATTGAGAATGAAAAGAGGCAGAAAATCCTTTCCGGAACCGGTATTCCCGATCTTGATGAACAGCTGGCATCAACCCGCACTTCTGTCAGGTTAACTACACTGAAAATGTCGGATAAAGGTACTGCCAGGGAAAGTTCATCGGAGGTCGCTTTTATAGCCAGTTACGCCATGGGATTCATTATCTACTTCTTTGTATTCATGTATGGCGCCATGGTTATGCGCAGCGTAATGGAAGAAAAAAAGAACAGGATTGTAGAAGTCATCATTTCCTCGGTAAAACCTGTTCAGCTCATGGCCGGTAAAATCATAGGCACCGCCCTTGTAGGATTAACACAGGTAGCCATCTGGATAGCACTTGCATTGATATTTGTTTTCAGCATCGGTATCTTATTTCCACCTGAAACCTCGCAGCAAATGGGCCAGAGCTTTATGGAATCGAGGCAGGCAGCAGGGCCGGCATTTCCGGTGGAAACAGGTGACAACCAGATTAACAACATCCTTGGCCTCATCGGGAACCTGAACATACCGCTTATCCTGTTTTCCTTTATTTTCTATTTCCTGGGCGGTTACCTGATGTATAGCTCCTTACTGGGAGCAGTAGGTGCGGCCGTTGATAATGATGAAGATTCGCAGCAGATGGTATTTCCGATTACCCTGCCGCTTATCCTCTCAATCATGCTCCTCTTCCCTATAGCGCGTAATCCCGAAGGGCCGGTGGCGTTCTGGGCCTCAATGATTCCCTTTACCTCACCTGTTGCCATGCTGGCAAGGGTACCCTACGGCATTCCAACGTGGGAACTTCTGCTTTCGATGTTCCTGCTCATATTAACTACAATCGGGGCTATAGGAGCAGCATCAAAAATTTACAAAACAGGACTGCTCATGTATGGTAAAAAAGTCAATCTGAAGGAACTTATCAAATGGCTCAGGTATAAAAATTAAACTTCCGCTACATTTTCAGGTGTTCATTCAGCCCGATAATTGACGGCTTTTGCTTATATTGCATCAACAGGGTCGCTGTTTGTGGTACCGCTGCTTTATTCAAACTTTCAGCACTGACTACTTGTTAAGTCTGTAATGAAAAATAAAAAGGCAAGCCGGTTAATGCATTGAAACTGCCCGTGCAGCTTAGAATGGCACAGGTCATCTCTGTGTCAGGTGTATTGCAAAGCCTGGCGTCAAATATCAAATAATAATAACCATATGAAAGTAAAGAACATTTTAGGAACAATAGGGAATACCCCACATGTGCGTATTAACAGGCTATACCCTGAAAACTATGAAGTTTGGGTTAAACTTGAAAAAGCCAATCCCGGGGGAAGCATCAAAGACAGGATTGCATTGTCGATGATAGAAGATGCCGAGCAAAAACACATCCTTAAAGAAGATTCAGTTATCATAGAACCAACTTCGGGCAATACCGGGATAGGTCTGGCCTTGGTGGCTGCCGTAAAAGGATACCGTTTAATCCTTACAATGCCCGAATCAATGACGATTGAGCGCCGCCAGGTGCTGGCTGCCCTGGGAGCCGAGCTGGTACTGACCCCCAAGGAAAAGGGGATGAAGGGTGCCATTGCCAAAGCAGAAGAAATTGCTAAGGAAACGCCCAACTCATGGATTCCGCTGCAGTTCTCTAACCCTGCCAATATTCAGGCACACCGTGAAAATACTGCCATGGAAATCCTGAATGACTTTCCACAGGGGCTCGACTACATCATTACCGGTGTAGGCACAGGGGGCCACATTACTGCAGTTGCGGAAGTCCTCAAAAAAGAATACCCCAAGCTGAAGGTTTTTGCAGTTGAACCTGCCGACAGCCCCGTCATCAGCGGTGGTGAGCCCGGCCCCCACAGGATACAGGGGATAGGCGCAGGATTTATCCCTGACAACCTGAAAAAGGAACTGCTCGATGGAGTTATCACTGTTTCACATGAAGAAGCATTTGAATATGCCCGGAGAGCAGCCCGTGAAGAAGGGTTATTCGTAGGCATATCATCGGGTGCATCACTGGCTGCAGTAGCCAAAAAAATCGGGGAACTCCCCCCTAAATCGCGAATCCTTACCTTCTCCTACGACCATGGTGAACGTTATCTCTCAGTTGAAGGACTTTATTAATCAGCAATAACCATATTACAAAAGGCTGCCTCTTCCGGGGCAGCCTTTATTATTACCGGCAGATGACTGCCATAGTGTATATATTCACCGGTATCAAAACTATATCAAGACTATACCAAAGCCGTATTAAATTCAATTATAATTGAATTTAATACGGCTTTGGTAT